>Ga0116145_1003798_pt1 | contig 12496 bp, 11 predicted proteins | sample AD_JPNHG1_MetaG_FD_89747 | JGI IMG/M metagenome (GOLD analysis project Ga0116145, IMG submission 89747) | Active sludge microbial communities of municipal wastewater-treating anaerobic digesters from Japan - AD_JPNHG1_MetaG | ecosystem: Engineered > Bioreactor > Anaerobic > Digestate | place... | reverse complement strand
ATACAGTTGTGGTGACAGATGCCAACCAGTGTTCCGCCACCTCATCTGCAACCGTAAATGAAAGCGATCCGATTGTCGCGACGCTCAACAGCACGCCGGCCACGTGCAATGCTGCAGACGGTGTGCTCGAAGTGATCGTGACTAGCGGTACCGCCCCCTTCACTTACGCCTGGAACCCAAGCGTCAGCACGGGTAGCGTTGCCAGCGGACTCACCCCCGGTTTCTACGAAGTCTCGGTTTCTGACGCCAACGGATGCAGCACCGTGTTGAACGCCTTCATCAATGCTACAGGCGTAAACGCCTTTGCCGTATCTCAGACCGATGCAACCTGCTCAAACGGCGATAACGGTTCGGCAACGGTAGGCGGTTCCGGCGGCATCGCTCCGTATTCCTACCTCTGGATGCCGATCGGTGACACGACCACTACGGTCAACAACCTTGCGCCCGGAACGTATACGGTCATGGTCAGCGACTATACCGGTTGTCCGGCCTACGTCCAGGTCGCGATCGGATACCAAAACCGCGCCCAGCTTGTTGAACTCGGCAACGACGTCGTGGAATGCCTCGGCATGAACGTCACGCTGGACGCCGGAGCCGGATTCCAGTCTTATCTCTGGAACACGAACGAAACGTCGCAGGCGATCAATGTCGGTACAGCCGGCAACTACTCTGTCCTCGCAACGGACGTCAACGGCTGTGAAAGCCTCGACGCCCTCAACGTTGACTTCATCCAGTGTCAGGTCACCCGTGCGGCCATTGCGATGACGAACGACCGCGTCACGGTGTTCCCCAACCCTGCGCATGATCGTCTTGAGATACGTTCAAAGAATCTTGCAGCCGGCAACGTGACGATCCGCCTGTCGGATGCCCTCGGCAAGACCGTTCAGTTCTCCGAAGAAACCGGCGGTGAATCGTACAGCAAGACCCTGGACCTTCACCAACTCAAACCGGGTGTGTACTTTCTCCACATTCGCAATGGCGGGAACGACGAGTATGTGAAAGTGGTCGTGGAATAAGAACAACAAATAATTCAAATAATGAGAAAGCGCCCGGAATACCGGGCGCTTTCCTATTTCATTCATGAACCATTCAGGCCGATTCGGTACTAACCCGAGGGTTCTTACGCACATATAACTTCAACCCCACCACCTCAGCGATTCGCTTTGCCAGAACGTCTCCTCCCTCGCTGAAGGGCCAGACATACAACCACCGAATCGCATGGTCCCGTCGAATGGCCCGGATAGCGGCGAGCGACACCTGCTGCGCCAGGCCTTTTCCTCTGAACTCCGGTAACACCAGAGCCGAACACAGGTATAAGGCGTCAACGTGTTCGCCAGGATGAGTCCGGTCCAGTAATTCGCGTTCTCCAATCTTGTGATCAAAAAACAAGTCCATCGTTTCCCGGGTTGTGGGGATCAGCAGGATCCAAACGACCGGTCCATCTCCTTCAACATGCTCGGACAAGGTCGCAGGATGCAGGGACTGCAACCGCTCGATGACGGCTTCGTCCACATCCAATTGATCAGGATCGGTTCGAGCCGAAAACACCTCTCCGGCAAGGCGGATCATGCGACCCAGGTTAACAGACTTCATGCGACCGGCTTTTGAGCGAACGTTCAAAGGTAAATGTCCGCACGTACCTTTACGTCGTTCAGAAGGCATCACGACCACCGGGGTCCGCCGGACCGCTGCAAGAACCTAACGACCTCATCCGCACACCCATGAAAAAAATCACCTGCACGACGGGCCAGGATTGTATTGTCTAACCATCAAAATCTGCCAACTGAAACGATTAGTGATACGACTTTTTGTTACCTGAACCCCCTGGATCCGGTACCGATGACCAACTAAGCCTGATCGGCACGGGCACTAAACCGGCATACGCAACACATTGAATACCCATAGTCACCTGCACGGCGCCGCGAAAGCGGGGTTCCGTGCAACTGCGGCTTCATTGTCCGTCCGCCGACGGCGGACGCAACGAAGCCTTAGTTGTTATAAGCTGGCCTTCTGTCTGTCGAGGTTGCAGAGTTGTTGTCTGCCGTTGGTTTTACTGTAATTGTCGAGCTGCGTATGTGTCGGCTGTGGGTAGCGGTTTTAAAAATTTAAGAAGGGAAGGAAATTTTAAAAAAATAATTTTTCTTTGGGGGTAAAGGTGTAAGCTCTTTTGCAATTTTTGGTCTGTGCGTTGGCTTGTGCGAATTGCAAATGTGCTTACGCCTGTGCGATGGCTAAACTGTCTTACATATAAATCACCTTTACATTAATTGACTTGTTTTCTTTCAACTCAAAACTTGCTTTTGAAAAATTAGGTCTGTTTGTCAAGCCAATTGATTGAAAATTTGAGAAACCAATACCTTCTATCGGTAAAATAAATCCTTTGTCAATTTTGCCATTTTTGTTTTCATCGTGTAAAATGTTAACAGCATATTTACCTGATGGAATATTTTCAATAGTAATTGTTGATGAACCATTCACAATTTCGCCTTTTACAATTTTGTAATAGTTTTCATAATCTTCATCTGGGATTGAGCCGTCTTTGTTATAAAGTGCAAATTGAACCACGCCTTTTTCATTCCGTAAATTCTTCACCTCAATTGCTAAGGAAAATGTTTTTGCATTCGGTTTGGCAAATGAATAAAGTGTGAGTGAAAACGAAAATGCGAGTAGTGTTATGATTGTTATTTTCATTTCAATTATTTTTTACGATTTATTTTTTCTTTCGTTGTGTCAACTAAATAATAGACCATAGGCACTAAAAACACGGTCAAAATTAAAGATGATAGAAGTCCGCCAATGATTACCCAAGCAAGTCCGTTTTTCCATTCTGCTGCTGTTCCTGTTGCCATTGCAATGGGAAGCATACCAACAACCATTGAAAGAGTTGTCATTAGGATTGGTCGCATACGACCTTTTCCTGCAATGATTAAGGCTTCTTTAAAATGTTTACCTTCTGCTTTTAATTGATTGGTAAAATCGACAATTAGAATAGCGTTTTTGACCACTAAGCCCATTAGCATAATTAAACCCAATAAGGCGAATAAACTTAAATTGCTTAACGACAAATTCAAAGCGAAAAACGCCCCAATTGCTGCAACTGGTATAGAAAACAAAACTACAAATGGATAAACAAAACTGTCATACAGTGCTACCATAATCAGGTAAATCAGCAAAAACGAAATGAGTAAAACAGAACCTAATGCTCCAAAACTATCATTCTGTCTTTTGATGTCACTTCCCCAAGTCATTTGTATTCCGTTTGGCAATGGATTTTCTTTGAGATATGCTACTACATCGTCTGCTACTGTTCCTGATGGTCTGCCTAATGCGTCTGCTGTCAAAGTAACAGCAGGTTGTCGGTCTTTTCGTTCTAATAATGACGGGGAATTGTCTTGCTCTACGCTTGCAAATTGTGAAACTTCAACTGGTATTCCCATTGGGTTAATGATAGAAAGTTGTTGAACATCCTCAAAATTTTGTCGGCTAAATTCTGCTAACCAAATTCTCACAGGATATTCTGTTCCGTTTTCGGTTAGGGTAGCATCATCATTGCCTGTAAATGCTGTTCTTAGGTTCAATCCAACATAAGCGGTAGTTAAACCTAATCGTTGCATTTTATCTTTGTCGGGAATTATTTTGTATTCGGGACTACCTGCTTCAACTGATAAGCGAATGTTATCCGCACCAGGCATTTTTTCAATAATCGCTTTTAATTCGTTTCCGCTTTTCATCACTTGATTTAAGTTGCTTCCGCTTAATGTAATTTCAATTGGGGCGGAACGAGGTATTAAACCCAGTGCAGCCATTGAATAATTTATGCTCGGAAATTTTGATTTCAAATCTTCTCGCAGGGATTTCATAAATGTTTCGGTAGACAAATTATGCAGTTCCTTCTTAGATTTTAATTGAATGGTAAATTCTGTTTTGTTTGCAGAACCAACACCCAAACTTCCAATACCTGTGCTTGGTCCACCAATATTGCTGAATACTGTTGCTACTTCAGGTTGTTGAATAATGTATGCTTCAATTTTTTGAGCAATTAAGTTGTTCTGTTGTATAGATGTGGATTTATCAAACTCTAAAGCCATTCTAAATTTGCCTTGGTCACCTGTTGATATTAATTCTTTACCTATGATGCCTTGCTTCATAATGCCTAAAGTCATTACAAAAAGCAACAAAACAATTCCTGTGAAAATTAATTTATGGCTTAAAACCCATTCTAATTGTCTGCCATACCAATTGGTGAAATTTTCTAATTGATGCTCAAACCAAAGCAAGAAACGATTGAAAAAAATAGTTGGTTGTAAATCTTCTTTCTTTCCAATACGTGAAGCCAACCAAGGTGTAAGAGTAAAACCAACCAATAAACTGGTGAGTGTTGAAGTTACTACAACTACCGAAAATTGTTTGAGCATATCTGCAACAAACACTTGTAAAAAAAGAATTGGTAAAAATACCACTACGTCAACTAATGTAATTGACAATGCAGCAAAGCCAATTTCCATACGACCATCCATTGCAGCAATTCGTTTATCTTTTCCCTTGTCTAAATGTTTTTGAATATTTTCTAATACTACCACTGCATCATCGACCAAAATGCCTATGATTAAAGACATTGCGAGTAAGGTCATTAGGTTAAGCGTGTAGCCTAAAAGCCACATTACTGCAAACGCTGTAACTAAAGATGTTGGAATTGCAACGATAACAATTAATGAGTTTCTAAAACTTCTTAGAAATAATAGCATAACCAATGAAACCAATATCACCGCTAATATCAAATCAAAAACAACTGAATTAACTGCTGCAATAGTGTTGTCTGTGCTATCGTCTGCAATAATAAATTCTACACCTGAACTCGCATTTTGTTGCTCAATGGATTTGAATTTTTCACGAACTAATTTTGAAACATCTACAGCGTTTGCATCTCCTTGCTTTTTCAATAAAAGACCGATACCGTTTTTGCCATTGTAACGACTGATAGAAGTTGTTTCTTTTATGCCATCAATAACATCTGCTACATCTTTTACATAAACAGGACTGCCCATTACAGGCATCGCCACTTGAACATTTTTAATATCTTCTAATGATGTAAATTTTCCGGTTAAACGAACGGAATTGTTTTCTTTTTCGGTTAGCACTTTACCGGCAGGTAAGTCTAAGCCCGAACGATTAATTGCTTCAACAACCTGAACCATTGAAATTTTATACAATTTCAGTTTGTCCTGATTTATTTTTACCTGAATTTCTCTTTCTTCTCCTCCTAAAACGGTAATCTCTGCAACGCCTTTTATTTGTTGAATTTGTGGCAGATAATCATCTTTCATTTTTTGATAAAACTCAGTAGTAGATAAACTACTTGTTGCACTAATTGACATTATAGGCAAATCATTTGGCGAAACTTTACTCATTACAGGACTTAAAACATCCTGTGGTAAATCTTTACGAATGTTGTCAATGTAGCGTTGTGCGTCTTGCATTGACTTATCCAAATCTGTCCCGTATTTCAGATTGGCTATGATGATTGAGGCATTTGGCAACGATTTAGTAACCAAGTAATCTACACCCTCCAAGTTGGATAAAGCATCTTCAATTTTTCGTGAAACAGATGTTTCTACTTCGTTGGGTTCAGCACCTGGATAAACAGTTTTAATTACAACTACTGGCTGATTAAAATCAGGCATTAATTCGTAACTCAAATTTTTATACCCTATAAAACCTAATAAAGTAAATACGCTGAAAAGCACGATTATCAGCGAAGGGCGTTTGATTGATATTTCTGTAATATTCATTTTTGCTGATTTTATTTAACAGTTACATTTGCACCATCAAAAAGATTGATGAAGCCATTCGTTACAATTACTTCACCTTCATTTAATCCATTTGAAACAACTGCTTTATTCTTTATCTTATTTGATATAGTGATGTTTTGCAAAAGGGCTTTGCCATTTTTCAATATGTAAACTTGCGGTTGATTTTCAGAACCTACGATTGCTGACGCTGGAATAATAATGCCCCTTCCTAGTTTATCACTTTTTAAATTCACTTTACCAAACATCCCTGATTTTATTTTCAAATCTGATGTGTTATATACAGTAAACTGAACTGGAAAACTACTGCCCATATTTGCTTTACTACCTATCATAGTGGCTTTCCCCGTTAATAGAATATCAGGATAAGCATCTACTACTACAGGATAGCTTTGATTTAATTTGAATTTGCTTAACTCATTTTCGGGAATATTTACAGTGAATTTTAAATTTGTAATGTCAGTTATTTGAAGCAATGGAACTCCGGGTGCAGCGAATGCTCCTTCTTCACTTAGTTTTGCCGTAACTACTCCGCTAAAAGGTGCTTTAACTGTGGTTTTGTTTATCTGCTCCAACAAAGTGGTTTTTTGCACTTTTGCAGATTTCAAACCTAACTCTGCTTTCTCTAACTGAATGCCTTGTATGGCATCTGCTTTAGCTAAAATGGTATAACGATTTACATCGGCTTCCAAGCCTTCAATTTGCACTTCAATAGTTTGCAGTTGCAGTTTCAATAATGAGTTATCCAACAGCACTAATGATTGTCCTTTGTTTACAATACTTCCAACATCAACTAAAATGGTGTTGATTTTCCCTTGTAATTCGGCACTTATTTTCGTTTCCTTATTAGGTTCAAATGTTCCTGAATAAGAAAATTCAGCGTTCACATTTTCCAATTGCAATGTATCTACCTGAACATTTATAGCTTGTTCTTTATCGTATTGATAAACTTTGCCTTGTGTAATTTCTTTGTTGGTTTTTAGCTTAAAAACAACAAGGACAACGATTGCAACAACTGCAACAATTCCTATTATTTTTTTCCAATTCATTTTCATTGTTTTAATTCTTTTTAGAAATATTTCCAGTTAGTTTTTTTAGTTCTAAATCTGCTTTTAGATAATCAATTACTGCGGAGAGGTAAGTTTGTTGTGCTTCACGTAAAGCATTGTCAGCAAGCAAAACATCTGTTAGGTTTGCTGTTCCTTGTTTTTGTTGAAGAACAGTTTGTTCGTATATAGTCTCTGCTAACTGGATTTGTTTAGTAGTGGTTTCGGCTGTCTGTTGAGCAATCTTTCTTTGCAGTTTTGCATTTTCAACCTGCATATTATTTTGTTCGGTAAGTAAGCTGAATTGAAGCTCATTATTTTGGAATTCAATCCTTTTCTGATTTATTTTCCGTTGCGTAACCGTTCCGTTAAATAAAGGATAGGAAATCTGAATACCTGCAAAACCAATCGGATAAAAATCAAGGAAAGAAGTAGGTTGTCCATTATAACCAAAGCCCGTTGTTCCATACATTCCAATCAGATTTAGCGAAGGCAAATACCTTGATTTATTGAGTGTGTTGAGTTCACTCGACAATAAGCGGTTTTGAGTTTTTATGATACGAATATCTAAAGTTGATGAAGGTGTATATTCATTTGTATTTTGATATTGAATGTTCGCTTCAATTTGTAGATTTTGTTCAATGGAAATACCCATTGCAAATTTCAAAGCATTTAGAACTTGTTCATATTTACTGCTTATATTTTCCTTTTGCGTGGTTAATTGTGATACTTGCAATTTTACCTTGCTTACATCTGTTCCTTTAGCAAGTAATTGTTCATTGAGCAGTTGCATATTTTTTAGAAGTAGTTCTGCATTAATCAGGTTGCTGTCAATAAAAGTCAACTGATGATGCAAAATTTGTCCATTGTAATACAGGTTTGAAATTTCAAAATAGATTTGCTCTTCTGTTCTTTGATATTGCAAGTCTGTCAACTCCGAGGCTATTTTAGTAGTTTGAATAGCTCCATAAACTTGTGGACTATACAATGGCATTGAAAGTTGCAAGTTGGCGTAGATGTTGTGCGGAACACCAAATTGGGCTTCTTTAAACTGTCCTTCAGGTGCTGTCGGATTAAAAGTCGACAAAGGCATTAATTGATAGGGCAGGTTTGTAAAATATTTGTAATCGGTATTGGCTGTTACTTTCGGAATTAAATTCGCTTTGGCTTCTTTTTCTCTTTGTTCACCAATAGCAACATTGTTTCTACTCATTTGCAGGTTTTTATTGTGAACCTGTGCTGTATCAATACACTGTTGCAGTGTCCAAACTTGGGCTTGAGCTGTATGAACCCCTATTAAAAGGAATAGTAGAAGCAACTTTTGTATGTGAATATTTACTAACTTCATTGGTCAAATTTTTTTACTTGATGAGTATTAATTGACTTTCAATAATTCCATCTACCCAATGTTTTACCATTGGTTCAATGTTTATAAAGTCACCCGATAATAGTTTTTCTTTTATCCCTTTTTCATTTTCAAAAATCACTTCTCCTTTCACACAAATCAAAAGTGCTGGTGTTTTGGTAATATGCTCTTTTAATTTCTCGCCTTGCAAAATTTGTATGGCAGTTGCATTGCCCAGTTCACTTTTAAAAAGAGAAGTTGCTGAAACTGGTTTTTCTTGAGTATGTAATTCTTTTATGTTCATTGGAAGTATTGATTAAATGCTGTGAATGAAGTTTGAATATTTTGAAATTGTTTTTCTGCTTCGGTTTCGTCTTTAGCTTCTGAAAGTTCTTTTACCAAATCAATGTAGGGCAATAACCACTTATGCAGTTCATCGTGTGCTTTGCCTTTCATTGTGCAATTAGAGGTAAGTAAATTAATGTTGGATTGTAATTGTTTTGATAATGACTTGTAATCTTTTTGCTCAACCTTAGCAAAGGAAATAACATCGTTTTCCATATTACGAATATGAGTTATCATATTAGCATCAACTTCCCATTTTTCACCATTGTTAAGTTCGATGTTTTGTATTTCAGCGTTGTGCTGATGTTCTTCGTGAGTAACGGTTTCGGTTTGCTCTTTTGATTTTTCGTTAGAAGTATTGCCACAACTGAAAAGGAACAAACTGATTACTGGAATTAAAATCGTTATCTTTTTCATAATTTCTTTTTTGTTATTGTGAAATATGCAATGATTGCAAATACAAGGGTCACGGAAATTCTAAAAATCATTGCACCGATGGTTTTTGTTTCATAAATACCACCTGAACTTGCGTGAATTTTAAGACCGACAAAAGCTGTTATTAGAATAAGTGTTGAAATTCCTAAAAGCGAAGTAGTCCATTTCTTGTTTTTAATAAACCCATAAGCAGCGAATAGGTAAAGAATGCTACTGATGAAGTTTGACCAAACCACAAACAGAACATAATTACCCTCTTTGGCTCTAATGCCAAACAAATCAAATATAACAGATGTGCTTAGGAATAATGTCAGCAAACCAAACCCTGCTAAAATCGTTGTTAATAAATAGGGGATTATTTTTTTCATTTTTCTAACATTTTCAGAAGTCCGTTTAATACATTTTTTCCATCATTTACTAAATTGGATTTGTTACCCGAAAGCTTCCATTTTAAAACAACCATTCGCATACTCCCCATAATAATTGTTGTAATAGTGTCAGCTCCCAATAGCTTTCCATAAACACCTTCGTTTTGTCCTCTTGTAATAAGTGCGTTAATGTTGTTTTGCATCAGAGCCATCATTGTTGAAACCTTGTCACTTAGTTCTTTATTAAATTGAAATATTCCTTCGGAAAAAATCACGCTAACTATGGCAGGTTTTTGAACAAATGTGTTAAGTTGCGACACAAATACTTTTTTCAAAAGTTCAGAAGGTTGTTTTTCTTTATCTTCTATTATTAAAGCAAGTCGCTCGTTCATTTCTAAAATAAAATAGGTCAATAGACCGAGCAATATTTCATTTTTACTTTTAAAATGGCGATATAATGCAGCCTCAGATAAACTCAGGTCGGAGGCTAAGTTTTTTATCGTTAATTCCTGTATTCCGAATTTATCAATGCGAAGCGTAGCGGCTTCCATTATTTCTATTTGCCTTTCGGTAAAATCTTTATTTTTCATTGTTTAACTTTAAATTAATAAACGAAAAACCTAACCAAATTACAGAAGCAGTCATAGCAATTGCTCCAATTAATACTAATGCAGGAGGCAAGCCAAGATACACCTCAGTTAATATTCCTATTGGCATTAATAATCCTGTAAGTGCCAACCAAGAAATGGCTTTCACGTTTTTAAGTTTGTCTCTGAAATGTAGAAGTAAATAACCAATTAGAATATTTAGAAAGGCAAACAAGTTGCCGTGAACGTGAGCCAGTCTACTTTCAAAGTGCTTGCCGATACTGTATGAGTTCACCCATTCTTCCATTCCTGGAGCAAAGTCACGGAGATAAATAAGTAGAAAACCGTAACCCATAAAAAGCCCCATTGTCAGGAAGCCTATTGAGATGTTGTTTTTGCCGTTCATTTTATTTGTATTTATTATGTAAGTGAGTATTCGCTTACAAAGGTAATTGAATTATATTCACACCTGCAAGTTTTTTTTGAGAATACTTTAAAATATGACGAAAATCATCTGGTGCGGTGGGTAATTGGCTCTTTTGGGGTTTGCCTGTGTGTCGGGTTATGTGAAGGGGCAAACCCCAAATGTGCCAATGTGGGGAGGCTAAAATTATTTTTTAAAATGTGCGGTGGGAAAATTTTTAAAACCTTGCGTTGGCTTGAGTGTCGGTAAACTGGATTGGGTCTGTGGCAAGTTACAGCGAATTGTCAACCGAGTTTTTGTCGCCAGAAAGTTAGTTTGGAAGTCAAAAGACTGGTCGTTTTGGTGTCCGCCCGATGGTTGCACGGTTGTCTTTTAGGCTTGCTTATAACGGCAGTTCGTGCAACAACCCACCCCAAAATCACTCTCACGCTACCTGGGCGTTGATAGGCCCAAACCGACAGCCCGGATAGTTTAGCTGCTGCCAGCAATTACGGAGTGCCCTATCCGTAAAAATAGAAAAAAGCAGCTTCCTCAGCCACTTTTTCAACTTAGGCAGACCTAGGATGTTTATAACCCTCCGAAAATTATAAATCAGGTAAATGAGTCCGAACTCTCCTTCGTTCTTCCGCAGGCCTTTTAACAGGATGTGGTCGTATCCCCACTGTCGTTTGATGGTCCCGAAGATGTGTTCGATGATCTGCTGACGAAGTGTATAGACGGATGAGTTTTCTCTGACCCGCCGGTTGTTGCGCTCTACCGCTTCGGCATGTACGGAACGCTCGATCACCCGGCCGTTCGGATTGCGCGTGCACAGGTGCCGCACTTCACAATTATTACAAGCCGTGGTCTTGTAGTGTTTTACCCGGGTTACCGACTTTTCGTACTTTTTGTTGTACCACTGACCGGTGGTTTTCAGGATATGTCCCTGTGGACACACATACTGATCTTTCTTCGGGTTATAACGAAAACGCTCGCCGTAAAACTCCGGGGTGGGAACGGGATTGCTCCGGGGAACTTCCTGGTATGCCACGTAGGTGTAGATGTCTTCCCGCTGGCAGGCGGCAAGCTGCTCGCCGTTGTGGTAACCCTTGTCGGCCAGTACGGCCACGGCCTCTGTATCACAGATGCTCTTGGTCTTCTGAGCCATCGGCAGCAGGGCTTTGCGGTCGTTCTGGTTGGTGACTTCGTACTCGAGCACCAGCTTATTGGCCGAGTCTGCGACGGTCTGCACGTTGTAGGCCACTTCGATCACCGAGCCGTGCAGGATCATGCTGCGGGCATCGGGGTCGGTGGTGGAGACCTGGTCCTGGCCGGTGGCGGCAAGCTGCTTTTCGATGCGCTTATACTTTCGGCGCTGAGCTTTTTGTTTCTTCAGCTTCTCACCAACGGCTTCCTGCTGAGCTTCATCCAGGTCACCGGCATTGAGTTCTTCGATATAGGATTGAATCTTGGTATCGATGTATTCCAGTTGCCGGTCGATTTTCTTCTGGTTGAAGTTGTTCTTCTTGGAGTTGACCGCTCTGAACTTGCTGGAGTCCAGCGCCACCAGTGTTTTCCCGGTCAGGCCCTTGCGGTTGAGTTGCCGTACGAAGTGGGTGAACGCATTACGGAAGAGCTGCGGATTCTCCGACCGAAAACCGGCAATCGTACGAAAACAGGGCTGCAGGCCTTTCAATAGCCACAGCAGCTCAATGTTCCGCTGGCACTCACGCGCCAGGAGCCGGGAGGTTCGGATCCTGTTCAGGTATCCGTAGACATACAATTTGAACAGATCCGCCGGGTGATACATCGGCCGGCCTTCTTCCACCGGCGCTTTTTCCAAAAAACCCAAATCCTTAAGCGGGAGCGCATCCACAAACAGATCAATTACCCTGACCTCGGCATCTTCCGGGATCAAATCATCGATACACGTCGGGAATAACGTGGCCTGTCTGCGATCAAATCCGGTGAGGTATTTCATGGGAAGCCGATTATCCTCTGAAGATAATCAGCAATCCCCTTAATTGGATTGAATTTCTTTAAACAGGGCGGGAAGGTTTTTGCACAGTCTGACGTTTTGGCGCTTGGCGCAGTGGCGGATTTCGGAGCACAAAACTGTCAATACACCACAAAAGTTGATGCGAGGTAGAATGTTCAATT
>Ga0116145_1003776_pt1 | contig 12525 bp, 10 predicted proteins | sample AD_JPNHG1_MetaG_FD_89747 | JGI IMG/M metagenome (GOLD analysis project Ga0116145, IMG submission 89747) | Active sludge microbial communities of municipal wastewater-treating anaerobic digesters from Japan - AD_JPNHG1_MetaG | ecosystem: Engineered > Bioreactor > Anaerobic > Digestate | place... | reverse complement strand
CATGAAACGATTATAATCCATGAGAAACATGCTCATCATTTCGGAGTTAATTTTCAGAAACAGTGTGGTGGGTATGTGCGGGAGCATCTCACGATGGAAACTAGACCATGCAATAATGCAGGTACCGATGCTGTTTATGTTACAGAATACCGTAGAAAGAACTCTCTCCATTAAATGAGGGGGTAGCGGGAGACCCCGCAGGGCGACTCGCCTGTATTGGTGTGGTACTGGTATTTACAGGCTGTCTGGCACCAATTCGGTAACAGGAGTGAGCAGAAAGCAAGCGCCCGAGGAGGCTCCCGCGAGGGGGAGACCTCCCCCCTTGCCATTTGAGACATCACCAGATCATTTTAATAGTTAAAACCCGCATTGTGCTTGACGATATGCAAGGCTCGGTATATAAAGGAATTACTGCCCCCCGCTACCTTTGTATAAGGCAAGCCGGGAATTTTATTCCATATACAGGAGGTCTTATGGCGTTAGGTTGTAAGTACGGAACGCATCGGGTTATTGAACCCGTGGGAGCGCTCCCACAAACTGCCCAGAAACTCAACAATGATATGAGTACAATCTGGGACAATGAGATTTTGCTCGATGTTATTGCACTTAACATCGACTCTGCAAGTTTTACGCAGATTGAAGAAGAAGCCCATGGTGATGTAGACAAGATTGCTGCAAAAATCATGGAAATTGTCGGCACCCGCGGTAAACAGCAGAACCCTGTTACCGGTTCCGGCGGTATGTTTATTGGTAAGGTTGCTAAGATTGGTTCTGCGTTACAGAATCGCGACCTTAAAGTTGGCGACAAGATTGCAAGCCTTGTATCGCTTTCGCTGACTCCGCTTAAGATTAACAAAATTCTTAAGGTGATGCCGGAAGTTGACCGTGTGCTCATCGATGGTCAGGCTATTCTTTTTGAAAGTGGTATCTACGCAAAGCTCCCCGATGATATGGACGAGGGTCTTGCGCTTGCTGCACTTGATGTAGCTGGAGCTCCTGCTCAGACTGCAAAGCTCGTCAAGCCGGGTGACAGGGTACTCATTCTTGGCGCTGGTGGCAAAAGCGGTATGCTCTGCTGCTATGAAGCTATGAAGCGCGTTGGTCCTACTGGCCGTGTCATTGCCAATATCCACTCTGAACGCAGCAGAAAGGCTCTCGAAGACATGCACCTTGCTCACGATATTGTCGTTGCCGATGCGACAAAACCGCTCGATGTGCTCAATGCTACTCTCAAGGCTACCGGCGGAAAAGAAGTGGATGTTGTCATTAACTGTGTCAATATCCAGGGTACGGAAATGGCAAGCATTTTGCCTGTACGCGATGACGGTATTGTGTACTTTTTCTCAATGGCAACGAGCTTTACCCGGGCAGCGCTCGGCGCAGAGGGTATCGGTAAGGACTGCCTCATGATTATTGGTAATGGTTATACCAAGGACCATGCTGAGATCACGCTCTGGGAACTTCGAGAGAATCCGAAGCTCCGCAAGTATTTTGAGGAACAGTACGTAAAGTAAGTTCTGGTTTTAGAGCCACGCGATAAGGAAGATGGCGAGCCGTGAGCGCTCTTTTAATGTTTCCTGTCATGGGAGAGCTGCAAAATCCGGCGGGGGCAGATCATCTTCCTGCTTCGTGTTACCAATGTTGTGTAATGCGAAGAAGGAGCGTGTTTCGTCGTGTTGCACGAAAGCTCTCCCGAGAGCTTTCTGGTAACTACCGGGAGCTCCCCGTTCCCGGCGCGGCAGAGGCAGGGTTCATTGTTGCTACTCCCTGCCTGTTCTGCCGGGTTTTCGATGGACGAGACCATCACTTCTTAATCGCAAGGAACACAGTATGGCACGAGAATATCCTAAATTAAAACTCGATAAATCACTCGCCATGTTTGAAGAAGCTAAACGGCTTTCTCCAGGCGGCATTATGGGAATTAGACGCCCTTATAATTTTGTAGAAGGCGAATATCCAATATTTTTGACTCATGGTTATGGCGGACACATTGTTGATGTCGATGGAAACGACTACATCGATATGCTCTGTGCCTACGGACCTATTATCCTTGGCTACAATGAGCCGGAAATCAATGAGGTTGTAAAAGCACGCATCGATAAGGGGTTCTGTTTCAGTCTTGTTCAACCTGTTCAAAATGAATTCGAACAGCGCATCATCGATATGGTGCCGTGCGCAGAAATGGTTATTCCGGTAAAAACCGGGTCTGACGCTACATCGCTTGCAGTCCGCATAGCCCGCGGATATACCGATAAGTCTGTCATTCTCCGCTGTGGCTACCATGGCTGGCATGATTGGTGTGTTGAGGTACACGGTGGTGTTCCGGAAGAGACGCTGGCTCTCACCGATGAGTTTGAATACGGCGATATTGCTTCGCTTGAAGAAAAACTCGATGCACATAAGGGTAAGGTTGCCTGTGTAATTATAACACCAGTTGGACACCCGCTTGCAAAACCAGTACAGGCTCCGCCTCCCGGTTATCTTGAAGCTGTAAAAGAACTCACGCACAAGCACGGTGCAGTACTCATTTTTGATGAAATCCGCACCGGTTTCCGGGCAAGTCTTGGCGGCGCACAGGAGCGCTATGGCGTAACTCCTGATCTTGCGACGTTTGGCAAGGCTGTTGCCAATGGCTACCCCATCTCGCTTGTTGCTGGTAAAAAGGAAATCATGAGCGTCTGCGAGAAAAAGGTATTTGTTTCTTCCACATTCTTCCCAAACAGCATTGAAATGGTGGCTGCACTCAAGTGCACCGAAATTCTAAAACGAGAAGATGTCCCTAACAAAATCTGGGAACGTGGTACAAAATTTCTGGCTGAACTTGAAAAGATTGTGAATGATCTTAAGGCTCCTGTGCGCGTCTCAGGCATACCGCCTATGCCGTTCCTGACGTTTGAACAGGCACCTGGCGATCCAGACAAAACGTATAAACTCCGACGTGAATATTTTTATACCCAGACCATAAGGCGCGGACTCTTTATCCAGCCCTTCCATCACTGGTACATTGCATACCGCCACACCGATGAAGACCTTACCCGCGCTTTGACTGCAATCCGCGAAAGTATGGAGTTAATGCTGGAGAAGTATCCTGCAAAGCAGTGATACCGTTACTCGTAAACCCCAGCGCTGTAAGTTAAGGAGCATGTTATGAACAATAAAATAGTTATTACCTGTGCATGCACGGGAGCCGAAACGAGTAAGGAGCTTCAGCCTGCGCTCCCTATTACTCCAGAAGAAGTTGCTCGTACGGCAGAAGAGTGCCGCGCCGCCGGTGCTGCAATTCTCCACCTGCATGTGCGCGACGAAGCTGGTAAAGCCACACAGAGTGTCGCCCGGTTTAGAGAAGCAATTGAGGCTATCCGCCGCAAGAGCGATATTATTATCGAAATTACCACCGGCGGCGCTGTTGGTGACACCGCAGAGGAGCGCCTCCGCCCCGTTATTGAGCTTGAACCGGAAATGGCTTCGCTCGATTGCGGCACGGTAAACTTTGGCGATGAGTATATCGTCAATACCTTACCAATTATGCGCACCTTTGCAGCCGAGTTTAAAAAACGTAAAGTACGTGCAACGCTCGAGTGTTTTGACCTTGGGCATGTCTATGCAAGCCAGTACCTTATTAAAGAGGGACTTCTTGAGGAACCATATCACTATGGGTTTGTGCTCAATGTTCCCGGCGCTGTTCCCTACTCTGTAGAAAACCTCAATGCGTTTATCAGAGCGCTTCCGCAAGGTGCAAACTTTACGGTTATGGGTATTGGACGCAGTTCTCTGCCTGCTCAATATGGCGCAATTGCCACAGGCGGCTGGATACGTGTTGGTTTTGAAGATAATGTGTACTATAGCAAGGGTGTACTTGCGACAAGCAATGCACAGCTTGTTGAGCGTGCTGCACGTATTGCACATGAAGCAGGATTAACGCCTGCTACACCGGACGAAGTTCGTCAGTATCTTAAACTGAGAGGTTAATCTATGCATGACTATCCATCGTATGACTATAGAAGCATTCCACTCTACAAGGATGTAACGCCGGAAGAATGGAATGATTGGCACTGGCAGATGCGGAATGACATTAAAGATGTCGAAACGCTTGCAAAAGTTATTCCGCTCTCCGACCAGGAAAAGGCTGATATCGGTGCTGTGCTCAAAACATTCCGAATGGCAATAACACCATACTATGCATCACTCATCGATAGAAACAATCCTACCTGTCCGGTTAGACTCCAGGCTATTCCCCGCATCATGGAAACACATTTTTCAGAGAGCGATCAGGCAGATCCACTGCATGAAGATGTTGACAGTCCGGTACCAGGACTCACACACCGCTACCCTGATCGTGTCCTCCTCCTCGTTACGCATATCTGCTCAATGAACTGCCGCCACTGCACAAGGCGACGCATTGTCGGAGAAGAAGACCAGCACATGCTTGAGTCTCAAATAGATGCAGCAGTCGAGTATATTAAGAAAACACCGATTATCCGCGATGTGCTCATTTCGGGCGGTGATCCGTTTGTGCTTTCCGATGAAAGGCTTGAGAGTATCATTCAAAAAATTCGTGCTATTCCGCATGTTGAGATTATCCGCATTGGAACAAGAACTCCAGTCGTTATGCCCATGCGCATAACAGACAACCTTGTTAACATGCTCAAAAAATATCATCCGATATTCATAAACACCCATTTTAATCATCCTAAAGAAATAACGGCAGAAGCCCGTGAAGCATGCAGAAAGCTTGCCGATGCTGGTATTCCGCTCGGTAATCAGACTGTGTTGCTCCGTGATGTCAATGATTGTCCGGTGATTATGAAAAAGCTCATGCAAAAATTGCTGACCATTCGTGTGCGTCCCTATTACATCTATCAGTGCGATCTCTCTATGGGTATTGAGCATTTCCGTACTCCAGTAAGTAAGGGCATTGAGATTATAGAAAATTTACGAGGACACACAACCGGTCTTGCCGTTCCGACATTTGTCATTGATGCTCCTGGCGGCGGAGGAAAAACTCCTGTTATGCCGGATTATGTTATTACTCGAAACGAAAAACGTGTTATACTCCGCAATTACGAAGGTGTTATTACTACCTATGATGAACCTGATTCGTACAGAGAAGACTGCGGTAAATGCAAACTCTGTTCCGATGAGTTACTCCTCAATGCTACTTGCGGTGTAGCTCGGCTCTTATCGGGTGATGAGAAAGTACTCGAACCTAAAAATCTTGTACGAGCCGCACGCAATCCTTCACAGCAGACTCCTCGTAAAAAGAAATAATATTCCGCGATGCTTGACATCAACGCATTTCCGGGCCGCGTAACTTGTATTACCGGTCCGGAAAAAAATTGCGGTAAAACGCAGTTTATGAATTATCTCGTACAGAAACTCGTCAGGAAGGGACATGCCCCTGCGGTAATGACTGCAGGCTATGACGGTGAAGCACGGGATCTCCTCAATGGCACAAAAAAGCCTTCGGTTTACATCAATCCAGGCACTATTGTAGTAACACCGGAGCGATTCCTCAGAACGAGCACTATTTTCCCTGAAATTCTTGAAGTTGTTCCTGGCTCTACATCACTCGGGAACTGCTGCATTGCACGGGCACAGCGTGCTGGTACTGTAATTTTGGCAAGCGGAGAAGGTAATTCAAGTATTACCTGGACACTCACGTATCTTGAGGAAAACAAATTAGCACACACAGTGCTTATTGATGGCGCTTTTAATAGAATTACACAGGTAAGTGCATGGCATAATTCACAATTAGTGTATGTCGTCCGTGTTGATACTGTCAACGTTAAGAAAACTATCGAAACGCTCACACGTTTGCTAATGTTATTATCACTCAATGAAGCATCACCGGAGCTCATCGATACAGAAACCACATTTACCATGCCGGATGTACTCTCGCTTGAGACAATTCATGCAATTCCTGAACGCATTAAAACAGTGATCCTTAAAGATTTCACACGGGTGTTTTTACCGTATCGCGAACTTAAATCGCTCCTCTCAGAAAAACAGCTCATGGTTTTGAGAAAAATTCCCTGTGCGGGTATACCGGTAATTGTTCGCGGTCTTTCATTTAAAGATTTTTATGATGCTGTGCCCGATCTCCCGCTCAAAGAACTCATTTTCTCAAATCCATATCAAGACTCATAACCACGGTGGCGCACTGCAAGGAGGTATGTATGCATGACGATGCGTGGAGCTTTTCCCAGATTGATACATTTCTACAAAAATTGACACCGCTTTCGGTATGGGCAAAAGACGAGCATGCAAAATGCATTGTTTACACAGACAGGAAAAAGCTTGAGACACTCTACGATGATATAGATGCTGTGTTTGCATCACTCGAGGCTTCGCCATCGTCTATTGCACAGGACAGGATTTCCTACCATCTCAAAAGACTCCCGCGCATTCCGCTAACGGAAAAAGACACATATGAAATCATTGAACTTTTCCAGTTTAAAAAATTTTTAACAAACTTTAGAGCAATCTGTCATGAAATCACACCCGATATTGCCGAACGGTTTGCGCTCAAACCAGTTGCACGTGAAGCTACAGCACTGCTTGAACAGGGCGGCTCTGATGCAGAAACCTTTTTCCTTGCAGACTCCTATCACCCATCACTTCCAGAAATTAGAAAACGCATAGTCATCGTTCAGGAACTTATTAGCAAAGCAAAACACACGCGCGACGAAACGATACTGGAACAGTTTGATATTGCACTCAATGAACGCGAATTTGTGATTGTTGACACATCACATGTTACTGAGAACCTTACTGCTTCACCGCTCGTTAATCTTGAGCCCTACGATGACAACCATTTTATAGTAAAACCCAGTCTCAATGCAGAGCTCATTAAGCTGGAACAGGAACTTGAAAAGCTCAGGAATCAGGAACAGCTTGTCGAACAGGAAGTTATCACAGAGCTTTCAAAGGTTATTAATACTTCCCTCACGGAAATTCATCGTGCAATCGAGGCAATCATTCGCTATGACCGCGCACGTGCATGTGCGCTGTTCATTACTTCATACAAGCTTACACGACCATGTTTAAGCAGCAACTGTTTGACTCTTCATGATGGGCGCTATATCCCCTGTGAAGAAGAATGTACTGCTTTAGGTCTTGCATATACTCCGCTCACCATTTCGCTTCAAAAAAACACCACCGTATTATTTGGCTCCAATATGGGCGGAAAAACTGTAGCGCTCAAAACGCTGCTCTTTTTCCAGCTTCTTGCACAGTGCGGTTTTTTTGTGCCAGCTCGTTCTTTTGAAACACGAGTATACAAACATATACGGTATGTGGGTGAACTCTATGGCGAGCGGCTTACAGGACTTTCTGGTTTTGGTTTTGAAATCTGGCGTTTTAACTCCGTATGGTCTCAGGTTGATGATGGTCTCATTGCATTCGACGAATTTGCTCGAACAACCGGAAGCCATGAAGCCGAAGCACTCCTCTCTGCTGTGGTTGATGCCTACCGTAAAAAACCTGCAATTACTTCGATTTTTGCAACACATTTTAGAGGCATAGAACGCTATACTGATGTATACTATATAAAGATGAAAGGCCTTAACCATGAACAGGCTGTTGCCTGTTTAGATGAACACGCTCCACTTAAGGACCGTCTCATGAGTATCAACCAGCATATGTGTTATGCTGTGTGTCCTGATACTGGCTCAGATATCCAGAGCGATGCGCTTGCAATTGCGGACATGCTTGGTGCTGACAGCACTATTATCCGGGCAGCGCAAACTATCATTCAAAAACGAAATACTCTTACCAATGAGAATGCAGGAAAACTGCCATGCGCTTCATCGTAGATGTTCACTGCCATATCATGACGCTTTCCCGTCCCAATGTCGGTACCTTTATCGATGCACTAGCGCACCGTCCGTTTGAATATCTCAAGACACAAATTTCAGCACCGAAATATTTGTTAACAAGCCTATTTAGTAATCGCGGTTCTGCCATACGCAACACTATTGCAGTTGCAGATAACGATGCATCGGCAATTATCGGGCTTATGCACGATGACCTTGCAGGAACTATAGGCCCTGCCGATACAAATCCTATTTTGCACAATGGAGCATTTCATATACTCGGTGACATATATGACAGCATGATTATCTGTCCGCTCCTGATGGATTTTTCACGTCCGGCACGAATTACACCGGACATTTACTATAACCAGCCAACAGAAAAGCATCATACATTTACGATTCTGGAAATACTTCATGGTATCCGTCAGTATCTCAAAGAACATCAAAAACCACACAGAAGGGGCTTTTTGCAACATCCTGCTCAAGGCAGGCTCATTGTTCGTCCCTTTTTAGGTGTAGATCCAAGCTGGATGACTCCTGACGAGGTGCTCATTTTCCTTAATCGCTATTTTCGATCATATAAGCGTGACCTGAATAAACAGGTAAAGGCTAGCCTTGCACTGGAGCACTGGGATGGCTCGCTCAATCGACTTCCTCCTGCACTGTTTTCCGGCATAAAATTATATCCGCCGCTTGGTTTTGATCCCTGGCCTGATAATCCGCTCGCGCGCGAAGCATGCAAAACACTCTATCAATACTGTGAACAGAAACAAATACCCATAACAACACACTGTGATGATGGCGGCTACCGGGTAATTCCATTACCAGAAGCAGAACACTACACAAATCCAGAACGATGGCTTCCTGTGCTTGAACACTATCCCGAGCTCTATCTTAATTTTGCACATTTTGGACACCGATACCAGGAGAATCGCAAAACTGCCAACAGCTGGACAGACTCTATTGTTACGCTTATGAACCGCTATCCGCACATTTACGCCGATGTATCGTTCAATGGATGTGATTTTGCATACTGGACATGGCTTGAAACGTTTATCAATAGCAAAACTGATACGATTAGCGAGTTGCTCCGCAATCGAATCATGTTTGGTACAGATTTCCTCATCAATCTCCTGAAAATCGACTCATACCGTTCATACATCAAGGGGTTTCTGGAATCGGATCTCGATCATAGCTTAAAACGGGCAATGCTCACTCAAAACCCACTGTCATTTTTGTTTATCTGATCACGCTCAATGAGTGCTGTCACCAAACCGGTGATATGCGCACACAAGGTAGCGTTTCACAAGCTTGGTGACACTAAAATTTTGTCTACCTATTTATAAATCCCAGATCTCTGAAAAATCATGCTCTTTTTCACACCATTTACAGATAAATATATCTTTGCCTTCTGGTGTTCGTTTTCGTATGAAATACGGTTCGATATGTTCCTGATGTTTTGGATGTGATATGCAGTTTTCATTTTTGCAGGAAATATCACTAAAATTATAAATACGAGGTGGCATACCGAGTCTGAACTTTTTTACCACTGTGTGGTTCTGGATAATATTGAGCGTACAACCGGGTGAGATTGCACCGAGACGTTTTAAGTTTTTTTCTCCAAATGTCTGCAGGTCCGGTATAGAAATTATTCCTTTAAAAACATCAGGACCTTTGTTTGAATGATACACACCATGCGAAGAACGCAGATTCAAATTCATGAGCTTGCGGATAGCATCGATTCTGTCCCAGATTGCAGCAATAGGGAATCCCGTTGCTATATGGTCTATAACAAGGCCATTTTCTACAGGTTTTATACCTATTTTATATTCTGGCTTTTCATGCTTAACAATTGGTGCTTCCACAATAAAATCGTCGGTAAACTCAGGTTCTGCATGGTTTGTGCCAGAAAAATCGTCTCCGAGATGTCCTGCGCACAGTGCCATTTCGATAATGCGCGTATAGTATCCGTTTGCGGACTGTTCGTCCCAACCATTGAGTGGTGTCTCATCGAGGAATGATGGAATTACCGGGTTTAACCGATCACGAGGCAGCGGATGATAAAAACGCGTTCCTGGTCCCAGTTTTTCCATCATATCAGGACGGAACGTGACTGCTTTTCGCAAGAGTGGTGCTTTTTCCAATACGCTGTCTCCCATGCGCTCTAGCTGCAGTCTTGTAAAGTACCAGATTCGGGCAGTTTCACCGGAAGCCAGATACTCATCGAGTGATGAGAAAATCCGCACTGTGAAACCGTTTTCTTTCATTTTATTGATGTAGTACGCAGGCATCATGAGTTCTTGCGGTGCAATAAGATCAACCGTTACGTGCTTGAAAATTCGCAAGCCATCTGCTTTTGAATGCACCGTTCTGCCATGGTAAAGGTCTCCGATGAGCGCAACGTGAATCGATGACATATCCCACTGCAGGTGTTCAAGAAACGTAAATTCGTCGAGGAATTCTTGTGTAGGGTGTTCGTGCTTGCCATCTCCAGCATTGATAAAGGATGGCCTTGCGTGACCATGTTCTTCTGCCCAGGCACCAATATAGTAGTCCAGCCAGGTACAGGTGCCTTCCAGTTTTGACCGTATTATAAAACAGGATTCTGGCGCATAGCCAACGAGCATTTTTATTGTGTCTGTAATGCTTTCATTTTTTGCGAATGACGATGTTGCAGAATCAAACATGTTAACGCGAACCTGGTGAAATTCAGCTGCATTTTTAAACGATTCATGAGTCCGTGTCGAGTTTTCAAGAAAAATGAGATATGCTGAAAAATCTTTTCTGTTTATTCTAAAACTATCAACCGCACTGCTCTTATTGATAATTGCAGTTTTAAGCTCACGTGCTTTCTGGTACAGATACCGCTGTTCATCAAGTGAAAAATCATTCACAACACTGATTGACCGTCCTTTGAATACTCCTTGTTTCATAATGCCTCCCTTATAAAAAAAGCCGTTCAGAAATGCTGAACGGCTTAAAGATTACTTGATTTCTTTTTCCAACGACAGGTTGTCTGGCTTGAGCAAATAGAAGGAACCCTTTGGTCCTTGTATGATAATTTTTGAGTCTACTTCCATAATTGCTGACCATGGACTTACTGCTGATGACGTAGCAAGCAGTGTGAGTTTTTGCGGATCGTATTTGCCCAGCACCCATGTATCATCCTTTTTAATAATGGTATAGATAAACTGACCAATCTTCACAATACGTGCATCGGGAAACACTGCTTCCTCCGACTGTGCTAGAACTTCGAACGTTGATTTAGAAACAGCAACAAGCCGCACAACTCCACCAGCATTGGTGTTTTGACCTGCTACAGCAATAAAGTAATCGCCTGCATCAAATGCTGTATTAGCACGCATCGTATTGATTTCGCTCTTTTTTATACGATTTCCTGTAGTTAAGTCAAGGAGTATCAACCGAGCCAGTGGGCTGTTAGGATCGAGGAGTTCAAACACGACATTGCCTTTCGGTGGCTGCTCCTGTGCGGCAACCTGTGCAGCAATTTCTTTTTTTTGATCTTCTGCAATAGCCTGTCGTTCTTGAGCTACTTCCTCTTTTTGCTGCGCTAAAGCCTGTTCCTGCTGCTCCGTTTGTTTCTTTTGTTCCTCTAGCTGTGCCTGTTGCTGCTGCAAGGCTTCCTGCTGTCGTGCGAGTTCTTCTTGTTGTTTAGCTCGTTCGGCTTTTGCAGCTTCTGTTTCTTCGACAGTTGCTTGCTGCCCACCGCCTGCAAGCTGCTCCTGTTGTTCCTGGAGTTTTTTCTGTTGTTCCTGGAGCGCCTGTTCTTCTTGAGCAATGCGCGCTTTTTCTTCTGCTAAGGCTTTTTCCTGTTGCTGTATTTCCTCTTCGCGGAGATCAACCATCTGCTGGCGCTGTTCTGCTGCTGTTCCGCCTGTTTCTTCTTTCAGGCTCTGCACTACCTGCTTGTCACTGATAGGACCAGTTGCAACTCCGGAACCTGTTGGAGAACCTGGTTTTGTCGTCAGTGGAATAACGATGCGTGATTTTCCTGCCCACTCATCCCAGCGTATGGAGAGTCCTGCATTATCTGGAGTAAGTTCTTTAAGCACGAGCGGTTTATATTTGCTTTGAAAATAGGCAATGTCTTTTCGATAGACTGCATTGTAGATTGTTATAAACAATGCGAGCAAGTCTGCATCTTTTTGAGAGTAGCCATATGCTTTTTCAAGATAACCTGAAATAATGAGCCGTAAATTTTTGATGTGATCAACTCTGGCATTTGGTCCAAGAAACAGAATATCAGCATCGAATCCGCTAGGAGTGGCAGGGTCTACAAGATGAAGCACAAAATACGTTTGTCGATTGCCTGATTGTCCCGCACCTGCTCTCACTGCCTGTCCCATACCCTGTCCGATTCCTCTAATTTCAGCAACAGTATTTATAAAATCATGAGGACCGACATAATTGATAAACTCAATTGTCTTATTTGCAGTTGAAGAAAGTTCATCTTGATTGACAGTTTGAGCAGTGAGCAGTACAACGACAAACCAAAAACAAAAAACACATAATGTACACTTTTTCATACAATGCACTCCCGCTTTATAAGATTCCTACCTGGATGCATGTTGTAATTGTACCACGAAACGGTAAATTTGCAATGCAGTATGCGATAAAAGCACTCAACTCAAGCAGTAAGGTACCGATATTTGAAATGAGATATCATAGTGTGGGACATTGAGGTTTTCAT
>Ga0116145_1003760_pt1 | contig 12551 bp, 9 predicted proteins | sample AD_JPNHG1_MetaG_FD_89747 | JGI IMG/M metagenome (GOLD analysis project Ga0116145, IMG submission 89747) | Active sludge microbial communities of municipal wastewater-treating anaerobic digesters from Japan - AD_JPNHG1_MetaG | ecosystem: Engineered > Bioreactor > Anaerobic > Digestate | place... | reverse complement strand
TCTACTCTTGCTAGGCTATGATCGTCCAGATTTAGACTATCCCCGCCCCCCCCTGTCATCAGGAGCGTCTCATAGTCCTCCAAAGAAGGTAGACCATATCTGCCTTCTTCAATCACATAATCAAACCCTGCGAAGACCGCCGACGTGGATAGCAACACGAGACTGATACAAACAACTGACCTTTTCATTTTCTTCTCCTTTCGCGAATTAGATTCATTATATCTGAAAACAGCATACTTTGCAAGACCTATTGGGGGTTGTTCTCGTAGTATAATTCCAATAGAATCTCCGCCAGCGAAGCCTTCATTTCAAGGAGCGACGCGGAATTGGCGGGGTCTTCCGCAATGGTCTCGTCGACGAATGCCATGATTTCATAGACGCCGTGTACGAGCCGTGCAAGATCAGATTCAGCCAAAGCGGTTTCTGGTTCGGTAAGAGCGGTGGAGAAGGTCTTGGCAAAGGGAACGGCCATCATCATGCTCTCGCCGCCTCCCATGGCCATCGCCATCAGGTCAAATCTGTAAGCTTGGGCTTCTCTCCAGCAAGCCATCCAAAGCCACTCGTCACTGAACAAGGAGAGGTCAGCCAGATCAACATCCAAGTCCGTGTCTAAATCGCACTTGGCCCTGTACCTCAATTTGTCATCTTCGCTGATGTAGTTGGGGTCGTTCGGGTCTGACACGTAGTTGGGGTTGTTCGGATCGCACAAAGGATTATTGGGATCGACGCTGAGCCACGCCTCGGCAAAGATGCAGTACTCATTGAAGTTAACAATACCATCGGCTGTCCAGTCCACCGGATTGGAGATGTCATCCTCTGTTAGGTCGTCGTCACAGGAATAGACTTCATCGGCACCGATGTCCACGTAATCACCGATCACTCTCTCCTCTCCGTCGATATCCAACTGCTCGGAATAGGGCAACAGATCACTGCCCATGTCTGTGCACGGGGAGTCGTAGGCAAGATGCACGTTCAGGATGACATTGGGGTCATCCGAATACTCGTAAGCAAATCCGGGATTGCCGCTGAAATTGCCGTAGGCGTCCAAGGTGTAATCCGTTCCATCGGCATGGTTGGGGTCGAAGACGCAACTGTATTGAGTCCCTGCACACCCCGCCATTTGGTCGCCATCATCATTGTTGTACCACAGGATGCAGTTTTGTATGTCCGGGTAGTCCCACTCCCATGCATTCGGGTCATTGTCTGCGAAAGAAATGCCAGTTCGTCTGTTGTACGCAATGGAATTATTGAGCAAGGTTGGCACACTTTCCGGGGCAATGATCCGAACACCGGGATAACCTACCGCACTGAAACCGTTACCACATACGGTGCTGTTTCTGATTTGTGGAGTCGAATCTTGGGAGAACACAGCAGATCGCCCATTCTGGAGAAGCTCGCAGTTGTCAATGGCGATCACATAGGGTTGTCCTTCATGGTAGATTCCATTGTAGCCATTACCCTTGATAGTGCACGACCGCAGAACCACGCCCCCGCCCACGGCGAAAAGCCCGTACTGCTGATTATCCGCAAGGACACAGTAAGTCACTGCGAAAGAAACGTTCATGCCGTATACGCCATAATAAGAGCCTTGCTGTATGACAAAGCTGTCCAAGACGGTATCGTTGCCCATCATCACGACCGCCTCATTACGGACAATCTCCTCGTTTTCGTCGAGGCCGATATAGCCCGTCAGAATGGTGCGGTATCTGTCTGGATTGCGGTCGATGAAGTCGCAGCCGCCGGTTTTGAAGCCGCCGTACATGGACAACCCGTCAGGCAACTCAAATGTGTTCTTGACATAATCCCCCGGACTGTATGTGCCCTGAGCTACATAAATTGTGTAAGGGCCTATTTCGACGGGTACCACGTCCCTCGCTCGTGTGAGTGCACTCTGCAAATCAACATATGCGTCCTGCCAATTCGTGCCGTTGTTATAGCCGGTTGCTGTCTCGTCCACATAGATAATGTTTGGGTCGACGGTATCCCAGCAGCACACTTTCGTCTTTATCGAGGCCCAACCAACGATGACCCCGTCCGCCGTCATGGTCGCTATGTTCTCAAGGGTAAGACCCGGCTCGGCGCGTTCGTTTACAAGGGCCGTCAGTGTGACTTGTCCGGAATCATCAGGATACAGATCTCCAAGCATCCACGTGTACGTATGGTCCTTGTATGAGTAATTTAGATCAAACATGGTATTCGGGTCCAACGGCCATGGGTAGGTCACGCCTTCAGGAAGATGGTCAATTATTTTGACATTATACAGGGTGTGGCCTGACGTATTGTTCCATTCGATTGTATACAGAATTTGATCACCGGGCATCAGGTGCTGTCCTTCGGAATCATCGTACTTCCAAAACTCCACACCTAATGCATTCCATGGTGTCGCGATAGTCACAGCTCGATATTCGTTATCCACTTCGAGTGTGCGAAACGCTGTACCGGTGTATTCAAAGACGTTGTGATAGGCCGTTTGCCAGCCAGACAGGTTCTGAGGAGTCAGTCCATCATATACTCCGCTGTCTATTCCATCTTGTGTGATTTCCTTGATAATTTCACCACCCAACACTTGAGCCGTGACACCCCATGATTCAGGCAGCCATGAGAAACTATCGTCGACATCCGCACAGACGATCAACCCGGTTCCACCCCCTTGCAGAACATACTCGATTTCTTGAACAAAAAGGGTATCAGCATACGATGGGCCATGGACCACGTGGTAGTCGGAATCATGGCCGGACAGGATTACTCGCCCTGTAATGCCCTGCTCAATTATGGCAGGATTGAGACCGCTCCGGTCTCCCCCTACTGACCACCCAACGATCAGCACGTCGTGGCTGATTAGATCGTCTAACGTTATTGGGTTGCTGCTATTACGCAGCGTGTACGTCAATCCTATTTTGGTCATGGCAGCTTCAATCGAATTCTGTTCCCCACCGCAGACAGGTTTCGAAAGCCGTGCGGAATGCACGGCAAAGGCGTTCGACGCCGGCAGTCAAGCGCCTTGGCGCAGGGCTTACGAGGCATGGGCCTCGTTTTGCTTAGCGCACAATCTCTCCCAGATGAGAAAGAACAGCCCGAGGACGACGAACGCGGGTACGCACACGATCAATAGAGCGATGTTCAAGATGCGCTGGGCGACGGGTATCCTGTGGAACCACGTCCTTCGCCACAGTTTGCCGATCATGCCCCATTGGAAACGAAGGTTAACGTATGGCATGTATGCGGCCAAGGGATTGACGGGTTCGTTACAGCCGCAGTTTGTGCAGTAGCTGCTCAAGGGGTGGCACGGCCGGAGGCAGCCGGGACACAGGGGGACAGCATCGTCCGTCAGGCACTGGTCCACCTCCTCGCCCCAGTCGAGGTCGTCCTGTTCGTCAATGTGTTCCATTTGCGCACCTCATGGGAGAGGCTTCTTTTTCGCCGATGGGCTTGTGGGAGACCCACGGCACAGGCCGGGCAGGCGTTGCCCCGGCAGTACGGCAGGATGCCCATGCGGGCGGAATCCCTCCTGCACCTGCCTCCATTCTGAATATACATTGTACTATCGTGTCAGGTGCTGTCAAAGGGAAAAACCGCGGCAGAAGGCCTTATTTCCTGGCAAACACGGAAGCCCGTTCGCGTTGATCCGCCCTGCTGGAGGCCGGACGCAAGGGCTATCGCGGCGCCCGGGGACGGCCGAGGCGGGGAGCCGGCAGACGTTTGTCAGCGAATTCTGAGGGGTGGGAATCCGGGCAAGCTGGGAGTTGCAATCGGCAGGGGTTTCTGGTACGATTTGTGGTCTATGTATAAAGAGAATCCATCAGTGAGAATGCTCCTGTCGGGCAACGAGGCGGTGGCCCAGGGTGCGTGGGAGGCCGGGGTGTCGGTTGCGTGCGCATATCCGGGGACGCCGTCGACGGAAATAGTGGAGAACCTGGCGCGATATCCGGAAGTGGATGCGCAATGGTCGGTTAACGAGAAGGTGGCGTTCGAGGTGGCCTTCGGGGCGGCCATGGGGGGAAAGCGGAGTCTTTTCGCGTGCAAGCACGTCGGGCTCAACGTGGCGATGGACCCGCTGATGACGGTTTCTTATACGGGGATTTCGGGGGGGTTTGTGGTGGTTGTGTGCGACGATCCGCAGATGCATTCGTCGCAGAACGAGCAGGACAGCCGGTGGATGGGGATTTTCGCGAAGGTTCCGATGCTGGAGCCGGCGGGACCAAGGGAGGCGCTGGCGTTCGTAAAGGAGGCGTTCGAGATCAGCGAGGCGTACGACACGCCGGTGCTGCTGCGGATGACGACGCGGGTTTCGCATTCGAAGGAGGACGTGGAGGTCGGGGGACGGGTGGAGGTAGAGACGCGGCCGCTGTGCAGGGACGTGTCGAAGTACGTGATGGTTCCGCGGAACGCACGGGGGCGGCACGCGGCGGTCGAGGAGCGGATGAGGAAGCTGGAGGCGCTTGCGGAGAGGATTGAGTGCAATCGGGTGGAGGACGGCGACGGCGAGTTGGGGTTTGTGACGGCGGGTGCGGCGTACAACTACGTCAAGGAGGCGTACCCGGAGGCGGCGGTGCTGAAGTTGGGGATGGCGTATCCGTTCTGTGATGAGAAGATAGCGGCGTTTGCGCGGACGGTGAAGCAGGTGGTCGTGGTTGAGGAGCTTGACCCGTTCATCGAGGAGCACCTGAAGGCGCTGGGGATTGCGGCGAAGGCGAAGGACAGGTCGTTCCGTTTGGGGGAGCTGGGCACGGAGTCGGTGCAGGATATCGTGGAGCGCAGGGAGAAGCGGCCGACGCAAGCGACGGGGCACAAGCCTTCGTTCTGTGCGGGGTGTCCGCATCGGTTTGCGTTCTGGGTGCTGAAGAAGATGAAGGTGTACGTGGCGGGTGACATCGGCTGTTATGCGCTGGCGTCGCTGCCGCCGCTGTCGAGCCTGCATGCGTGCGTATGTATGGGGACGGGCGTGACGCTGGTGGAGGGGATCGGACGGGCACAGCCGGACGAGCCGCTGGTCGGGGTGTTGGGTGATTCGACGTTTGTGCACTCCGGCATTACGGGGCTGATCAATGCCGCGTACAACAAGGCCAAGGGGGTGGTGATTGTTCTTGATAATTCGATCACGGCGATGACCGGGGGGCAGCAGAATCCGGCGACGGGTCTGACGATACGTAACGAGCCGACGAAGAAGCTGGACCTGGAGGCGGTGTGCCGGAGCTGCGGGGCGGATAACGTGGATGTGATCGATCATCGGGACATTCGGGCTTTCGAGGCGCTTGTGAAGCGGCGCGTCGGCGAGAAGGCCCTGTCGGTGATTATTGCGCGGAGTCCGTGCAAGATGATCGACAGGAGCCGCAGTGCGATGCCGGCGTACGAAAAGGACTTGTGCAAGAGATGCGGGGTTTGCGTGCAGATTGACTGTCCGGCGCTGACGGCGGCGGAGGACGGGTCTATCAGTATCGACGGCGCTCTGTGCGTGGGCTGCAATTTGTGTACGGAGGTTTGTCCGTTTGGAGCGATCAAGAAGCATGAAGCGTGACGTCTGCAACATCGTGTTCGGCGGTGTAGGCGGCCAGGGGATTCTGAAGGCATCGGAGATCTGTGCGCTGGCGGCGCTTTACGAGGGGCATCACGTGAGGAAGTCGGAGGTGCACGGGATGGCGCAGCGCGGCGGCTCGGTGGAGAGCCACGTTCGGTTCGGCAGCGCGGTTTATTCGGCGCTGGTGCCGGTCGGTTCGGCGGATTTCCTGGTGTGCTTTCATGCGGAGGAGCACGAGCGTTTGAAGCCGTTCCTGAAGGAGGGTGGGACGGATCTGACGGCCTGTCTTGGGCCGGCTTTGCGGGCGGTAACGCGGCGGCAGCATTTGAATACGTACCTGGTCGGGGTGCTGTCGGCACGGCTGCCGTTTGAGGAGGCGAGTTGGATGAAGGCGCTGGAGGCGGTCTTCGACGCGAGAATACTGAAAGAGAATATCAAGGTCTTTGTTGCGGGCAGGTCGGCTCAGTATGATCTGGAATGAAGAATTCGAATGCATGGGCCTGGAGGATCTGAAGAATTTCCAGTCGGAAAGGCTCAGAAACATCACGTCTTACGTGTACAAGAATTGCCCGGTGTATCGGCAGAAGTTCGATGCGGCGGGCATTGGTCCGGACGATGTGCGGCGCATCGAAGATATTGTCAAGCTGCCGTTCACGACGAAGGAGGACATGCGGGACAATTACCCGTTCGGGCTGTTTTCGGTGCCGTCGAGGCACGTCTCGACGATTCACGTTTCCAGCGGGACGACGGGCAATCCGACGTTGGTGGGGTATACGAAGGACGATATTGCGCTGTGGTCGGACGTGGTGGCGCGGGCGCTGTGCTGTGCTGGGGCGGAGCCGGGCGACCGTCTGCAGAACGCCTACGGGTACGGCTTCTTTACGGGCGGCCTTGGGCTTCACTACGGTGCGATGGCGCTGGGACTGACGGTGATTCCCATTTCGTCGGGGCAGACGAAGCGGCAGCTGAAGATCATGCAGGACCTTCAGCCGCGGATTCTGTCGTGCACGCCGAGCTATGCGCTTTACATTGCCGAAGAGGCGCGGGAGATGGGGCTCGATCCGCGGCAGAGCAGTTGGGAGATCGGCATTTTCGGGGCGGAGCCCTGGAGCGAGGCGATGCGGCGCGATATCGAGGCGGAGCTTAACATCTCAGCGACGGATATTTACGGGCTTTCGGAGATCATCGGGCCGGGCGTTTCGCAGGAGTGCACGTACAAGGACGGGCTGCATGTGTTCTCAGATGTGTTCTACCCCGAGATCATCGACCCGGTGACGAATGAGCCGGTGCCGGAGGGGGCCGACGGCGAACTGGTGATTACGACGCTGACGAAGCAGGCGATCCCGCTGATTCGGTATCGCACGCGGGATATCGTGAGCATCAACACTGCGCCGTGCCGCTGCGGGAGGACATGCCCGCGGCTGAGCAAGATCAAGGGGCGAACGGACGACATGATCGTGGTGAAGGGGATTAATGTCTTTCCGTCGCAGATCGAGGGGGTTCTGATGGAGATCGACGGCGTGGGGCATCAGTACCAGATCGTGGTGGACAGGAAGTCGCACGGGCTCGACGAGGTGGAGGTGCTGGTGGAGGTTGAAGAGAGCATTTTCAGCGACGAGGTCAAGGTGTTGGGCGAGCTGCAGCGGCGGATCAAGGAACAGATCGATGCGGTGCTTTCGGTGGGCGCGAAGGTGACGTTGGTGGAGCCCAAGACGATCGAGCGAAGCATGGGCAAGGCCAAGAGACTGATCGACAAAAGGATTTTGTAGAACGGTGGACGTATGAAGATCACGCAGATTTCGGTGTTTCTGGAGAATCGCAAGGGGCGCCTGCTGGAGGTGTGCTCGGTGTTGGGCGCTAACGATATCAATATCCGGGGGATGACGATCGCGGAGACGGAGAGTTTCGGCGTGTTGCGGATCGTTGTCGACAAGCCGGAGGCGGCGGTGCAGGTTCTAAAGGCGAATAACTTCGTTGCGAACATCACCGACGTGATCGCGGTGGAGGTTGACGACAGGCCGGGTGGGCTGGCGGCGGTGCTGCGCGTCTTGTCGGACAACAATGTGAATATCGAATACATGTACGGCTTTGTGGAAAAGACCGGGCAGAAGGCACTGCTGATCTTTCGATTCGAGGATCCGGCCCGTGCACAGGAAATCCTCGGGAAGCACGGCATCCGGATCGTCACGACGAAAGAGATCAGCGAGTTATAGGCACATCAGGAATCGGCTGCGTCGCGGATGATTTATCGCTTTCTGCTGCGAGGCACGGCGGTAAGTATAGTCTGAAATGGGGAGGTGTCAGTGAGAATTCGTGTGAGATCGGGCGGCCCGCGATTATGTTCGAATAGTCCGCGCGGGGTTTCGGCGGGGTAGAAGTAACGGCAAGGCGTGCTCTGGACCTACCTCGTTGGTCGGTTGTAGAGGGCGACTTCGAAGATTCTGGCGGTGTCGCCGGCAGCGGCGGTTATGTTGAGGCGGAGCGTCCTGGTGCGGACAGGGTCGAAGGTGACGCTGCAATCGTGACGGGTGTTGGCGGCGGTTCTTGAGTCGGGGACTTCTTTGAAGCCATTGTCATCGTATTGGAAGGCGAAGTCGGTGATGGTGTCGACCGGCGGGCGATCAGGGGATCGCGACCAGCCGGTGACGATTCGGGCGGCGTTGATGGTTCGGGGTTCGGGCCAGTGGAATTCGATCCACTGGGGCATTTGGCGCTGGCTGACCCAGCGAGTGTCGTTGTTGCGGGTGTCGATTTTGCCGTCGTTGATATGGGCGGGGTTGTATTTAGGATCGAGGATGCTGGAGACTATGATCTTTGCATCGAGTGCGAGGTTGGGGCCGGCGTCCTGGAGCCATTCGGGAGGCGCGGCGGCGTGCTGGTACGGGTGCCTGCCGACACCTTTTGAAGCGAGCGCTTTGAGTTCGTCGAGGTGGTGTTCGTAGACACCACGTGGGGTGGTGTCATATTTCCTGCAGAGGGAGGCGGCCATGCCCAGGAGTTCGCCCATCATGCCGCAGGTTCGCATGACGCGCGTTGTGCCCAGCGCGACGTGGGTGACGCTGATGTTGCGGCCGGCCATCATGAGGTTGGGGATGTTGCGGGAGTATAGGCAGCGGTACGGGATGGGGTAGTTGTCCTTTCTGCCGTATTTGGCGATGGAGCGGAATTCCTGGCCGGGAAAGTGCCTGGTGTTCTGCGGGTCCGGGTAGTGCAGGTCGATGCTCCAGGTGCAGGTGACGAAGGCGTCGGGGTAGATGACCTGATTCTGGATGTCCTGCTGGCAGAGGATGATGTCGCCCATGAGGCGGCGCGACTCGCGTTTGCCGCCGATGCAGGCGACCCAGTCGAGGCGGCGGTTGGCGAATTCGGCGCGGCGGCTGCTGTGGTTTTTCATGTAGGCCCAGTTGCCGAAGATGACGCGCAGGCTGTGGTCGCGGATGTATTCGGCGTCGGTGACCTGGTTGCGGTTCATGCCGGCTTCCCAGTCCCAGTCGCCGCGGAAGACGGGCTGGCAGGATTCTTCGCTGAACTGCATCGCCCAGGGCAGGTCGGGAAAGGGGCTCGGTTCGGATGTAACGGCGGAGTACCACTGGACGCTCATGCCCATGGTCATGGTGTCGGGCTCTTCGGGGGCGAGGGATTCGCCGGTTTCGCTACGGCTTTCGCGGCCCATGCGGAAGTTGGCGCCGGCAAGGGCGCCGATGGCTGCGTCGCCGGTGCAGTCGGCGAAAAGCGGCGCGGCGAAACGGAGGCGGCGGCCTGTGGGGATGTCAACGGCGATGACGGCGGTGATACGGCCGGCACGGGTCTCTACTTCGTTGGCGTGGGTGTTGAGGAAGAGCGCAATGTTCTTTTCGGCGCAGGTGACGCGGAGCTTCTTTTCGTCATCGTAGTGGTTGGCGGGCTGGGCATTGCCGCGGAAGCCGCTGTCGAGTTCGCGGACGACGTCGCCGAGGGCGGGGTACGGGGGGAGGTTGATTTCGCCGTTCAAGTGGACGCGGACCTCGGAGCTGTTGTTGCCGCCGAGGACGGGGCGGTCCTGGATGAGGGCGACGGAGAGGCCGAGACGGGCGGCGGAGATGGCGGCGCACGTGCCGGCCATTCCCCCGCCGACGACGACGAGGTCGTATCGGCCGGCGTCTTCGACTTCGGTCTGGTTGAGGAGCCTGCGGCGGAAGGCGGTGAGTTCCGGGCCGCCGTCGGGCGGGGTGAGTTTGGCGTCGGTGGTGAGGAGGATGGCGTCGCAGCGGCCGTTGAAGCCAGTAAGGTCGCGGAGGGCGAGGCGGATTTGCTTATTGGGTATGGTAATGCGGCCGCCGGGCTGCCAGTGCCAGTCGGCGCCTTGCGTGCCGAAGGTGACGGGCAGCGGTTTACCGTCGATGAGGAGCTGGATGCGGCCCGGGGCGCCGGGGGCGTTCCATGGGGCGACCCAGTCGCGGGTACGGACCCAGACGTGGTAGAGGCCGGGCGCGGGGAGCGGGACGATGCCGGCAGCGTCGGCGACGGGCGTGCCGAGGCCGTGGGCGAGGATGTAGGGGGAGCCCATGACGTCCATAGACTGCTGGTCGATGACCCAGCCGCCGAGGTCGGTAAGGCTTTCGGCCTCGATAAAGACGGTTTGGGCGGGGGTTGCGGATGCGCAGAGCGCCAAGACAGTTGCCAGTGTAAAGAACCTTTTTCGTATGTTTCTCATTGCCGCCTCCAGGATGGTTATATGTCTTGTCGAGCGGGCCGGGGACGCGCCCGGCACCAAGGTCAGGATAGCGGAAATTGTGGCGAATAGCAACGCACCACCTGTGCTGAGCCAGATTAGCCGATTCCGCCGCTCCATTTTTGTCCTCCTTTTCTCTCTTCCCGGGTCATACACCGGTGCTGCACGTCCATTTCAGTCATATATTATACCACATATTTTTTAAATAGCAAACTAAATCTAAGGTTTTCGCGAAGATTTTCAAGATAACGGAAGACAGGATACCAGCGCGGGCCTTGACGCGGGTCGGGATGGCGGCTATTGTGGTTTTCGGTGGGGGTATTCGTGTCTTTTGAGGGCTTCAGCATGCGATTTGAGAGCAGAGTGGGGTTTGGGGCGGCGGTGTGCGGGATTTTCCTTGTTGTGTGCCTGGGTGTGGGGTATGGGGCCGAGGCCCGGAACACGGATTTGGTGCGTTTTTTGCCAAATGACGGGAACTCGGTGTTCAGTGCGGCGGGGCTGCTGCGGAAGTGGCCGGAAGGCGGGCCGAAGGAGCTGTGGCGGGTGGAGGTTGGGTGGGGCAAGACGGCGGTGATTGAGGCCGGGGGCCGGGCGTTTACGGGGACGCAGACGGACAAGAAGCAGTGGGCGTTGTGCCTCCATCCGCTTACCGGCGAGACGCTGTGGAAGAAGCTGCTGGTCGACAGCGAGAACCGGCATTTCGTGCAGGGGCCGGTGACGTCGCCGGTTGTGGATGGGGATCGGGTGTACTTCATACCTTATGCGATCGAGGGCCGGGACGTGTGGGAGATGCGATGCCCGGTGGTGTGCTTTCGGACGGATGGGACGGAGTTGTGGCGCGCGGATGAGGGGGTGTGGGCGACGGAGGCGTCGGTGCCTTTGATCGTGGGCGACACGTTGTACATGGGGGCGGATAATCCGGAGCGGGCGGTGTTGGCGGCGCTGGATAAGATGACGGGCAAGGTGCTCTGGACGGCGCGGGCGGAGTCGGATCTGAAGCGCGAGTTGGGGGCGCCGGCGTCGCTGACGTATCAGGTGGTGGACGGGGTGCCGCAGGTGGTGGTCGCGACGTACGGGACGCGCGAGCTGTTAGGCGTGCATGCGGAGACGGGGGCGATCATGTGGCGATTTCCTTATCCGGCGCCCATAATCATCGGGCTGGTGAGCACACCGGTGGCGGCGGGGAATCGGCTGTTTGTGTGCGGGGCGGAGGGGAGCGGCAAGAACTTTTCAGTGTGCCTGGAGATGGCGGCGCGGGAGGGGAAGATCGCGTGCAGGGAACTTTACCGCAGCACGGAATTGCAGGTTAACAACTACAACACGGTGGCGGTTTATGAGGATGCCGTGTTCGGGTTCGGCGCCGACGATGAGGGCGCGTTTATTCACTGCACGGAGTTGGGCGACGGGAGTCTGCTTTGGCGGCAGCGCGGGGAGGATTGGACGAAGGATCAGCAGTTAATCATTGCGGACGGGCTGGTCTTTGCGCTGACGAAGGGCGAGGAACTTGTGATGGCGGAGGCCAGCCGGGAGGGCTATCGCGAACTGGGGCGCGTGGCGTTGAACATGGACCTGGGCCGGCCGCAGCATCCGACGATTGCCAACGGACGCATGTATATCCGGGGGAACCAGTGGGTGGCGTGTTATCAGGTTGCGGGCGATTAAGCGGAGCAGGTTGAAAGGCGCCGGAAAAGGTACCTGGTACCTTAAGGTTCCGGTGGGTCACGGGATGTGGCCGGCCTGGATGTCTGACCATGCTGCGAGGGATTGAGCGAAGCGGGTGGAAATGGGATCTGTGGATTTCCTGACGACGGCTCCGAACTCACTGAAGGGAATAATCTGAGGATGAGACCCGTCCTGCGGGACGTTCGGTTGGACATAGACAACGACGGCTTTGGTCGGGGCGCGAACGACGGCGATGTTTTCAGCGGCAGCGGTGAGGCCGATCAAGCTTGGGGTCTTCACGATGTTGTGAACTTCGGGCGGGATGGTAAGAAAGCCTGCTTGTTCTAAAATATTGAGAAGATGGTAGTATTTGCGTTTGGCCGCTGTGGCCTGAAAGATCAGCAGGAGGCCGTGCAGAAAGTTTTCGAAGCCGGCCTTCTGGGCGGCGAGGAGGTATTTGTCCTGGGCTCTGCGTCGGGATAGACCTTCTGTTTTCAGTTCGACGAAGATGGCCGTCCTGAGGTCTGCAGAGAAGCAGACGTAGAAGCCATTTCACAACCTAACTTTTTGCAAAATTATAAGCTTGCGCCAGCACACGACTTATGTCACAATTGCTATCGAAAGGAGACTTTTCGATGGCAAAGGAACGCTGGAAGCTAACGG
>Ga0116145_1003752_pt1 | contig 12563 bp, 16 predicted proteins | sample AD_JPNHG1_MetaG_FD_89747 | JGI IMG/M metagenome (GOLD analysis project Ga0116145, IMG submission 89747) | Active sludge microbial communities of municipal wastewater-treating anaerobic digesters from Japan - AD_JPNHG1_MetaG | ecosystem: Engineered > Bioreactor > Anaerobic > Digestate | place... | reverse complement strand
CGCCATTCATCCCACGGTCTAAAGACAACGTGGGTTTTCTGGCGGAATATTTATAAAATGATTTATTTGTTGGCTACTCCCCTTTCCAACGCATCTACCTTGACTTCAAGTGTTGTGATCCTGTCTGCAAAACTGTTATGTTTCCGCACCTCATCCGTCAACTGTTCCAGTTTAACATCCGCCACCGCCTGTGCATTCATCAACTGCATTTCTATCTTTTTGTTGGCTGAAATATTGCTGATAACCACCCCGATCAGCGATAAACCGCCTGTGATTAGTGCCGTGATAATGTATTCCATAGCCTATGCCCCTCCTAGTTGCATTTTATCACACGCCCACACTCTTTACAATTTTATTTTACAAGCAGAACCCGAACGGCACGTAAAGATACCTCGTATCATCATTTATCTCTTGCGTGTTTTCCAACTTTAAGTTGTTGAAATTCATACACGATAAACTGTTAGTCCAACCATTTGTACTTGTAAAATTAAACATTGACCGCAAGTATGTTTTCGCACCTGCGTACGCCGTATTATAATTTGGCATATATTGAAGTGAATAATCTATTCCATTTATTTCTTCATCCCACGCCCCCGATACGCTCAAATTGTTGTCTATGAACGTATGAAGTTCTTTTCTCGATAACGCCCAAACTGTAGCAAGCACTTCTTTATCAAGTGGCGTTTTGGGTTGTACCGATTCATTTGCAACACCCTTATAACTTTTATGCACGGCTTTTATATTTTCTTTTAACGCAGTAGGCAACTTTCTGAATAATATTGTTTCCAAAAAATACCTTATTGCGCTATCTCCATAGTCCACGCTTAATGATTCATTCGGATAGGAACTAATCTGCGGGTACGTTGTCATTAGAGAGTTGCGTATGCCCGTGCCGTTAAGTTGTCCTCGCAACATTCTCCCATCATATGGTATAAGGTGTGCCATTCCCGTACTTATCCACGTGGAATGTGAGCCGTCCTCACCTTCCGCAACCTTTATCATATGGCACTGCACTTTAGCGATAACATAATGGTAATCCGGATCTGAATTGATTAAAAAATAATTGGGAGCCCACAGACTTTTTAATTGATTGGATGCTCTGATAAACTTTGCGCCCTTCGATATACCATCAAAAGAATTATATTCATTCATATATTCGTCATTATATATGTTGATAATTAGCGGTTTTTTCGCCAAAATAGGATAATGCGCACCACCGTCTGCACAAATCGTTTCCCAACTATCCTGTATATCTGTAGGATCAATTATATAATCACCATATGTTGGATAGCAGTTCATATCACCACGTACTTTCTCTGGCGCAGGGTTCCACCCGATAAAATACTGCCCATCCTTCACCGTGCCATCCAAAATGGTACAAGATACTCTTCCGTCATATGGTACGTTTGCATCTGTTTTAATAATGTTATTTTCACTATCGAAAAACCGCACCGTATAAGGACCACCGCCACCGCCACCCGGCACGGCAATCGTTACCTTGCTATATCCCAGCACATTGTCAGCACTTGCATTAAATGTACCATTTTTTGTAAATGTCTTTTCCTTAACATTTGCCGGAATACTTATCTTCACCTGCCCGAACGCATCAGCATTAAAATCAGACGGATTGAACGTGCCATTTTCTTTGAACTCGTGATCCTTTATATCCACATAATCCAGGGCCTCATCTTCCGGGATAAAGTTTGTCGTGCCACCGCCAACAAGGTTCATTTTCAGCTTTTTAGCAGTAAACTGTTTGGATGTATCACCTTCACGGATCGTTATATTCTTTGCCATATCATACCTCCTATGCTATCGAAACAATTTCATCAGATTCAGAAACGCTTTCCACAATCAATGGCTGAACAATTCCATTTTCCGCAACCACAGCCACTTCATACGGCTCTTGAATTGTTGTACCACCACTCACTACTGTTCCTGTAGCCTGTGCATTTACTGGTCTGTAAATCGTGCGTACACCGTCATTATACAAATCAAGATATTCATTTTCAATGCTGAACGCATAACCTACAGGAAGTAAATATTCAAATTGTGCAAGAACTGTATTATCATAAACACACTCAATCGTTAATGTTCCGGCTTCAATCGGATTCGTGGCTTGCATTTCAATCCTTGATTTTGTGGCGTGTCCGAAACTGAATTTTGCACTTTTTATAAATCCTGAATAAAGGTTCTCCGTATTGTTTACAATCACCTTTTCACCGGGCAAATATTCGCTATCATTCAGAACGTCAGCGGAAACGGTATATCTGTTAAAGTAATATGCTGCAAGATCTGCCAGGATAGCATTTACATTATTGCTATTTACCAGCGTATTCTTTTGCAATGTAACAACATTTTCAGCAACGGTTATAGGAATATTCGGATTGCGTAAAGAAAAATCCTGTGAAGTTTCGATATACACATCATTCCCAATATTCACAAACTTATCCGTACGTGCCGGATCTGTAGTTGTCAGCGTGTAAGTATAGGCACGGATTTTTATTTCTGTAACATAATCAATCGTATCAATTTCAGGTTTCCAGAACGTCTTTTCTGCCGGGATCAGCGTTTCTGTAGTATCAACCGGGAGTATTTCTGTATATTCATTGAAAAACGATTTTACATAGGCCCTTGCACAGAAAAGCACCCATAAAAGACGATCCCTTGCACTCTGTTCCGGCGCATAACCATTAATAACTGTGCTTGCAAAACTACTATCTACGCTTACAATCGTCATGCCTGGGAATATATTCTGTATAGGATAGAATATCTCATCAATCACATCAGCAAACGTATCTGTACCATCATACATCTTTGCAGGCATTGTATATCTGTCAAGAAGTACCATTGTTGATTGTGCCACAATCTTTATCCAGTTCTTTTCGATTTTGATTGTGTCCGTGATCCAATAATACGCATAGATTTCCGCACTATTCCCCAGGAAGTACGCAAGGGTATTCGGCTGGATATCATCATCCGTTTGCAATTCCACAACGAACCGATTTACAGGCACAGTTTTACCTATAATATCCGTTTCCGGCGCAAAATCAATCTTACGTATTCTATCATAATCTGTGTTATTTATTCTTATGATCATACTGGCAGTTTTATCGGCGTGGCCCCGATTGCTGTGAACTGTGTTCCACGCCATACCCCCTTACTGATATCGTTTGACTTATTGAAATATCTATCAGATACCGTTTCGATCGTTCCGTCAAAAGTGATTGTGGTGTTGTTATACGGCATAGTGATCTGATGTGTTGCCACAGGATCTGTCAGCTTTTCATAAAGTTCCGCATACGCTGCCATTTCAGTAACCGGGATTGCCATTGAAATGGTGTACTGGATATAACTACCCAGCACATCCTTAAAATTTCTCTTGTTCAATAGCATCCCTGATAAATCGCTGCCCTTTATTTCCACCTGCCGTTCAATATCACAGAACACATTATATGTTATTCCATCAATCGTGAACATTTATGCACTCACCATCCCTTCAAGATTTGCACCCACACGCTGCACCTGATCATTATTAAGCCGATAAACCACACGCCCTAACTGTTCTTCATTTACTTGCAAAACAACTGTAAGATCCTTACCAGCAGTAGGCGTTATCAATCCCGGCATTCCACTTATATTTCCGCCCATAGTAGGCATATTGCCTTTGATAGCACCTGCAAGATCAAACGCATCCTGTACTGCACTTGTAACTACATCCGTATTCTCACGAACGCCCTCTGCAAACAGATTCATCATATCTGGTGCATAGGTATGGAAGTTCGACAACGGCCCATCTTTTGGCTCCGAAAAGGCGATATTATCAGCAATGCCCTGTGCAAAGTTCTTTACGGATTCTATGCCCTGATCCCACATAGAATTTATACCATCCACAAAATTGCTGATCATATCAGCACCCCATTCAATCGCCTTGCTCGGTAGTTCTTCAAAGAAACTTGCAATTTCATCAATGATTTTCGGGATTTCTTCTTCCGCCATCACGATCATATCAGCCGCCCACTGCATAATATTGTCGTATATATCCGTGAAAAACTGACCGATATTTGTAGGCAGATCTTTGAACCAATTTATTATGCCATCAATAATGAACGGCAGATCATTTTTGATCCAATCCTGAACATCATTTTCCCAATCCACGATTTTCTGTAGCATCGCTTCAAGGTTTTCTGCAAGTCCATTTGGCAGATCCTGCAACCATTCAACAAAATCTTTCATGAACTCATCATAGGCCCCGGCTATATCCGTTTTCAGACCGTTCCACCATTCACCGATAGCACCTGTAACTTTATTGAAAATTGTAGAAACACCATCAACAAGACTTTTCCCAATTACTTCCAGAATGTTTACAATACCCACAAGCAATATAGGCAGGTTCTGTGTAAGTTGTACCACAAGAGATTCAAACATCGGTGGAATAAGATCAAACAGTACCTGCATAATCTCCGGGAAATGATCCCACAGTGCCGTTTGCAATTCAATAATACCAGCAATCAGCAACGGCAGATTTTCCATCAATGTATTTATGATCATTTCCAGAACCGTAGGCATTGCATCAATCATTGCATACATGATCTCCGGCAGGGCATCCACCAGCGCAATCACAAGATCTATCAATCCGTGAATAAGCAACGGCAGCGACACAACCAGTGCATCCACTATTGCGGAAACAATCTCCGGCAATGCATCAATCAATGCAGAAATGATTTCGGGCAGGGCCTGTACCATAGCATTTACCAGTTCAATAATTCCCTGGATAAGTTGCGGCAGTGTTTGCGTGATCGCACTAACAATAGAACAGATAATCTGTGGTATTTTCTCCGACAATTTCCGTATGATATTCGGCAACTGGTTCACAATGCCTGTAACAAGTGTGATAGTACCTTCAATCAGAATAGGCAAGCCATTCACGATTGCATCCACGATATTATCAATTACCATCGGCAACGCATCCAGCAGTATAGGCATGGCATCGGATAATCCCTGTACCAGTGCCAGAACGATATCCACACCAGCCTGTAAGATTGCCGTTATATTATTCGGATCTGTAAGCACAAGCACAATTTTAGTTATCAGATTTGTTGCTTGCACAATCAAATTCGGCAGAATATCAGATATAGAACTTGCCAACTGCGTGATCATATCAATCACAGCCTGTACCAGCATCGGCATATTATTGGCTAAAATATCCACTATAGCCTGTATTAACGGAGGGATTGCATCTGTGAATGCACCCAATAAATCCGGCAATGTTGCTATGATAGCATCCAATATCATCTTAATACTATCAATAAGCAACGGTGTTTGATCTGTGATAATCTTGATCAGTTCGGGTAATGCTGCCGTAACACCTTCCAGCAAGGACATGGCTGCATTCAAGATCTGCGGAAGAACGCTTTCAATGATCCCCGGCAATTCCTGGGAGATAATCGGCACAACCGCCTGCACAAGATTGCCTATGCCTGTAAGTGCCTGTGAAAATATAGGAAGTACATTCTGCAACGCAACCTCTGCACTACCAACAACTGCTTCTATCAGCTTGCCTAAATCTGCATCAGGATTAGCAATACCCAAAACAAGGTTATCCCAGGCAGCTTTCATTGCCCCGGCGGAACCTGAAATAGTATCTGCTGCCTCCGTTGCTGTGGTCCCGGCAATACCCATATTTTCCTGTACCACGTGGATTGCGTTTACAATATCAGCATAGGATTCAATATCATATTCTACGCCGGATATAGCCTTTGCAGAGTCTAACAACTCCTGCATACCTTCCTTTGTACCAGCAAATCCAAGTGATAAGTTATCCAACATCGTGAAATTTCCACGGCTAAACCCACGATAAGCGTTCTGTACGCTTTCCATAGATGTACCCATCTTATTCACGTTATCAGACATATCAATGATTGCAAGATCAGCTAACCTGGACGATTCCTCCACATCCCCTGTGGCTTTATTCAATGCCCCTGCCATACCTATAACGGTATTCATATAATCATTGGCAGACATTCCGGCTGTTTGGTATGCTTTGGCAGCATTTTCCATAACAGTAGCGGAAACAGGATCAGTATATTCAGCCATTCGTTCATTGATTTCAGCCTCTGCCAATCCCATTGCCTCTAATTCCTGCCGATAATTAGAGATAGCAGTAGTATCACCGAAAAGCGTCTTTACACCGCCCTCTAGCTGCTCAAATTCCTTGTAAGCATCTGTAGCCTGTTTAGCAAGTGCGCCTGTAGCCACAGCAGCCGCACCCATTGCCTCGGCCCCTAACTTGCCCAATCCCAGTAATCCATTACCTATGCCGGACAGAACACTACCAGCACTACTTGCCTTTTTTTCAGCCTCATCAAGACCTTTATCAAGATCCTTTGTATCAACTAAAAATTTTGCAAAAATTTCAATAACATTCATCTGCACTACCTCATTATCAATCCAGCCTTATCAATAATATCGCTTGCTATTTCCTCTGCTGAACGGTTATCTTCCGGCTTTGGATAAATCATATCATAGTATGACTTTGTTATGTATTTATTTTGCGGCGCATATTGCAAGGATTGTGTAACATAAATACGGTATGCCATTTCCCGGTTTTCTTCATCCAACCGTGCAATGACATACCGTAAAAATGGTCTTATATTTCTACGCCCTCTGTACTCACCATAGGCAAGCCAGTACACACGCATTATATCGTTTGTTCTTCTCCCTGCGCCGCAGCACCAAAAAAACTTTGCATTTCCGGCATATTACTGATATCTGTGATAATACCCACAAACCTGGTAATGATATTCAGACCGTTAATCGGTTCGGGATCAATTCTCTGCAAGATATTTGTAACTTCCGCCGGGTGCGCTTTCAGTATTTCCTTTGCGATCATAAGTTTGGGCATCCCTGACTTATAGATCTTCTGCACCTCTTCATCTGCAAGCAGTTTTGTAAGCGGTTCGATCAAATCTGCCCATAATTCAATCGCTTCATCACCTTCATAATCTGACAATTTTTTCATATCCATAATCTCCTTTTTTATTATAACCGGGCAGGGCAATTATCCCCACCCGGCTTATTATGTGGTTTATTATGATACGGTAACTGCACAAGTATCAGTGTAATCCTGTCCGTCAACAGTGATCTTTGCTGTGATTGTAGCAGTACCAGCCGCCACAGGCGATACTACACCAGCCTCCACAGTAGCAACTTCATCATCACTGGAAGTCCATGTCACTGTCTGTCCGGCAGGCACGGTAGTTGCGGAAAGCAATCCTGCATCACCGCCAACGGTCAATGCAAGTGTTTTTTTATCCAGGGTGATACTGGGTGTAGTCGGTGTCGGTTCTTCTCCAGCACGAACATACAGTTCATACGGTACGGTGTCCTGTGCATCCATCGAATAATGCCCGGTAAACTCAAAAGAAAACTGCCCCTTTGCCTTGTCGCTGGTCTTAATCTGAAAACCGCCTGTATTCAGCGCATTCATAAGATGGATTGCAACAAATCCGGCATTATCACCCTCGTTTACGCTGGAATAGTCACACACAAGCCAGATATCCTGAAAATCGTTGTTAATATCAAGATCATTTCTGGGAACGATATGTGATTCATCCTGTGCATCCACATCTGCTGCTGCTGCAAGCAGGTGTGCTGTTTTCGGATTCATCGTAACCAGCGTTCCGCTGATCTTCACATCGTGCTGATCCAGCTTTTTCAGTTCCTTCATGTTCTTCGGGCAGTTATCAATATCTTCACCAAAATCCTTGAAAGACATACTATCCTGGAAAGACAAACCGCCAGTAGTAGCACCCAGCAAATAAGTGCTATCAAATGATCCATCAGACGGATCAAAGTCTGTAAGCATAATACCTGCGTTCATCTGCAAAGTTTCAAATGTATCAGCAGGAATCTGTGTGTACTTCATTTTTTTACCTCCTATTATTTGATATATTCGACTTCATAGTTTAGAACTATTCTACGCACCATTCTATCAGCCGTTTCCGGCATTCTCTGCGCCCAGGCGTTTCCACGTTTGATCCAGATTGCACCACCATCCACAGCAAGCATCCTGCCACCACGCCCGATAAATTCTGCAATTTTATCAGCCTTTTCAGTGATATCAACCCAGGAAGTAGTTCTGTAATAGATAGACGCACTTTGCGACATATCCGATAACGCCCCAAAAAAGGAATCTGACACTTCATAGGTTATATACGGCATTACTGCATTATCCGGCACGGTATTTTCATCATAGGCAGGCAAACCAAAACTGTTCCAAAAATTATTTAATACCTGTGCAACTGTCATGCTGGTAAACTCCATTCTTCCGCCGATACCTGCCGCATATCCAGGCTTGCACTAGCCGGGGTATATTTATCATCCCCATCGGATGTAATACGAAAAATCTTTCCATCCTTTTCACGCCTAAACACATCGTGAAACTGCAAGTTTAACACCCTTGTAGTTGTTACGGTATATAATGCCGTAACCCCATCGTGTTCTGCCACACGTGCCTGCATCGAACTGTTTAACACTATAGCCGCATTGAACGGCGCACCATCTTTGTATGATACGACATAACCGCCCATACCATCTGCCGTTGTTGTCTTATCCAGTAACGTGCAACTTTCCATTGCATCCATCAAGAGGCTCATAATCTGATCCTCCTGTAAATGTTCAATCTTCCACTATAAGCAGCAACCCAGGAGGCTGAACCACTTGCACTGCCCCCTGTAGTACCACCACCAGCAGATTTTGAATAGGAATATCCACCAAATGACTCTGAATTATACGGTGACATTGCCTGACTATCCAACCCACCATTCTTTGCCTGCCACGCCTCAATTTCAGCCGCCAGCGCAAGAAAATCAGCAGGAGGTGACATAACCCACACTGCACCGTGAAACGGCCCCTCATCGGTCAAATCAAAGCCCTTTTCACCACGTTTATGCACGCCATCATTCTTATGACTTCCAACAATCCTGATATAGTCGGTCTGAATATCAAAAGACGGCGTGATCATACCGTTTTCAATCGTGAAGTCACCAAAATGCTTATCACCATCATAGGTAAAATAATTTTTGATTTCTGCACAAATCACTCCCAGCATATCAACACCGCCCTTATCAATTCTTTTTCTTCCGCCCCCGGCGTGGCTTATTCTCACTTTCAGACGGATCTTGTGGTGGAACATCCACCACATCAGCCGCCTTTATCGGTTCATCAGTTTCTACGGCAACCCCCGATTTCGTGCCTGTTACCTGGACCGCCGTTTCCACTTCCACCTTCTTGATCAACGCCCTGCCGAGTTTATTACTTGCTGTGGATAACTCCACAAGTCTGCTATTGCCTACTGATATGCCGCCCCTGGGGAATGCATCCCCAGGTTTGTAAGTGTAGCCACTATCCTGCATATCGGAGAAAGATTCCACAACAACATATCTCATATTTTATGCCCCCTGAACAGTAGCGATAAACAGGCTGTTCGGATTATACAGTACAGGCATGAACAGGGAACTTGCCTTTGTCCACAGAACTGCCGGATCATTTTCTGCCCACTGTGTAATATACACATACGGAGAAACAGTAGAACCGCTTACGTTCATAAAGGACTTAACATCAGCCTCCGGCGCATCACCCCACAAGCCAGTACCCAGCTTTCCACCCGGATTGCTTGCAAAGAACGTAACCTTGTTAATCGGGAAATACTTCTTCTGATCAACCACAGGTCTGCCAGTAGCATCCAGAATAGAACTTGCACCATAGGTAAGATCGTTGGTAACAACAGTATCAATACCGAACTCATCAGACAGATAATCTTCAAGCTGTGAAGTTCTCAACTGCGCACCTGCGCCGATATTACCATTGATTGCGGTCTGCAAATACTTGTTGTTCCGCATCTTTGTGAGGTTCTTTTTGGAAGTAACCATACCATTGATCGTGATACCCTTGTCGGTAGCATAATCAATGATTGCCTGGATCTGACTTGCAACATCTGCATCCTGTGTCAAATCAAGGCTGAAAGCGGTCTGCTCTGCCGGAACACCGTAATCCACGGTCAAATCCAGATTATTTTCCTTGATCGTTACCTTACCAGTAGCAAGCAGTTCATTCTTTGCAACTTTGGTACGGGTGATAACCTGGTCTGCAAGTCTGATACCATCCTGCAATACATAATCATACAGTGCCTGATCACCCTGTACGCCTGCACGTGTAAGCGCACGCAATCTTTCACTCTGATTGATCTTTACCTTGATAAGGCCCTTTTCAATGTTGTGGGTATCAATCGGAACGCGGAGAGTTTTCTGCGCCTCGGTATCAAAACCGTGGAACTGTGCCATCACCGGGATGGAATACTCTGCTGCAATGCTTTCCCACTTTGCAACCAGATTATCCGTTTTCACATCACCGAACAGACCATCAATCGGATCATTCTGCCGTGTCGGGACATGGCTGCCTACATCCAGCCAATCCTCTTTGGAAACTCTACCAAAAATACCATCTTCCCATCTATCAGCCATTGTTTTATCCCTCCTTTAGTAAGGTCTTGTAACTGCCGGGGCAGTAGCAATGAACTTGAAACCGAGTGCCTGCAATGCGGTCTTTGCATTGCCAGACAAACGCACATCAGACTTTGTGTAGTAGGTCTTTGTCTTATCCCCAACGGTATCTGTGGACAGTTCATAACCAGAACCACCATCACTCTCATACCAGCCCTCTGCACTCGGATTCAGAACTGCTGCATAGTCAGAAACTGCGCTGTAGTCATCGCCGTCCTTTTCGTAGTAGGTCTTGGAAGTATTCACAGTTTCATCCGTGGAAAGTGTGTAGGTCGGAGTAGGTTGACCATCACTCTCATACCATCCCTGTGCCTTCGGGGAAACAAGATTTTTCAGCGTAACTGCGCTATAGTTTGCGCCCGTGATCGCCAAACGATCCTCGTAAACAATACCCTTTGTAACAACCGAACCCGGCATATTGCCAGTAGTTACATCCACATCCTCATAAGTCAGACCGATTGCATTGCTATCATTGGACGGATAAGCCGTACCCATCGGCACGTACTTTGTGCCATCTGCAACCTCAACTGCGCCACTCTGCGCAATTTCACGTGTTTCACGCACGCAATCTTTATCATTTGCTTCCAGGAAATAACCCGGTGCATAAACAGTACCTTTTGTACCTGCTCCGATAAAAGCCATAACCTTAATCCTCCTTCATCCCATAGTGTTCTGCATTGAACTGTGCCGCCATTTTTGCGGCTCTGCTTACAGGCTTTGAAACATCACCGCCATTATTGGCAGGCGGCTGTGCAACTTCTGCACCTCTGCTTTGCTTTGTTTCGATAAAGTCTGCCCATTCCGTTTTGACACTTTCCGTGATCTTATCTGCATCCTGAATAGAACCATCTTCATTCATTTTCACAGAACCCAGATCCGTCACTTTCAGAACTGCACCTACACGCTTTTCAGAAACCCCGGCATCCATCAGCAGTTTTTTGTAAGCCGTTTCTTTGGCTGTTTTCGCTGCCTTTGTTTCGATATCGGTCTTATACACGTCATACTCGGATTTCAAGTCGGTGTATTTCTTTTCCCATCCAGCCGCATCAGCATCCTTGATCTTCTGTTCCGCATCAGCCAGTTTCTTCTCCACATCCGGCAATTTGCCTGCATCTGCTTTCAGCGTTTCGATCTGTTCTTTGAGTGCTGATACCGTTTCCGTGTGCGCCAGAATGATTTCATCAATCTTTTCTGCCGGAATATCCATTGCCGCTAACATCTTACGAGTGAGTGCCAATTTAATCATCTCCTTCCTTGATCGCATATTCCCAAACATAACCGCCTGCCGTCTGTGCATATCCCGATAGAACATTGTTTATTGATCTTCGATTTATGCCTGTTATCTGGCTTGCATAAGTTATGCTTTTATATTCTGCGATCATTACGCCGTCCAACGTAAACTGTTGAACTGCTTTATTGTGTCCGTATTCGTTGTTATATTGCTGATCGCACCATTCGAGATTATCTGCCCGATTATTCAGAGTATTGTGGTCGATATGATTTACGACATCAAACTCTTTCTGGTTCGGATTATCCACAAATGCCTCTGCAACCAACCGATGAACTGATTTTTTGTCTGATATATCGTCTTTATGCAAGACAACAAACTCATACATCAATCCATCTTTGCCACGTAATCCCGGTTTTAATATGCGACCTTCACGCACATATTCGCCGCGATGATTAGACACAACACGTGGGAGTGAAAAAATCTTCCCCTCATCGCTCACAAGATATAAACCGTCATATCCTGCGATCTCTTTCCAAAGTGCCATTTCCACAATCTCCTTTTCTTCGGTCCCTGTGCTTCGGGATTAGATTATAAGGCTAAATTGCCCTTTGGTATAGCGTACCATATTTTATCCACAAATGTCAACGCCTTTCTCTTTCTTCTCTTCTTTTCTTTTCTTTTCCTCTTCTATTCCTCTTCTATTCTCTTCTATTCTATTCTCTTCGTATTTAGCACTTTTGTTTTTGCTATTTAGCACTTCTGTTTTTGCT
>Ga0116145_1003746_pt1 | contig 12573 bp, 6 predicted proteins | sample AD_JPNHG1_MetaG_FD_89747 | JGI IMG/M metagenome (GOLD analysis project Ga0116145, IMG submission 89747) | Active sludge microbial communities of municipal wastewater-treating anaerobic digesters from Japan - AD_JPNHG1_MetaG | ecosystem: Engineered > Bioreactor > Anaerobic > Digestate | place... | reverse complement strand
CCTGTTATAGACAAAATTGTTAGTTCTCTATTATTTTTTTCTCCCAAACAGAGAACATCTCTCAGGTATGGTTCTAACTTGTCTCAAATTGCCCATAACGTTTGGCGGTATGGTTAGTTGCCGATTTCGAAGCACTTTCCTATCAAGTCACAACTACTTTGGATACGCGCTGTACCGCTCGAATATGCACTGCACAGGCAATTAACTATACCGCGTGTTACCGCCTGGTGTTCTATCTTCCAGTCTTGTAAACCATTGTTCTTGTTCAGTTTTTTAGACCTTATCATTTTACTTTCTTTCTTTTCTATCGGTTCGTGTGTCAGCGTTTTTTATTTTTTTAGTGGCAGCATTTTTTTTAAAAACAATTTCTCTTGGTGCGTTGGCTTTGCAAGCTCTTTGACAAAGCTTTGGGTAAAGTGCTGGCTTGTGGGGCTTTGGCAATGTGCTTGCAAATCGGGCAGGTTATTATTCATTCATTTCAATTTTAATATCTGGCATTTCATCAGAGAATTCCTCATCAATTAGGTGAATTTGTCTTCTAATTATTTGTCTTTTTTCTATTGATGGAATTAAACAATAGGTTTTAAAGTCTTCTTTGTCGATCTCAGAAGTGTCATTTACATTTGGGAAAAGCAGTTTCAAATATGCAGTAGCTATTCTTTTAACTGCTGTAGTATCTCTGGTGTCGGCTTTTGCAGGAACTTCCAATAGGTCGTTAACAATTGCAGAGTAAATAGGTTTGTCTCGAAGTTCATGCATTATTTCTGAAAAATACTCAACATTTAGCGTCCATCCATTAATTTTTAAATCTTCACTAATTCGTGGTAGTTTCCATCCTTCAATAAAACCATGAAAACGATCTAAAAGTGCGGATTCTTTGAATGTTTCAGGGAGTTCTGAAAAGTATTTTAATCGCATAGGTTTTTTATCTTTTGAGAGAGAGATGTTTCCCATTATAATCAAACCAGCTTGAGATACTAATTTAACATTGGCAACAGTTGTATAACCAAATTCAAGGTAACTTTTAAGGGCTGCTTGAATTTCTGCTGAATCAGAAAAAGTAATTGTTTGAATTTCATCCATTGTAACAAAATCGTACAATGTAATTGCACCCATTGATTTTTTGGTCATATCATAAAATAACTTTGCCCTAGTTACTTTACCGCCACTTATCATCCAACCATATTTACTTAGGTTACCAAAAATGTAAGATTTCCCCGTCCCCTTTGGGGCTAATTCAATCATATTTAGTCGAGGTTCAATAAATATCAGAATTCTGCTCAGAAACATCAGTTTTTGTGACAAAGATTCAAAGCCATCTGGATTGTATTCCATTGATCGTATCAATAGGTCTATCCACTCAGTTGTACTAAATTCTTTTCGTGCTGCTCTGAAATATTCCAAATCTACTTTATAGGGCTTGAAGGCCTTGTAATTAACGAGTTCAACAAAGCCCTTCTCTTTATCTGCAGGTGGTTGATACACTAAGGTGACAACTCCCCAAAGTTCACCATCTTTTAATTCTTTATTCTTTTTTGCAACATGATCAGGTATTCGACCTTCACTTGATTTTATGCCCAAATCAGGAATAGAAAATAGCAATTTATCATTTTTCAAATCTGTTTCAACAATAAATCTTGTTAATACAGTTACTTCTTCCCTGTGAGTGCGCAAGCGATTCTTAAGGTCGTTATCCTTACTGGGAATATGATCTTCCAAGAATTTTAAAACACCATTTCGATCTAAATTGCCATAGTTGTCAGTATAGCGTTTTATTAAGAAGTCCTTAATGAATGAAGGCAGGTTCTTACCAGCAAAAACGCTGTAATTCTGAGGAATCTTAATAACCGATTCATCAGGAAATGCTTGTTTTATTTTTTCGTCAAGTGTGCTCAAAATAAGTCCTCCTCTATTATACCTGAGATTATGTTAATTGTGAATACTTTTTCACTTTTTCCTGTTTTTACCTTAATTGGAATTTTGCCTGAAAAAGATCTATCAAGGTTTACTTCCCACATTTGAGTTGTTTCATTAAAATTAAGTTTCGTTATTTTTCCCTTTATCTCAATATTTGCTGTAGATGGTTTTGGAGTTATTTTAATTGAAATAAGAGGTTCTTTTTTAGGTATATCTGTCTTCTCAATAATAATAGAATAATCTATTTTTGCACTGTCTTTCTTGTTAGAAATTACTATAAATGGGACCAACACTTCTTCAGGAGTTACACCTCCATGAACTTCTCTAATTGGTTTTTTCCCTAATGAATTGTGTTTTAATGCAATTAAATAATTTCTCTGGTCAATCTCTGATTTATGAATTATGTAATCAGTATCAGGAATATGCTCCTTATCCTTAACTTCAATAAAACGTCCCTCGTGGCTATCATCTTTCCCATATTTCTTAGATGCTGCATATCTAGACAAGGCGGTTAGTCCATGATCAGAAACAATCGCAATTGTTTGCTCTGTATCAAGAATTAAGTACGTGTCAATAATTCGCTTGATTTCAGTAAATTCCTTAATAATAATATCTGGATAAGAATAAAGATTTGAGTGAATAAAAGAATCAAAGTCCTGTACATATTTCGTATCCAAAAATTTATTCTGATCTGTACTTGTTGGCAGATTGGCAACTCCAATGATTTTTTTTATTACATTTAAATCATGTTTTTGATTAATAACATAATTCTCAATAAAAGACACCCATTCAATCCCTATGGCATCAATCCATATTACTTTATCCACTTTATTTGAATGGATAATGCTGTGAATTGATTCAAAACTATGATACCAATTGTAAAATGATTGGTCATTGGTATTCTTTAAAAGCAATATTTCATTCAAACGGTTGGTTGTAGAGTCGTTCAGTTTTGATTTCTTATACTCACTTAAATACTCTAAAACCCATTCATTTTCATTTTTTAGATTGTCAAATGAACATTCTGAATTGTAATATAAAATTTCAGGAAATCGTTGGGACAATAAACCTAAATTATCAATTTTCCCTTTTGCGAATAATTCAAGAATATAGACTTTCTCGAATTGGAACATGCCAGTGGTGAGCAATAACGCCCGTCTATAATCGGCAATAGACCGAATATTAGAATTTAATTCAACAAGGGTTTCATCACAAAGATTAGTTGGTTTAAGCCTTGAAAACTGTTGAATTAACTCTAATCGATCATTAATAAATTCCTCATTGATTTCCAGACTAAATATTCTTTGGTAGATACTTTTAAGTAGTGTGTGATCAGAATAATCTGGTAGTGACTCAAGAATTTTAAAAATGTATTTTTTTTCTAAACAACTTTGAGTTAATACAAAGTGTTTTAAAAGCCATTTCTCAAATAAATCGTTTGACTTTAGCCAATGCTCCAGTAAGGTAAAAATTGTTAATGAAGTAACCTTGAAATAGCTTTTCACAAAAGCCTTAAATGTTGAATAGTCTTTGTTTAAAAAGCTGAGAAATTTTTCCCAGAACAATATATCAAGATTATCAAATGGAATCGGAACTTCAATATTGAAGATTTTTTCAATTAAATTTTTCGGGTTATCAACCTGTTCAATAGTAAAAATAGTGTCAGGTAAAGTGTTCTTGTAGAATAAGTTTAGTGGTTTCGAATGACATACGACATCACAGGGGCTTTTTTTCTTCCAAAACTTTAGCCATTCTTCAGTATTTGCAATGGTTTCATAATTAGAAATCCTTTTCGAGTAAGTTTGTGATGATAAAAATACTTTTATTGAATTTGGTTTCTCTCTTGATATTTTCCAGTAGGGAGCTGACTCTTCTTTTCTAGTAAAACCCTGAAAAAATTCTTTCTCAAATCTCTCTTCAACTCCTATTAATGGTAAATAAATCCGTCTTGATAATTCATCATTTTCAATTAACAGCAACTGATTGAAGAAGTTAATAAAATCCTCTTTAGAATAAAATCTTACAATTTCGGAAAAAGGCACAACAGCCGTATCCTCAGATAAGTTTTTCACTATATTGATTAATGTATCCTTTGTAATCCACCCATCTGGATGAGGTAAATCTTTTTCAAGATGATAGTTTTTGACTCCAATCGAAGATAACCTTTCAATTAACAATCTAAAAGTTTCAAATTTTTGCAAAAAAATCAATCTGACAGGGTATCGTCTTGACAGTATATCACGTGTAACCTTGTCAGAATTGATTTCAGAAATCAATCCTTCGAGATTTTCAAATTCTTTTATTTTATCTACCAATTTCATGAATGCGTTTAACTAAGATATTTATCAATCAAACTTATCAATTGAGAAAAATTAGGATTTTCTTCTACCATTTTCACAATTCGATTTTTAAGTTCTTGTTCACCATGATTGAAGTTCCTGACTTTGTAAATGATTTTTTCTCTTTCTGGAGTAGGAATGGGCGTAGGAGTATCCGGATTTTGAGGAGTATCTGGATTATTTGGTGGAGTTGGATTTGATGTAGGTTGATTTTTATGTGTATGCCATTGATATACTTTTAGCTTTACATTGTCTTCCTTCCATAAACCTATCTCTTCCTGCATGTTAGAAAACAAATAATCTGCAACCTCCCTAAAGTTTGCTTCTGTAATAGAAATGCCTTCATCCACACTTTGCAAGAATGACAAGAACCCGATACTGAAATTTTCAGGTTTAAGTGCTAATTTTAACTCAAACCGATATTCCTTTATTTTTTCTAAAACTCCGGAAATCAGCTTTACATCTATTTCATTTGTGGAATTAAAAATCAGTTTTAATAACTCATCAATAGCAATCGCAATGTTCTTTCCTTCAGAATAATATTTCAACGACCAAATAGGGTATTTTGCAATTGTTTTTACGTAATTTACTATTGCCCAACGTGTGTCAGTAATACTATTAAAGTCTTTTAAATCAAACAGATCAAGTAATATATTTTTTAGTTCTCTTTCTTCTTTCGAACCAAAACGCACATTTAATTTATTTTGTTTTTTGTTGTCTTGCCAAAAACTAAACATGTCGCCGATCAAATCCCGCATTTCATCTTTCTCAATTGGTCTTCCTACATCAGCTACATAAAGTTCTCCAATATATTTTCTTAGGACAAAACCCATTAGCGCCATATTTGGCATATTGGTATAAAGTCCATATGGGGCTTCCGTTAAGAATTTTAATTCTTCACCAATATTGAAAAGCGATCTATGTTTGAGTTTGGAAAATTTTGTGTCTATCTCGCTTTGAATAATATTTAACGTGTGATTCGTGTCGCCATCTGGCTTTAACATTAGATTATCAAAAACAATATATTCTTCCTCCTTATCTTTAACTAAAAATTTAAGATATGAAGTGGGACCACTTGATGTTTTTTCTTCTAGTTCTGTGCGGTTATCTGCAAAAATAAAAATCTCTGCAGATTTAATTGCATTTTGAAACTTCCAGACATTAGCATTCCTGTATAGTAGAGAAATATTATCTATACCTTTTGAAAAGATTATTGGACTATAAGAACGGTTAATTTCACTTCCAATTTTAGTTGAAAGATGCTTTTCATCCTTGTCCCTGAAAATAATCTGCATGTATCTGTTTCTCATTCTCGAAAACCACTCTTTTACTTGTTCTTTTGCGTAGTTTTCATATTTAACCGACTGTTCGTCATAACTATGATTGTCGCTAACCTGCTTTCTGGCAATATAATCAATAAACTTTTCGTAATTTCTTTCAGAGAATGGTTCTTCAACGATAACAAAAATTATATCCTGAAAATCTTCATCTTGCGCTAATTCTTTAATTTTGGGAATGGTTGTTAAATGATCATAGTCTCCGTTTGCTATAAAAACGGCACATTTTAAACTGAATGGTTTTCCAAAGACTTTGTTTAAACGATTCCGCAAAATATGCTCATTCTCAATGTTGGTTGAAAACAATACAATTTCAGACTCTCTGTAAATATTGTCCTTAAAAATACTCTTCTCTAAGTCCTTATCGATTTGAGCATACTTTAATACATTGATTATATCTTTAAATTGATTTCTAACGCTTTCTTTCGCTTGTTCTATTTCTCTAATTGGTAAAGATGAAAACTCAATTAAGAAATCACCCCCTGGTGTCTTTGTAACGATTCCTTTTTCGTCTATAAAGTTTAATATTTCAGATATTTCTTTCTCAAAACCAGAACCAGTAAAAAGTGAAGTAATGTTCTCGGTTGAAGGAGTAACCGGACTTCCTTCTTCGCCTGTGACTTCAATTACTTTGAATAATACGTTCAGAAGCAAAATTCCTTTAAATACCTTTGTACACTGTTCTCCATGTTCCTGAACCCTTTGAATATTCAGCCGATACTTATCAAGCACTTGATTAAACCGTGCTTCTTGATCATTTTCAAAAGCATTTACAAAGAAATCCCATAAATAATCTGCTGTAAGTAGGCGTTCTCCGTTTAACTCTTTGTCTAAATAATTTAAGAACCCATATTCCTTATCGTACAAGAAACCAAATATACTTCTATTGGTCGAACCTAAATTGCGGGCTATAAAGGTTGATAAATAGGCAGAATATGGATGGATAGGAAAAAGGTCTTTTATTTTGGATTTTGCCGATGCGCTATGATTATTGGTCAGTAAATTAATTAAATCGTTCCATTGTGTTGAACCCTCAAATATTTCACCTTGCAGCCTGCGCCATTCATCAATATTTATTTTTTTGATGGTTGCTGCAATAATATGATAGGTGGTAATAGGCTCCATACGGTATTGTATAATATGAAACCTGTCATTCATTCGTGTTAAATCCTCTTTTGGTATTGTATGTTGATGGGGTGTTCTATGGCTGATTAAATACAAAAAGATGTTGTTCTTCTCACTTAATTCGGCAATATTTTGTAGTTGATTAATTATTCCTGAATTAATAGAATCCATCACTGAAGTAAACTCATCCCAAATGATAATTATGCCATCTGCTTTCTTTTGAGCTATAACTTCATTATTGACTTCAACAAGCCAGTTGGTAATATCTGCATGTGAAAAATGAACACCTTCTTTACTCAAAGTGCCTTCAATTACATGAAAAAATTCAATGTCAGATGCATTCAGTTTTTTTAAGATGTCGGTTTTGGTTGTTACATAGATGCTAAGTTCATCATGCTTTCTTATCAGTGAATCCCAGTCTATTAGAGGGCTATTTACCTTTTCAATTAATCTGTCGAAATCGCTGGTTGTTACAATACCTAAATCCTTGAACCCTGGCGAAGTTCTTACAGCTTTCTCAATTTGCAACGCAAAGGTTCTGCTATCTGAAATGCTTCCCAATCCTTTTAATACTATGGGCATTAATTTATTATTGCTTCGATAGTTCTTTAATTTTGATTTTAAACTTGAATCATCAATATTCTGATCTATATAATTTTCAACCTCTGCATAATCATCATACAGCAAATGCTTAATCACAGAAGCGGCATGACTTTTTCCTGTGCCAAAAGTTCCCTGAATCCAGATAGATTTTCTTAGACTTGGTTCACTTGTATCTATTGCAGAAAGTGTTTTCCGTAAAACCTCATAAAATTGGTCGTTTGGAATAAATTGTTTCCAATAATTAAACGTTTCGTTCTCAATATTAAATACAGGGTGAAAATACTCCTGTAATCCAATAATTTCTGAATATTTCATGATGCAATTATTTATCAAGTAAAAGTTTAAGCACTTCGGTATAGGTTAAATCTTCACGTAATGAAATATTATCGAGCCCCATTACCAAATCAACTTTTACAATTCCGTTTTTATTTTCTTGCAACGTTCTCAAAATGTTTTGGAATCGTTCTTTTGATACTCCAAACTCCCTGTAAATGCCTTGCTTTTGTTCGGGTGCGTAAAATTCGGAAACAGTTAAATTGTAGCGGTTTTTGCTGTTGGCGTAACGATAAAGCGAATACGCTACAGTTATTGAATCAATACTTTCATAAGGTTTTTTAATAATTGTATCAATAGCATTTCCTTTTTTCTTTAATTGACTAAGTTCTAAAACACTACCCAAGGAGCTTTCATCAAAAGTATTGAGTAATGCGCCTAATGGATTTTTTAGTGTGCCTGCACCATAATTTGGATAATCATTTTGAAGCATTGCTAATAGTTCGTTTTTTGAGTATGACCTATTATATTGAACATTGCCAACATACCAATTGGTAATTGTTGAATTGTAGGCAAGATTTATCCAAATAATTTCCCAAGTGAAATTTGTTTTATGCTGATAAAATTCTTTTAATAAGATTGCCGTTTCGCTTGAGTTTTTATCTGTTCGATTTAGTAAATCGGCATCTCGAAGCCAATGTGTTAAAGCGGGAATCATTTTTGTTCCTAAATCGTTATTCCCAGTCTCAAAATAATTTTCAATATTCTGAAAATACTGGCTAAGCCATTTTTCTCGTAGACCAAATGTCGAATACTTGTCGATACCAGATGATTTCATATTTGATGAGTTTTTAATGTTTCCTTCTGAGATATTTATTGATTTTGCCAATAAACAGCCCTTTTCATTTATTTCAGAACACCTACCACAATGAATACATTTATTGGAATCAATAGTAACTTTTGGTTCCACTTTAAGAGCTCCAGTAGGACATTCTATTTCGCATGCTTCACAATGAGTACAATAAGTTGTTTTGTATAAAACTTTTTTAATTTTACTAAGTAATATTGGATTATCACTTATATTTTTAAATACAATAATTTGTTTTATATTTTCATCATTTATGATGGTAGTAATATTTAAGATAACAGGTATTTTATCAATTAGTATTTCTCCATAAATACTATCATTTGTGTAACTAAAATTTATATAGCCTAAAACTTTTAACCATTCAGTGATTTTTTCTTTAGGATTAGTGAGAATTACCTTAAATTCAGGCTTAAACTGAATAAAATCTATCCTTGAAGTATTTGAATCATTTAATTTGCCACCTGCCCTTTTTTTCCAGTTACCTTCTTTTATATAGTTAAGTTTCTTCTCTTTGTTCTCAATCCCTATGGTGTCCGTTTGACTATATATTATATCAATGAATTTATCAATGTTCTCTGGATACATTTTTTTTACTATATGTTCGGACCACTCTGAAGAAAATGGACATATTGTACAACCAACTCTTGATAAACCATTTCTATAGCCAGCATTAAATGGCAGATTTCTACTAAAAAGATACAAATATATTTCAGTAGCACTCCAATCAAAAATTGGTCTTGCATTTATTACATTGTTATGCTTTACCCCTTTACCAATTCGTGCATATTTTTCTCTTGCGTTACTTTCTTCCGCTCTAACACCTTCAAAAACGAGGACGTTAGGTTGCTTCCCATTCCCTTTTATATCTTTTAATAACTTGTAAAGAGGGGCAGTTTTTGCAACAGTGCAACACCATCTATTAAGACGACTTGGTGCACCAAACTCGCTCCAATTATCAATAATATTTTGATGGTTTTTTGATAAATGAAATTTCAGTTCTGGATACTGTTTGGTGTAAATTCGTTTTGTTAGTTGATAAATTTCAATTGAAGGAGGAATTTCCATTCCAGTATCAGAATAAATCACCATAAAATCATCAGGTGGTATAACGCGGCTTACAAGATCAAGTGTAACCTGAGAATCCTTTCCGCCACTAAAAGAGGCAATAAATTGGTCAATCTTGGTGTTCAGGTAAACTGTTTTGTTATTTTCCTTGGCTAAATCAAGTGGAATAATATCAAAACTATCACAGTCTTGCTTAACAACAGCATGTTTAATTTTTGTATTCTTTTCATGCATTTCAGCAAGCAATGCCCAATCAACTTCTTCATTTGCTTTTGCTTTGCTTCTTATTTTCTTGAGACTATAAGTGCGATAAGTTTGTTCAATAAATTCAATGGCTTCCTGTTCAAGTAAGAAAAGTAATTTTTGATTTTTTTCAACTACCTTCTGAATGTTGATTGGCTTTAGTTTTAAATCTTTCCCTGCATTTGTGATTTCGATTGTCGGGTCGTCAAATATATTTCCGCCTTTCACTTCAGCAACTAATTCCCCTTTATAATAATATCTTCTATCTAAAGCCCATAGTAAAGGGTCATTTGATGCCTGATATCTCCAATTAAATTTTTTATCAAAACCAAGCAAGGTTAATTCTTCATGGAAAACTGGTCGTGGTGAAACATTTAAGGCATCACCGTTTCCGTTTGTTGTAAGCAAAACTCCATTAATATCTTTGTCCCAAACTACTCTAAACATACAATTTAAATTAAAATGGTCAAAGATACTAAAAGGGTCGGCAAGATTGCACTCTTTGGCAAAGCTTGGGCTGTAGCGTTGGCTCGTGGGGCTTTGGCAATGTGTGCAATGTGGGTAGGCAATTGCTTTATAAAATGTGTGGTGAGCAAAAAATAAAAAACATTGGGTCGGCTTGTTTGTATGCTCTTTGATCTTGTCAATATTTCGTTTTTCTGTCCTTTCACTATGGTTTACTTACAGTTTAGTTCTGTCGTCTGTCTTTTTTACACTTGGCGGTAACGGTTCTCAGCTATACGCAGGCAGGGATTTTAACCACTGAATTACCTACGAAGAACTGAACTTCAAATATACCACTTTCCTGTCCTACGAAGCACGAAACCCCTGCTTGCGTATAGGTGATGTTGTGCCTTCGTTGTTCTTTTTCGTCCGTTTGTTTGTCGGTCGTTTTGGTCGTGGGTTGGGACAGACACACTCTTTGCCAAGCTTGGGTCTGAGAGTGGGCTTGTGCGGCTTGGCAATGTGTGTGGCTGTGAGCGTTGGCTATTTGATTTCTATTGCTTTCCATCCCCAATCATTTTTCTTTTTATTGAATGATAGTATTGCTCTTCCCTTTACCGTCTGACCGTCAGTTAGCTTACTCTCTTCTATAATTTTGGGTTCAATAAAGATGTCCTCTATAAAACCAAAGTTCTGTGGAGAAATTACCTTTATTGTTCCTTCAAAATCTTTCATTGCATCAGATGATGCATTTGAGTCAGCTTTTTTAGCAGATAGGATTTTATAAAAACCATCTTGCCCGTCACCATTAAATCTAACCTTTAGAAGGTCACCAATTTGTGGTTTTGTCAAATTGCCTGAGTAATTGAAGAAGCCAAATTTCCGCTTATCCTTCACAAAATTCAGCATACTCTTGTTTTCATTCACAAACTCAACTGCAATTATTTCTTCGGGAATGTCCTGAAACAATATTTCCTCTGCTTGCTTAATGTGACTTGAATACAAATCTTGGTTGTCCTTTTTAGTTGTAGCAGATTTATACCACTCTTGTTCTGTCCATTGCACTAATTGGTTTGGTAACTTCCATTCGTGTTTTTCTCTAGTTGAGATAATTTTTTGAATTTCCGTTTTGGCTTCATTGTACATTCTCTTTTCAATGAGCATTTCAGAAAAAGTCTGTCTTAACTTTACTAAAAAGTCTTCTGGAGTTTTTAGGCTCAAGGCTTTGCAATAGCAAGCAAACTGAATTTCTTTGTCCTCTGAAAATATTTCTGCCATCAGTTCCCACACCCAAAAGTCATTTCTCTTTTGCTTTGCAAAAGGTATAAATGCAGATAGTACATTTTCATCACTACCTGATGCCAAAAGGAGCTTTGCCTTGAAATAGGGCGGATATTGATAGTCAGGATGTTTATCTATCAAAGAGTCCAGTTTTGGCAAGAATGATTGGATCTTCTCCTTGTCAATGACTCTTTGCTGTCCAAAAGGATCTAAAGGTTCTCCTTCCAAAAGCTTCTTGGAGTATGCAATGAATGCTTGTTCAGCAATAGACATCATCTTTTTGCCTTTGAACTCCTCTTTTAAATAGTCTTCGGAACGAAGGTTCTCAAAATTCCACCAGTCGGCAAAAGTTAGATAGCTTGACCAGTTTTGATAGCCTTTGTGAAAAGCCTTGTAAATGAAAGAATAGGCCTCAGATGGCTTGGTGAAATGAAAGTCCCTGATAATTTCAAACAACTCATTGATTTTGCCATAATCAACATGTTCTGTTTTCTGGAAGGCAAAAACCAAACTGCCGATTTGCCAAGCACAATTGTCAAAAACCATTTTCTCATCTTCGGGTAATTGCAGGTCTTTAATCTTGATAAGATTTTCCTTGAAGGCTTCAAATGATTCAGGTTGAGCATTTTTTTTGATATAATCATAATACACCCATGCAGCAGCCCGCTTATTCCAAATGTTTTCGGGTTCTGTTTCCAAAGCCTGATTTGCCATTTGCAAAGCTTCATCAAGCTTTCCCGCTTGTCTAAGTTCATTGATTTCTTTAAATGACATACTCAGCTTCTTTTAGGTTGTTTACAATGGATTTGATTTTGGCAAGAAGTTCGGGGCAGTCACATTTCTTTTCTAACCGAAGCACTCGACCGAAAAAACCTGCTTTATCATATTCAAAGTCAATTATGCAAGACCGTCCATTATTTTCTAAGGTGTATCTTTCACGGTATTCGAGATGCTGGATTTTGGTAATGATTTCACCTTTTGATAAACCTTTACTGATAAAATCGAATAGATTTTTCAAGAATGGCTTTTCCTCTTCAATTGCTACATCAAATTCAATTTGGGTCAGAATACCTTCAAT
>Ga0116145_1003743_pt1 | contig 12576 bp, 10 predicted proteins | sample AD_JPNHG1_MetaG_FD_89747 | JGI IMG/M metagenome (GOLD analysis project Ga0116145, IMG submission 89747) | Active sludge microbial communities of municipal wastewater-treating anaerobic digesters from Japan - AD_JPNHG1_MetaG | ecosystem: Engineered > Bioreactor > Anaerobic > Digestate | place... | reverse complement strand
TTCAGTATGCTTTGGCTCCAGGGCATGGCTGTCTCCTTTTAGGTTTGTTTGACCGAGGCCATTGTATGGCCTCAGGAGCAGCCCTGCCCCCTCTTTTGATGGAGAGCCCACCCTTCTCACCCCGCCTTGCCGGCGTATTTGCGGGTTTTGACGTCGACCAGGAGGCGATCGCCGGGGGCGACGAACAGCGGAACCTGGATTTCCAGGCCGCCTTCCATCTTCGCGGATTTCCACGCGGAGTCGCCGCCGCCGTGCTGGGCCGGGGCGGTCTCGGCCACCGCCAGCGCTACGGCGTCGGGCAGCAGGATGTCGAGCAACTGGCCTTCCAAAACCAAGGCGCGGTATTCTTCGTTTTCCTTCAGGAAATGGCGGCGGTCGCCGATCTGTGCGCCGGACAGCGTCCGCTCCTCGAACGTCTCGGCGTCGAGGAACACGAAGTCGCCCCCCTGGACGTAGCTGAAGGACACCCGGCGGTGCTCCAGTTCCGTCGTCGGCACCCGCTCGTTGTCCGGGAAGACCCGCTCGAACACGTGGCCGTTCTGGAGGTTCCGGACCTGCACGTGCAGCTTGTGCTTCGTCTTCGCCGTTCCCGTGACGTGCAGTTCTTCGACGACGTGCGGCACGCCGTCGAGCAGCAGGACCAGTCCGCGCCTGAAATCCGCCGGCAAAGCCGTTTGCATGGGGCAGCCCTCCTCTTTCCTTCGCCGGCTCCAGCATGCCAAAGCCGCCGCCTGCCGCAAAGCGGAAATCCCGGTTTTCTTCGCGGCGAGGTCCGGTGGGAGCGAGCCCCGTAAAATTACGTAGAACGTAAAAACATTGGGCGGATTTTACGTGGAACGTAAAAACTTTCGCGCGGGCACGCCGCGCGGCGGATCAGAACGAGTAGCTGGCGTTGACGCCGCCGAAGAAAACGTCCTGGTCGGCGTAGACGCCGCCGGCGTCGACGTCGTCGCGGAGGTCGCCGTCGAGCAAGGTGCTGAAGGAGCCCTTGAAGGCGACGGAGGCTTTTTCGGTGAGGGCGTAGCTGAGCGAGGCGTCGAACTGGGCGTGGGTGAAGGCCGCGCCGGTGCCGGAGCCGTAGTTGCTTTCCACGTAGTAGTCGCCGCCGAACCCGAGCACGGCGCCGAGGTTGAGCGCGAGCTTGTCCGTCAGGCCAAAGCCGTGGCCGACGGTGAACAGGACGATCCAGTCGTCGGTGTTGTCCAGTTCGTGGCAGAACTTGACGGCGGGCGCCAGCGGAAGGTCGGCGGCGGCCAGCTTGACGAAGACCTGGTAGGAACCGTCGGCGGGGGCCTTGGAAACGGATTCGACCGAACCGTCGGCGTTCGTGGCGACGGTGCTGCTGTTCTGCGGGTAGATGTAGTAGAGGCCGCCGGCAGAGAAGGTCAAGGGTCCCGCGCTGGGCGCGGTCCAGTTGAGGCTCAAATCCACTTCGCTCCACTCGCCGGAAGTGTTGGGCGCGGTGGAGGCGGGATTGTCGGTCAGGTCCATGTTGGCCCACAGGCTGTAGCCGAAGCCAAAGGGACCGGCGACGTCGAGGCCGGGCTGAAAGACGGCTTCGTCGTTGTATTGCAAGCCGTTGTAGACGTAGGCGGACAGGACGTCCGCATAGATCGAACCCTCCGCCGCCCAGGCGGACATGGGCGCGGCGACCGCCGCGAGAAGCAACAGAGCCATCGTCTTTTTCATGCGGACTACTCTCCTTGGATGGTGGATGGATCGGGCCGTATGGATGACAATGTCGGTCTTCTGCGGGCAAATTGTCAACGGTTTTGCGTCCCATCCTTCGAACCATCTGCCACGGAGAACACATAGATCGCAAAGAGGTTTCTTTGGGGTTCTTTGTGATCTTTGTGGCCATTCGCCCCTCCAGTTCGGCTTGAGTTCAGGCGGGGATCGTGGGACACTTTCACCGTGAGTTTGCCCAAAACCAATTCGGGCGCAGAGGCATGCGCGGCGCAACGGGTCGCCACGCCCGCGGAAGCGGAAGAAGTTTCGGCGTTCCTGCTGCAGCCGAACCTGTTCGGCACGCCGCTGACGCCGGGCGAACAGGAGGAATTCAAGACCCATCCCGCGGCCGCGATCGGCTGCGCGGACGACGGGTATTGGTTCGTGCGGGATGCCGCCGGGGCGATTTGCGCGGTGATCGGGGTGCGCATGAACGTCGAGCGGACGGGCATTTTCGAGGTCAGCGCCCTGGCGATCCAGGCCGGCCGCCGCGGCCGAGGACTCGGCCGCCGCCTGCTCGAACTGGCGCTGGATTTCGTGGCCAAGGCCAACGGCCGCGGCTTGCTGTTCGAGACCTCTTCGGATCCGTCCTATGCCCCGATGCACAAGCTGCTGGCCGATCTGGGGTTCAAGCAGGTGGGCCGGTTCCCCGATTTCTACTTTCCGGGCGAAGACACGCTCTGGTATTATCGAGCGGTTGAACGGTAACCCCGCCCGAGGAACCCGATGGCCCGACCCCGCCCCATCCTTCCCGTCCTGCTGGCCGCGACGCTCCTGCTCGGCGGCGGGCTGTTCCTCCAGCGCGACCGCATTCCCGAGTCGTTCTCGCTCTCCAGCACGGTGCCGTTCGAGAATCTCTCCAAGGCGGCCAGGGGCTCCGACGGTTCGTTCGCGGTGGTGTTCGACTCCAACAAGCGCATCGCGCGCACGGGAGCCGACGGCGAGCTGATCTATCTGGTTTCGGCCCGCAACGATCCCGAGAAGGGCTTTTTCTTCGCCAACGAAATCGCGTTCGATCCCGCCGGCCACCTGTACGTGGCAAGCACCTACATCGACACGGCCACGCTGACGGTCAACCGCGAAGCCATCGTGCGGTTCTCCCCGGAGGGCCGGCCCGAGGCGGTCGTGTATGCGCTCGAACACTCGCCCGACCACTATACCGACAACATCGGGACGATCCGTTCCCTGCAATGGACGCCGGACGGCCTGCGGTTCTGCCGCGTGGGCGAAGACGGCATCCGCGCCGTGCGGGTCGATCTCGCCGACGGCGCGCCGGCCGAGGAAACCCTCACGCCCCTCGCCCATGGGCAAGACAACGTGATTTATGCCACGATTTCCGCCGACGGCCGCGAACTCGCGTATTCGACCGCGGCCACGGAAATTTTCACGGCCAAACCCGGCGAAGTTCCCGCCAAGCGCTACGACGGGCGCGATTTGCCCGACGAAATCATGTCGATTCCTTCGGATCTGCACTACCTGGGCGCCGCGCTGTGCTTCTCCGACCTGGGCCGCGATGCCATCGTGAAGCTGGCGGACGACGGCTCGGCCGAACCGCTGTTCGACCGGTCGATCGCGCAGGCGCACGGCTACGCCGACGACTTCTACGAGTGCAAGAGCTTCCAGATCGACGCGGACGGCCTGGTGCTGCCCAACAACGGCAAGGTGGTGCATTTCCGGACGGCCGCGCCCGCCGCCATCCAAACCCTCGACCGCGCGCAAGGCGACGCCGCGCTCTGGATCCGGCGGGGCGCGATCTGGCTGCAGTTGGCGGCGTTCGCGATCCTGGCCCTCGCGCTGGTCTTCCTGGCCATCCGGCACGCGTCGCCCGACGGCCGCCGCATGGCCAAGCAGGTCGCGCTGGTGGGGCTGATGATCGGCACGGCGGTGGGCATCACGACCTACATGATCTTCAACAACATGAACCGCCGCCTGGAAGAGGAAGCCCGCAACAACCTGCGCGGCTATCTGGCGGTCGGCCAGATCGTGGTGGACGGCGACGCCGTGGACCGCATCCAGCACGTGAAGCACTACATGAACGCCGACTACCAGGCGGTGCTGAAGCAGCTGTGCCAGACGATCACCCGCAACGGGGCCATCGACCCGAGCACCTATTCGGGCATCTACAAGATCTTCGGCGACAAGCTCTCGGCGCTGGCCTACCACGACGGCCTGCGGGGAATCTTTTATCCCTACGATTACCAGTACGCCAAATCCATCTACGCCCGGGTGGCCGAGACCGGCGAGCCCTACGTCGGGGAAGTCGTGGACATCTACGGGGTCTGGCTCAACGGGGTGGTGCCGGTGAAGAATTCCGCCGGCGAAACCGTCGGCCTGCTGGAAGTGGGCGTGGACCAGTCCGCCCAGCGCGAGGCCAACCGCGCCCTGTTCAAGAGCACGCTCATGGACCTGGCCATGGTCCTGTTCGTGCTGCTGTTCGTCTTCTTCGAAATCGGCTTCTTCAGCTCCCACGTGATGGACCGGACCGACCGCAGCGACGCCGCGGCCGGCCAGCGCTACGACGAAGGCGCGCTGCGCTTCACGTCGTTCCTGGCCATCACGGGCGTGTTCCTGTCCGCCTCGTTCCTGCCGCTGTACATCAAGTCGCTGGCGCCGGCCGCCGGGCGCTTCCCGGACCTGATCATCGGCCTGCCGATGGTGATCGAAACGCTCTGCGGCGCGCTGGTCGCGCTGCTCTACGGCCACGTCCGCATCCGGGCGGGACTCAAGACGGACGTCGTCCTGGGCTGCCTGGCGATCGCGGGCGGCATGGTGGCCACCGCTCTGGCGCCGACCTACGACCTGCTGATCGCCGGCCGCGTGGTGGTGGGCATGGGGATGGGGTTGCTGATGATCGCCTTCCGCACGTACTTCCTGATCGAACCGGACGAAGGCAAAAAGGAATCCGGCATCATCGCGCTGACGGCCGGGGTGATCGCGGGCATCAACGTCGGCTCGGTGTCGGGCGGCATGATCGCCGCGCGGATCGGCATGCGGCCGGTCTTCGGGATCCAGGCGGCCCTGCTGGCGCTGGCGGCGGTCGCCGCGCTGGCGCTGATCCGCCCTCGCCGCCGCCCGCCGCCGAACGGCCGGGCCGCGGGCGCGCCGACGCCGGGCGCCTTCCTGCGCGACCGGGCCGTGTGGAGCTTCTTCGTCTTCATTTTCCTGCCGGTGACGGCGTGCGGCCTGTTCCTGGGCTTCCTGTTCCCGCTGTTCGCCGAGGAGCAGGGTTGCTCGATCAATGAAATCAGCTTGGCCTTCATGCTGTTCGGCGCCGCCAGCGTCTATCTGGGGCCGGCGCTGACCCGGCTGACCACGGCGCTGTTCGGCGCGCGCCGGGCCATGCCCGTCGGCGCGCTGACCATGACGGCCGCCCTGCTGCTCTTCGCCGCGTTCCAGACGCTCGGCGCCGCATACGCCACCATCATCCTCTTCGGCCTGACGGAAAGCCTGGTCTTCAACCAGGGCATGTCCTACTACTCCTCGCTGCCGAGCGTCCGCCGTTTCGGGGCGGACAAGGCGATGGGCATCTACAACGTCTTCGAGTCCGGCGGCGAAGCGCTGGGCCCGATGGTCTTTGGTCTGGCCGCGAGCCTGAGCCTGGGCCTCGGCATCGCCGCCATCGCCGCCGCGCTCGGCGCCGGCGCGGCGCTCTTCTGGGCGCTCGGCCCGCGCAACGCAGGAGACCGCCCATGAGGCTGGCGAACTGGTATCGCCGGCAACCCGTCCGGCGCAAGATCTTCATCCCGTTCTTCGCCATCACGCTGCTTTCGTCCACGCTGTTCACGATCTACGGCTTCATCCAGAACGTGAAGGCCATCGAAAACGAGATCGACAAGCGGCTGCTGATCGCCGCGCTGACGATGCCGCAGCTGCTGCCGGCGGACTACTTCGACCGGGTCCAAACCCCGGACAGCATCCCGGAAGCCGAACACTGGACCAACACGCGGCGGCTGGACACGTTCCTGCGCAACGTCGGCGGGACCTACCTGTACGCGCTGCACAAGGAAAGCAACCGCTACTACTTCGTGGCCTCCGCCGCCACGGACACGGTCTATTGGGCGGAATACACGAATCCGGCCCCGAACGTCTACGAGGTCCAGAAGACCTGGGAGCCGAACATCTCCACCACGCCCGACCCGGATTACGGCCTGCTGCGGTCCGTCGTCATGGGCCACAAGGATTCGGCCGGCCGGCGCTTCATCATCGGCGCGGACATCCACGCCTACGAGGTGGAAGCCCTCAAGCGCCGCGCGTTCCTGAACTTCTTCATGATGGGCTTCGCCAGTTTCCTGCTGGCCGTCGTGTTCAGCTACGTCGCCAGCACCGCCATCACGCAGCCGCTCACGCGCCTGTCGACCTTCACCCGCCGCCTCGTGGAGGGCGGCTTCTCCGCCGACATCCGCCTCGACGCCGGGCTGTTCCCGGACGGCAACCGGACGCTGGCCGAAACCGCGATCCTCGCCTTCGACTTCGACCAGATGCAGACCAACCTGGCCGCGCACATCGAGCAGCTCAAGCTCACGCAATCCGCCCGCGAGCGCGCGGAAAGCGAACTGCGCATCGCCGGCCAGATCCAGGAAACCTTCCTGCCCGGCCCGTTCGCGCCGGCGCAATTCGGCGGCCGCGTGCAGCTGCAAGCCGCCATGAAGACCGCCAAGCAGGCCGGCGGCGACCTGTTCGACTATTTCGCGCTCGACGATTCCCACCTGTTATTCGCCATCGGCGACGTCTCCGGCAAGGGCATGCCGGCGGCCATGTTCATGTCGGCCGCCGTCGTGCTGCTGCGCTCCGCCGCCAAGCTCTGGCGCGATCCGGCCGAAATCCTGCGGCGCGTGAACGACGATCTCGCCCTCCGCAACGAAAGCTGCACGTTCGTCACGCTGTTCGCCGGCATTCTCGACGTCCGCACGGGCGAGATCGTCTTCGCCAACGGCGGCCACAATCTCCCGCGCCTGCGGACCGCCGCCGGCGCGGTCGCCCCCGTGCCGGCGAAGACCAACATGGTCGTGGGCGCCCTGGAGGGCCAGACGTTTTCCCGCGAAACGCTCGCCCTGCGGCCCGGCGACGTCCTGGTCCTCTATACGGACGGCGTCACCGAAGCCTTCAACGAGGCCGACCGGCTCTACGGCGAAGAACGCCTGGACCGCTGCCTCGGCGCGCTGCCGGCGGACGCCTCCGCCGCGGAAATCCTCCAAGGCGTCGTCGCCGACGTCGCCGCCTTCGCCGGCGCGCGGGAACAGTCCGACGACATCACGATGCTGGTGTTGCGCTATGCGCCCGCCGGCGCGAAAACCACTTGAAGAAACGCGGAACGATGCGGCAGAATGACGGACGCAGGCAATCCCCCGGAAAGGCGGTCCAAGATGGAACTCACCGTTGACAAGCAAACCCAAGCGACGATCGTGGCGGCCAAAGGCAAGCTGGACGCCGCCGGCGCGCCCGAACTCGAAACGCGCTGCAAGGCGCTGATCCAGGAAGGCGCCGGCCGCCTGCTGCTGGATTTCGCCCAGGTGGAGTACGTCAGCAGCGCCGGCTTGCGCAGCCTGCTCGTGCTCGCCAAGGCGGTCAAGTCCGTCGGCGGCGGGCTCGCGCTGTGCGGCCTGGTTCCCGCCGTGCGCGACGTCATGTCGATTTCCGGCTTCGACAACATCCTGCCGCTGGCCGCGGACCGCGCCGCCGCGCTGGAATTGCTGAAGTAGATTTTCCGGATCCGGCCCATGCGCGAATGGTCCATGGCCAACGACTCCGCCGACCTGGCGCGGGTGCTGGACGAGGTCGACGCCCATCTGGCGCCGCTGCCCGTCTCCCCCAAGCGCAAGTACGCGGTCCGCCTCGCCCTGGACGAACTGCTCTCCAACGTCCTCCGCTACGCCTACGACGACGACGCCCGCCACCGCATCGACCTGAAACTCGAAACCGGCGCGCCGTTCCACCTGACGATCGCGGACGACGGCAAGCCGTTCGATCCCCTCGCGGACGCCCCGCCACCGGTGCTGGACGGCCCCGTGGAAGATCGGCCCATCGGCGGACTGGGCCTGCACATCCTGAAAAAGATGGGCCTCCAGCTCGCCTACCGCCGCGAAGCCGGCCGCAACGTCGTGCGCGTGGATTTTCCGGAGGAATAGCCCCCATGCCGTCCATGCTCTACATGAGCAGCCCCATCAACGCCCTGTTGGAAGGGTTCTATCGCGACGACGTCACCATCGCCACGCTGCGCGAAAAAGGCGACTTCGGCATCGGCACGTTTAACAACCTCGACGGCGAACTGGTCGCGCTCGACGGACGCTATTTCCAGCTCGATCTCGACGGCAACGCCCGCGCGGTCGGCGACGACCTCAAAACGCCCTTTTCCACCGTGTGCCGATTCCAGCCGACGCTGACGGAAGAAATCTCCGGGCCGCTGTCGTGGGAAGCCTTCTCCGCGCAGCTGAAAACCATTCTGCCGTCCGACAACATGTTCACGGCCCTCCACATGCGCGGACGGTTCCGGTCGGTGCTGACGCGCTCCGTGCCCCGCACCGAGAACTATCGACCGCTGTCCGAAGCGACGGACCACCAGAAGCTGCGCCGCTTCGAAAACGTGGAGGGGCATCTGGTGGGCTTCTACACGCCGGGCTTCGTGCCGTCCGTCAACGTGCCCGGCTTCCATTTCCATTTCATCGACCAGGACTTCACCGCCGGCGGGCACCTGCTGAACTGCGAGCCGGAACATCTGGACGTCCGCCTGCAGGTGTTCTTCAGCATGGAACTCACGCTGCCCAAGACCCTCGACTACCTGACCGCTTCCTTCACGCGCGACGCGAAGAAGGACCTCGAAAAGGCGGAGAAATAGGCCGCGTTCAGGTCTTCGGTCTTCTGGCCGCGAGGCAGACGGCCAGCGCCGCGTTCATCAGCCACAGCGCCCCCAGATCGAATCCGTAGGTTTGGAACGTCCTGTTCCCGAGCCGTTTTTCCCCGGCCATGAAGGGCGCGCGGCCCCACGGCGATTCGGCCGGCTGGTAGACGGGGTCCGCCAGCCGCACGAAGCGTCCGCCCTGCTCGCGGATCGGATCCAACACGCCCTTGCGCCGCACCAGGTCGACGAGTTTCCGGTTGGTATTCGCTTTCACGAAGGCCGCCAAACCTTCTTCTCCATGCGCGGCGAGCAGGGCTTGCTGGATTTCGTTGCGGCGCTCCTGCGCCGCCTGGCGCGCGGCTTGCAGCTCGCGCGACCATTCGCGCAAGGCGGTTTTCAGCGACTCCAGCGCGGCGCGATCCGGCGGCCGCCAAGCCGCGACCGCGGCCGCGGCGCCGGCCAGGCGCGGCGATTCGCCTGCCAGCGCGCGGAACTCGCGGACCAGCAGCGCGCGGATTTTCTCGCGGCGCTCCGGCGCCGCCAGCACCAGCGCGTCCAGCCGGCCGAGCAGCGCGGGCACGTGGTCGTTCATGCGATAATCCAGCCCGGACAGTTCGCGGTCGGCCGCCTCGAAATGCCGCTGGTAGGCATTCGCCTGGTATTGTTCGACCGCCAGCGCCTCGAAGGCCCAGCGCGAGGCCGTCAGCTCGCCGAACCACGGCGGGCAGACGTGCGGCGCGGCGCGCGAACGCAAATCGTCGAAATCCACGATGAGCCCGCCCAGCAGCATCTGCGGCAGCAGCAGCAGCGGCAGCAGGACGTAGACCGTGACGGCGGACTTGAACCGCGCCGAGACGTTCAGGCCCAGGATGCCGCCGAAGACGGCCGCCGAAAAGAGCGCGAGCCACAGCTTGCCGAAGAAGTCCGGCACGCGCAGCATGCCGACGCCGATCGCGGCGCAGATCGCGGTCTGCAGCAGGGCCAGCCCGGCGACGCACAGGATCTTCGCGCCGGAATAGGCGCTCCAGCTCAGGCGCAGGAACTGCTCGCGCCGCAGCACGCGGCGGTCGCGCACGATTTCCTCGGCGCTGACGCTCAGGCCCAGGAAAATCGCCACGATGACCGCCATGAAGAAATAGACGGCCAAATACGGGTTGCCGCCGAGGGCATAGGTCCCGCCGGCCGCGCCGCGGCACAGCCAAGCCGTGAGACCGGCCAGCAGCGGCGGTTCCAGCAGGTTCACCAGCACGTAGGCCCGGCTGGCGAGGCGCGCGCGCAGCGTGCGGGACGCGAACACGCGGAGCTGCCCGATCCAACCGGGACGGGTCAGATGGCGCGGCGGCGGTTCGCCGGCCGGTGCGCCGGCCGCGGCCGGCGGCGGCGCGGTCTGGCGCCAGGCGTCGTGCCAGAACTCCGGCGAAAAACGGCGCTCGCGGGTGAATCGTCCGTCGGCGTCGGTCGCCTTGGATTCGATGAGCGCGAAAATCTGCTCGGGATGGACGTTTCCGCATTCGGGACAGGCCCCGCGGTCGCCGCCGGCCAGATGCGCGGCCTCGCGGAAATGCCGCGCGGCTTCCAGCGGATGGCCCATGTAGACGGGCACCCCGCCTTTGTCGAGAATCCACAAGGCATCGAACTGCCGGAACAGATTGGAGGACGGCTGGTGCACGATGGCGATCACCAGCCGCCCGCGCGCCGCTTGCGCCTTGAGCAAGCCCATCACGACGTCGGAATCCGCGGAAGATAGACCCGACGTGGGTTCGTCCACGAACAGGACGGACGGTTCGCGGATCAGCTCGAGCGCGATGTTCAGCCGCTTGCGCTGGCCGCCGCTGATGGTTTTCGACAGCGGATCGCCCACCTTGAGGTCGGCGATTTCCTCCTGCCGGAGTTCGGCCAGCATCCGGCGGACGCGTTCGCCGCGCTCGGCGGCCGACAGCCCGGCCAAGCACAGCCGCGCGTTGTAGTCCAGGTTCTCCCGGACGGTCAGGTCTTCGAAAAGCAAGTCGTCCTGCGGCACGGTGCCGACGACGCCTTCGAGCGCGGCCGGATTCCGGTGCAGATCGATGCCGTTGATGAGCACGCGGCCCGCCTGGGGCGTCAGGCTCCCGTTGAGCAGCTGGACCAAGGTGGACTTGCCCACGCCGCTGCCGCCCATGACGGCGATCAGCCGCCCGCCGGTCTCGCGGAAAGAAAAGTCCCGGATGCCGCTTTCGCCGCCCGGAAAGCGGTACTCGACGGCTTCGGCCTCGAACCGGATCGGCGCAAAGGCCGCGGCGGCGCCGAACAGCCGTTCGATTTCGCACCGGTAGACCGCCTGGCCGCCCGCGTCGCGCAGGATCGCGCCGGGTTCGAGCGGATAGAACCGGCCCGCCGCGACCGGATTGTCGTCGAGGGAAACGTCGCCCCGCAGCGCGCGGACGAAATAGCGCCCGGTCCATGGGCTGTGGAGCACGGCGATTTCGGCGCGCCAGCCGGCGCGGGCGAAGCGCCGGCACAGGCCGTCGCCGGCCCAATCCGGTCCGGCGGCGATGAATTGCCGCCACGCCGTCCATTCGGTTTCCGGTACGCGGAAAGCCTCCGCCGCGCGGGCCAGCAGGCGGTCGGCTCTTTCGCCGGCGTCCGGAAGCGCCTGGCGGACCTGCAGCGAATGGAGCAGGAACGACTGCTTTTCGTCCGGCGAGAGGACCGGCGCCAACCGTTCGCAGACGCCGGAGAGCGCGGATTCGGGCGCGGCGGAATCGGCCTGGCCCGCATAAAGATCCAGCAGATCGTTAAAAATGCCGAAACTGGGGTCTGCGCGTCTCAAACCCAGCGTGCCGACGAGATAGTCCTCCACGCGGCGAACGGCTTCGTCTTTCCGTTCCCCCGTCCGCGCGCAAAACACGGCGAAGAGGTGGACGATGCCGTTCAGCGCGTGTTCATGCATGGCGCGGAGTCCGATCCGGCGTCAGCGGACGAACTTGTCGCGCGCCTTGACGATGGCGGGCCGCAACGCATCCAGTTGCGCCGGCGCGATCTCGGGCTTGTCGCCCAGGATGACGAAGACGGAGGCCAGGAAGTTCATCCGGTCGTGCGCTTCGACCCAGCCGGCGAATTCTGGGCTGCCGCCCATGCGGTCCAGCAGCCGGTTGTAGGCCTGGAACGAGTCGCGCAGATAGGCGACGTAGGCCATGGAAGCCGGATCGTAGTTGGAGAGATAGCACAATTCCGCGGTCAGATAGAGACCTTCGAGCAGGAAGCCGTAGAGGTTGTCCGCCGCGAATTCCACGCCATCGCTGTTCTGGAGCCGGTCCTGCCAGAGCTTGCTTTGCTGCTGTTCCCGGACCAGTTGCCGCAGCCGCTCGTCGCCGCCGGGTTCGTCGATTTGCTCGAGCGCCTCGCGGTAGCGGCGCTCCAGCTCGGGCTGGGGATAGCCCACCAGTTCGAGCAACTGGCAGACGGCCTGCCCGTAGCGGGCGGCATCCGCCTGCCGGCCGAAGGTCGAGGCGTAGGTCAGATCCATCAGATACGTGCCGGTCATGATCCGCCGCCGCACCACGCCTTGGTAGCGGTCGACGTCGATGGGCGCGACGAGTTCCGGGACGTAGGACGCGCCGATCTCGCGCAAGGCCGCCATCACCTCGCCCATCTGCGGGGTTTCCTTCTCGATGGCGGCCAGGTCGTTTTGCAGCTCCTGGCGCAGTTCTTCGGAAATCTCCGCCGCCGAAACGGCCGCCGCCGTCCCCAGCAAAGCCAACCCCAGCATCCATCCGATCGCTTTCGTCTTCATGCCTGTCGCCTCCCAGTGGCGGTAGCCCGGCTGCGAGCCCCACCTCGCGGGAATGCTGAACCTTTCGCGAAATCGCGTCAATGGGGTTTTGCGCGCGGTTCGGCCGATTTCTTGCCTCGGTGAATTGACAATGTAAATGCGCCCCCCTGCCGTTGGCAAAGGCGCGCCTGGTTTGCCAAGGGATGGGGGCGCGTTCAGTCTGCCAGTCGAGATAGGGCTCCTTCTCCGCCCCCTCCCCCCG
>Ga0116145_1003734_pt1 | contig 12593 bp, 5 predicted proteins | sample AD_JPNHG1_MetaG_FD_89747 | JGI IMG/M metagenome (GOLD analysis project Ga0116145, IMG submission 89747) | Active sludge microbial communities of municipal wastewater-treating anaerobic digesters from Japan - AD_JPNHG1_MetaG | ecosystem: Engineered > Bioreactor > Anaerobic > Digestate | place... | reverse complement strand
GCACAGTCTGGCGCTCGGCAAGGACGGCAAGGTTTACGCCTGGGGCAGCAACTGGAACGGCCAGCTCGGTGCCGGAAAGGTCGGTCAAGGCACACATAGCGCCACGCCGCGGGCGGTCGCCGGGCCGGAAGGCAAAGGTGTGCTTGCGGGGATCGTGTCCATCGCCGCAGGTGGCCTGCACAGTGTGGCCGTGGCGGCGGACGGGACGGTGTACGCGTGGGGTTACAACGGGACCGGCCAGGTGCCGGAGGGCGGTCGTGGTGGCTTCTGGGGGACCAAGGGAAAACGTGATGTCAGGGAGCCGGCCGTTGCGCTGGCGAATGGCCGTCCGCCGAAGAAATTTAAAAACGGGGCGGCGGTGGCGGCAGGATATGAGGCCACCTACGTTCTCGACAAAGAGGGGCGTGTGAGTGCGGCGGGCTGGAGCATGTATGGCGAGCTGGCATCCGGTGTCACCGGTGGCGGCAACCGCGATGTCCTGTGCCCTTCGGTGGCAGGCCGTCCAGTGACTTGGCAGAATCCGCCGCCAGGGATCTGGCAACCGGGGCTGATCTATCGCTACACGGATGAAGCCCATGCCAAAGACGGCCTCAAGGATCTTGAAACGGTGGATGTGTTTACGGGGAAGCCGGTTCAGGTTGGCAGGAGAGCGGTCCGGGGGTTACAGAACGGTTCAATCTCGCGCAACAAAGACAATGTCGAGACCACGGCCGCGATGATCTATCCGGCGCAGGCAGAAGTCGGCAAACCGTTGACGTGTCTGTTGACGCGCCTGATGTTTGGCGCACATGAGGGAGACAATGATTACGCGAGGGATGTGCGGCTGCGCTGGACGAATGTGGAGAGTGGCGAGGTGATCGATCTGCCGTTGGATCTGGGTGCGCGTGTAGCCAGCGGCGTCATGCCGCAGCTTGCCGGGGTGGTCGAAATTGCGAGCGGTCTGCATCACGCCCTGGCGCGTGACCGTGACGGTGCTATCTGGACGTGGGGCCACAACGGCTTTGGGCAGCTCGGTGATGGCAGCGTCAATGACGGCCCGGTGGCCCGGAAACTGGCGGACTTTGACGAGAAGGCCGCCGCGTTGCCGCGCAAGCGGGAGGCGCGGCAGAAGACGGACAGCCGTCCGCCTCGGGGCGTATACGTCAATGTGCGCGAACGTGGTGTCAAAGGCGACGGCATCACGCTGGATCAGGAAGCGCTACAAAGGGTCATCGACGAGTGCTCCGCAAGTGGCGGCGGCACGGTCTGGCTGCCGCCGGGCACGTATCTGACCGGCACGCTTTTCCTGCGCAACAACGTGCGGATGCATCTCAGCGCGGGCGCGACCATTCTGGCTGCGACCAATCGCGATCACTTCACCGGCAAGGCCTTGATCCAGGCCGACGACGTCGGCGGCATCGCGATCACGGGCGCGGGTGTGATTGATGCGCGCGGGTCGTTTGTCGGTGCGCGTGATTGGCGGCACTACTGCATTCACATGACCAATTGCCGCGATGTGCTGATGGAAGGGGTGAGCACGATCAACTCCGGTTCTTGGACCCAGCACTACATCCGTTGTATCAAGTTGACGATTCGCGGCGTGAAGGTGCGCAGCCTGCTGCCTGGCCGCAACAACGACGGCATCGATCTCTCCGGCTGTGAGGATGTCAGGATCGAGAAGTGTACGGTGGTCTCCGATGACGATGCGATCGTGATCAAGAGTCAGACCGGTGACCGTGAGAACCGCAACATCGAAGTCATCGACAACCTCTGCCACACCTACCGTGGTGCGTTCAAGCTCGGCACGGAGACGCGCGGGGCGTATTCCAACATCGTTTGCCGCAACCTGACCTGCTATGGCGCCAAAGCGCTGGAGCTGTATTCGGTGGACGGCTCGGAAGTGCAGGATATCCGGATTGAAAAGGTGCGGGCGCACGACGCGCTGGTGGCGCTCAACATTCGTCTCGGGGCGCGTCTGCGCAAAGAGTACTGGGCCCAGGGCGTGGAACCCAAGGTCGGATTTTTGCGGAACATCAGTGTCTGTGACGTGACCGGCAACGTCGCCTCGCGTGCATGGCGCGACCTGTTGCTGGAAAATGAAATCCCGGATGCCGAGTGGGCGACGAGCCGTCCAGAGCAGGCGTACGACAGTTGCATATCGGGCCTGCCAGAACATGTTGTGGAAAACGTGACGGTCGAGAAGATGACCATCCGGATACCCGGCGGCACCGGGATTGTGCCGGACGCGGCCACTTTGCCGGAACGTCCCGAGGCTTATCCGCATGCCGGTAATTTCGGCCTGTTGCCCGCGCACGGCATTTTCGTGAGACATGCACGTGACGTCGCGATCCGGAAGGTGAAGGTCAAGACCGAGGCGCCGGATGTGCGCCCGCCGTTCGCCTCTTATGACGCGCCCGGGTTCAGCGTGGAGTGAGCGGGACGGAGGATGAGAATGAAGCGATTGTTGGTGCGGGTGTTGGTCAGTGTGGTTTTGACTGGCGGCATGGTGCTGGCGGAGGAGGGGAAGAATCTGCTGGCGAATGGTGGGTTCGAGGAGGAACTGGCGCCTGCGTGGGAGAAGCGGACGCCGGACGATGCGTCGCGCAAGATCTGCCGCGTGGCGGGCGAGGGACGCAGTGGGGCGGCGGTGGTCTTGGAGAACCGTCAGCCGGTTCATACCCGCTTGCGGCAGGGGCATGACCGCGCCATCAAGATCCAGCCGGGCAGCCGGATGGCGCTCACGGCGTGGGTGAAGTCTGACATGGAGGCGGACGGCGTCACCTCGCTGCAACTCTACTGCATGAATGAAAAAGGCGGTATTGTCTCGCAGCCAACGGCGGTGGGGCCGGGGGGTGCCTTTGATTGGACGCGTTGTCGCCTGTGCGCCGTGGTGCCGGAAGGTACGGCGTACGTGATGGCCTACCTGCAGATTGATCGGGGTGTCGGCAAGGCTTGGTTCGACGACGTGTCGCTGATCATCCGTCAGCCGCCGGAACCGCTGCCGCCTGAGCCGGTGGTCGTGCTGTTCAGTGACCTGCCGGACGATCATGCAGTGGTCAAAAATGCCGGGATTCTTTACGGCGCGGGGCTGGTCAAGGCCACAGGCGATCCGGCCGCCGCGCTCGCGAATGCGAATGGCGCGCTGGCCTTGTACGATGGCGCGATGTCGACTCCGGTATGGCAGGCGCTCAAGCGCTTTGCCGAAAAAGGCGGACGGGTCTTCATGGACATGCGTTGTTTTGTGGCGGTACACGGCAGCGCGGCAACGGCGGTCAAGGTCGGCGAACCCGGCACGAAAAACATGAAGGCGGCCATGATGGCTGGGCTCAAGGTCGTGCGGGCGGATGATGCCACGACGGGGTTCGCGCCGGGGCAGGTGATGCCGCGCGCGGGATGGCCCGACGGACATCTCTTCATGTTGCCCAAAGGTCTCTCCCCGGTCGGGTTGGAAACACTGGCCGAGGGGCCTGGCGGTGAACCGGGGCTGGTCAAGTTGGCCGTTGGCAAGGGACGGATCACGGCGTGCGACCTGCTTTCCCTGCGCGAGCCTTTCTACCGCAATATTGATGCGTACTACGCTTTCACGCCGGTCAGCGGCGCGTTGGGGCATCCGCCTGTGTTTGGCGAATACTATCCCCAGAAATGGCCCTACAGCGGTGTGGTGGAGGAGATGCGGCGCCTCGCCAAGACCTATCCCGCGATCAGCATGGAGGACGAAGGCGAGGCGTCTGGCGGCTACCATTTGTGGAGCCTCAACCTCGGCACACCGGGAAAACCCCTTTACTTCCTGTATTCGTCGGCACACGGCAGTGAGTGGGAGCCGGGTTACGGGCTGATGACATTCGCGCGGCATATCGCCGAGGGGCGACTGAGCGACGTGATTGACTTGAGCGCGGTCCGCATCAAGATCATCCCGCTGCTCAATCCCGCCGGTTATGACAAGATGCGGCGGCAGAATGCCAACGGAGTGGATTTAAACCGCCAGGGAGATTACCGCTGGGAACGTTTCAAAGGACGCGACAGCAATAACGACGGAACATGGGGGCCGGGAGATTACGACTGGAAAGGTTCGGGGCCGTTCACAGAGCCGGAGGCGGTCGCTTACAAGCGGATCATCAGCGATTCCGCGCTGCATGGCATTCTGGATTTCCACGGAAATTCAAGCGTCAAGAACAACAAGTTCGGCATCCTGCCCGTGACGGCGCATCCCGACAACGAAGAGCGGGCGCTGGCCATGCAGCGGATCGCCAATCTGCGCCTGCGCGGTCGCCACCTGCTGCGTCAGGACGACGAAGAGACGCCGTCGCGCTATCTGCTTGACCACCTGCGTCCCAACCACGGTATTCCGGGGTTGATGAACACCGGAGCCGCAGGACGGTTCGGTTTTCTGATCGAGATGACCTGCGGCTACAGGGGATCGTATGGCACGGTTTTGCAGACCGATTTCGTCTGCGAGATGTGCCGTGCGCTGTTTATTGCCTTTCGGTAGCCAGACCGGTCATCTTCAGCACGGCATCGGCGAAAGCGGTCAGGTCGGGATAGCGCAGCGTCGCGATGTGGTCAAGCGGGGTCGGCTGGGCGTTGATGATGACCAGCTCGCCTCCCGCCCGCACCGTCAGCGGCGGAATCGAAGCCGCCGGGTGGACGACCAGCGACGAGCCGAGAACCAGCATCAGGTCGGCCCGCTGCGCCAGCGCGATCGATGCATCGAGTGCCTGCTCCGGCAGCGCTTCGCCGAAGAACGTGATGTCGGGCTTGAAAGCTCCCCCGCAAAGCTCGCACAGCGGGACCGGCATCTTCTCCAGCACCGCGCAGATCTCGTCGAAGTTCTTTTCACGTCCGCACTTGAAGCAGTGGTGCAGGATGGGAGAGCCGTGAACCTCGTAAACGACCTTCGATCCCGCTTTCTGGTGCAGCATGTCGATGTTCTGCGTGATGATGCCCCGGACGATGCCTGCGCGTTCCAGAAGCGCCAGCGCATGATGCACAGGGCCGGGTTTGAAACGACGGAGTCCATACACCAGTTCCATGCAGCCCGTGTAGTAAATCGACGGATCGCGCCGAAACCAGCCGATGTCAAAGATACGTTCGGCATCCGGCTGTTTGTAGAGTCCCTGCGGGCCGCGGAAATCCGGGATCCCGCAGAGCGTTGAAACGCCTGCGCCTGTGAACGCTGCTACGCACTGCGCCTGCTTCAGTTTCTCGATGAGTGTTTTCATGACAATAGTTCCTGAGCCAAGTGGATAGGCACAAGCATATGAATTATGAACGGCTACGGTTGAAAAGACAAGGCGCGTGTGTCCTTGATTTCCCCTGGTTCGGAGCGCGGCGGCAGGGACGCTCGCCGGCAATCTGCGCGACGCTGATTCTGTCGCCGTCCTTTGCCGGGCGCTCGCCGATCCGGTCCGCGTGGTCCGCATCCGGGCGGCCCGGGCTCTCGCGTCCTTCCCGAGGACACCGCTGGATGCCAGCGTGCTCGACCTCCTGGCGAAGGCGGAGAAGGAGCTTCTGGAGATGCTATACGCTCGTCCCGATGACTGGGCCAGCCACTCCAACCTCGGTAACTACCGCATGGCGCGCGGTGATTCCGCTGGCGAGATGGCCGTCTACAAGACATCCATGAAGTTGCGGAGCGACGCGGTCATGCCCTTTGTGAACGCCTCCAGTCTCGCGTCGCAGGACGGGAACATCCAGGAAGCGATCGGCTCTCTGCGGCACGCCGCCAGCAATCATCCCGAGCATGGGACCGTTCATTTGAGCCTGGGCCTCGCCCTGGCAGAGGCAGGAGACTCCGGAGGCGCCGGGACGGCGCTGCGTATTGCCATGAAAGATCCAGTCTGTGCCGCGCAGGCGGCCTTCAACTGCGCCGTCCTCGTCGGCCAGCGCAACCCCAAAGAGGCTGTGGAACTGATCCGTTTTGCACTCGCACGTGATCCATCCAATCTCCGCCACCAAGAAGTCCTGCGCGACTACGAAGCCAGATATATTTTTCCTCAAATGGGAAAGTCGGCTTAGGATCAGGATTGCGGTTGCAACGCGTTGCGTCAATCGTTCCGCGCCCTTCATCACCCTGACCGTCAATATCTCCAGGCTGTCTCCTTTCCGGCGGCAAGCCCTCCGCATTCCAGAAGGACACTTCCCGTCAGTGTGCATCCAAGCAAAAACGGCTCCGGATGTTCAGTCAAAAGGTTGTCCTTGCCGAACCTGATCAAGAAAAGGCCCAATCAAAAAACCGTGGTGTCCGCCGCGGTTATTGATGTTGTTTTTGATTGCTCTGCGGGAGCACGAACTGTTACCATCCGCGTTCATCACTTGACGAGCACCGTCACGTTGAAGGCCAGTAGCTCAGTAGGACAGAGCACTAGATTCCTAATCTGGGGGTCGCCGGTTCGACTCCGGCCTGGCCTACCATCTTTAATCCCCAATAAAACAGCGGTTTTATTGGGGATTTCTTCTTTTTATGGTAGGGGAGTGGTTTGGGGGTAATAGGCTCGTTTTGGTTTGTTTTGGTCGGTTTTGACATGTTTTCTGTCAATGAAATGTCAACGGTCATTTACCTTCGCTTGCGCGTTCATAGATGCGGGCGGGAACGCGGGTGAGCGCAATGGATTTCAGTATCCGCATGATGTCGCCCAGGAAGTGCTCCATGTCCCAGGTCACGATGTCGCGGATCGGGTACGCCACGTTGCCCGCGAAGCGGATCATGCCCTCGGCCGGGACGAGCTGCGCCCCGGTGTAGGGCGGCAGGCGCAGGATGAAAACGCGCAGGACCTGCTCGGCCAGAGGGCCGGCCAGGAAGACGCGCCTGTACTGCCCCATGATCACGGATATCAAGACGCGCCCCCAGAAGCCTTCCTTCTCCCAGTCGGGCTCGTCGCCGGTGAGCTTTTTGAGGAGCCCGGTCGTGAGGACCATCATGGCCTGGGACAGGACGTGGTTGATGAAGACGGCGCGCATGAATCTGTTCCGCGCCTCGCGGATGCTGGCCTCGGGGCCGCCGTTGTTGACAAGGTCGCGCCACTCGGCGAGGTCTTTCAGTTCGTACTGCATCTGCTGCAGGGGGCTGGTGGCGAACTGCACCAGGAGCCGGCCGGCCCAGCCGTGCTCGCGGGATAGCTCCGGAAGGTTTTCCGCGCGGCCGCTCTGCTGGGTCTCTTCGATCAGGCTGTAGGTCTCGGAGACCGCGCGGCGTTCGGCGTCTTCTTGGCTCATGCCCATGTCTAGGTATTTGGCGAGGTAGTCGCGGTAGACGCCCTGCCCGACCCAGAGGCTGACGAATTCGTCGGCCCAGCGCGTGGGGGCAAGCCCCCAGTCGCCGAAGAAGCGCTTGAGGGGGGGAGGTGTCGTAGCCGCTGTAGGCCTCGCGGTCGGCGGCGCTCATGCCGGAGGCGGGGCCGGTGCCGTAACGGGCGCGGTGGTGGTCGGCCTCCCTAAGCGTGCGGATCGCGTCGCGGTCGATGGGGCTGAAGAGGATCTTGCCGAGATTGCGGAAGCCCATGCGCGCGGCGAAGACGGGGAGCGACGCGGTCTGCTTGACGGCGCTCGTGACGTTGAAGCCGAGGTAGACGTAGGTGGCGGCCCGCTGCGCCAAGGCAGCGGCGGCGCTCTGTCCGCCGCCCTGCGCGCGGCCGCCGTCCAGGGACTGCGCGACCTGCCGCAGGATGCGGGAAAGCGTTTTTTCGCCGTGGAAGCGCCTGACGGCATCCTGGAAGGCGCGGGACGTGAGCACCTCGCGGATGACAAGCCCGCGCGCGCCGAAGGCGGTGAGCACGGCGGTCTCGTGCGAGCGGTTCTCGAACATGTCGAGGATCGACGCGCTTTCGTCCACGTCGAGCTTGTGCTTGCGGCGGCGGCTGAAGACGCCCGCGAGCGGCTGCCAGTTTTTATCGCGCGCCCCTTTGTTCAGGGACGCTGTCCTTTCGAACAGCATCCGCATAGGAAGGTAGAGCGGGTCGGGGCTGTCGACCCCGCGGCCGCACAGGCGGCGCGTGACATTCGAGATGACATCGCGTTTCCGCGCGTAGTAGGAGCGGCGCAGCCATTCGAGGAGCTGGGTGTCTTCGCTGGTGAGAGCGCGGCGCACCTCGCCGGTCTTGGGGGCTTCGTAGACAAACGAGCGGATCAGCTCGGCCTGGCCGCAACGGCCGTGGTAGACGATATTCTCGCTGTAGGACGCCCACTGGTCGAGATAGCCCAGCAGGTTGAGCATTTGCCCGTAGGTCATGCTGTCCTGATTGCCCTGCAGGGAGAGCTTCACGGCAAGCTCATGGGGGATTTTTTCATCGAGGCGGCGCAGGTAGGCGCGGATGGCGCGGCGGTCGGGCCTGCCGTCCGGCTTCTTGAGGATTTCGCCCAGCGCCTTCATGAGCGCGGCGCGGTCATCGGCGCGGGCGTTGACGTAGGCGGTATGGCCTTCGGCCAGCAGGTTCATGAGGTCAGCAATGGCGGCACGGGCCTCTTCACGCTTGGCGGGGTCGGCTTCGTAGCGCGTGAGAAAATCCAGCTTCTGCCTGAGCATGCTCAGTGAGCTGTCCGCGATGCGGTTCAGCACGGTGTCGGCGGCTTTCGGGTCGGTCGGTTTCCGCGATATCGAGCGGACGACGGGGTCTTTGATGCTCTTGACCAAACGGTCGTATTCCTGCCAGCGGGCGGCGAGGTCTAGGGCTTCCTGCCCGAGCGATGCGAGCGCCTCGCCGGTGAGGTCGGCGATTTCGCCGGGCATCATGTCCACCATCGCGCCGTATTTGTCGAGCAGCGCGAGCTGGCGCAATGCGCGGCGCAATTGCATGTCGTCGCCGCCGACATTCAGGGGGTTGCCTTGTTCGTCGGTCATGCCCTCGCGCTCGGCGATGACCGCCTCGATGCGGGCGCGTTCTTTTTCAAGCGCGGAGGGACTGCCGTCGAGCGACTCGTCGCTGAGGTCGCAGACGCGCATGACGTAGCGGGCGTCCTCTTCGACCGCGCCGGTGAGGGTGCGGTCGATGTCCACGCCCAGCTCTTCGAACTCTTTGCCCTTGATGTACTGGCGCTTGATCTCTTTCTTGAACTTCGCGATCCGGCTGCGCTGGTCCTCGCGGATGGCGTGGCGGTTGATCAGGCCGATGATGTAGGCGGTGCGCCTCTCGATCTGATTGGCGGTCATGTAATCCTGAATCTCGGCGATCTGGACGCGGATGCTCTCGCGCGGGGCGCCGGGTTCAAGCAGTTTGCGGGCAAGGTCGGTCAGTTGCCGGGCGGCGGTCTTGCGGTAGAATGAGACGGCCACCCTGTTTTTCGTAAGGTTTCCGCGCGTATCACGGCTGAGGGGGTTCTCGCGGCGGAAGCGGCGGAAGGCCCAGACGCGCAGCATGGCGGCGGCCTGCCAGCGGTCGGAAAGATCGACGGGCAGGGCGGGGTCGGCGGCGAGCGCGTCGGCAACGGGATCGGCGGCAGCATCGGTGCCTGACGCACCGTCACCCCCGCCTGCGTCCCCATCGGCGGCAGTGCCCTCTGTTTCTGCTGACTCGGCCTTGCGGCGGCGGCGCACCTCGTCGCGGGCGCGCTGGGCGGCGGCGAGGGGCGCGGCCTCTTCGATCAGAGACTCGGCGCGGGATTCGCGCTCGCGGCGCTTGCGGGCGATCTCGGCGCGCTGGGCGTCGGTGAGGCCGGGGGCGTCCTCGTCGGTCTCGACGCGCTCGGCGCCCTCGCCGGCAAAGGGATCGGGCAAAATCACTCCTGCGGCCTCGTCGCGTTTTCTGGCTTCCTCGGGGCCGAATGTTTTGGGGTCGGCGGCGAGCAGGGAGGCGGCAAGGTCGATGCCGGTGTCGGCCTTGAGGTCGGCGTAGTCGGCGCCGGTCTGGGCGCGCATGGCGGCGGCGACGCCGGACTCGGCCAGTGCGCGGATGCGCTCGCCGCTGCGGGCGAGACGCGCGCCCTCGGCGGCGCCGGCACGGACAAGGGCGCGGCGTTCTGCGGCGCGGGCCAGCTCGCCGATCGCGAACGCGGCGGCGTCGGGCGCGGCGCTTGCGGCGGCGCGGCGGATAGCATCGTCAACCCTGGATGCAGCGAGTTCGCGGGCGCGTTGCTTGAGGTTCGCGTAGTTGTGGCTCTTGAGCTTGATGCCGTCGGCGAGCGCGGCGACGTGGGCGCGGGAAGGGAAGGGGCCGCCTGTCATGTCGGCGTAAGCCATATAGCCGACGATCATGTTTTCCTTGGAGTAGGCTTCACCGGTCAGGTCGAGGGCGTAGCGGACGGGTCGATGCCCATCATCGCCAGAATCTCTTCCCTGTGTTCTTTCGCGTAAGCCTTTGCCTCGCGCGTACCTTCCCGCAGCTTCTCGATTTCCTCCTCCGTCAGGTGATAGGGCTTGGAGGACGGCGCGTCCTTCGCCTTCGCTGAGATATTTCCCGCCGTCTTCATTCAGGTCGACGGCGTTTCTGCCGGCGATATGCCCATCATCGCCGCGATCTCCGGCCAGTGATCGTCCACGTATTGCAGCGTCTCCCGCCCCTTGACCCGCAACGCCTCCATCTCTTCCTCCGTCAGGTGGTAGGGCTTGGAGGACGGCGCGTCCTTCGCCTTCGCTGAGATATTTCCAGTTGCCGCCATAGAGACCCCTTTCTTTCAGGAATTGACGCAAGTAGTTTACGCCGGCGCGGGCAAGAAGTCCAGCCTCGGTTTGCGGCGTGAGGCCGAAAACATTTCCGAATTGAGCGGCGGCGAGAGTCACCGCGTCAACCACGATGCCACCCCGACTTTCGATGTAGTGGCGCAGCTCGCCAAGCGTGCCGCCCATCGTGGCCATGTCGTCGATCAGGATGTACTCGCGGCCGGCGACAGCATCGCCCTTGAACTGCGGGCGGTGTTCCATGCGGTAGGCGCGACCTTTGCCGGTGCGGTGAGCACGGACACTCTGGACGATGCCGTGATCTACTTCCAGACCGGTAATTCTGCGGATAACACCGGCAAGGGCAACGGGCAATTGATTGGCACCCGCCGCCTCTTCGGCGCGGACGGGCACCAGCACGGCGTCCGGATGGTCGGCGGCGAGAGCGCGGATCTTGTCCGGTTTGACGACGGCGGCGGCAACGCGGACTGCGGCCTGCGAGTCGCCCGCCTTTGCCACTTTGTAGTCGGGGTGGCTCTTAAGCTTCGCGGGCGATGTCATGAGCCGGATTTTTTCAATCGGGCGGCGCGGGCCTTCAATGTCGAGCGCATAGCGGATGTCGAGGGGATCATTATCATTGACTTGTGCCGGATCGTGTGGCAGAATGTTTTGGTGCTCGAAAGGAAGGGGTGTAGCTATGGGAGACAAGTTGTCTGAGAAATTCTTCTGGTACAACATTGACACGGAGGTCATGTCCGATGTATTGCCCGGAGGAGAGGAGCGCTTCAAGATGGTGATCAGAGACGGGAAGCGCGTCAAGATACCCGGCAAGATGTTCTGGGGAGCGCCGGAGAACATGACAACCGTGCGCGGCGAGGAGGCCGCTTGGGCAATCGTCGAGCGGGACGCCGCCCTCAAAGCTTCCGCAGCGGCGGCGAAAGCCGCCCCGGTTTCCGCGTAAGACTCGTTTGACGCCCCGTAGTAGACCGCGCTCGTGCGCTCCATCGCTTTGATGAGAGTCCCGAGTGCGGTTTTCGCGTCTCCGTCCGGCGCGGCATTGAACACGCCTTGGGCGGCGCGTATCTCCTCATAGACGGCGTGGCCATGCGCGTTCTTCTTCTCCAGTAGCCCGCGCTCGATCAGGATGACCTCGCCGGTGAAGCCGTCCGGCGTGCGGACGTTCACCTTGATGTTGCGGTACCCCGACGGGGGAGTGCCTTTAATAAACAGGTTCTTGACCCTGACGATCTCGAATCCGGCGCGTTCCAACTCCTTGACCGCGTCGCCGAAGCGCTGGCCGGGGTCCAACGCGAGCGTCCCGCCGCACACGTCCAGCAGTTGCGACGTGTCGCCGCCGTAATCCTCGCTCAGCTTCTGCGCAGACCGCTCGCGGCCTTTCAGCCCCTTGCGCATGTGCAGTGTGAACCCGCCGGCTTGCGCGGCGGCCTCCAACCTGCGGCGGAACTCAGGCAACGCCTTCTCCGCAGCCAGGTAGAGGCTGCCGAGGGTCTCGTAGCGCGTCCCCGTCCCTTCGCACGGCTCCACGAACAGCGCGGTATTCGCCGTCCACCCGCCGGGCACGCGCGGGCGCGTCTCGGCCCAGACGGATCCAAGGCCCATGCGCGCGGCGGCCAGCGCCGTGGCGTTGCCGTCGATCACATCGAACGTGCCGTCACCGTTGTCCACGGCCTGCACCGGTGCGCGGCGCGGCCCCCTCCCTGAGGCGGCAGCCCTCATGCGGCGCTCGGCGTTGTCCACGCTCGAAGCGGCCTCGCCGCGCCTGACGGCCAGTGCCGCGACGGAAACGAGCCGGACGCGATCGGGATCGGCGGCGGCGCGGTCGAACAGCGCGTCGGCATCGAGCGCGTAGCGGATGCCGCCGTCCTTTTTTTCTCCGGTTTCGCGGTTGACAGCGGTTCCAAATCAAGAATTCTTCGAGTTGCGAGGCTGCTGGATAGCGCGATTAGGAGCGGGCGGGGCGGCGATCCTCAGTTTTTCAAGCAAAAAATTTCTTCGGATCTCTTTTTTT
>Ga0116145_1003731_pt1 | contig 12597 bp, 6 predicted proteins | sample AD_JPNHG1_MetaG_FD_89747 | JGI IMG/M metagenome (GOLD analysis project Ga0116145, IMG submission 89747) | Active sludge microbial communities of municipal wastewater-treating anaerobic digesters from Japan - AD_JPNHG1_MetaG | ecosystem: Engineered > Bioreactor > Anaerobic > Digestate | place... | reverse complement strand
CTTTTATTTCAAAATTTTTAAATTTGGACCAATTTTGCCATTCAAAGTCAATACCTCCTATATAATTTTCTTTATTTTGCAAGGTAAAACCAATTTTTATTTCGGCAGGTAATAATATTTTACCTTTTTGTTTGGTGTTATTTGCTACAGTATCTTTAATTATTTCATATCCAGTATTATTAGATAAAAATCTTTGTACTATGATATTTTGTTTTGCATTGAGATTAGAATTTGTATTAAACGAGCTTCCTAAAGTTAGTTTTAAATCAGGCTTTATAAATGTATAATATTGAATGCCCCAGTTAAAAACAATATCACTTATAATAGTAGAGTTTTTGATTCTTACATTATAAATTTTAGTAGAATCGATGAATATAATACTTCTTATTTTATCAAGAGAGCCAAATAAAAAGGAAGCATTTACTCCAACAGATATATTTTTAATTATTTTAAAACCGTTTCCCCAGTAAAAACGATTGATTCCGCCATTACCTTCGTAAATATAGTTTACATTTCCTAAACTATCTATATATTGAGAAAAAGACATTTTATATCCTGTTTTACTAAAAGGAGTAAGACCAAAACTACTACCCCACCATTTAGTAACAGGGAAACCAAATAATAAATAACCTAAAGAAGTATAGTTATATTTTTGTTTAGTAACACTGTTTTGTAGTATGTTAAAGTAGTTATTTAATCCTACGTCAAAAACGAAAGAAGTTGTATCAAAAGAAGTATAAGAAGCAGGGTTGCCGAAATTAACAGTAGCTTCATTTCTAATTCCTGAAGTAAGGCCTAATCCTAAATTTTGTGCAAATAGATTCTTTTGTGATGTTCCTAACTTATAACGAGAATAAGGTGAACTTATTCGAGTTTGTGCACTTGCAATATTATTAATAATAGTTAAAAATAAAATTATTACTATTAAAGCAATATTATGTTTTAATTTAATTTGCATTGTAATTGTTATAATTAAGAATAAAATTTAATCCTTTTAATACTATATTATGTATTGCAAAGATGTTATTTTTTAATTTTTTTTGCAAAAAAAACATATCACCACCACTTACTATAACTTTTAAATTAGGGTATTTCATTTTATATTGTCCAATAATACCGTCAATTTCACATAAAATTCCATTTATTACACCTGAAAGCATTGATTTTTCAGTAGAATTACCAATTAATTGTGTTTTTTCAATTTTTTTAATTAACGGAAGTTTATTAGTAAAATTATGTAGAGCTTTAAATCTCATCATTATACCTGGTGAAATGGCCCCCCCTAGGTATTCTCCTTTTTTATTAATAAAATCGAATGTTAAGCAAGAGCCGGCAGATATTATAAGTACATCATTTTGGGGGAATAAATAATATGCAGCTACTGCAGCGGCTAAACGATCATTGCCTAATGTATTAGGAGTTTGGTATTTATTTTTTATAGGGAGAGGTATTTTATGAGACATGTTTAATACATGAAAGTTTGAATAAAGATGATTACTAAGTTTTTCAGGGAAATCAATGACGGATGATATAATAACATTAACATTATTATGTTTTTTTATTTTTTCTATATAATTAATTACATTGTTTACAGGAGCTTTTTTATAAATTTTTAAATTTAATAATTTATCCGATTTAAAGGTAGCTATTTTCTTAAGAGTATTACCATAATCAAAAATTAAATTTATAGTATTTTGTTTTTCAGTCATTTGTATAAAAAAAATAAGAAACTTGTTTTTAAAAAAAATCTTATTTACATTTGCACTTTTATTTTAGTGGTGTCGTAGCTCAGTTGGTAGAGCAACGGACTGAAAATCCGTGTGTCGCTGGTTCAATTCCAGCCGACACCACTTGTGAGAGCTGCTGTTATAAGCAGCTCTTTTTTTATATTTTTTTTACTAAACTATGCATATATTTAATTATTATTTAATAATGATTATATTAAATTTTTTCTAATTAATGGTAGATTATAATATAAAAATTTTTTTTCCCTTTTTGAACTAATATATATTTATTATTTATTAAAAAGTTTTTGTTAATTATCATATTTTCATTTTTAACTAACGTTTTATTTATTTGTAGGCCATTTTCTTTAATAGTTCTTTTTACTTCACTTTTACTATTAAATATGTTAGTTTTTTCGGTTAATAGGTTTATTATATTTATTTCTTCATCTAATATATTATGGGGTAAATAAAATTTTGGGACTCCTTCAAATATTTGTAAGAATAAAGATTCAGGTAAAGCTTTTAAGGTCTCTTCTGTAGTTTTACCAAATAATATATTTGAAGCTGTTATGGCTGTTTCTAAGTCTTTTTCTGAGTGAACTATTTTAGTTAACTCTTCAGCTAATGTTTTTTGTAATAACCTGTTATGAGGTGTTTCGCTATGTTTTTTTTCTAGTTCCTGTATTTCTGCTTTATTGTATAAAGTAAATATTTTTATATATTTAGCAGCATCTTCATCTGAGCAATTAATCCAAAATTGATAAAATTTGTAAGGTGAAGTTTTAGTTGGGTCAAGCCATACGTTTCCTTCTTCTGTTTTTCCGAATTTTCCTCCATCGGCTTTAGTGATTAATGGGCAAGTTATTGCAAAAGCTTCTTTGCCAGTTTTGCGTCTTATTAATTCTGTACCTGTGGTAATATTGCCCCATTGGTCAGAGCCGCCCATTTGTAGTTTGCAATTGTATTGTTCGTAAAGATGTAAGAAATCATATCCTTGTACTAGTTGGTATGAGAATTCAGTAAAAGATATACCTGTTTCAAGTCTTTTTTTTACAGAATCTTTAGCCATCATGTAATTTATAGTTATATGTTTACCTATGTCTCTTACAAAATCAAGGAATGACCATTTGCACATCCATTCATAATTGTTCACTAATATAGCTTTATTAGGAATCTCTGATTCAAAATCAAGGAATTTCATTAATTGTTTTTTTATACATTCTTGATTATGAAGTATAGTTTGTTTGTCTAATAAATTTCTTTCTTCGGATTTTCCTGAAGGATCACCTATCATTCCTGTAGCACCTCCTAATAACACAATAGGTTTGTGTCCACATAATTGAAAATGTTTTAACATCATGATAGAAACTAAGTGTCCTATATGAAGTGAGTCAGCTGTGGGATCAATGCCTACATACCCAATAATCATCTCTTTATTTAGAGCGTCAGAAGTGCCTGGCATAACGTCGTGTATCATTCCTCTCCATTTTAGCTCTTCAATAAAATTTTTCATTGTAAATAATTTTTGAGATTAATTTTAGTTTAAAAAATAAAGCTGTAAAAATAATAAAAGCTGAAAATACTAATAAAAAAATTGTTATTTAAATTAAGGTTGAATTTATCTAATAATGACCATTTTACCGAAAGAATGATTAAAATATTGTTTAGTAGCTGCATCATTTTTCTCTATTGTTTGTCCTTGAATATCAGTTATTACACGATATAAGTAAACACCGTTAGCAAGTTTATCTCCGAATTCATCTCTTCCGTCCCATGCATAAGTTGTAATATTTCGGCCAATGTGTATAGGTCCAATTTCTTCTTTAGTAATTTCTTTTACAATTTTACCAGAAATTGTCATTATTTGAATTTTAAAATTAGTTGGTATTTCAGAGCCAGTAAGTGTAAAAACAAAATGAGTTGAAGTAGAAAAAGGATTAGGCCAATTTAATACATCAGTAATTGTTGATTTATTAATCACTTCAAAAGATATTTTAAAATCATTTAAGCCAGATTGATTTTTTGAAACATCTTGTGCTTGAACAGTAAGTAAATATTTACCATCAGTATCAAAATTAGGATTCCATTCTGCTTTACATATGTTATTAGTAGAAGTTGCAGGATAAAATTTTATTATTTCTTGTGAGCCATTTCTAAAATAAATTCTTCTATCGATTGTTTCATTTGGATAACGTATAAATATTTTAAAGGCAGAAGTATCTTTTAAAAGTATATAACGATTTTCATCATTTAAAGAAATTTGTATTATTGGTTTAGCCGATACTATGTCTCCGTTTAGAATATGTATGCCATCAAAAGTAACATCAAGTATAGGGTTAATTTTATCTTGTAAAACATAAAAATTTATTTCGCCTGTATTATTAAAATGATATTGTTCGGGTTGATCATTATCAGGATTAATTTCTATCCATAAATTATTATTACCTGGGATATTTTTTGTTGAGAAATTTATTGAATCTATTACAATGTTTCCAGCTAAAAGTGGCTTAAGCCGTTTTTTTAATAAAGGAATGATATTTCTGGAATTGTCAATAAGCCAATATTTAACTAATACACTATCAGCATTATATTCACTTACGTTTTGTATAGCACAGCTAAACCTCACTGTATCGCCTTCTTGTAAGGTGTCTTTATAAAAGTGAAAATAATTTGAAGGAGTTAATGCTAATTCTGGCACTGCTTCATAAATTACTTGCCAATATTTTATTAAAGCAGGGGTACGAAGTGAATCATCTTTCATAAAAGCAATTAATTTAATATATGGATAAATGTTAGCATTAATTTTTGTATTTAAGTTGTAAATATCAGAAGAATCAGGGGGTAAGTTAGAAATAAGTGTATCGACTGAAAAATCGTATTTGATTCCGATAACATTTAGGCGAACATAGTCAGTATTAATTAAATCTGTGTGGGTTTGTTTCCAGTGCAAAGATGTCCATTTAAGAGCTGGGCCAATAATTTCGGATTCTACGTAACCTTCATTCCATTTAGTTATTATGCTGTCATTAAGTTGAATAATAGATGATTGAGAAGCTCCAATTACTTCTCGAGTATTGATACCTATAGTATCACCTTTTATGCCCATAAATATGTATGGTATTTTATCGGGTAATGTTCTTATATTAGCAAACCCAAAAGACTCAAAAGATTCATATAAGCCTTCTTCAAATGAAGGTGCATTATGATTGCGATGACTATAACCCATAATATAATGACCTTGTGGTATTTGATCTAAAAAGTTTTTTATTTTGTTACGCCAAATAACGGAGCTAGTATAAAAGTCGAAAGCTCTTACATTATAATTTTTACAATGCCAATTACCGTAAGGGCCATAGTTACATGGGTTTGAATAACCACAAGTGTCATAACTTATCCATGTATTACCAGTTATAGGGTTTAAAATTACAAATTTCATCCCATCGCCTGTAGGGCCAATGCAGCACCATAAATCAATTACATCTCCGTTAATTTTTATATATTCTTCTGCCCAAGGAATATTAGGATAATAACCTGTTTGAATATTGATTGATTTTATATTATCAACGAATTCAAGCTTTCTAGATAGCTTGTTATATTTTATATAATTATAGTTGTTATTTTTAAACTGAAAAAAATGAGATTGTCCCCATCCTTTTTTGTTTGTTATTATTTGAAAAGAACTTTCTCTCCAGTTGTAAGAACCTGAATATAACGAATCTATCGATACACGCCAGAAATAAACTATGCTATCGGTAGTGATAGGTAATTGAGGTGTCCATTCTATAACGCCTCCTTGGTGATTAATGTTATAGGTTATTTTTAAAGGGCTATTAAATAAATCTGTAGTGTCAAGTTCAAATACATAATTAGCCTTAGGGGAAAAAGGGTAACCGGTAGAAGCTTTAAGAATCACGTTAGAAGATGGGATAATAGCATATTTATAAGGGTATATAGGAGTGATATCAGCAGATTTTATAAATAAATTAACTTGTACATTATTATTTGCTTCAGAAAATTCAGCTATTTCATTATATGCGTCAAGTCTTATAATAAATTGGTTTAATCCTATACCTTTTATTTTATCAACAGGCATTTTAATGGATATAGTGTCTTTAAATAATGTAGCTTTGACTCTTATTATAGTATCAAATGTAGATTGGTCAGGGAATATACGTCTTATTTCTATAAAGAAGAAATCATTAATAGCTTTGCCTATATTAGTTGAAATTATATTAATGTAAAAAGTATCTATTTCATTAGTAACATTTGGTGGGGTATAAAATATTGAATGATTGTTTATTGTATAATCGGGCAAATTGCTGTAATTAATTTTAATAGCTGGGTCTCCGTGTAATGTCATTTCAAGACAAACAGCTTTTACATAAATAGAATTATTTTGTATATTTTTAATAGTATTTTGGATACATTGACCTACAGGCTTACCATAATTTTTATAAGCTATATTTTTATAAAATTCGGAGCTATATTTATTTAAAGAAGCATCTTCACTTTTAGAAATGGTTGCAAGATAACCTATTACGCCTTTATTTTCAATAAGTACAAATTCTTCACTTGAATTTATAGAATTTCCATATATGTCACCTGCAAAACATGAGTTTGCAAGTAAAAAAGGATATTTTCCATAGTTATTATATTCTGATGGATGATCAATGCTTTGATCAAATCCTATTCCTGCAGCATGACCAAAAAATGTCATAAGAGAAACTCCTTTATTAATAAGGTTTCGTAGGGAATCAGATTGATTTATTTGAATGGGAGCAGATGAGGTTTTCAAAAAAGTAAAAACATTGCCACCAAACAAAGTATCTTCGATAGTTTTTTTATAATTATTTAAGTAATTTACAAAAATATTTTGTTCATTTATACTTTGGCCCCCTCCGAAGTGTAATATATTTTTCATCCATTCTTTAGGTGATGCTTGTTCGGCTTCGTATTGGATAGCTTTATTTAAATATAAAGTCACTTGTTCAGGCGTTTTAGCAGCTAAACGTCCTGTTGGAATAGCTGGTTGATATAAGTTGTCTAATATTCCTGTTGTTAGACGAATATCAGAAGGAGGTACTCCTAATGATGGTACGAGAGTACCTGCCCAATATGTTGTATTTTTTCTATATGAGGGGTTGTCGCCGTCTGTACCAGCTCTATATGCTTTACCTATAATAAATAGGGCTTTAGGTTTTGTATAGCTGTTATACCATAAATAGCGCATATAATTTTTTATGGCTAATGGATTTTTTCTTATTCCGTATGAAAATTGATCATATAATTGGTCAATGTCAATTACTTGTGCAATGTAGCCTGTTGAGTTTCTATAATTTTTATATTGTAAAGCTTCGTTCCAAAGAGATTTATGAGTAATAATAAAATAATCGGAGTTTATATATATATTAGAAGTATAATTAACAAATTTGGCATAGTTAGTAGGTTCAGTATTAACAGGGGTAATTTGTGATACAAGAATCACCTGACTATCAGAGAATAACCAACATTCTTTTTCTCCCCCTGAATTAGGTATTAGGGCATTGAAGTTATTACCATTTTTGATAGTTTTAATAAGACGATGGTTTGTTATATCCAATATTATAGCTGTATCAGTATTAGGGATATTAAAATTAGAAAAGCTGATATATGTTTTATTTTGGCCTTGTGCATCATATATTGAAAAATTAAAAGGTGCAGAAGTATTAATTTCTGTTTTATGTGGATATTTAATAGAAATGAATGCTATTGTATTTCTATCGGCTCCGTTGTTAGGTAAAGGTATTGATGAAAAAATGAATGTGGTATTGTTAGAGCCTAATTTTGCTGGGTCTATGTATTTTGAAAAATTAAGAATTTTATACCCTTCGTATGTTGTATCAATGGTAACATCTGCAAATTTTATAATTACGTGATGGTCGGGGGATAAAGATGCATAATTTGATGCACCAATTAGTTTAAAATCAATTTTTGCTGCAGGACCAGCAGCGAAAACATTAGTAGTAGGCACAGTTTTAGTAATAGATTGTCCTAAGCTAAAACCATCATCAAACCAACCTTCACCTACAGTATAATCAGGGTCAGTGGCTCCGTAAGAGTTAGTTTCTCCTAAAAAATATTTTGAAGTATAATCTACACGTGAAGTTTTATATATATAAGAAGCTGGAGAATATGAACTAAAATTATAATCGTTTTCAATAATTACTCTTTTACTAGGTGATATAACCCAATTGTTATTAAATGTGAGATAATAACTAGCTGTATCTGTAAAAAGACTATAATTAGGATTTCCTTGATTTTCAGGTTTATCGTATAAATAAGTATCGAGCCATCCATCGTTTTTTTGAGCATAAAATTCAATATAATCATCTGGGTCAAATACTCCATCATTTTCGCCTTTTACGTATATGTATTGTTCAGTCCCTTTGCCAAATATTTGAAAACTTCTGGGGTCAGGGTTGCCGGATAATATTCCTGCAGCTTGTAGTGTTGAATAAGTAATTCGATAAATACCAGTTGTATAAACATTTATGCGATAGTATTGTTTATTGTAATCAATCCATTCATTACCAAAAGTTTGGGCTAAAATAATATTTGATATAATTAAAAATAAAAACTGTAATGATATTTTTTTTAGTAAACTCATTATTAATAATGCTTTTAAATTATTGAGTATTTTTTATGTCTGATTTTTTGTTAATATTAATCTTAATAGAAAAAACATTTGAATATAATGCTATTGATTTATCGCCAATATCAGTTAATGCATAGTCAATAAATAAAGATTTTTTTATAACAATTCCTAAACCCATATTAGGTTGAAAAGTAGTAATTTTTTTATTTTCATTATTAGTTTCTTTTTGGAAATTGCCAATACCTGCTCTATAGTAAATTATATTTTTATAATTGACTTCAATTCCTACTTTAGGATCAATGCTTATTAAATTACTTTTGACAAGTACGTTACGTTTTTTATCAAATGTAAAATCAAAGTTTATTTCAGGCATAAAATAAAAATTGTTTTTTAATTGAAAGTTCTTACTTATTCCTGCCAATAGTTTAGGTACAGTAATTTCAGTAGAGTTAGTCGGAATATCATTACCAGTTATTAAAAACACATCTTTCATATTTTGTGGCAGGTCATAGTCCCATATATTAAAAGTTGAGGTTATATCTTTACCTGTAATAGCAAATAACCAGTTGTTGTAATTGTAGTTTATTCCTGCATCGAGACCAAATCCCCATGCTTTTGCAAAATCTCCAATATGGCGATATATAATTTTTACATTACCTCCATAGTTAATTTTTTTGTTTTTGTTCTTTCGTGCATACGAAAATAAAAAGGCATTATCTACAGCTGAAAAAGAAGAGATTTTTGTGAAATCAATATTACCTTGATTATCTACTAAGTCTATAGTATTTGGTATATCATCAATTCCAAAGCGTATGTATGAAAAACAAAGTGCACTTTTTTCGTCAATTTTAGCTGCAATAGCAGCATAATCATATTTAGCAATTCCTGCAAAATACTCTGAGTGCATAAGACCAACTTGTAAATTAGATGTTATAAAAACTAAATTAGCAGGGTTCCAGTAGCCAGAGGTTACATCGTTAGTGCTTGATAAAACAGCATTAGACATTCCTAAGGCTCTAGCTCCTACACCGAGTGACATAAATTCATTACTGTATTTTAAGGCTTGTGCAGCAACATGATTGAATGAATTTAGAGTGATAGTAAGTAAAAAATAGTAAAAACATAATTTTAATAATTTTTTAATTAGCAAATTCATAAATAAGTTAAACTTGATAAACAAAGATATTATGAAAAAATTAATTTATTTAAAAATAAATATAACTAAATGTTGTTATAGTTTATGCTTACAAAATTAACGTTTTTATATTATAACACATTTATTATAAATTATTAAAGTTTTATTTCATTTTAATAAAAAATGTATACATATGTATTATTTTTAGAATTAGGGGAAATAAATTTTATTATATAAGTATAAAAGATTATTCAAAAATGTTTTTTTGCTAAAAGAAATGAAAGTTAAAGGTGTATTTTTGTTGGTTGTTTTAATAATGTTATTACAAATTGTTTATTTATGATAAAATTTGAGCGTTTTGTTCTTAAAAATGGCCTTACAGTTATAACACATAATGATGATTATACTTCAATTGTGGCTTTAAATATACTTTATAAGGTAGGCTCAAGAGATGAAAACCCTGAAAAAACTGGATTTGCCCATCTTTTTGAGCATCTTATGTTTGAAGGGTCCATTAATGTACCTATATATGATGAACCGTTAGAAAAAGCAGGTGGGGAGAATAATGCGTTTACTAATAATGATATTACTAATTATTATTTAACTATACCTTTACAAAATATTGAAACAGCTTTTTATTTAGAATCTGATAGAATGTTAGGACTTAATTTTTCTGAAAAAAAATTAGAAGTTCAAAAAAACGTTGTTTCAGAAGAGTTTAGACAGAGATATCTAAATCAACCATATGGAGACGCATGGTTGTTGCTTCGCCCCTTAGCTTATAAGATACATCCCTACAGATGGCCTACAATAGGTATGGATATTATTCATATAAATAGTATCACTTTAGGTGAAGTAAAACAATTTTTTAATAAATATTATAACCCTTCAAATGCTATTTTAACAATTACAGGGAAAATAGATATAGATAAAATATTTTTATTAGTGGATAAGTGGTTTGGCGAGATACCAAAAGGTGAATCTAATCAAAATAAATATCCTCAAGAACCTTTTCAAACTTCTTCTCGTGAATTAATTGTAAAACGGAAAGTGCCCCATAAAATGATATATAAAGCATGGCATATGTATCCACGTAGTGATAAAAGATTTTATTCAGCTGATTTGTTATCTGATATCCTTTCAACCGGTAATTCGGCTAGATTGTATGAAGAACTGGTAAAAAAACAAAAAATTTTTACTAAAATAGATGCTTTTATTACAGGAGAAGCTGATAAGGGCTTATTTGTTATATCCGGAATGATAAATGACGATATTAATTTTGAAAAGGCGGAAGCCGCTATTATGAATGAAATTAATAAATTATGTAACGATAATGTTTCGGATAGAGAATTAAAAAAAGTTAAAAATAGAATAGAAACAGTTAATACTTTTATGAATATTACTGTATTAAATAAAGCTATGTCATTGGCTTATGCTGAATTTTTAGGTAATGCATCGCTTGTTAATGAAGAAATTGAAAATTATTTTAGAGTAACGCCAGAAGATATTAAAAATGCAGCGATTGATATATTTATGTCTCAAGGTAGTAATACTTTGTATTATGATAAAATTTAATTGACTATTTTTTTGCAACTATATATAAATTTTATATGTCTGTCTTAAAAACATATTTTAATATGGTAACATACCCGTTAAGAAATAGCCCTCCTGATATTCAACGTATTGAAAATATTGATATTATAAAGCCTCAGAAAATATTTTTAGATAATGATATACCTGTTTATATTATACATTCAAATACTGAAGATATTGTTTCTGTTGATTTTATTTTTGAAGCAGGTTTATGGCAATCACAAATCCCTTTAGTCCCAATATTTACGAATATAATTTTGACAGAAGGTGGTACTAAAAAAAGAACATCTTATGAAGTGTCAGAATTATTTGAGTTTTATGGTGCTAATTTAGATTCATCAGCAGGTAAAGATGTAGCTTCTATTACTATATCATCGTTAAATAAGTATTTTGATGAATTAGCTCCTATATTGCAAGAAATTATTTTTGAGCCTTTATTTTCTGATAGTGAGTTGGAAATACAGATAAAGAAGATTAAACAAAAATATTTAGTAAATTTAGAAAAACCTAATTATATAGCTTCTAAGAAAATAAATGAATTAATTTTAGGTAATAATAATCCTTATGGTTATTTCGAAAAGCTTGATGATTTTGATAAAATAAATATTCCTATCTTAAAAGAATTTCACCAAAAATTTTATCTAAAAAATAAATTTGCTATAGTAGTAACCGGTAAAATTACTGGTGATTTTATTAAAATTTTAAATAAATATTTTGGTCAACATACCGTTAATAATAATGTTGATATAACTTATGATTATACTTTTGATACAATTAAAGAAAAAAGATATTTAATTAATAAAAAAAGAGTAGTACAGGATTCAATCAGGTTAGGTAAACAATTATTTTTTTGTGATAAAGAGGATATTTATAAGGTTAAGATTCTTGTTAGTTTATTAGGTGGATATTTTGGTTCAAGATTAATGAAAAATATACGTGAGGAGAAAGGGTTAACTTATGGTATTTATTCATTTATCCAAAGATTTCGATATAGTACTTCTTTAATTATAAGTGCCGAAACTAAATGCGGTAAAGGAGTTAGTGTTATAGATGAAGTTTATAATGAATTAAATAAATTAATAAAAGAAAAAGTTAATATTGAAGAAATCAATTTAGTAAAGAATTATTTGTTAGGAGAATTACAAAGAAATTTTGATGGCCCTTTAGCAACAGCAGAAATGTATAAAATGTTGATTAGTAGTAATTTGCCAGAAAATTTTTATGATAACTATTTTAAAACTATTTTAAATATTAATGAAGAAGAAATTTTATTTTTAGCAAGTAAATATCTTAATCCTGCATTGATGGTTGAAGTTTTAGTTACAAATTAATAATATTAATTAATTTTAAAATTAAATTTGTTATATTGTTAGTAATTTAAAAATAGCTTTAAACAAAATTAATGTATAAATTTTTTATCATATTATTTATAGTTTGTGGATTGAATAAATCTGTATTTGCTTCTCAATATATGGGTGGAGAAATAACATGGGAATGTTTATCTAATG
>Ga0116145_1003730_pt1 | contig 12598 bp, 10 predicted proteins | sample AD_JPNHG1_MetaG_FD_89747 | JGI IMG/M metagenome (GOLD analysis project Ga0116145, IMG submission 89747) | Active sludge microbial communities of municipal wastewater-treating anaerobic digesters from Japan - AD_JPNHG1_MetaG | ecosystem: Engineered > Bioreactor > Anaerobic > Digestate | place... | reverse complement strand
TATACCGGAATTGGTTTCAAGAGTAATATCAGTTTTATCGGTAAGACCTTTTTCATAAACATATTTTCCGATACATCTTGTGGCGTTGCCGCACATCATAGCTTCTGAGCCGTCAGCATTGAAGATCCTCATGCGGAAGTCGGCTTTATCAGATGGCATTATGAGAACAAGGCCGTCAGAGCCTATGCCCTTGCGGACATCACTGAGTATGACTGAGACCTTTTCTGGTTCAGTGACAGTTTCGGTAAAGCAGTTTATGTAGATGTAGTCATTGCCGATGCCATGCATTTTGGTAAAATTCATATATACATCTCCCATTGTGACTCGTATGGGAGAGCAGTAACAAAAATAAATAATAACGCCGAAGGCGCAGAAAATGGGAGTCCAGAGGGATGTTATTCCTCTGGCAGAGGGTGAACGAGGGGGACAGCGTCCCCCTGAGCAGCAGTCCGTACAGCGAAGCGCTTACGGACGCCCTCACTCCTGAATTGTCTCTTGGCTTGACCGACGAATTATCTTTCCGTACAAGCCTAATATCTTTATTAGGATCAGAGCAGAGTTATACCTGCCTCTGCACACTTTTCTACCATATCCTCAGGCCATACAGAGGACTGTACTTCGCCGATGTGAGCCTTTTCAAGCAGAAGCATACAAAGTCTTGACTGGCCGATACCGCCGCCGATAGTCAGCGGAAGTGTGCCGTCAGCTATCATCTGATGATACTTGTACTGCATCCTGTCCTCAGCTCCGCATTCTGCAAGCTGCTTTTTCAGTGAAGTCTCATCTACACGTATACCCATGGAAGATACTTCGAGAGCTCTTCCGAGAACAGTGTCCCAGAAGAAGATATCTCCGTTGAGAGCCCAGTCATCATAGTCAGGAGCTCTTCCGTCATGCTTTTCACCGCTGGCAAGCTTGCCGCCTATCTGCATGATGAATACAGTTCCGTGCTCCTTGGTGATAAGGTCTTCACGCTCCTTTGAGGTCTTGTCAGGATACATATCCTCAAGCTCCTGAGTTGTTATGAAGAATACCTCATCTGTTATCTTGTCAGCAAGAACAGGGTATCTGTGGCTTACCTTGCGCTTTGTGTAAACAACAGCCTTTACTACATTCTTTACTGTATCTTTAAGGTATTCGATAGTACGCTTGTCACGGGTGATGACCTTTTCCCAGTCCCACTGGTCAACGAATATTGAGTGAACGTTGTCGGTATCGTCATCACGACGGATAGCGTTCATATCAGTATATATGCCCTCGCCCGGCTCATAGCCGTAGCGGTAGAGAGCCATTCTCTTCCATTTTGCAAGGGACTGGACAACTTCTGCCTTTCCGTCGATCTCCTTGATGTCGAAATCAACTTTTCTCTCAACGCCGTTGAGGTCATCGTTGATACCGCTGCCCTGCTTTACGATAAGGGGAGCAGATACACGATCAAGGGTGAGTACGATGGACAGAGCCTGCTGAAATACGTCCTTGATGTACTTGATTGCGTGCTGAGTTTCTCTCAGTGTGAGTGAGGACTTATAGCCCTCTGGGATATACAGCGATCTTGACATGATAATCACTTTCCTTTTCTTGATATATTAACATCGGCCGGCGCCATTGACGGCTGATGTGCTGTAGCTTAATAATTGTTATCGTATGGGATATTCATTGATATAGCATATGTTTCCGCATAGGAACCTGCGGGAACGTGTAATGTAAGAGCATCGGAAGTATACTCAAATGCCCTTTCATCTATAAAGCTGATGCTTTCGGGTAGATATATATCCTTGAGATTTTGGCAGTAAGCAAAGGCGCTTTCGCCTATTTTTTCACAGCCGTCATTAAAACGTACTTCCTTGAGCCTTTCGCAGTACTCAAAGGCTTCTGCTCTTACGTCCGGGCAGCCATCTATGACAGCAGTTTTTAGATTCCTGCAGTACTCAAATGCATCGGGAGCGATGTACTGAACATTTCCCGGAATATATATGCTTTCCAGCTCTGCATACTCAAATGCATTGGATTCTATACTTGTAATATTATCGGGGATCGTAAATTCCCTTGAGTCATAGTAAGCATACTGGGAGCCACGTATCACATTCTCTCTGTCCAGCATAGAATACTCGGCGTAGGTGTTATCGCAACTGATGGAGTTCTCCTGTGCATATTTTTCAGCATATGAACCGGAAGGAGCATGAACGGTAAGTCCGCTCAGCGCCCAGAAAACACCATCGCCGATCTGTTTTACGCTTTTCGGAAGATTGACATCTTCAAGTCCGCTGCAGCTCCAGAATGCTGAGCTTTCGATAGACTCAAGACCTTCCTCGGCCTGTACGAATTTCAGATTAGAACAGCTCCAGAATGCGTTCTGCTTTATTGTTTTCACAGAAGAAGGGATATAAAGAGCTTCCACTACATTATTGCTCCAGAATGCGCTTTCTGCTATCTCTTCCACACCATCGGGGATTACTACCTTCGGCTCAACGCCTTCGTAGTCGTAAAGCACGCCGTCCTTGATAATGAGTCCGTCATCGTCCTCGCTGCCGTAGTCATTCTCCTCGTCATATCCGGGATCCTCGTCATCATCAGCTTCTGTGGCCTTTTCCTCTTCCTTTTCAGAAGTTGTTGCTTCAATGATCGTGGCATTCCCTTTACTTTCTGATGATTCTGTAAGCCCGCATGATGAAGCTGTCACAGCCAGAGATAATGCCAAAACCGATAATAATGCCTTTTTCATGTGTACCCCCAAAAATCAATGGATTTATCTTATAGAACCAACAGTTCTCGGGAAGAGTATAACGTCACGTATATTAGCCATACCTGTTGTGTACATGATAAGTCTCTCGAAGCCGAGACCGAATCCGCCGTGCGGTACTGAGCCGAACTTGCGGAGGTCAAGATAGTCTGAGTAGAGGTCGAGGTTCATATTTCTCTCCTTCATAGCAGCGATGAGCTTATCATAATCATATTCTCTCTCGCTTCCGCCTATGATCTCTCCGACACCGGGAACGAGAAGGTCAACTGCGGCAACAGTCTTTCCGTCTGGATTCTGCTTCATATAGAATGACTTTATCTCCTTGGGGTAGTCTGTAACGAATACAGCCTTCTTGAATACCTTCTCGGAGATGTATCTCTCGTGCTCTGTCTGGAGATCGCAGCCCCATTCTACAGGATATACGAACTTCTCGCCTGATTCCTGAAGGAGCTTTATAGCCTCTGTGTAGGTTACTCTGCCGAACTCATGGGAGATGAGCTCTTCAAGACGAGCCTTGAGGCCTTTCTCAAAGTGAGCGTCAAAGAATGCGATCTCATCAGGACACTTTTCAAGGAGCTTGCCGATAACGAATTTCAGCATATCCTCAGCGATCTCGATAACATCATCCAGCTCTGCAAAAGCTACCTCCGGCTCGATGTGCCAGAATTCAGCAAGGTGCTTTGGAGTGTTGGAGTTCTCAGCACGGAATGACGGGCCGAATGTATAGATCTTGCCCATAGCCATTGCAGCCATTTCGCCTTCGAGCTGACCGGAAACTGAAAGGCCGGCTTTCTTGCCGAAGAAGTCATTTGCGTAATACTCCTCCTCGGACTTATACTCTGTAGTGTAGCCGTTTGTAGTTACCTGGAACATCTCACCTGCACCCTCGCAGTCACTTCCGGTGATAAGGGGAGTATTTACATATACATAGTTGTTGCTCTGGAAAAATTCATGTAAAGCGGCAGCAAGCACTGAACGGACTCTCCATACAGCGTTGAATGTATTCGTTCTTCCTCTGAGATGAGGGATAGAGCGGAGAAATTCAAGTGAGCAGCCCTTCTTCTGGAGGGGATAATCTGTAGGAGCATCACCGAAAATAGTGATACTCTCAGGAGTTGTATTGATCTCGACAGTATTGTTTCTGCCCTCAACTACATTACCTGTTACCTTGATTGAAGTGCCGACTCTGGGCTCCTTATAGTCTGAACCTTCGCCCTTTTCAACAACGACCTGAACGTTCTTGAGTGAGGTACCGTCGTTTACCTCGATGAAAGCCACGCTCTTGGAGTTTCTGGATGTACGTACCCATCCGCATACAGTCACTGACTGACCGATAAATTCCTTTGAGGTGATAATGTCCTTGACATCGATGTGTTTCATAATTATTCGTTCCTTTCAGATAAATATAAATTTATTCAGGACGAAGAAATACAAAAAGCCCCCGTCCTATACAGGACGGGAGCATATTACCCGTGGTGCCACCTGAATTACCGCAAAGCGATCACTTTTGGCCGCTGTAACGTGCGGAGCACGGCTCGCTTACTTGAGAAACAACAGGCTTTTCATAGCCTCCTGCTATCCCTTTCGGTCTGCTGCTCGGGAGTGTTATTCGCTTCGGTACGAATGTACGGCTCACACCTTATCCGTACTCTCTGAAAAACGTTATCCGAGGTTACTTCTCTCTGTCATAGCATTTGTTCAAGTATATTATATCACACTTTTTTCCAGTTGTCAATAGCTGCTAACAATTTTGTTTTACAGTTTTATATGAAAAGCAGGCTCATGCCGTGTTCACGGGCGAACTTTTCAGCCTTCTTGCGGTTGACCTGTTTCAGTACCTTTATGGTCTGTTTATGGCCTTTCTTTACATCACTGGTAGTTATATTATCGTTATCGAACTCAGCGATGTTTATATCATGGAGGTTTTCGCAGCCTGTAAAGGCATCCTCTCTGATATCCTTTGTCTGGAAGCTTATCCTGAGCTCGGTCAGGTTCTGGCAGCCATAGAATGCCCAGCTGCATATAGTCTTGACAGTGTAGGGGATATCGATAGAACTGAGTGAGCGGCACCATGAGAATGCGCTCTCGCCAATAGTTGTTACAGAGTTGGAAATGGTTATCTTTTTGAGGCTGTAGCACTCAGAAAAAGCGGCGTTGCCGATAGAGTCAACAGCTCCGGGGATAACAACTCTTCTCAGTCTCTTGCAGGAGAAGAACATCAGGTCACTGATCCTCTGTAAATAGGCGGGGAGAACGATATTCTCCAGGGAATTGCAGCGTCCGAATGCACCTTTTCCTATAGTTTTCAGGGAAGCCGGCAGATTCAGCTCCTTCAGCTTCTGGCATTTCAGGAAGGCATTTTCTCCGATGGATTCAAGGTTCTTCGGGAACACTACCTCCTCAAGGGCAAAGCAGTGGCAGAAGGCAAATTTTTCGATGCGCTTCACGCTGTCTGAGATGACCACCTTTTTCAGGGTATCATTGCCACGGAATGCGTATTTGCCGATAGTTGTTATAGTATCGGGAATGATTATCGCTTCGGTAGTGCCTATGTATTTAACGAGAGTTCCGGTCTTACTGTTTATAGCCATGTTGTTGACATCGTCGATAACAACGTTCTCATCATTTAGTGCTTCGTTGAGCTCCTCAGCTTCTTCCAGTTCCTCGTGCTTTGACGATTTGTGCTTGTGAGAGGATTTTTCTTCATGCTTTTTGCCTGCTTTCTTTTCGTGGACAGGCTTTTCATCAGTTTTGGGTACAGCCTTTGCCTTTTTCTCAGGAGCAGGCTTATCCTCGGACTTAGCCTCAGCCTTCTTCTCAGGAGCAGACTTCTCCTCGGACTTAGTCTCAGTCTTCTTCTCAGGAGCAGGCTTATCCTCGGACTTAGTCTCAGTCTTCTTCTCAGGAGCAGGCTTATCCTCGGACTTAGCCTCAGCCATTTTCTCAGGATCAGGCTTATCCTCGGACTTAGCCTCAGCCATTTTCTCAGGATCAGGCTTATCTTCGGACTTAGTCTCAGCCTTTTTCTCGTGAGCAGGCTTATCCTCGGACTTAGCCTCAGCCTTTTTCTCAGGAGCAGGCTTTTCCTCGGACTTGGCCTCAGTCTTCTTCTCAGGAGCAGGCTTTTCCTCGGACTTAGCTTCAGCCTTTTTCTCAGGAGCGGGCTTATCTTCGGACTTAGTCTCAGCCTTCTTCTCAGGAGCAGGCTTTTCCTCGGACTTAGCCTCAGTCTTCTTCTCAGGAGCAGGCTTATCCTCGGACTTAGCCTCAGCCTTCTTCTCAGGAGCAGGCTTCTCCGCAGACTTAGTCTCAGCCTTTTTCTCAGGAGCAGGCTTTTCCTCGGTAATGACATCAGTTTTCTTTTCTGGTTCGGGAGCTTTTTCGGCAGGAAGAGAGGTTTCTGCCTTTGTCTCATTTTTTTCTGAGTTGGTTGGTGCAGCTTTGTGTGCTTTGATTTTTACAATTTTTGCTTTCTTTGATTTTTCGTGCTTGATCTCAGCTTCTGATCCTTCATCAGAGCTGTGCCTATTCTTTATTTTATTCACGCACAGATCACTCCAAACGTTTTATATTAGCCAAAATTACAAACTAAGAAATGCTGTATAATTATAACATTTTTTTCTGAAAAAATCAATAACTTCATTAATATATTGGTAATATTTGGAGAAATGTACAATGGGCAGAACAGCATAGGGCGAAAATAGAGGGTAAACACGGATTGGAGAAATTTCGGAGTTGTTTAATTTGCACAAATCAAGGCGGAGCCGGCTATGGACGATATGAGCCGTTATTTTGTTCAGGTGTATGGGAGTTTTTATTTTGACTTTTTTGTCGGTTTGTGGTATAATAACGCATAAATGATGCAGAAAAATCCGGAGATCGGAATAATTAAAAGGAGATCCCATGAATAAAATACTGATTACAATGCTTATTTCCGTCGGAGCTGTAGTGCTTTCTGGCTGCGGCAATAAAGTCTCAGATAAAAACGAGCCGAAGCTCAGTGCCGAAGTGGCCTCTTCTATGCCGTCTGACGCAGAAGCAACATCTGAACACGTTTCAACATCAGCCGTAACAACAGCAGTAACTACCACCGTTGTCACTACCACCACTGTCCCTCAGCCTCCGGCAGACCTCAGGCTCTCAGGCATGGAAAGTGTGGAGGTATACAGTGACATTACCCTCAGCGATTTCATAACTGATAAGAACGTTGAGCTGTCAGAAGGGGATGCACTGCTGAATACCGCTGATACCGGCACATACGAGGTGGATATAAAGTATAAATACAACGGGCATGAATTCTCAAAGAAGCTTGATTATATTGTTGAGGATACAACTCCTCCGCTGCTTCTGAATTCCGGCTGGGAAACTATGCATAAGGCCGGCAAAGCATTTGATCTCAATGATTACGTGGGATTTGTGGATAATTACGACCGCAATGTATCTCTTAGCTATACCGGAGACATAGATCCGAATACCGTAGGCGACTATCCGCTCCATGCTGTTGCTGCCGACAGTTCAGGTAATGTGACCGAGTGGGATGTGACGATATCCGTTGTGAATGAGGTGCCAAAGCCTGCCGACAACAGGACGAGAGTTTCATTCGAGGACTTTGCTGCACAGTATGGCGGAGAGGGACGCAGAGTCGGACTTGATATATCTGCATGGCAGACTGATGTGGATTATGATGCTCTTATCGGAGCAGGCTGTGATTTTGTTATTATGAGGGCAGGCTATTGCTATGGAGAGCCTATGACTGATGACTATTTCCACCAGAACCTTGAGCGTGCAAGGGCTTCCGGTATGGCATACAGTGTATATTTTTACTTCACTGACAACTCTGAGGATGCGGTCCGTGAGCACGCACGCTGGATAGCAGAACAGCTTGGCGGTGAGCCCACTGATCTTCCCATTGGATTTGACTGGGAGGAATTCAGTCATTTCCAGAAATACGGCATGAACATACATGACATCAATAACCTGTATGCGGCTTTCAGAGACGAGCTTGCAAAGTTCGGATATGATACCATGCTCTACAGCAGCAGGAATTTCCTCAGAGACGTATGGGATGAAAAGACAAAGGCTCTCGGACCGGTATGGCTGGCACATTATGTTGATGAGACCAATTATGAGGGAGATTACTACATATGGCAGCAGAGCAGCTGCGGACGTATTGCCGGTATAAACGGCGATGTCGATATGAATGTGCTTTACGAATAACAACAAAGGCTCCTCCTTTTTTCAGGGAGGAGCTTTTTGATTATGCAGCATACGGAAGCGGTAATGCTATGATATTAAAAGTCATGATATTACCGGAATAAGCATGAAATTGGTATAAAAAAGTAATGAACCATGCTATAATATGCTCAGGATATTAAAAAAGGAGAGAGGCTATCATGCTTAAAGAAATGGGCTTTTATAAGGGGATAAATCTTGGCGGTTGGCTTTCACAGTGCGATTACAGCGAAGAACATCTTGACAGCTTCATAAAAGAAGAAGACTATGCTGTTATTGCGGGCTGGGGGGCAGACCATGTCCGTATTCCCTTTGACTATAATATAATAGAGAATGAGGATCGCACTTACAATGAGAAGGGCTTTGCAAGAATTGACCGTGCTGTAAGTCTCAGCAGAAAAAACGGACTCAATGTTGTCCTTGACCTGCATAAGACTGCTGGATTCTCATTTGATTACTACAGTGAGAATGAGAGCGGATTTTTTGAGAATCCCTTCCTTCAGGAACGCTTTTACCGTCTCTGGGAAGAGGTGGCAAGGCGTTACGGAAACGATCCGGAACATATAGCGTTTGAGCTCCTCAATGAGGTAACAGATATGGAGTTCATGGAAATGTGGAACAGGATAGTACGTGTCTGCATAAGCAGGATAAGGGCTATCGCTCCTGAGACTATAATATTTGTAGGTAGCTGCCATAACAACAGTGCGGATATGGTATATCTCCTTGAGAAGCCATATGACAATAGGGTAGTATACAATATGCACTGCTATGAGCCGCTGAAGTTTACTCATCAGGGGGCTTACTGGACAAATGCTATAGTCGAGTCGGACAGGTTCACTGCTGATGAGAGCGGAGTTGCTCCCGAGCTTTTTGAAAAGCTCTTCTCAACAGCTATCGACAAGGCTCGTGAGAACGGCGTTGAGCTTTACTGCGGAGAGTACGGCGTTATTGACGTTGTCAGTCCGGAGGAGACATTGAAGTGGTATAGGACAATTAATACTGTGTTCGAGAAATACGGCATCAGCCGCTGTGCTTGGAGCTACAGAAAAATGGATTTCGGCCTCTCGGATAACAGACTTGACAGTATCCGTCCGGAGCTTCTGAAAGTTATATAATGCAAGGTGTGTTCATTTCCATAAAAACGTACAGGCAGAAGGCGGCCTGTACGTTTTTATTATATATTTAATTTTTCACGAAATATTGACAAATTGTTAAGATGGATGTATAATGAAAGTGCTATATTATTATATTTTAAAGAGAGGGGTAAGGTATGGCAAAATTTATTTTTAAAAAGCTGATCGCAGCTGTCAGCGCCGCATCTATGATGATGGTCCCGGGAGCTTTTTCCGCTCCGGCAGCTGTAAACAGCGCAGATGTGCCTGACGAATATCACGATGACTGGCTGCACGTGAATGATAATGCCGAGATCGTGGATATGTACGGCAATCCTGTCTGGATGACAGGCTGTAACTGGTTCGGCTACAACGTTACAACACAGTGCTTTGACGGCGTATGGTCGAGAAATATGCACGATATGCTGAACGAAATGGCTGACCGTGGATTCAACCTTATGCGTGTGCCTATGTCAACGCAGATACTTCTTCAGTGGAAGAATCAGGCTCCGGATCCGTATATGGTAAAGATCAACGAGTGGAAGAATCCTGAGCTGACTGTAGACGGTGTTGAGGGAAGCAAGCCGAAGTACAGCTTCGATATCTGGAATCAGGCTGTTCAGTGGTGCCGTGAGAACGGTATCAAGATCATGATCGATATCCACTGCGCTACCACTGCTTCCAACGGACATCAGTATCCGTTATGGTACGACAGCAACTACAGCTACGATGACTGGCTCGAAGCTCTTAACTGGGTGGCTGATTACTACAAGGACGATGATACCATTATTGCTATCGACCTGAAAAATGAGCCTCACGGCAAGAATGACGGTCAGGGTATGGCTAAATGGGATAATTCCAAGGACGACAATAACTGGAAATATGCAGCAGAGCGTGGTGCAAATGCCGTTCTCAGCGCAAACCCGAATCTTCTGGTAATGGTAGAGGGTATTGAAGTATATCCTAAGTTTGAGGAAGGCGAAGACTGGGATTCTCAGGCTGTAGACTATGCACGTTACCCATGGAGCCCATTCCACGGCGCATGGTGGGGAGGAAACTTCCGTGGTGCAAGAGATTATCCTGTAAATCTCGGTAAGTACCAGAGCCAGCTTGTATATTCACCTCATGACTACGGCCCGCTCGTATGGGAGCAGGAGTGGTTCAAGAAGGATTTCTCAAGAGAAACGCTGCTTGACGATTACTGGCGTGATACATGGGCTTATCTTATCGAAGAAAAGATCTCACCGCTGCTTATGGGTGAATGGGGAGGCTTTATCGATGAAGAGCATGATCCTACCGGAGATAATACAAAATGGATGACAATACTCCGTGACTATATGATTGAAAAGCGTATCCACCATACATTCTGGTGCTTCAATGAGAACTCAGGCGATACCGGCGGACTTCTTATCAACGATTTCCAGGACTGGGATGAAGACAAGTATGCTCTCGTAAAGCCTGCTCTCTGGCAGGACGACAAGGGACGCTTCATCAGTCTCGATCATAAGTATAAAATGGGTTCTTATGGTATATCTCTTTCCGATTACTATAACGGTACTGAGCCTGTGCAGGCTCCTACCGATCCGACAGAGCCTTCAACAAAGCCAACTGATCCTACTACAAAGCCTACAGATGATCCTGACAAGGATGTGACTTACGGTGATGCTGACTGTGACGGAGTTGTCAAGATGAATGACGCTGTGCTTATCATGCAGGCTCTTTCAAATCAGGACAGATATTATATCGGAGGTACAGATGAGAATGCGCTTACAGAAAAAGGTCTGAAGAATGCGGACTGCTATGATCCGGGTTCAAACCTTACAGGTAAGGATGCACTTTCTGTTCAGAAGTATCTGCTCAATATGACAAAGCTTCCTGAAAGATCTGAATAATAATATTTTCGGTTATATGCACAAACTCGTTGTGAGAGATTAGTGCATATAGCCGATTTTTTGTTCTCTGCTCGTCAGAACGGCCATTTTTTGACACATATATATGAAACCATTTATATGGGAAAATTTTTTTAAGGAGTTGATCTTATGAAAAAGTATTCATATCTGTCTGTTATCCTTTCAGCCGTTCTGCTTACAGGCTGCGGTGCTGCTCAGCAGAGCAGCAGCGATAAAGATGCAGGAAATGAGGGAGTTATAATTGAAGCAACAACAGAGGAGATCACTGTTGAGCCAACAACAGAGGATATAACAGATCCTCCGATTTGTACACCTCCGGTGAGCATATCTGAATTTGAGTGCTTCGGCAGAAAATTTGATGCTGCTGACAGTAAAGTTAATACCTGGTGCAATGTTTGGAATGATGAAGGGAATATCCGTACTAATTATAGTAATAAGAATATTTCCGAAGCAGATCTTGATCCTGAGTATATAGCTGATCTGGTGAATGAGCTCAATTCGGGCAAATATGAGGAGACCAACCCGTTTACGGGAGATCACTGCATCTGCCTTGATAATGCTATCGATGGTATCTGTATAGTTTCAGGATTTGTACAACTATGCGGCTGCGATGATCTTGATAATCTGACTATGAACGAAGAGCCGGCAATGTATATCAGCTCGGGAGATGATAAAGTGTCATATCGTGTTCCTGAAGAGTTCAAGAAAGATTTTGATGCTGTTGTGGAGAAGGTCACTGTAAGCGAAGAAAATATCAGAGATACATATGAGAGACCAGACTACAGTTACAGAGATATAACTGAAAAAGAATATCCTAAGGATAGGATACTGTTCATTGATATGTACTCGAATTATGCGTGGGTGAAGACTCTGAATGGCCGTTTCATTGATGAGAATGGCTATGTATATAAGTTTAATCTTAGTGATGTTGATTTCATCGGGAATTATTGCAAGCGAAATAATATCGATGACAACAATGACTATAACTGGGATGATGCGTTTTTGGAGTGCCTTTACTATGATGTGTATTATAAAACAAAGCCTGTCTGCAAGACTGACGCTGATGAGGTGTTTGATATATACATGGAGAGCCAATGTATCCTCGACAGCAGTGAAATGAAGCTGAAAAATGAAGCCTGCGATATGGGGCAGTATTCGCTGTATGTCGTTGATCCTGATACATATGAACTCATAGAGCTCAGAACCAGAGGCGATAATGTTGGCGAACTTGATGATCCGTGTGCTCGTGAAGCGTGTGAAAGATATGACGCTCTTAAATATGAAGCGTTAGAATAAAGTAACGGCTGCCGCAGGATGTGCGGCAGCCGCTTTTGTTACTGCATCTTATAAGAGTTTATCATCTTCTGGACCATACGTCCGCCGATAGAGCCAGCCTCACGGGAAGTAAGGTCGCCGTTGTAGCCCTTCTTAAGGTCAACGCCAAGCTCATTTGCAGATTCCATCTTGAATCTTTCGAGAGCCTCTCTGCCCTTCTGTGTCATTTCGCCGTTATTGTTTCCGTTGCTGTTAGCCATTTTATTTATCTCCTTTGGATTGTTTTTGATGCCGTGGTAGTATTATTACACAACTGCATAGGAATATTT
>Ga0116145_1003723_pt1 | contig 12622 bp, 6 predicted proteins | sample AD_JPNHG1_MetaG_FD_89747 | JGI IMG/M metagenome (GOLD analysis project Ga0116145, IMG submission 89747) | Active sludge microbial communities of municipal wastewater-treating anaerobic digesters from Japan - AD_JPNHG1_MetaG | ecosystem: Engineered > Bioreactor > Anaerobic > Digestate | place... | reverse complement strand
GCCAGCGTACGCGTTATCGCCGCCGTCAGCGTCGTCTTGCCGTGGTCAATGTGACCGATCGTACCTACGTTCAGGTGCGGCTTCGTCCTGTCAAAATGCTCCTTCGCCATCTCGTAAACCTCCCTTGTTTATTCCTTCTCAGCGGTTACCGCTTTTTATGTTTTTCCGGGGCGTATCAGTGCCGCAGGATCCTTTCGGTGATCTCCCCGGGTACTTCCTCGTAGTGGGAGAACTGCATCGAGTAAGAAGCCCTTCCCGAGGTCTTGTTCCTCAGGTCGGTGGCGTACCCGAACATCTCCGAGAGCGGAGCGAAGGACCTCACGATCCTCGCGTTGCCCCTCATCTCCATCCCCTCCACGTGACCCCGCCGTGAGGAAAGGTCCCCCATCACGTCCCCCACGTATTCATCGGGGGTCACGACCTCGACCTCCATGATCGGCTCCATGAGGACCGGGTTGGCGGCCTTCATGGCTTCCTTGAAGGCCATGGAGGCGGCGATCCGGAAGGCCAGTTCGGAGCTGTCCACCTCGTGGAAGCTGCCGTCGACAAGGGTCACCTTTACCCCGATCACGGGGTACCCGCCCAGCACCCCGTTGGCCACGGTCTCGGCTATCCCCCTCTGTACGGCCGGGATGAACTCCCTCGGTATGGCCCCGCCGACGATCCTGTCCTCGAAGAGGAAACCCCTTTCCTCGGGGAGCGGTTCGATCTCAAGGACCACGTGGCCGTACTGCCCCCTGCCCCCGGTCTGCTTGATGAACTTGCCCTCGCCGGAGGAGGGGTTCCTGATGGTCTCCCGGTAGGCCACCTGGGGCCTCCCCACCCGGACGTCCACGCCGTACTCCCTCTTGAGCCTGTCGACGATGATCTCGAGGTGCAGTTCCCCCATCCCCGAAATGATCGTCTGGGCCGTCTCCTCGTTGGTGGAGACCCTGAAGGTGGGGTCCTCCTCGGCTAGCCCGTCGAGCCCCCGGGCCAACTTCACCTGGTCGGCCTTGCTCATGGGCTCCGCCGAGAGGTGGACCACCGGCTCCGGGAACTCCACCGATTCGAGGACGATGGGCTTCCTCTCGTCGGAGAGGGTGTCCCCCGTCTTGGTGGCCTTCAGACCCGGCAGGGCTATGATCTCGCCGGCGGAGGCCTCTTCAAGGTCCTCTCTCTTGTTGGCGTGCATCCTCAGTATCCTGCCCACCCTCTCGCGGCCCCCGGTGGAGGTGTTCAAAATGCTGGAGCCGCTCCTCACCCTCCCCGAATAGATCCTGCAATAGACCAGGCGCCCCACGAAGGGATCGACCATTATCTTGAAGGCCAGCGCCGAGAAGGGACCGCCGGGGTCGGGGTACCTTTCCTCGGGGTCGCCCGTCGAAGGGTGCACGCCCTTGATCGGCGGCAGGTCCATGGGACTCGGGAGATAGTCCACTACGGCGTCGAGAAGGGAATGGACCCCCTTGTTCTTGAAAGCCGACCCGCAGAGCACGGGGAAAACGGCCAGGTCGATGGTGCCCTTCCTTAGAGCCCTCCTGAGTACATCTTCGGGAACGCGCTTGCCCTCCAGGAAGAGGGTCATCACATCCTCGTCGATCTCCGCCACGGCCTCCACGAGGGCTTCCCTACCCAGGGCGGCGTCTTCAGCCAGCTCGGCCGGTATATCCACGACCCTGGGGTCGACGCCGAGCTCCTCCACGTAGATGACGGCTTTTTCCCTGACCAGGTCGACGACTCCGCTGAAGCCATCCTCGGAGCCTATAGGTATCTGCACGGGGACGGCGTTAGCGCCGAGGCGCTCTTTCATCTGGGCGACGACCTGGTGGAAATCCGCCCCGACCCTGTCCATCTTGTTGACGAAGGCTATCCTGGGCACCCTGTACCGGTCAGCCTGCCTCCAGACGGTCTCGGACTGGGGTTCCACCCCGCCGACGGCGCAGAAGACCGCCACGGCCCCGTCCAGGATCCTCATGGACCTTTCGACCTCGACAGTAAAATCCACGTGGCCGGGCGTATCAATAATATTGACGCTAAAACCCTTCCAATGGCAGGTCGTGGCCGCGGAGGTAATGGTGATCCCCCGCTCCCTCTCCTGTTCCATCCAGTCCATGGTGGCCGCTCCCTCATGGACCTCCCCGAGCTTATGCTTCCGGCCCGTGAAGAACAGGATCCTCTCCGTCGTTGTGGTCTTTCCGGCATCAATATGCGCCGCGATGCCGATGTTCCTGATTGACCCGAGATCGATCGAGCTCATTCGCCTTCTCCGTGCCCGCTCCAGCGGCGGGTTCCCCTTGCCCGGCCCGGTTCCCGCGGGGCCTAAGGCCGACTACCAGCGGTAATGGGCAAAGGCCCTGTTGGCCTCGGCCATCCTGTGGGTGTCTTCCCGCTTCTTGACGGAACTCCCCTCGCCGCGGCAAGCGTCGGTCAGCTCCCTGGCCAGCCTTTCCACCATGGGGATACCCTTTCGGCCCCTGGCGTACTGGAGGATCCACCGGGTGGCGAGGGCCTGGGCCCTCCTGGGCTGCACTTCCACGGGGACCTGGTAGGTGGCGCCGCCCACCCTCCTGGGACGGACTTCGACCACGGGGCGGACATTCTCCATGGCCTTGTTGAACACCTCGAGGGGCTCCATGTTCAGCCGCTTCGAGGCGAGGTCGAGGGCTCCGTACATGATCTTCTCGGCGACGCTTCTCTTGCCGTCGATCATGATCGCAGCGATGAACTTTGCTATATCCAGTTCGCCGAACCTGGGGTCGGGCTCAACCTCACGGATCCTGACGTGTCCCTTTCTTGGCATGTTCTAGACACTCTCCCTGCCGTTGGCTGCCGGCCCTACTTGGGCCGTCTCGCGCCGTACTTGGAGCGGCTCTTTCGCCTTCCGTCGACGCCGCCGCAGTCAAGGGTACCCCTTACTATATGGTAACGGACCCCGGGAAGGTCCTTGACCCTGCCGCCTCTCACCAGTACTACGGAGTGTTCCTGCAGGTTATGCCCCACCCCGGGTATGTAGGAAGTGACCTCGAAGCCGTTGGTAAGGCGGACCCTCGCGACCTTCCTGAGGGCGGAATTAGGCTTCTTGGGCGTGACGGTGTAGACCCTGGTGCAGACCCCTCTCCTGGCAGGATTCCCCTGCAGGGCCGGCGCCTTGGAGCGCCCTTTCTTTTCCTGGCGCCCCTTTCGTATCAGTTGGTTAATGGTCGGCAAAAAACCCCCTCCTTCTCATTCGCTGCTCCCTTACAAACCCTGCCCGGCGACCGGGGGACCCTTCCGTGAAGCGATCCCCGCCGCGGCCGCCCCGCGGCCTATGGCGCAAGCCCGGCCGAGGATGGCCATGCTTTCGGCCCACTCGACCTTGATGCCGGCCTCTTCAGCCATCTTCTGCAGGTCCTCCACCAGGGACGCCCTCGCGTCGGCCGCGAGGAAAAGCTTCTTCAAGTTTCCTGACTGGAGCGCTCTCCTCACGGACCTGGCCCCTACCAGCCTGTTGGGCACAGCAAGCTCGTTCAAGGGCACAGGGGACCCCTCCCTCGAAAAGGACACCGGGAAATAATATCAGCGGCACCGGTCACTGTCAAGAAAGATCTTCTCCCCTCGTCCTTTCTTTCGGGGTTAAAGGAAAACTTCCCCCGGGTGAGGACCCCCGGGCGCCGTCGCCGCCTCCGTCACCGCCTCGCGGACGATTACCTCCTTGCAGTCCTCAAAGGAGGTCCCCGCGGGGATGAGGTGCCCGATGATCACGTTTTCCTTGAGGCCCTTCAGTTTGTCCACGTCGCCCCTCACGGCGGCTCCGGCGAGTACCTGAGCCGTCTGCTGGAAGGAGGCCGCGCTGAGGAAACTCTCCGTGGCGAGGGCCGCCTTTGTAATTCCGTGGATGACGGGCTTCCAGGTGGGCTCCTCCCTGAGCCTGCGGACAAAGGTCACCCGCTGCAGGGTGCGCTTTGTCTCGGACTGGGTGAAGATGGGCCTCAGGACCATCTCGTCGGGGTCGGCCGTCAACAGGGTCTCCAGGACCTGGCTATTCACCTCGCTCCCGGCGTCGGCCACGACCTCGCCCTTTTTGTCCTTTACCGGCTCCAGCAGCACCTTGCCGTAGGCGATATCGGAGAGCACCTTCCTCAGGATGGCGTCCCGGGAAAGGATCTCGCCGTCTATCTCGACGGCCGTCAGTTCACCCTCCACCAGGCCTCGCACGACGCTCCCATCGATAAGCTGCGGTATGTCGGTGACGGCGTTGCCGTCGGAGTCGATGGCCTGTACGAGGGGCCTCGCCCAGTACTGGTCAATGAGCATCTTCTGTATCGAGTCGGAGACGGTGACCGTCTCCGGGGTCCGCCAGACCTTCACGGACACCACGTTGTTCTCCCTTATGATCGAGGCGGCCCCATCATCGATGATCCTGTCGGCGGGAAGGAGAGCCTTGCCGTCGGCTGTCACATCCTCGGCCAGGTAGGTCTTGCCCTTCATCTCTTCGAGGACGGCCACGTCCCTCACCAGGATCCTGGGCGGGAAGTCCCGGGTGAGCAGGGCCAGGTTGGGGCCCGAGAGGGTGCTCCCCGGCTCGATGGCCTCGCCGTCGGGCAGTTCGACCTTTTCGATCAACTCCAGCCCTGTCATGCCCCTCCTGAAGGAGGATTCGCCGACGATCACGCGAAGAACATCGCCCTCATCCTCGAGGGTCAGCTCCGACACTCCTGAACCGGGGCGGAGGATCTGCCGGATCGAGCTCTCATCGAGCACTTTGCCCTTTACGCTCAGGGCCGGTTCTATATCGCCCTGCCCCGCGACGTCACCGAGTTTTTTGCCGTCCATGATCCTCACGGCCTCCTGGAGAAAACGCTCGTTGCCGATCCTTATCTGCTCCACTTCCTTCTCGATTTCGCTGAGCCACGCCAGCTCCATGGAGACGAAGGAACTGTCGCCCTCCTCGATCACCCTCACCCTGTTCACGGGCGCGACCTTCCTGAGGATGACCTCGATATGCTTGTTGCTGACGGAGACGCCCTGGGATAGGTAGACCGACTGGATATTGTCCACCAGGTAGTTCTGGACCGCCTCCAGGCCCTCGATCTCGAGCAGTTGCTGCGGGTCGACGTGACCGTCGGTCAGGGCCTGCCCCTTCGCGACGGGCTGTCCCTCCTCGACGAGGAGAGGCTGCGACGCCGGGATATTGTAGGAGGAGCGGGACTCCACGCCGTCCTCCTCGGAGGAAATGAAGACCTTTCTCTTGCCCTCCATCTCCCTGATCTCCGAAATATACCCGTCCCTGTCGGAGAGAAAAGCTACTTTTTTGGGCCTCCGGACCTCGAATAGTTGTTCTATCCTGGGAAGGCCCTGGGTGATATCCTCACCGGTGATGCGGACGCCGCCGGTATGGAAGGTCCGCATCGTCAGCTGGGTCCCGGGTTCCCCTATGGACTGGGCAGCCACGACCCCGACGGCCTCGCCCAGGAGGACCTTCTCCCGTGACGACAGGTCCATGCCGTAGCACTGCCGGCAGATGCCGTCCTGGAGGGCGCAGGTCAGGGGGCTCCTCACCCAGACCTCCTCGAGCCCGGCCTTTTCGATCTGACCCGCCTTCTCGGCGTCTATCAGGTCGCCGGAGGCCACGATCATTTCCCCCGTCTCGGGGTTCACGATATCCCTCAGGTTGGTCCTGCCGATGATCCTCTCGCTGAGGGATATGATCATCTTGCCGTCCTGGAGCAGGGGCTTTATGCAGACTCCCTTGTCGGTGCCGCAGTCCTCGGCGGTTATGATCAGGTCCTGGGCGACATCGACGAGGCGACGGGTAAGGTAACCGGACTTGGCCGTCCTTAGGGCGGTATCGGCCAGCCCCTTTCTAGCGCCGTGGGTGGATATGAAGTATTCCAGGCTGTTCAGCCCCTCACGGAAGTTCGTGACGATGGGGTAGTCGATGATCTTCCCCGACGGGTCGGCCATGAGCCCCCGGATGCCGGCCATCTGGGCCACCTGGCTTTTGCTCCCCCGGGCGCCGGATTCCATCATCATCCTGATGGGGTTGGTGACATCCATGTTGTCCAGGACCGCGTCGGCCGCCTCCCTGGAGGCCTCGGACCAGAGAGTCTCCTTCTGCCTGAGGTATTCGTCCTCGGTGAGAACCCCCATCTCGTACTGGGACGAGAGGACCTCCTCCTTGGAGAGGGCCTCGTTAACGATGTCCTTCTTCTGGTGGGGTATGACGACGTCGCCCAGGCCGAAGCTGATGCCGCTGACGGTCGACCACTGGTACCCCAGTTCCTTTATCTTGTCAAGCATGTCCACCAGGGCCTCCTGCCCCACCCGGTCGTAGGCGGCGTCGATGAGCGCGCCCAGGGATTTCTTCCCCATCTGCTTGTTTATGTAGCGCAGGTCGGGGTGGAGGATGCTGTTGAAGAGGGCCCGGCCGGGGGAGGTGGTGATCCATTCCCCGCGGTATTTGAGCCGAATCCTGCTGTTGATGTCCACCACGTCGAAATCGAGGGCGGAGAGAACATCCTCGATGGAGAGGAAGCTCATCCCTTCGCCCTTCCCCCCCTCAAGCACGGCCGTGACATAGTAGATTCCCAGCACGATATCCTGGGTGGGCGTGACGACGGGTTTCCCGCTCGCCGGCGAAAGGAGGTTCTTGGCGGAGAGCATTATCGTCTGGGCCTCGACGCGGGCCTCGATGGACAGCGGCACGTGGACCGCCATCTGGTCCCCGTCGAAGTCGGCGTTGAAGGCGGTGCACACCAGGGGGTGGAGCCTCAAGGCCTTTCCCTCCATGAGGACCGGTTCAAAGGCCTGGATCCCCAGGCGGTGAAGGGTCGGCGCCCTGTTGAGGAGTACGGGGTGGCCCTTGATGACCTCCTCCAGTATGCCCCACACGTCTTCGCGCCCCCGCTCGATGGCCCTCTTGGCGCTCTTGACGTTGGGCGAGAGGCCCTGCTCCACGAGCTTGTTGATGACGAAGGGTTTGAAAAGTTCCAGGGCCATCTCCTTCGGGACGCCGCACTGGTGTATCTTCAGGTTCGGACCGATGACGATGACGGACCTGCCCGAGTAGTCGACCCTCTTGCCGAGCAGGTTCTGGCGGAAGCGGCCCTTTTTGCCCCGCAGGAGGTCGGTGAGACTCTTCAGGGGCCTGTTCCCGGCGCCGAGAACGGCCTTGCCCATCCTCCCGTTGTCGATCAGGGCATCGACGGACTCCTGGAGCATCCTCTTCTCGTTTCGGATTATTATCTCCGGCGCCCTGAGCTCCTGCAGTCGGCGGAGCCTGTTGTTGCGGTTTATCACCCTCCGGTAGAGGTCGTTGAGGTCCGAGGTGGCGAAACGGCCCCCGTCCAGCTGGACCATGGGCCTCAGGTCGGGCGGGATGACCGGGAGAGCCTGGAATACCATCCACTCCGGCTTCCCGTCGCTCTTGCGGAAGTCCTCGGCGACCTGGAGCCGCTTCACCAGTTTCCTCTTCTTCTGACCGGTGGATTCCCCTATCTCGTCCCTGAGGGAGGCCGCCAGTTCATCCAGGTTGATCCTGGAGAGGAGCGACAGGACGCCCTCGGCCCCGATACCGGCCTCGAACTCCTTGTCGTAGGCCGCGCAGAGGCGCTGTTCCCTCTCGAGGATGATGTCACCCCGCTGGAAGGGTGAGCCACCGCCCTCGATGACCATGTAGCACGGGTCCTCGATCGTCACGGACTCCCCCATCACCGAGAACCTCCCCGGGTACTTCTGGAAGAAAAGTTCGTACTCGCTGGAGGAGATCACGTCTCCCCTCTTGAAGGGGAGCTTGGCCACGGCGGTGACGACGAAGCCCTCCTCGTCGCCGACCAAGGCCCGTTCCGTCTTGAGCAGTTCGTTCGCCGAAAGGGCCTTTTCCCTCTCGGTGGCGGAAAGGACCCGCCCCTCGGGGTAGAGCCCGTCGGCGGAAGGCTCGGTGACCCTGAAGGCCGGTTCCGCCTTGAACACCTTGTCACCGAAGTCGCGCTTGTAGATCCCCACTTGGCCAGCGGATATCACGTCACCGGGGTTGGCTGGTATATCGTCCACCGGGCCGACCCGGTGGGCCTCCTCGGCCTTGAACCGGTGATCGTAATGCCTGTGGATCCTTTCCTCGCACTCGGAGACCAGGTCCCCTCTTCTCAAGAGGTCCGTCCTCCGCCCCTCCATGACTACCTTGTAGACGGGTTCCCGCCTCCGGGTGGGAGCGAAGTAGACCACCTTCTCGAGGTCCTTCGTGGCGGTGCCCAGGAGCAGGCTCAGGCGGCTCGGGATACCCCGGAGGTACCAGATATGGACCACCGGCGCCGCCAGCTCGATGTGCCCCATGCGCTCCCTCCTGACGCGGTTATCGGCTATCTCCACGCCGCAGCGGTCGCAGACGACGCCCTTGAACTTGGGGCCGCTCCTTTTGTACTTCCCGCAGGCGCACTCGAAGCTCCTGGTGGGACCGAATATTCTCTCGCAGAAGAGACCGTCCTTCTCCGGCCTAAGGGTCCTGTAGTTGATGGTCTCAGGCTTCTTGACCTCCCCGCTGGACATCTCCCTGATCCTTTCGGGGCTCGCGAGCTTGATCTTGACCCCGGAGATCCCTCTCTGGTTCATCTATTCCTCAGCCCCCTCTTCCGGGTCGTCTTCATCGTCTCCACCAAGGACCGAGATCGGTTGTCCCTGGTCCTCCTCCACGGGCACCTCGTCGTGGAAAAGGTCGTCGAAGGCTTCTTCCAGGCGGTCCGCCGGCCCTTCACGCTTCTCCGGAGCCCTCACCCTGGGGAGGGATACCGGCTCATCGTCCTCTTCCAGGTGCAGCTCACCCAAGGTGCCGTCCTCGTAGGCGATCTCCACGTCAAGGCCCAGGCCCTGCAGTTCCTTGACGAGGACCCTGAAGCTCTCGGGGACGCCGTGTTCCGTCAAGTTGAGGCCCTTCACTATCCTCTCGTAAGTCTTGAGCCGGCCCCTGATGTCGTCGGACTTGACGGTCAGGATCTCCTGGAGGACGTGGGCGGCCCCGTAACCCTCCAGGGCCCAGACTTCCATCTCCCCGAAGCGCTGCCCCCCGAACTGGGCCTTACCCCCGAGGGGCTGCTGGGTGATCAGGCTGTAGGGGCCTATGGACCGGGCATGGATCTTGTCGTCCACCAGGTGGATGAGCTTCATCATGTACATGGTCCCCACAGTGACGGGCCGTTTCATGGGCTCGCCGGTCCTGCCGTCGTAGAGGAGCATCCGTCCGTCGGGGGTCATGTCCTTGAAACCCTCCTGGCGGGACTTCTCCACCAGGCCCAGGATCTCCTGCTCGGTTGCTCCCTCGAAGACGGCAGTGGAGACGTGCCAGCCGTTCCTGGAGGCCACGAAGCCGAGGATGGTCTCCAGAACCTGGCCGAGGTTCATGCGGCTTGGCACCCCTATGGGGTTCAGCACCACGTCGATGGGGGTGCCGTCGGGCAGGTAGGGCATATCCTCTTCGGGGAGGATCCTCGATACGACGCCCTTGTTGCCGTGGCGCCCCGCCATCTTGTCACCCACCGAGATCTTCCTGATCTTCGCCACGTAGACCTTGACGACCTCGTTGACCCCGGGCGTCAGGTCATCGCCGTTCTCGGAACGGCTGAGGCGCTTCACCGCCACGACCTTCCCGCCCTCACCGTGGGGGATCCTCATGGAGGTGTCCCTGACCTCCCTGGCCTTTTCACCGAAGATAGCCCTCAGGAGTTTTTCCTCGGGCGACTGGTCGGACTCACCCTTGGGGGTGACCTTGCCTACGAGGATGTCGCCCGCCACCACCTCCGCACCGATCCGGACGATGCCGGTCTCGTCGAGGTCCTTGAGGGCGTCCTCGCCGACGTTCGGTATATCCCGGGTTATCTCCTCGGGCCCGAGCTTCGTGTCGCGGGCCTCCACCTCGTATTCCTCGATATGGACGGAGGAGAAGCTGTCGTTCTTCACCAGCCTGTCGCTCAGCAGGATGGCATCTTCGTAGTTGTACCCCTCCCAGGAGACGAAGGCCACGAGGACGTTGTTGCCCAGGGCCAGTTCGGTGTTCTCCACCGCCTGGCCGTCGGCGATGATATCCCCCGCCTTGACCTTGTCTCCCTTGAAGACGATGGGTTTCTGGTGAATGATGGTACCCTGGTTGGATCTCTTGAACTTGACCAGGTTGTACTGGTCGACCTTGCCGCCCTTGCCGGACTGGATCCTTATCGTCCGGGAATCGACGCCGATAACGGTACCGGGATTGCGCGCCACTACGCAGGAGCCCGAATCCCGGGCTATCCTCGCTTCGATCCCCGTACCGATGATGGGGGCCTTGGAGTTGATCAACGGGACCGCCTGCCTCTGCATATTGGACCCCATGAGAGCCCTGTTGGCGTCGTCGTGTTCGAGGAAGGGGATGAGGGCCGTCGAGGCCGAGACGATCTGCTTGGGCGAGATATCCAGGAAATCGACCTTGGTCGGCTCGACCACGGCGATATCCCCCCTGTCCCTGACGTATATCTCCTTTTCCGCGAAGGTCCTGTCAGGGTTCAGGGGCGTGTTGGCCCTCCCGATGTAGTGTTCATCCTCCTCGTCGGCCCCGAGGTAGACGACCTCGTCGGTGACCTTGCCGCCGACGACCTTTCTTTTCGGCGCCTGGAGGAAGCCGTACTCGTTTATCCTCGAGTAGATCGACAGGGAGGTCACCAGGCCGATGTTGGGACCCTCCGGGGTCTCGATGGGGCAGACCCTGCCGTAGTGGGTGTAGTGGACGTCCCTGGCCTCGAAACCGGCCCTCTCCCTGCTCAGCCCGCCGGGGCCGAGCGCCGAGAGCCTCCTACGGTGGGTCAGCTCCGCCAGGGGGTTCGTCTGGTCCATGAACTGCGAAAGTTGTCCCGAGCCGTAGAACTCCCTCAAGGCCGCCGATATGGGTCGGACGTTTATCAGTTCCCTCGCGGTGGCCCCGGTGAGGTCCGGGATGGTGGTCATCCTCTCCCGGGCGATCCTCTCCATCCTGAGCAGGCCGATCCGGACCTGGTTCTGGAGCAGTTCGCCGACGGCCCTCACCCTCCTGTTGCCGAGATGGTCGATGTCGTCGATCCGCTCGTAGCCGTCCCTGAGTCCCATGAGTTTCTTGACTATCTGCACCACGCCGTCCACCAAGAGCAGGCGGACCGACCCCGGGATATCCAGGCCGAGCCGGCGGTTCAGCTTGTACCTCCCGACGCGGCCCAGGTTGTACCGGCGGGTATCGAAGAAGAGCCCGTTGACGTACTCCCTGGCGTTTTCCATCCGGGCGGGCTCGTTGGGCCGAAGCCTGCGGAACAGCTCTAGGATGGCCTCATCGGTACTCCTGGTCGGGTCGCGCTCCATGGTGGCCTCGATGGCGGAGTCGGTCTTCCAGACCTGAACCCGTGTCCTGCCCATCTCCAGCAATCTCTCGAGGATATCCCGGGTGATCCTCTCGTTTTTCTTGATGACGGCCTTCCCGGACTCCTCGGTTATGGTCTCGGCGATGAGCCTTCCCTTGACCTCTTCTTCGATGAGGTCGGTCTGTTCCTCGACGGCCCCGAAGAGCTCGAGGATCTCATCGTTGCCCGCAACGCCGAAGGCCTTGAGCAACACCGTGACGGGCAGTTTTTTCCTGTTGTCGATGTTCACCGAGAGTACCTCGCCCGGCGTCATGTCGAACTCGAGCCAGGCCCCCCTGTCGGGGATGACCTTGGCGGAGTAACGCTCCTGCCCGGGGATGGATTCCTCGGAGTTGAAGTAGACTCCCGCCGAGCGGGCCAGCTGGCTGACTACGACCCTCTCGGTGCCGTTGATGATGAAGGTCCCCCTTTCGGTCATCATGGGGAAGTCCCCCAAGTAGACCTCCTCTTCCTTGATCTCCTCGGTCTTCCTGTTCACCAGGCGGATGGTCGCCCTGACCGACCGGGACCAAGAAAGGTCCCTCTGGATCGCCTCTTCCTGGGTGACCTGGGGGGGATCGACGAAATAGTCCACGAATTCAAGGGCGAAGGACCCGTCGTAGCTCTCGATGGGGAACACCTCGTCGAAGAGCTCCTGGAGACCCTGACTGGATCTCTCATCGGCCTCGATGAGTCCGCCCTTTTCGTTGAACTGGAAGAACCAGCGAAAGGAATCCCGCTGGATCTCCACCAGGTCGGGGATCTCGACAAGGTCGCGGGTGCGACCAAAGGTGAGGCGCTGCCGCTTGCTGTTTACGGTAACGAATTCAGCCATGGGAGAAACACAACCTCCCTGTCTCAAGGGGATTTGGGGAAACAAGACGTGACAAACTAAAAGAATAGCGAAAGGGTTGCGCTCTGTCAATAGGCACAGCACAACCCATTCGGTTTTCTATTGGTACGACCACCGTTTTTACACCACCCGCCGAAGGGGTGGACCGTATCCTATGGTGGGGAAGGGGGGATTTGAACCCCCACACCCTTACGGACACTGGCTCCTGAAGCCAGCGCGTCTACCGTTCCGCCACTTCCCCGGGTCTTGGTTCCGACGCCGTTGATTTTATCAACGCGGGGACCGTTTTGCAACAGGTCGAGTTGCCTCACCTAAAATCTAGACGAAAGCGATACGTTGCCTCACCTAAGAATCTAGCCGAAGGGTATAGCATCTTCCTTCAAGGGGCATGACCCTGGAGGAAGGGGGAAGGACGGGTGAG
>Ga0116145_1003706_pt1 | contig 12643 bp, 8 predicted proteins | sample AD_JPNHG1_MetaG_FD_89747 | JGI IMG/M metagenome (GOLD analysis project Ga0116145, IMG submission 89747) | Active sludge microbial communities of municipal wastewater-treating anaerobic digesters from Japan - AD_JPNHG1_MetaG | ecosystem: Engineered > Bioreactor > Anaerobic > Digestate | place... | reverse complement strand
GCCCAGGCATTCCGATCCCCACAGGCTGTTGCCGTAGTTGGCCCGGGAGCAGTCGGCGGCGTTCCCCCAATAGTAGGCGGTGGCCGTCCCGGCGCGGGCCGCATATTCCCACTCCGTCTCCGTGGGCAGCCGGTAGCTCGTCGTCCCCTCCCGGATGTTGAGCCGCCGGATAAATTCCTGGACCTCGTGCCAGGATACCTGATCCACAGGACAATTGTCTCCGCAACTGTTGAAGTGCGCCGGATTCGTCCCCATCACCCGGCGCCACTGCTCCTGGGTCACCTCGGTCGTCTGCAGGTAAAACGGCCGGTTCACCACCGCCCGCTGCTGCATCTCGTCGGTCCGGCGGCCCGGCTCATCGATCGGCGAACCCAAAGTGACCGTTCCCGCCGGGATGAGCGCCAGGGTCATGCCCAGGGAATTGACGATCTTCGGGAGCCCGGAGATGATCTCGACGCTCACGGGCTGAAACACCCCCTGGGGGAAATCGCTCAGGACATACCAGATCACCCGGCGATTCCTGCCGGGGCGGACCCTCCCCAGATCCCCCTCGAGACGAAGCTGCCGGGAAGAATAGGTTCTATCGCCCACGGTCACATAAACGGACACGTTCGCGTCGTTTTCCTCACCCTCCAGATCGTAGGTGAACATCAGCCGGTTCTCCACCTTCCGGATCTCGATATTCTTCACCTCCGCCGCCGCCGCGGGGAACACAGAGCACATCAGACAGAACCATACGGCGGCCGCAACCGGCATGAATATTCGCCGGACGGCCCGTCGCTTTCCCGCCGCCGCTTTGCTGGTCATAATTTCCTCCCTCTCGTCCGCACCAACGGATCCTGATTTCTTCTTACCCCATTGAAAACCAAAGTTCAAAACCAAATCACCGCCCCGCCGGCCGTTTTTTTCCTTATCCCGCAGCGGCAAGTGTGTTAAAAGGCGGTCCATGGAAACCAAGGATCGCCAACTGCTGTATGAAGTGAACGACAAGGCCCCCCTGTGGGTGGTCATCATCCTCGGCATCCAGCATGTCATGCTCATGTACGGCGAGGTGACGCTCCTGCCGGTGATCATCGGCCGGAATGCCGGCGCCCCCCTGGAACACATCCTCTTTGCCGCCGGGGCGGCGGGCATCGCCGCCGGCGTCTCCACCCTGATCCAGGTGATGAGATGGGGGCCCTTCGGCGCCGGTTATACCCTGTTCATGGGAACCTCCGCCGCCTATCTGGCCGGCAGCGTGCAAACCATCAAGGCCGGCGGATTCCCCCTCCTTGCCACCCTGAGCATCCTCGTGGCGCCGCTGGAAATGATCATGGCCTACTTCCTCCGCTTTCTGCGTCATATCATCACCCCGACGGTAGGGGGGACGATCCTCCTGCTCGTCGTCCTGAGCCTTGTTCCGCTGAGCCTCCATGAATGGCTGGGGGAGTCGGGACGCCTTTACGGTTCCCGGGAAAATTTCCTCACCGGCATAAGCGCCATGTTCATCCTCCTGGGACTGAGCCTTTTCGGCAATAAAACCCTCCGGCTGTGGTGTCCCTTCCTGGGCATCGCCGGCGGCCTGTCGGTCTCCTGGCTCCTGGGGATCGCCAACTTCGAGCAGTTGTTTCATCATCCCTGGGTGGGCCCGTTTCCCGGGACCTGGCCTGGTCTGGCCACAGATTTGAAACTTGATCATCTGCCGCTTTTTGCCACCCTGGCGGTGCTGACGGTCATCAACGGCGTCCAGGCCATCGGCAACAGCATGGCCGTGCAGAAGGTTTCCCATCGCCGGGCGCAGCGGATCGATTACGGCGTCATCCAGGGGGCGATGTATGGCGACGCCCTGGGGAATATCGCCACCGGTCTGTTGGGCACGGCCCCCAACGAAACCTATTCCGAAAATATCGCCACCCTGAGCGTCACCGGCGCCGCCTGCCGGAGCATCGGTTTTTGCGGCGCGATAATTTTAATATTGCTGCCCTTCTCCCCCAAGCTGAGCATGGCCATTGTCCATCTGCCCACCCCGATTTTCGGGGGATTCCTCATGGGACTGGCGGCCATGATGTTTCCCGCCGGACTGGAGCTGGTGTTCAGTCACGGCATCACCCACCGTTCCGGCCTCCTGGTGGGTATCTCCCTGTGCATCGGGATCATCGCCGAATCGGGGAAATTCTTTCCCGGCATCTTCCCGATCTCCCTGAGCGTGTTTCTCAACAGCGGCGTCGCCGCCGGCGGCCTCACCGCCATCACCCTCAGTCTTCTCTTTAGGCTGACGGAACTCAAAGGATACACGGCAACCATCCCCGCCGGCTTGAGTCATCTGCCGAAATTGGCCCGGCATGTAGAGGAGGCGGGCGAGAAACTCGACCTCGCTCCCGAGCGGATTGTCCAGTTGCAACTGGCCTGCGAGGAGATCTTCGTCCATATCGCCCGGGGCGAGGAAACGGAAGACCGCAAAAAAAACCTGGCCCTGAAGATCAACGAGCATGAGGACGAACTGCGGGTGGAAATCATTTTCGGTGAATATCTCGGCGATCTGGACAGCATCAAAATGCCGGAAAATCTCTTGCAGGCCGGGGAAGCAGATCTCGACCGTCTGGGGCTGGCCCTCTTCCACCGGGTGGTGACGGATTTTCACCAGGCGGAGATCTCGGGCATCACCTACATCTGGTTCAAAATGGCCTGATCGCCATAGGGGAAGCTCAACGCAGGCCCTGCTTCCCATCCCGGACGCGGCCTTAGGCGGCCGGCAGGCCGGCCGCCTCCGAGCCGAGGTCTTCAAGACCGCGGCGATCTCCCCGCAGCCGCTATGGCCCGGGGATCCACAGCGGTAATTTACCTGGACACAAACCGTGTTGTTCCGATAAAAAACATCCCGGTCTTGTTTGCCTTTCAGAAACAGGCCGGAAAGAGGCGGCTGCCAACCCGTGAAGACAAACAACAAAATATCGGCAAGGAATACCGGGCTGCATCTGGCCGTCATCGGAGGCGGACCGGGCGGTTTACATGCGGCTATCGCCGCCGCCCGCCAGGGGATGAAGGTAACCCTTTTCGAAAAGCGGGAACTGGGAGAGCATATAATATGCGGCGAATGCATCTTCGATTCCCTGGACCTCCTCCCGCCCCCCGGCGCGGGTCTGCTCTACGAGGTCGAGGCCGTCCTGCTGTCGGCCCGGGGGAGCTACCGCCTTCCTATCGGCAGATACCGGCGTCTCTATATGATGGACCGCCGGGTATGGCAACGACAATTGGCGGCAACGGCCGCCGATCTGGGTGTCTCCGTCCTGGCCGGGGCAAAGATAAACATCGCCGGGCTGAGAGAGCTCCGGGATCGCTTCGACTGGATTATCGACGCCAGCGGCGCCCCTTCCATTACATCCCGCGCTTACGGCTTTACCGGCGAATATCTGCGCAACCCGCTGCTCGCCTACCAATATTTCGTAGAAGGTGATTTCTCCGCCCTCTTTTTGTCCCGAACCATCAAGGTTGTATTTCCACCCCATGTCGAAAGGGATTATCTTCCTGGTTATTATTGGCTATTCCCCAAGAACGAACACCAAGCCAACTTCGGGGTGGTCTTCACCCACGGCCGGGCGGGTAAATTTCCCCTGCGGTTGAAAGAACTGCTCCACGAGATCGCCGGCAGGGAATCCCTGTCACTCGAGTCGGTCCGTCATCGGGGGGGCGGTCTGATCCCTACCCGCATCCTCGATCGGCTCGTCCACGAGCGCATCGTTTTAGTGGGCGACGCCGCGGGACTCCCTTCGCCCCTCCACGGCGGCGGGATCGATCTGGCCTGTATCAGCGGCACCCTGGCGGCAGCGGCGATAAGCAAGGGAGCGACGGGTGTGGCCGCATATCGCCGTGACCTTCTGCGTCTCCTGCAACACAAGCTGGCCGTGGAAAAGATCCTGATCGCCAAGATGAAAACCCTTTCCTGGGCAGCTTTCGACGATCTCATCCATGCCGCGGCGGTACGCAGCGCCGGGATCAGAACCAGGGTCGGGCTGCGCCACCCCGGACTCCTGGCGGCGGCGTGGCGGTGGTTGCAAAAGCGACCCGCCGGCGATTGCCTCCGGGCCTGCGGACCGCTCTTGAGGGAATAAGATCCCGATACCCGCCGGCATTACCACGGGAGGCCGCCGCCAATCGTTTCCGATGCCCCCGTAAAAAAACACTTATGCCCCATGGGGCACCTCAAAGCGTGAAAATGACGTTTTCATGCGCAAATGTGTGCATATGTTATTGATCTACCAAGGTTTATCATTAACGGGGCCGCGGCGGACGCGGCGGAGGGCGTCCCACTATTTTCATCCTGCCTTGTGACGGCGTGCCGTCATGCGGGTTGCATGATTTTTTGTAACGGCAGGCCGTCATGAAGGTTGCATCGTAAGTCGTCAGGGAGCCGAAGAAATAAAAAAAGTTCCGGAGGCAGGTCGGGCACATATCCCGAGGAATGATAAATGCTTACGCAGACGTCGCCGCGTGGGATCAAGCGTCTTTGCCGCAGCTGAACCTTTTCCGAGCTCTTCATTTTTGACAACCCGGGCAGAAGTAGGTCCCGCGACCGCCGATTTTCCGTCGCTCGATGCGCGCCGCACACCGGAGGCAGGTTTTGCCCTCCCGGCCGTAAACCTGCAAACGCCGCTGGTATTCTCCCGGACGACCGAAGAGATCGCGCCAATCGGAAATGCTCGTCCCCCGGCACAGGACCGCCTCTTTCAGGATGCGCCCGGCCGCCGCGGCGATCGCCTCCCATTCGGCGGCCGTGACGTCGCAGGCCCGGCGCCAGGGACTGACGGCGGCTTCAAAAAGGATCTCACAGGCATAGATGTTGCCCATTCCCGGCATGTCCCGCTGATCCAGGAGCAGGGCCTTGACGGGCAGGCGCCTGCGGCCGGCCCGGTTACAGATCTCACGGGGGTCCATTCCGGTCAGGATATCGACCGGGCGGGAACGGAGGACGGACGGGCCGCTGCGGAAGGTCAACGTGGCGAAGCGACGGGGATCGATGCAGATGATCTCTCCGTTTTCGAAGGCGATGCTGAAGCGGGTATGCGGAGGGATGAGATCACCGGACCGCCGCCAGAAGAGTCTCCCGGACATCCTTAAATGAATGTGAATTACCGGGCCCCCCAGATCTATCTCCACCTCCTTGCCGGCCCGCCGGATCTCCCGGACCCGCCGGCCGATCATCTCGGGAAACCGCACCAGCTTTTCATCATAGATCCGGACCTCGCAGATCTTCTCCGACGTTATCGTCTGTCTTAGTTGACGTAAGAGGGTTTCTACTTCCGGCAGTTCCGGCATCGCTGGCTCCTATAGAATTCCCGAACGGATGATAAAGATCAGCAGCGCCAGTCCGAGGAACCCGGCCAGAGAAAAGCCGAGGAGCCCGATGACGGACAGGCCGAAGAAAGACGGTCCGATCTCCGCCGCCAGGATGAAGGAGGAACCGATGACGATCGCCGCGATGATCAAGGCAAAGGCCAGACGGTTGGAAGACCGGTTGAGTTCGAAGATGAGATGCTCCAGCCCCCGGTGTTCAAAACCGATTTGCAGTTTCCCCTGCCGGACCTGCCGTAAGGTGACGAGGAGATCTTCCGGGAGGTCCCGGAGATGACCCAGCAGCTCGGTGGTGGATTCGAAGGCCTGCAGGAGAAGCTGCTTCGGCTGCAGACGTTCGGTGATCAGGCGCTTGATGAAAGGACGAACCCGTACGGTAATGTCGAAATCCGGGTCCAACTGCAGACCGATGCTCTCCACCTGGGTCATCGCCTTGATCATGAAGAAGATGTCCGGAGGGAGACGAAGCTGATGGCGGGAGGTGAGATCGATGAGATCCTCCAGGATCGCGCCGACCCGAACGTCTTTCAGGGGCTTGTAGAGATGCAGGTCCGCAAAGGTGGCGATGTCCCGCTCCAGGAGCCGCCGGTCCGGCTCCTGATGAAACTCCACCACCTTCAGGACGGCGTCGGTGATCTTAGGGATGTCCCGATGGATATAACCCATGATGAATTCGGTAAAATGTTCGCGATCCCGGGCATCCAGGTGCCCCATCATGCCGAAATCCAGGGTGCAGATCACATTGCCGGGGAGGACGAACATATTGCCCGGGTGGGGGTCGGCATGAAAAAATCCGTGGATGAAGACCTGCTCCAGGATGAGATCGGTTCCGCGGGCCGCCAGCAGGGTGAGGTTGTATCCTTTCGCTTCCAGAAGGGCGATGTCGTTGATCTTGATCCCCTCGATGTACTCCATGGTCAGGAGACGCTCCGTTGAGGCATGGCGAAAGACCCGGGGCACATAAATGGCGGGATTGTCTCGGAACTGGCGGGCGAAGCGCTCCGCATGCGAGGCCTCGAGATGGAAATTTATCTCCTTCCGGATCGTCCGGGCAAACTCATCGACGATACGGCTGGGACGATAAAGTCTGAGCTCCTCGATATAGTGTTCCAGCAGACCGGCCAATTGGAAGAGGATACCGATGTCCTGACCGATGGTTTTCGATATCCCGGGCCGTTGAATCTTGACGGCCACGTCCTCGCCGGTGATCAGGGCGGCCCGGTGCACCTGGGCGATGGAGGCGGCGGCGATCGGCGTCTCGTCGAAGGTGGAAAAGATCTCCTCCAGCGGGGCTTGCAGCTCCTCCTCGATGATGGTTTTCGCCTCGGCAAAGGGGAAAGGCTGAACATCGTCCTGGAGCTTGGACAATTCCTCCACCATCTCGATGGGGATCAAGTCCGGACGGGTGGAGAGGACTTGTCCCATCTTGACGAAGGTAGGACCCAGCTCCTCGCAAACCATCCGGATCCGTTCATAATTGTTCAGGTTATCGAGTTCTTCCTGTCGCTTCCGGGAAAGAAGACGCGCCCCCATTTCGATGTAACGGCCGAGGTTCAACCGGTCGATGATACCGTCAAAACCGTATTTGAACAGGACCGTCAGGATCTGGCGGTAGCGGTTGATGTTGCTGTAAGTGCGGGCGATACCGCCCAGTCGGCGAAGTTGCATAAACCCTCATACCCGGCAGGGGGGCATAACGAGAGGTGAAAATATTCGGCGGATTATGGACGCTTGGGCTCGAAAATGCCCTTTTAAAGAATTGATCTCATTGATCATAGAATTTCCCACCATCGCCTTCCGGAGAAGGATCACAGAAAACCGTCATGAACTTTTCCCATAAAGATCTTTTGGGGTTGTTTTCCTGCCCGGACGGAAATCGGACGGCAAACAAAAGGCACTCCCCGACCATCCGCCCCCCAAAGCATATCAGGCGGGCATGGAATGATTTATTATGAAAACAGCCCGTACCTGTGTCCCTCCCCCTTGATCTGGGAGGGAGGCGGGGGTGTTTTCATGCTTCGTGGCATCATCCCAAGGGGCGTGAAGGTTTTTACCATGGAGTCCGTTTTCAGGCCGTCTCTTTGGCTTTGTTTACCTGCTCGAGCTTGGCGAGGCGCGCTTTTAATTCTTCCATTTCGGATCGGGTAGGGATGTTCATCCTACTCACCACCGCGTTGACCATTGCCTCGGTCTTCTCTTCTATGTCCCGGCGGGCCTGTTTGGATTTTTCCATCCATTCCGTAAGCGCCTCACGGGCCTCCTTTTCGGACATCTCCCCGCGCTTTACCAATTCCTCGGCAAAACCCTTCATCTTTTCGGTCGTCATCACGGCCAATCCCGCTCCAAAGAGCACCGCTTTTCTCAAAGTATCAAACATGACTATCTCCTTTCTTGATGAACCCACAAAAACCCGTCCGGGAGACGACGCAGGAAAAATCTATAGAGGCACGGCACTACCGAAGCCGAGCTATAATGATCGTGAACCGTAGCGTTATCAAGAGAGAAAGTCAATCAGTTTGAAGGCAATTTATGGTAATTGCAGTTCACCATGACGTGTGATAAGCAATCAGCGCGTCGGGCCGGGGGAACACGACCGGCAAGGACAGAACGAAGTAATTCACGACCCGCCTCACCGGGCGCCGTTTTATTGTCGCGCAGATGGAGGCGACTTCATTACTCGGCAGGAGAAGGCGTTACCCCGGAGACAAGTGTCAAGGAGAAAACGTTGACGATGGTAGAGGAAATCATAAAGAAGGCAAATTTGGAGGGGAGAAAAACTCTTTCCGAGGCAGAATCAAAAAACATATTGAGAACTTACGGAGTTCCCGTCGTAAAGGAGGTGGTGGTGGAAACCGCGGCGGAGGCGGCCGCGGCCGCGGCTCGGCTCGGCTATCCCGTGGTACTCAAGGGCCTGGGCGCCCGGCTGACCCATAAAACGGAAAGAGGGCTGGTGCATCTAAACCTCAAAAACGGCGATGAGATCCGAACCGCTGCGGCAAAAATCACGGCCGCCGCCGGAGAGGATCTCGAAGGGCTGTTGCTCCAACCCCAGATGACAGGCCGCCGGGAATTCGTGGCCGGGTTGTTCTGCGATCCTCAGTTCGGCCCCGTGGTCATGTTCGGCTTGGGAGGCGTCTTCACGGAAGCCCTGGCCGACGTCGTTTTCCGGGTGGCACCGGTCAGCGAAGCCCAGGCCGCGGCAATGCTGGAGGAACTGCACTCCCGGGCGCTCCTGGGCCCCTTCCGGGGCGAGGCGAAGGCTCGCCGCGAAGAGCTGATCAGGACGATTATCGGCCTGTCACGATTGGGAATGGACGTAGGTGAGATCACCGAAATCGATATCAACCCCCTGCTTATCGGACCGGACGGTCAGGTGTCCGCCGTGGACGCCCTGATCGTCCTGGGAGAACGACCGGATGCCGAAAACCGGCGGCCACCCGTAAAAGTGGAAGATATCGCCCGGATTTTCCATCCCCGCTCCGTGGCCTTCATCGGCGCTTCCGCCCAACTCGGCAAATGGGGTCATCTGTTGATGACCGACCTCGTCACCGGCGGTTACGAGGGGGAGATCTATCTGGTTAACGCCAAAGGCCGGGACATCGCCGGACGTAAGGTATATCCATCGGTAACCGATATCCCCGGCCCGGTCGATCTCGGGATCGTCACCATCCCGGCCGCCCAGGTCCGGGAGCTGCTGCCCAAATTTCAGGCCAAGGGGATCAAGTACATGCTCCTGATCACCTCCGGTTTCAGCGAGGTAGGTGCGGAAGGGCGGGAAATGGAAAGAGAATTGGTCCGGGAAGCCGCAGCGGCGGGAATAGTGATCCTCGGTCCGAACACCATGGGGATCATCAACCCCCACCGAAAATTCTACTGCACCGGGACACCGGTATGGCCCCGGCCGGGATCTATCGGCCTGGTGGCCCAGTCGGGCAATCTGGGGACCCAGCTTCTGGCCTTCGCCGAACGGGAGGGCATCGGTATTCGGGCCTTTTCCGGCTCCGGCAACGAGGCGATGATCACCATCGAGGATTATCTCAACGGCTTCGAGGTGGACGACCTTACAAAGACGGTGGTCCTCTACATCGAAAGCATCAAGGAGGGGCGGCGTTTTTTCACCGCCGCCCGGCGGGTAGCCAGGAAGAAACCCGTCGTCATGCTGAAGGGGGGGCGCACCGAGGCGGGTAATCGCGCCGCTGCCAGCCACACCGGAGCCCTGGCGGCCAACGTAAAGATCTTCAACGCCGCCTGCCGCCAGACCGGGGTGGTGGTCGCGGATCAACCGATGGATCTCCTCGACCTCTCCGCCGCCTTTTCCAGCCTCCCCCTTCCGAAAGGAAAACGGGTGGCCATGCTCACCCTGGGCGGCGGCTGGGGAGTGGTGGCCTCCGATCTCTGCATCGAATCGGGACTGGAGGCACCAAACCTCACCCCGGACGTCATGGCGGCGATCGACGCGATCCTGCCACCATACTGGAGCCGTTCCAACCCCGTCGATCTGGTTGGCCAGTTCGACATACAAATAGCCCTGAGAGTCCTGGAAACCCTGATCAAATGGGATCATTGCGATGCCGTGATCCATTTGGGGGTCGTGGGGCGGAGATATTTCATCAATAATATGGTCAAGGCCACCGCCACCGCCGATCAAACCTATCCCCGGGAGCTCCTGGAACGGGGCCTGGCCCAGGAACGGCAGGGGGAAAAGGCCGTTTACGAAAAGAGCGCCGAGTTGATGGAAAAATACGGCAAGCCGATTTTGGGGGTAATCCTTCTCGAAGACGAAAACACGAAGACCGTTACCGACGTCCCCGGAAGCATTTACAAAGGGGTGGCTTTTCGCACCCCGGAACGGGCGGTCAAGGCCCTGGCCAAAATGGCGGAGTATCAGGCCTGGCTGGCCCGGGAAGAAAAACAGGAAAGTATCCGGCAACGGCTATGAGTTACCTCTACATGATCCGCCACGGCCAGGCCAGCTTCGGCGCCGACGACTACGACCGCCTCTCGCCCGCAGGGGTGGAGCAGGCGGAAATCCTGGCGCGGCACTGGCTGCATACCGGGCGGACGTTCGATGCGGTTTATGCCGGAGAAATGAAGCGGCAGATCGACACGGCGGCGACGGTCCTTGCCTGTTACCGGGAAGCGGGACGCACATTGCCTGAGCTCCGGATTATGCCTGAATTCAACGAGTATGACTCCCGGGGCATCCTCAGGGACCTGATCAGGAAGATGGCCGCGACTGATCCGGAATTGTCCGAAGATATCTCCCGTTTTTATACCGACAAGAAGGCCTTTCAAAGGGTATTCGAGCGGGCGGTGCTGCGTTGGGTCACCGGCGGGGATGCCGTACCGGGGGTAATTTCCTGGGAGGATTTCCGGGGGCGGGTGACCCGCGGCATCGACAGGATCCGGGAGGAAAACGGCCGGGGAAAGACCGTTGCGGTCTTTACCTCCGGAGGTCCCATCTCCGCTGCTTTTCAGCTGGCCACGGGGATTTCCGATACCGGGACCCTCCGCATCGTCTGGCATATCGTCAATGCCTCCATCTCCACGTTTCTCTATGACGCCGAGCGGTTCAGCCTGGCTTCCTTCAATGTCCAGACCCATCTGGAGGCGGCAAAAAAACCGGCCCTTATCACCTACCGTTGAAAATTTCGCGAAAGCGGGATGACACCGGGCGGACGAACAGGGGAAATTACTTGTAATCTGAAAACCGCTTCGCCATGATGAAGCACTCATAAAGGAGCAAAGCCGATGGATTTCCAGGTCTCGGAAAAGATGCAGGCCGTCATCGCCATGATGACGGAATTTGTGGAAAAGGAACTGATCCCCCTGGAGCCGGAGTTCCTCCGGAGAGATTTTCGGGAACTCCTGCCGGAACTGGAGGAAAAGAGACGTCTGGTCAAGCAGATGGAGCTTTGGGCCCCCAATCATCCTCAGGAATGCGGCGGCATGGGGTTGAATCTCATGGAACACGGCCTCGTCTCGGAGGTTCTGGGGCGCACCCCCCTGGGGCATTACGTCTTCGGATGCCAGGCCCCGGACGCCGGCAACGTGGAGATCCTCCACAAGTACGGCACGGAAGCCCAGAAGGAAAAATATTTACTGCCGCTGGTAGCGGGGAAGATCAGGAGCTGTTTTTCCATGACCGAAGTGGATCTGCCGGGATCCAACCCGGTCATGATGGACACCACCGCCGTAAAAGACAGCGGGGATTATGTGATCAACGGCCAGAAGTGGTACAGCACCGCCGCCGACGGCGCCGCTTTCGCCATCGTCATGGCCGTGACCAACCCCGACGAGGCCCCGCACCTCCGGGCCAGCATGATTATCGTCCCCACGGACACCCCGGGCTTCAATCTGGTCCGCAACATCTCCGTCATGGGCCATACGGGGAGCGATTATTTCAGTCACGCCGAGATCCTCTACCAGTCCTGCCGGGTGCCCCAGGCCAACCTCCTCGGCCCGGAAGGGTGGGGTTTCGTCATTGCCCAGGAGCGGCTGGGACCGGGACGGATCCATCACTGCATGCGCTGGATCGGCATCTGCCGGCGCGCCCTGGAGCTCATGTGCCGCCGGGCGGCGCAGCGGATCATCACCATGGACGGCAAGACCCTGGCCACCCGCCAGATCATCCAGGCCTGGATCGCCGAATCAGCGGCGGAGATCCAGGCCGCCCGGCTGATGACCCTCCACGCCGCCTGGAAGATCGAAACCCTGGGCGCCAAAGCGGCCCGGGACGACATCTCCCTGATCAAGTTCTTCGTGGCCGACGTGCTCCAGAAGGTCGTGGACCGGGCCCTCCAGGTCCACGGCGGCCTAGGCATGACCGACGATACGATCCTGGCCTTTTTCTACCGCCATGAACGGGCGGCACGGATTTACGACGGCGCCGACGAGGTCCACAAGATGTCGGTCGCCAAACGGATATTAAAGAGGAATTCATGAACAACATCGACGAAGCGAAAGCCATCCGCCCCGGCGAGGAACTGGACATCGCGGGGATCGCCGCCTATCTCCGTGAGGTCATTCCCGGCTTGACGGGAGACATTTCCGTCTCCCAGTTCCCCAGCGGCCACTCCAACCTGACCTATCTCATCACCGCCGGCAAGCGGGAACTCGTCCTGCGGCGGCCCCCGTTCGGCCGCAAGGTAAAGACCGCCCATGACATGGGCCGGGAATACCGGGTGCTGAAAGCCCTGCGGCCCCTTTTCCCGTATTGTCCCGAAGCCCTGGCCTACATGGAAGACGAAAGCCTGCTGGGCTGTCCTTTTTATGTTATGGAACGCCTCCGGGGCATCATCCTCCGCAAGGAACT
>Ga0116145_1003700_pt1 | contig 12655 bp, 14 predicted proteins | sample AD_JPNHG1_MetaG_FD_89747 | JGI IMG/M metagenome (GOLD analysis project Ga0116145, IMG submission 89747) | Active sludge microbial communities of municipal wastewater-treating anaerobic digesters from Japan - AD_JPNHG1_MetaG | ecosystem: Engineered > Bioreactor > Anaerobic > Digestate | place... | reverse complement strand
GTCCGGCTCAACGACGAGTCGGGGATCACGATCCTCCTCGTGACCCACGAGCCCGACATCGCGGAATACAGCAAACGCATCATCCGTTTTCTTGACGGGAGGATTATTAGCGACGAGAAGAAGGTAGAAAAATCATGATCAGCATCCCTTCAACATTCAAGATTTCTTTCCGGGCCCTCCGGGTGAATAAGATGCGTTCCGGCCTGACGATGCTGGGGATCATAATCGGGGTGGGTGCCGTGATCACGATGGTCGCCATCGGCACGGGCGCAAGCCTGAGGATATCCCAGCAGATCGCGAGCGTGGGAAGCAACCTAATCGTCATCCTGCCCGGGAGCACGACCTCGGGCGGCATCCGCATGGGCCTCGGCAGCCAGCAGACGTTGACGAAGGGCGACGCCGACGCCATCTTGAAGGAATGTCCGGCCGTCGCCGAGGTGGCTCCTATCATGAACGGCGTCGCCCAGGTGGTCTACGGGAACATGAACTGGTCCACGGGGGTGATCGGAACCACGCCGAGCATCCTGGAGGTCCGCGACTGGCCGCTCTTTTCGGGGAGGAACTTCACGGAGCAGGACGTCCGCAGCGCCGCAAAGGTCTGCCTTCTCGGCCAGACGGTGGTAGACAACCTTTTTGGGGCGGCGGACCCCGTCGGCCAGATCGTCCGGATCAAGAAGCTCCCCTTTACCGTCGTCGGCGTCCTGGACAGGAAAGGTCAATCTCAACACGGCCAGGACCAGGACGACACGATCTTCATCCCCGTCACTACCGCCCAGAAAAAGATCTTCGGGACGGCCTTCCCCGGTATGGTCAGGACCATCATGGTCAAGGCCCGGAGCACGGAGGACCTGGACGCCGCCGAAAGACAGATCACGGCACTCCTCAGGCAGAGGCATCGTATCGGCCAAAAGGCGGACAACGATTTCAGCATCAGAAATCTTACCCAGATGATGCAGGTCGCCGAGCAGTCCACCCGGGTGATGACAATGCTCCTCGGGGCGATCGCTTCCGTTTCTCTCCTCGTCGGCGGCATCGGCATCATGAACATCATGCTGGTCTCGGTCACAGAGAGGACGCGGGAGATCGGCATCCGCATGGCCGTGGGGGCCAAGACATGGGACATCCGCCTCCAATTCATCATCGAGGCCCTGTCTCTCTCCCTGATTGGGGGTTTCGTGGGGATCGCAGCGGGCGTCATCACGGCCGAGATGATCTCCTTCTTTACGGGCTGGTCGACGGTCGTATCGCCCCTCGCTGTCCTCACGGCCTTCGGGTTCTCCGGCCTCGTGGGCATCTTTTTCGGCTTCTACCCGGCCTACAAGGCATCCCTCTTGAATCCTATCGAGGCCCTCCACTACGAATGAGTCCCCATGGGGTTGCCGGTGGGCCCAGTTTTTTTGCCCTCCTCTGAGATACCGCCGGTAAACCCGTCCTACCCACCCGTTCCGGCCTCCAGCCCATCTTGACAACCCTAATTTTGTGAATACATTATCGGCGAAAATCAGATTCAGCCAGTATAAACACGGCAAAAGAGATTCAAACGATAGGAAAGGAGGTATAGTTATGGTTTGGCCATCGGTAGTAAGATACGGCAGGATGGTGGATCCCTTCGACGAGATCCAGAGGCTTCAGCAGGAAATGAACCGTCTCTTTTCCGGTTTCGGCCCGGCCGTTGTTTACGAGTTTCCGCCGATTAACGCATGGGTCAGCGAAGACGATGCGGTCCTCACGGCGGAACTTCCCGGCATCGACCCGGAGAAGCTGGATATTTCCGTGGCAGGAGATACCCTCACTCTGAGCGGCGAAAGGGCACCGGCAAGCCTCGGTGAAGGGGAGACTTATCACAGGCAGGAACGAAACTTCGGTAAGTTTGCTCGAACGTTGAGGCTTCCCTTCCAGGTCGACCCGACCAAGGTAGAGGCAAAATACGAAAAAGGGATACTCAGGATTACCCTCCCGAGGTCGGAGCAGGACAAACCCAAGAAGATAGCCATAAAGACAAACTAAAAAGGGGGTGTAGCGTACTATGGCAAGGGAAAAGACTCAGGCGAGGATGCCTGTTGAAGCGGAAAGGACGAAGGAAAAGAGGGTCTTTGTGCCCCGGGTAGACATTTTTGAAACAAAAGACGGTATCGTCATCGCCGCCGATATGCCCGGCGTCGACGATAAGTCCATCGATGTAACGCTCGAGAAGAATATCTTGACGATCAAAGGACGGGTTGAAGCAAAACCTGTCGAAGGACACAGTTTGGCCTACGCAGAGTACGATGAGGGCGATTACGAACGTTTATTCACCCTAACCGATGAGGTTGACCGAGAAAAAATCGAGGCGAAGGTGAAAAACGGGGTTCTGGAAGTGATACTTCCCAAGGCCGAACCGGCGAAGGCGAAAAAGATCGCCATCAAAGCAGAATGACTTTCTAACCGAATAGAAAACGACGAAAGGGGGTAGGAAATATGCCTATCAGGAATTTGTTACCGTCCGTTTGGCGGCGCAGCGAGGTTCCTGTCCTGCGGGAAGAGGGAGATCCTTTCTCTGCCTTGCGTCGCGAGATGAACAGAATATTCGACGATTTTTACCGAAGCTTTGACCTCGCTCCCTTCGCGGGTGCCGAGGAACGCCTAGGGTTTTTCACACCCGCCGTTGACGTGGTCGAAGGGAAAAAGGACATAACGGTAAAAGTGGAACTTCCCGGCCTGGATGAAAAGGATGTGGAGGTGCTCCTCTCGGACGACACCCTCACGATAAGGGGTGAAAAGAAGCAGGAAAAAGAAGAGAGCACCGGAGATTACTATCGTATGGAAAGGACTTACGGCAGGTTCGAGAGGGTCATCCCGCTGCCGGAAAACGTAGACCCGGCCGGTATCGAGGCGAAGTTCAAGAAGGGCGTCCTCAGCATCCAGATGCCTAAACGGGCCGAAATCGAGGACAAGGCGAAGAAGATCGAGATAAAAGCGGAGTGATGCGGAAAACCCGCAGGCGTGAAGTCCCGGCCCTTCCCGTGCACGACTTTCTGCTTCCGTCGTGCCCCGGAGGGGCTTGCTGTTATTGGTAGTCTAGGCGGAATAAATTTCTTTTTCCTTGACAGTTGGTGTCGGCCTGTTATTTTTGTGAAAATGTTTGCAGGTTGCTGATTCTTTCTTTTTTGAAACCGGCCTCGTATCCTGAATTCTGTGGCCCTTCCGGTGGGTTTATGCTATGAATCCGCGGGAGAGGGATGCAAAAGGCGCCGACTGAGGTTCACGATGAGGACAACGCTTCGCTCTCTCTGCATCCTGAGAATCCTCTGCCGTGCCGACGGTCCGGTGGAAGAATCCTTCATCCAGAGCGGGCTCTTTCTCCTCCAGGAAGCCATGGGAGAAACCCTGGATTGCAATTTCTACCTGGACATGCAAGGTCCCCGCTCGAGGGAGGTCCTCGAGACCCTCATCACCCTGGAAAGGGAAGGTAAGGTGGCTATCGGCGGTTCACCGCGGGGGCTCCTGGTCGAGGCCACTGAAAAGGGAAAACAGTTCATCCACCAGGGGGGTGATTGGGGCGTCTTCTTCGACGTCCCCCCTGTAAGGGTACCGGAGGCCCAGATCGACGCCGTCCTTTCTCTCAGGGAAAAGGAGGCGCCACTCGAGATGGCCGCCCTGGGGACGGCCCTGTTCCTGGCGCTGTCCGCCGCAAGCCCGGGTAATATCCTCGAGGAATTGGATAAGGCAAAGTCTGAGGGGAGGCTCGCCGCCGATCTCGACGACCGGTCGGTGGTGGAGGGGTTTCGGCGTCTTCGGAGGTACGGCCTCGGGCCGGCAAGAAAGGGCGAGAGAACAAAGCCAAGGAGATGAAAAGGAGACCGAAAGATGAAGCGTTACGGCTGGCTGGCTGTCGGGTTGTGTCTGCTGATGGTTTTTTCCGGGTGCGGCTATAAGTCACAAAAACAGGGCGCGATGATCAACGAGGCAAGCGTGGACAAGGTGATCGTCGACGGACAGACGACCAAGCAGGAAGTCGTCCTGGAATTCGGCCCTCCCACGAAGACCATGGAGGGCGAGAGGATGTTCTTCTACACCTGGACAGAGACGAGTAAGTCGAGCATCCCGCTTTACGGCGGGGAGACCTCGGTGACCAAGGACCTGATCATCCTCTTCGATGACAACGGCGTAGTGAAGAGTCACAAGGTCACCAAAACCGCGCGTGAATCCAAGGCCGGCTTCGGCGGGCAGAAGGAAAAGTAGCCCTCAGCCCTGCAAAGGGCTGGCTTAGAGCACCTCCCATTCGCCAAGCTCCCTGGGACAGTCGGTATCCTTACGGCTGTCCCAGTCGAGCCATCCAGTGCAACGCAGGAAGACGTCCTTTGCGGCTTTATCCGCCGTTTCATAGGTGCCGAGCCACATACCGCCGATGCATAATTCGTAACAACCCGAGACCGTCGGGTCGCTCCCGATCGTGAATGTCCCCGCCTTCGACCTGAATATGTACATTTTGCCACCCGGTTTTAAGATTGATAAAGCTTTTCAGCCCTTGATACAGCCGACGGCCCGCAGCCTGGCCACCTTACGTGATAGACCCGCCTCGTGAACCACGTTCACCACCTCGTCCAAGTTCTTGTAGGCCTCAGGAATCTCTTCGGAGAGCGTACCTTTGCCGGCGGCCATCACGATGACCCCCCTTTCCTTCATCTCTTTCGGGATGGACCTCCCCCGACTTGCCTTCACGGCCTGGGCCCTGCTCAACACCCTGCCGGCCCCGTGACAGGTGCTGCCGAAGGTCTCCCGAAAGGCCTTCTCCGTCCCCGCAAGGACATAGGAGCCGACCCCCATGTCGCCCGGTATCAGCACCGGCTGTCCGTGGCGGCGATAGACGGCCGGCACCGCGGGATGTCCCGGGGGGAAGGAGCGCGTCGCCCCCTTGCGGTGGACGCAGACCTTGACGTCGCCCCCTTCGAGAGGAAACTCTTCGAATTTCGCTATGTTGTGACAGACATCGTAGACCAGTCTCATCCCCAGTTCGACAGGACTTTTGTGCAGCACCTTTTCGAAGGCCTCCCGGGTCCAGTGCATGAGCATCTGGCGGTTGGCCCAGGCGTAGTTGGCGGCGCAGGCCATGGCGGCGAAATAATCCCGGCCCTCCTGTGAGTCGAGGTAGGCGCACGCGAGTTGCCGGTCAGGGAGGGGAAACCCAAGGGAAGGAATCCCCTTCACAAGCAAAGCCAGGTAATCGTCGCATACCTGGTAGCCCAACCCCCGCGACCCCGAGTGGATCAACACGGCGACCTGGCCTACCTCCAGGCCGAAGGCGGCAGCCGCCTCCTCGTCAAAGACCTCTTCGACCACCTCCACCTCGAGGAAGTGATTGCCCGACCCCAGCGTTCCGAGCTGTTCCCGGCCCCTCTCGAGGGCCCTCTTGCTTACCCGTTCCGGGTCGGCCCCTCCTATCCTGCCGCCGTCTTCCGTCGTCTCCAGGTCGGCCTCCGTGCCGAACCCCGCCTTCACGGCCCACCGGGCGCCGTACCGGAGCACATCCTTTTCCTCTTCCGTCGACAGCTTAAGAGGCCCTGTGGAACCCACACCGGAGGGGATGTTCCGGAATAGGGCGACTACCAGGTCCTGCAACCGCTCCCTTATCTCTTCGAAACGGAGCTTCGTCGCCACGAGGCGGCAGCCGCAGTTGATGTCGTAGCCCACGCCGCCGGGAGATATAACACCATCCTTGAGGTCGAAGGCCGCGACGCCGCCGATCGGAAAACCATAGCCCCAGTGCATGTCGGGCATGGCGAAAGAATACCTCAGGATACCGGGTAGGCAGGCGACGTTGGCCACCTGACGGGGGCTTTCGTCCTTACCCGCCTCTTCCATCATCTTCTCGCTCGAAAAGATCAGCCCGGGCACCCTCATCCCGCCCGTCGGCGGGATCAGCCAACGATAATCGTCCAGTTTCTGAAGCCTTATCTCAGACATCGAAAATCACCCTTGCCCGCCATCCCGTCGGCGTCTCGACAACCTCCGTCCCATGGTAAGTCACCGCCTTGACCTCCCTCTTGACCCGGTGCCGCGCCGGGTCGTACGCCGCCACCCGGACCTTTCCCCTCAGATGCCGGTCATCCAGTTCTTCTATGATGAAGGAGGTGGGAACCATCTTTTCTCCGTTAAAAAGAAACAGCACCTCGCGCAGGAAATTAACCAGGAGGTCTTCCCGGTCCGTGCCCTCCACCGAGATTTCCCTGACGGCCGTCGGTTCAGGGTTTTCAATGTCCAACATGAGCTCGCAGACCGCCGAGGCGGCGTTGGCGAAGAGCTCTTCACCGGTCTTCCCGAAGACCTCGAGGCCCAGGTCCGCCGTGTGGTCGATCAGGCAATAGGGCTTCACAACTCTTCACCGCTTTCCGCCGTCGCGCCCTCTTCTTCTTTTCCGTTGTCCTTGCCGTTGCCCCGTTCCGTCCGCGCGACTCCGACGACTTTTTCTTCCGGTGCGATGTCGATGAGCTTCACGCCCTGGGTGTTGCGGTGCAGGACGCTGATCTCGTCGACGTGCAGCCGGATGATGTTGCCCGTGTTGCTGATGAGCATGATGTCCTCGTTACCGACGACCTGCTTGATCCCGGCCACGGCGCCTGTCTTCGGGGTGGTCTTCAGGTTGATGACGCCTTTCCCGCCCCGGGACTGGAGCCTGTATTCGGCAATCTCCGTGCGTTTGCCGAAACCCTTTTCCGAAACCGTCAGGATGGTGTTTTCGTTTCCGATGACCTCCATTCCCACGACCTCGTCGTCTTCGTCGATCCGGATACCCGTGACGCCCCTGGCCGTCCTGCCCATGGACCTTACCTCGTCTTCCTTAAACCGGATGGCCATACCTTTGCGCGTGCCGAGCAGTATATCCTGGGTACCTGTCGTCTCCTTGACTTCGATCAACTCATCCCCTTCGTCGACGCTGACCGCGATTATCCCCCCTGTCCTCGGGTTCGAGAAGGCGGTGAGGTCCGTCTTTTTGACGATCCCCCTTTTCGTCGCCATGACGACGTACTTGCCGCCCACGAAGTCACGGACCGGCAGGACGGCGGAGACGCGTTCGTTCGGCGATATCTGGATCAGGTTCACGATGGCCTTCCCCTTGGCGGCCCTGCCCGCCTGGGGCACCTGGTACACCTTGAGCCAGTAAACGCGGCCGAGGTTCGTGAAGATCAGGATGTAGCTGTGGGTCGAGGCGATGAAGATATTCTCCACGAAGTCCTCTTCCCTCGTCACCATCGCCACCTTTCCCCGCCCGCCGCGGTGCTGGCTGCGGTAGAGGCTTACGGGGTTACGCTTGATGTAGCCGGAGTGGGAAACCGTCACCACCATGTCCTCCTCGACGATCATGTCCTCGATGTCGATGTCGTCCACGCTCTGGACGATCTCCGTCCTCCGTTCATCGCCGTACTTCTTTTTGATCTCCTCGAGTTCCCCCACGATGACGTCTAGGACCTTCTGCTGGTCGTCCAGGACACCCTGGAGCCTTCGGATGAGCTCAGTCAACTCCTTGAACTCGGCGTCTATCTTCTCGCGTTCAAGCCCGGTCAACCTCTGCAATCTCATGTCCAGGATGGCCCTCGCCTGAATCTCGGTGAGCCCAAACCTCCTGCAGAGCCCGTCGGCGGCCTCCTGCGGGTTCTTGGCTGCCTTGATCAAGGCCACGACGGCGTCGATGTTGCCGAGCGCGACGATGAGACCCTCAAGGATGTGGGCGCGCTCCTTCGCCCGGGCGAGGTCGAACATCGTCCGGCGGATGATGACTTCCTTACGGAAGTCCAGGAACTTCTGGAGGATATCCTTGAGGTTGAGGACACGGGGCTGACCCTTGTCGATAGAGAGCATGATGATCCCGAAGGTCGTCTCCATCTGGGTGTGTTTGTAAAGCTGGTTGAGGATGACGCCGGAGGGTTCATCCTTCTTTAGGTCGACGACGATGCGGATACCCTCCCGGTCCGACTCGTCCCGGAGGTCGGCGATGCCTTCCATCTTCTTTTCCTTGACGAGCTCGGATATCCGCTCGATCAGGTTGGCCTTGTTCACTAGGTAAGGGATCTCCGTGATTATTATGCTCTCCCGGTCGTTCCTGGCGTTCCTCTCGATGACGGCCCGCGCCCTGACACGGATCGTCCCTCTGCCGGTCTTGTAGGCCGAAACGATCCCTTCCCTGCCGTTGATGAACCCCGCCGTGGGAAAGTCCGGGCCTTGGATGTAGTGCATCAATTCCTCGACGGTGATCCCGGGATTGCGGATGAGGGCGATCGTCCCGTCGACGACCTCGTTCAGGTTGTGGGGCGGGATGTTCGTGGCGACTCCCACGGCGATACCGGACGAGCCGTTCAGCAGCAGGTTGGGGAACCTTGCCGGCAGGACGGAAGGCTCCCGGAGGGAGGAGTCGTAATTGGGGACAAAATCGACGGTGTCTTTTTCGAGGTCGGCGAGCAGCTCTTCGGCGATTCTCGCCATCCGTATCTCCGTGTAACGCATCGCGGCCGGCGGATCCCCGTCGATGCTGCCGAAGTTTCCTTGCCCGTCGATCAGCGGGTAACGCATCGAAAAATCCTGGGCCATCCGCACGATGGTGTCGTAGGCCGCCGCGTCTCCGTGGGGGTGGTACTTACCGATGATATCACCGACTATCCTCGCCGACTTCTTGTAGGGTTTATTCCAGACATTCCCCATCTCCCACATGGCATAAAGGGCGCGGCGATGTACCGGTTTGAGGCCGTCCCGGATGTCCGGGATGGCACGTCCGATGATGACGCTCATCGCGTAGTCCATGTAGGATTTTCTCATCTCGTCTTCGATATTTATGGGTACGTTTCTCTGGTAAAGCATCTCCATGTCGATACACCTTTATCCTGGGTCATCATTTCAAAAAAGCCTCGTGGTATCAACCACTAAGCCAAACTCACGTTGGAATTATACCATCTTTTGCCGGAGAAGTCGCCCTCTCCGGCAGGGGAGCACAAGGGATTACCCTGTCTGATCAGAGTGGACGCGGGCGGGATTGGGTATGAGGCGGTTCAACGGACGTCTTTGGCGTCTTTACTCTTTTCCTTGGCCGCGTCTATCTCGCGGTCTTCGTCGAACCCCCCGATAGGCCTCATGAAGGTGTACCGGAAGGGCTCCTCGACGAGCTTCTTGGCCACCGTCTCGACGCTGTCGCTCGGAATCGAAAAGGGCAACGAGACGATGAACAGGGCCGTACCGACGACGGTTGCCGCCAGGCTCACCGGCCTGACTATGAGGATGTCAGCCGGAACGGGTATATCGGGCTCTTTCCCAAAGGCCGGCCCGGACACCCCGGACGCGATGACAAGCGCTAACGCCACGAACAACGTTGCTGCTGCCTTCATCGAAAACCTCCTTACAGTTTCTTTGCAGTAAATCTAACAGAGACGGCCGAATAAAGCAAAAACGAAATGGTCGACGCGCCGGGCGCTGACGTGCCCCGGCCCGGATCCTGCGGTCTTGAGATTCGGTTTTGAGACCTTTGACATTTGCTTCTGTTTCTGCTATTAAGCTTTGCCCTTTTATGCAGGGGGATAGGGGTTCGTGATACGCACAAATGACACGGAGGGATTGTTTTTCAAAGGCATCTCATCGATAAGAAAGGGAGAATCGTTCCGCCCATGAAAGAAATTGACGTCCGTGATGAAAACATCCGAAAAGAAACGCTGGGTACTGTCGATTTTTACGACTGGTTAGATACTTTCGAGCATAAATTACGCCCCAAGGTGGAGAAATCCCTGCCGAACGTCAGCGGCAAATGACGGTGTTTCCCTCAGCGGAAATGCTTTTTTAGGAAGTCGAGGTCTATTTCGGGGTAGACGGGGTACTGGGACATGACCGCCCGCACCCTTCCCTTCGCCTCGGCCTCGGCCTTCGGATCGACCTCATACTTCGCCTGGCTCTTTGCACCGCCTGCGGTCAACGGATTTGTGTTGTCCAGCACCAGGCGGATGATCGAGGCGATCTCCTTCATCTCCTCTCTGCCCATGTTCAGTGTCGTTACGGCGGGCGTGCCTACCCTCAGGCCGCTCGTGTACCAGGGGCCGTTCGGGTCGAAGGGCAGGGCGTTACGATTCAACGTTATGCTGCACTGGCGTAACGCGCTTTCCGCCTGCCTCCCGGTGATGCCGAAGGGGCTCACGTCGATAAGAAACAGGTGATTGTCCGTTCCACCCGTCGCCACCCTCATCCCCAGACGCAGGCATTCTTCGACCATTGCGCGGGAGTTTTCGACAATCTTTCCGGCGTAGGCCTTGAACTCCGGACGGTTCGCTTCGACAAAAGCCACGGCCTTGGCTGCCATCACGTGGGGAAGCGGCCCGCCGAGTACGAGGGGACAGCCCCTATCCACAGCATCGGCGAACTCCCCGCTGCAGAGAACGACGCCGCCCCGGGGTCCCCGGAGGGTCTTGTGCGTCGTCGTCGTCACCACCTGGGCGAAGGGGAACGGGCTGTAGTCGCCCGTAAAAACGCCGCCTGCCACCAGTCCCGCAAAATGGGCCATATCCACCATCAGGACCGCGCCCGCCCGGTCTGCTATCTCCCGCATCTTCCGAAAGTTGATGGCCCGTGGATAGGCGCTGTAGCCGGCAAGCAGGATGAGCGGCCTCACCTCCAGGGCCTGTTTTTCTATCGCGGCGTAGTCGAGGAGCCCCGTGTCCCTGTCTACCGTGTAGGTGAAGGCTTGGAACATCCGGGCCGAGACGTTGTTACGGTATCCGTGGGTCAGGTGCCCGCCGGAATAATAATCCATGCCGAGGAGCCGCTGGTTGCCCATCCTCACGCGCAGAGATTCCCACTGTTGTGCCGTCAATTTTGAGAGGTTTGTCTCGCCCAAATCTTCGAGGGCCGGCATCTCAACCCTTGCGGAGAGGATCGCCCAGTAGGCTACCAGGTTCGCGTCGGCACCACTGTGCGGCTGCACGTAGGCGTGGTCGCAGCCGAAGAGTTTGCAGGCCTCGGTTGCGGCCAGGCTCTCCACGGCGTCCACGTTCTCACAGCCCGCGTAGAAGCGGTGGCCGGGGAATCCCTCGGCGTACTTGTCCGTCAGCAGATTTCCCATGGCGAACTGGGTCGAAAGGGACGAGTAGTTCTCGCTGGCGATCAGCTTCAGGTTAGTTCTTTGGGCCTCTAATTCATCGATGACGGCCTTCGCCACCGGGGGCGAGACGCGGGAGACGACCTCCAGGTTTGCGAGGAAGGCAAGAAACTCTGGTTTTATCTCCTCAGCTTTTTTCCCGACAAGGTATTCGACAACGGGACTTGCGACCATAGGGGTCCCCTTTCTTTGACCGATTCTTCACACGGCCCAGGCGCACGACCGTGTGAGTAGAGCTCCCCGATGGTTTTCCATCTTGAACGCCAGTTGCTCAAGTAACGACGGGATTAACGGTATCACACGAAAAGAACACGATGGGCCGGTTTTTACCAGAAGTTCATCTTTTTGCAAGGACAATTTACTTCCGTCCGGCGCCGCCCTGAAGGAACTTCAAGTAATGTCCGGCCGTCTCCTCCGGCCTCTCCAGCATCGGCATGTGCCCGCAGTCCTTCATGATGACTGTCTGATGGTCCTTGATGCGTTTTTCGATTATCGGCACACACGACACGTCAAGGATGTTATCCCTGTCGCCCCAGAGGATCAGCGTCTTCGCCTTGATGAGTGGTAGATAAGACTCGAGAGAAATAGGCTTCCTGAGCATGTCTGCCATGACCTTCTCGTTGAAAGGCCCGTCTTTGATAGCCCGCGCGACTATGGCCTTTCTCACGGGATAGGGGATCGCCGGGACCTTCACGAAGGCGAGTCTCATCATCCGTTCGAAGTCGTCGTCGCTTTTGATCACCAGCGGGTTGACACCCTTCTCGAACATCTTCATCAATTCGCTTTTCACACCGCCCTGTATCCCTCCCGGCGCGAGGAGTGCCAAGCTCAACACCTCCTGCGGATGCTTGGCGGCGTAAACGGCCGCGATCGTACCGCCCATTGAATTGCCGGCGACGTTCACCTTCCCCAGTCTCATGACCTGGACGAAACGATGAAGACGCTCGACCTGACTCTCGATGTCGTAACTTGCCTCCTGGTGGCGAGAGCTCTCTCCGAAGCCGGGGAAGTCAGGGATGACGACGTGATATTTAGGGGTGAGGTACTTTGCGAAGGCCGTCCAGTTGTCCTTGTCGGCCGTGTAACCATGGAGTAGAAGGATGTTTTCCCCTCTACCGCCCTCCAGATAGACGATACGACTGTCGTCCACCTGTACGGAATGTTCGGATAGGCCGGAAAGACTACGGTTTACGTACTGGGCCGCCCGGAAGACCGTACCGGGGAACAGAATAAAGAACAGGACCAGGGCGACGATTATGACAATCAGTACGACCCCGAGCCCCCCGGCTTTTCGTCCTTTCATCGCCTTTCCTCCGCACGCTCGGCTGCCGGTTGTTTTAAGGGTTTTTATCTTCGCTACACATCCAGGTTCTGGGCGTAGAGGGCGTTTTTGTAAATGAAGTCCTTACGGGGTTCGACCTGGTCCCCCATCAAAGTGGTGAAGATATCGTCGGCGATGACGACGTCTTCGACCTTCACCTGTAAGAGAGTGCGCTTCTCCGGATTCATCGTCGTTTCCCAGAGCTGCTCCGGGTTCATCTCGCCGAGGCC
>Ga0116145_1003688_pt1 | contig 12678 bp, 10 predicted proteins | sample AD_JPNHG1_MetaG_FD_89747 | JGI IMG/M metagenome (GOLD analysis project Ga0116145, IMG submission 89747) | Active sludge microbial communities of municipal wastewater-treating anaerobic digesters from Japan - AD_JPNHG1_MetaG | ecosystem: Engineered > Bioreactor > Anaerobic > Digestate | place... | reverse complement strand
TAGTTCTATGTCCAGGCACCTTCATGTCAGGTCAACTCCACTATGGTGATGTTAATTTCCATGGAGGTAGGGCTGGCGACTTTTCCTCGGATTTGTTACCGATAGCTTTATCAAAGCAGTTGGGACTAAATTTGAGTAGACTTAAAACTGGCACACCACCTCGAATATTGGCAAAAACCATTAATTTTTCCATTCTCCCCAAGCAGGATGCAGAAAATATCGATTCTCTTTTCAGTCATTTTTCGCCAAATGATGCATTCCCAAAGGCTCAAAGAAAAAATTTGCCTTGTTATACTACCAGATCAAATAAAAAAACATCTGAAATAATTATCAGAAATATTTCAAAATCCCCTCTGTATTCAGGAAAAATAAAAGGGATAGGAACAAGATATTGTCCATCATTTGAAGATAAAATCATGAAATTTCCCCACCACGAAACTCATAACATTTTCCTTGAACCAGAAGGAGAATATACCGAAGAATATTACCTTAATGGAATTTCAACAAGTTTCCCCGTGGAAAATCAAATAGAGATGATTCATACGCTTCCAGGACTTGAAAACGCTGTAATATCCAGGTTCGCATATGCCATAGAGTATGATTTCCTGCCTCCAGAACAAATCCTCAGAACATTGCAGGTAAAAAAGTGGGAAAATCTCTTTGTCGCAGGGCAAATCAATGGAACAAGTGGTTACGAAGAAGCTGGGGGGCAAGGAATTATCGCAGGAATGAATGCCGCAAAATTCGCAGCAAATCAATCTCCAATAGAACTATCAAGAGATAGTTCCTACATCGGAGTAATGATTGATGACCTTGTCACAAAAGAAATAGTTGAACCATACAGATTATTCACAAGCAGAGCTGAGTTTAGACTCAGTATCAGGCAGGACAATGCGGATTTAAGACTCTGCAGATTTGCATATCAAAACTCTTTGCTGTCTTATTCAAAATTCGCAGAATTTGAAGCATATGAAAAAAAATTAAACGAAACTTTAGAAATCCTCAAAAGAAACGATCAAAAAACAAAAAAAATCCGTGAAATTATATTAAAAAGTCAGGGGAACATACAAAAAATTCCACATGATTTATTAAGAAATGCATTAAACTTAGAAAATGATAAATTAAGCCAGAAAATACTTGAACAAATTATTATAACTATCCATTACGAAGGTTACATCGAAATCGAAAAAAAAGAAGTTGAAAGATTGAAAAAACATGAAAACACTAAAATTCCACAGGACTTTAACTTTTCACTAATAAAAGGTCTTTCCAATGAGGCAAGAACAAAGCTTGAAAAAATTCGACCTACAACTCTGGCGCAAGCCTCAAGAATAGATGGAGTATCACATGCAGATATTGCACTAATCCATATATTCCTCAGAAAAAGAAAAGATGAACATCCTCATTCTACGGAAAAAACTTAATTTATCAGCAAAAATAACTTTTCATTAACTATCCCCCCAAAGTATCTTATGTGAGCCAACGTTTCCCCTCTTTAGAAATCAGTTTTGGATACAAAAAATCATCGCCTATTTCTTCTACAAATCTTGATTAATAAGATAGTATAAAAAACTTCTTTTGTTATATCCAAAAGAAACGATGAGATAAACAGAATGATAGCTATTCTTTAGAGAGCATAGCAAATGACAATTAATTCTATTTGAGGAAATTTAAAACTTGTAAAATACAAAAAAATCTCTTATATTTTGACCTTAAGGGCTCTTATTGAATTTTATCAATTATAAATCAGCCCCCTCTCCTTCTCTAATTAAGGATATTTCAAATAACGAAAAGAATAGAAGAAATAAATAGAAATTAAATTTTTTAATAAGGAGCCTCCAATTAACATGAATTTAAAACAGAATATTATATACGTATATGATTCTCTTATAAAAATATTTGTCTGTATCATAATATTAATTATTTCTTCAACCTCACCTCTTAACTCTGATGAAATAAAAGTTATGAGCTATAATCTATGTAATTATTTTGTAAATGGGGATAAACTTACCCCTATAAAATCTGATTTTTCAAAAGAGGCTCTTTTTAACACAATCAAGTCAGCTGATCCAGATATATTCATTGCGATCGAAATCGGAGGGGAAAAATCTTATCAGGATTTTCTTAATAACCTGAAAAAATTTGGACTTAAATATGATTTTCACGAGACAACTCAAGGAGAAGATGACAGTCGCCACATAGTATTACTTTCCAGAATAAAACCAAAAGAATTTTTCGTTATAACGGATTTAAAATACAAAATCAAAATAAAAGATACCAATAGTTATGATGAAATAGGTCCCCAAAGGGCATTTGTTCATGTAGTTTATGAATTTTCCCCCAACTATCGTTTACATATCATAGGAGCTCATTTGAAAGCAAGAATATTCCATCCTCGATATAATCAAACCGACATGCGAAGATATGAGGCAAGACTTTTGAGATATCTTGTCAATCAAATACTGGAAAAAGAAAAAGATGCAAATATCCTGATAATGGGAGACATGAATGATACTTATGATTCCTCCCCTATCAGAACACTTAGAGATGATAACAAAAAACCAGAAATGAAATTATATGATTTACGCCCTACAGACAAATGGAATCTATCATGGACTCACTGGTGGAATCAGAATGACTCATATTCAAGAATCGATTACGCCTTTGCGACTTTCTATCTCCTACCTGAAATATCAATGGAAAAATCTTACATAGTTCATGTACCGGAACTCTGGATGTTTGCCTCAGATCATCGGCCCATATTAATCACAATTAATACGAAAGATAAGCCTCCTCTTCAAAAAGAATTCATTGATAAAAGATTTCCACCATTACCAGAAAAAATAACAACAGAGGAAGACTGATGATGAAAATAACCCATAGATTATCTTTGATACTAATTGTAGTAATTTTTCCTGTCATATCGGTTTTTTCTCAGAATCAAACTCATAATATTTCAATCCTTTTTTATGATTTATCAATGAAAAATCTTGATGATCAAAAAATAAAATCCATTTCTGAAACAATAGAAAAATCACAATGTGAGATTGCGATTTTCGCAGCAATCAGTAATCAAGAAATTTTAAAAAAAATTATCACCTCAAACTCATCTTTTAAATATCGTATATACGACAGTAATTTAAAAAATGATATTCTACTCTTAATCTCCAAAATAAAACCGCAAAAATTCTCAATAGAAATAAAAGAATACAAGATAAAAAATGATAAAAATAATAACGATGAGATATTAAAGACAAAGCCATTTATAATTACAAAGTTTATGGTCGAAAATTATGAATTTTATACAATATGCGCTTCGGTAAAAGATAAAACTCCAGTTCCAGAGTTCAATCAATTCGATATGAGACGATACGAAATAAGGCAATTAAGATACATATTTGATGATATTATCAAGGAAGAACCTGAAGCAAATATTCTGATACTTGGAAATTTAAATGATACTTGCGATATGTCAACAGTAAAAGAAATCTACGCTCGGAGATATGGAAATAAAAAAAGGCTTTTCGATATTCGCCCCATAGATAAACTTAAAACAACATGGACTTCATGGAATCAAGAAACAGATGAGTACGAAAGAATATGCTATGCGCTCTGCAGTTATCATATGCTCCCAGAACTAATAAGAGAGGAAAGTCAAATCATATGGAATGATGATTGGCTTTCCATATCAAATAATCGCCCTCTACTTCTAAAATTCACAACAACTGAAATGCAAGAATTTTCAGATAAGTATCTGAATGCAATTTATCCAAATTCTATATATTCTGAAATTGCTGCTCATTTTGAAAAAGATAAACTAATAGGTGAAAAAGCAAAACGCAAATCACCAGAATATAATGTCAAAAATAAAAAATAAATCGAATATCAAAAAAAAACTTACGCAATATACAGTTCCGATAACTCTAAATGCCCTGAAATATTCATCTCCAGAAACTATATCATAATAATAAGCTAAATTTTGCGGTTTAATCAGCCAGTAAAAGTGTTTAAGCTATTTGAGAATGAATATGGTGAGTAATATATATTTTTCAATTCAACAGATTCTCCAATCTCACCAAAAACAGCAAAAAAAATGGCCTACTAAAGATTTTGTATTGAATTATCTTGACGCCCATCAAAATGAAAAAGTCAATCTTTTATTTGCACATGTTATTTCGCTTTTTTCTTCCAGAAAGGTAATTCTGTGTCAAAACATAATCCCGTAGAGAGTTTATCTAAATATCCTGTCTATTTCATCTATTATTAATTCCGGGCGAATTTCTTCAAAGCAACGATAATTTTTATGGGGACAATCCCTTTTAAAACAAGGTGAACAATCAATATCTGAGTAAAAAGATACCCATTTTTCTGATAACGGGGACGTCAAAAATGGATTTGTCGAACCAAATACAGCTATTCCAGGACAACCTAAAGCAGAAGCAAGATGCATTATTCCACTATCATTTGATATACATAATTTACTGTTTTTAAGTATTTTTATCACGTCATATAAATCGGTTTTACCGGCAAGATTAAAAAGCCCTTTTGAGCCAATCATATTCTCAATATTAGAGGCAATACTGTGGTCAACTTTATTGCCAAGTATCACAACTGAACCTTTTTTTTCGTTTATCCAATATTCTGCAACTTTTGCGAAATTCGCAAAATTCCATTTTTTAGCTGGACCATACGCTGCGCCAGGAGCAATGGCGAGGAGTTTATCACTTGAAGCAACTTTTAATACTTCACTACTTGTAATTTCCGGCTCTTTTATATCTTCAAACATTGGAAATTTTCCATCCCAAAAATCTGACCCGAATGCATATGAAACTGATAAATATTTAGAGGTATGATGATATCCTTTTAACTCGTCAAATTTATCAAAACTAAATGCATTTGTAAGAAAAATATTATTTAATCTCCCCGATAAGGCGTAAATTTTGCCAAATAGCATTGAAAAACGAAAAAGAAATGAATCTCGAAACGATGAATTAAAAAGAACTGCAACTCCAAAATTAGCATGCGAAATTCGCAAAATTTCCTTGCAATTCCAATAACCGTGCAAAGCAGAGAAAGAAAATGAATGGTCAATAATATTTAACGAATCAAAAACAGGATAAATATTTTCAGGACATAGAAGAACAGTCGCACAATCTCTCGGAACAATTGTTTTCAGCATCTTTATAGCAGGTATTGCCATAATAGCATCACCTAACCAATTAGGACTTCTAATAATGATGCCATCTCGCCAATCGTGCTTATCTAATGTAATTTTAAGATTTGTAAGCTTTGTCTTTCGTATTTTTTGAATATCAGTAACTATTTTCTTTACAGGCACTTTTATCTGCCTTTTTTATGCTTCAAGATTATATTTATCGGGTATCCCTTAAAAGGATATTCCCTGCGAATTGAATTTTCTATAAATGTCAAGTATTGACTCGAACATAATTTGGGATTATTGCAAAATGCCAAAAATTTTGGCGGAATACCACCTATATAAGTTATATAATATATTTTAAAATGTGAAGATGCTGGGTTCATATTTTGCGCCATTTCTATTATCTCATTAAGTTTAGAAGTCTGAGGTTTTTTAAATTCTACATTTGCTATATTTATGATTCCAGAACAAAGATTTGCCAAACCATTACCATTTAGTGCAGAGACAAAAAAGATAGGAGCATAGTTTAAAAATGGCATTGTTAATCTTATACGCTTTGAAAGTTCCTTTTGTTTTTCTTTTTGAATGAGATCCATTTTGTTCACAACAATAATGCAGGCTTTCCCTGATTCTTTTATAAAAGCGCCAATACGCCTATCTTGAGCAGATGTCCCATCATAAAAAGGCTCTATTACCAGCAAAGCCATATTTGTTTTTTGTATTGCTTTTTCAGTTCTTACAATACTAAAAATTTCAACAGGATTATCTGCTTTCTTTTTCTGTCTCAAACCGGCAGTATCGACGAATACAACTTTCAACTCTTTTCCTTTTGATTTTTTCAGAAGATACTCTGTCTCTATTGCATCACGTGTAGTCCCTGGAATCTCACTTACAAGCACTCTTTCCTCATTTATGAGTTTATTTAAAAGAGAAGATTTTCCGACATTAGGTCTCCCAACAATAGAAATTTTGAAAAGTTTTTCTTCCTTGATTTCATATTCAGGCAAATCATGCGTAATTTCATCTAATAATTCGTCTATTCCTATTCTGTGAACACAGGATATTGAGATGATTTTTTCAAAACCCAAAGAAGTAAAATTTGCAGAAAGAATTGCGAGATTTTCATTATCTGCTTTATTAACTGCGACGATAATTTTTTTTTTGGATGCCCGTAACATATTTGCTATATCAAAGTCCAGTAATAGAGGCTCACCAACCTCAACCATAAAAATGATTTTATCTGCGGATTCTATTGCTATATCGACCTGTCTGCGAATTTCGCTTAACCATATATCTGAACTCTTCTGACCTTTAAAAAGAGCAAGGCCACCTGTGTCTATTAGTTTAAATTTTTTTCCAAAATAATCATAAATTGCTTCAATCCTATCACGAGTGACACCAGATTCTTTGTGAACTATTGATTTTCTCTGTTTTATGATTGCATTGAAGAGAGAGGACTTGCCAACATTAGGTCGGCCAACAATGGCAATAGTTGGGATAGTTTGCCCTACGGTATTGTTCATAAAGTCAGTAAAAAATTAATAAAATGTTTGACAGATAGAAAAATCAAGCAAAAATCTCGTCGTAAACTTTATCCGCTTCTTTCATGATATCTTTTTTGTATATCACGTCTTCTTCGTCAAGAAGTCCTGCACCGCGAATTACGGCAGATTGTGTATATCCATACCAACTAAAGAAAAACTGATATTTCGGGTATACATCAGCAAAAGAATTTAAATCTTCATGGCCTTGCGTAAGAACCATAATCATTTTTTTGCCTGCTTTCAATCTGCTTTTGTTATCAGCAAAATAAAAGTCAGGTACTAAATATGAAAAAGCTCTGTCTATAAAGCCTTTCAGTTGCGCACTTACATCGCCAAAATATATAGGACTTGCCATCACAAGCACATCTGCATCAGCGACTGTATCAAGAACGACTTCAAGATCGTCCTGAATAACGCATTTATCACTACCAGTTTTACAAGCCATACAGGCCTGACAACCAACATATTTCATGTCGTTTAGAGTAAAAAGGTTCAGTTCTGCACCTTTTTCCTTGGCTTTTTCACATATATATTTTGCAATATAAGAACTATTTGACTTTTTTCTCGGACTGGCAAGGAGACAAGCTATTTTCATATATTTTTTACACTCCTAAATAATTGTTTTAGAGCTCTATCACTTTAATTCAAATTTTTTAATTTTCAAACGATTAAAAGATGATATTGTTTTTATTTTAACATCTGTTCAAGTTCTTTTTTCATAGTATCAAAGCCTTCAGTAGATGAAAAATCACGCATAAAATCATCTGCTCTTGAAATTGCACGTTTTTTATCTGTTTCTGCCAGAAAACGAATACTATCATATATATATTTTCGTACTGCGAGCATTGTCTTTTTTGCTTCAGGATTTTTTGAAAAAACACTCTGAGCTTCTGAAAATTTACCCGTAAGTAAGGCGATATAATAAGGTAAGTTTTCACGGTTATAGTTCTTTATTTCTGGAGGAATAATCTTTTCTATACTTTCAAAGGAAAGATTTTTCCATGGGATGTTTTCAATAACTCCAAGAGTTGATATGAGAGAGACAGTTCCTCCTATAATTTCTTTTATCTTTCCTTCTTTGACTTCGATTCCTTCATATCGAAGAGCGCTGTTTTCAATAGAATTAAAAAGTTTCTCTATATTTTCAACTTCTTTAATTTTATCTGCAAGCCAGTTACTCTGAGCCGGAGATGGATCTACCACGCTGGTTTTTAAAATTGCATAAGCTTCCTGAAATCTATTATTTCTTATCATGAAAGCTGTCTTTACCCTTAAATCGTCAGCCCAATTTGCAAAATTCAATTCATTTATTTTATCAATTGTTTTCCTCAGTGTTCCTGAATAATCTTTTTCTCTTTTTAGTTCTCTAATGAGAGATTGCAATCTTGCCTCAAGCTCTTTAATCTTTTTATTTTTTTCTTCTATCTCTGAGTTTTTGTCAGCGTTATCATAAATCTTATTCTCCATATCATTAATTCGCATTGCAAGAGAATCAACCTGTGTCTCAAGAACTTTATTTCTTTGTTGTAATTTCAAATTAATTATTTTCTGTTCACACAGCTTTATACGATATTCAATAGAACCATCCTGAATATTCTTTAGAGAAGCAATGGAATTTTTGGCTTTCTGTAATTCAGCATCAAGAACACCTACACTATGATCTCCTTCATCTATCATTTGTTCAATATTTTCAACAATTCTGACTGCTGTTTGATCGATATTCTTCTTTTGTGTTGAAATTGCAATTAGAAATATTACTAATAAAACTATTACAGGTACAGCAAAGGCAAATATTTTAAGTAGTAATTCTGATTTATTTTTTTCCTCTTTTTCTTCTATTTGAATCTGGATTTTCCGCGCCTTTGCCTGATTTTGAAGGTCATAATCAAGTTTTTTTAGTGTAACGGTATGGACGCTTGGAATTAGCTCCTTTTCTGGAGCCGTAGTCTGGCGAATCTTCCATATCTCATGCAAAAGCTCATCCATATTTTTAAACCTGTCGTCTGGGTGCTTTGCTATCATCCTGGCTACGAGTTCAGAGACTCCTTTTGGAATTGTGGGGATAATTCTATTAACAGGCACAGCAATATCTTTGAAATGCTGCCTTGCAACAGTATTCAAAGTTTTCCCAGTAAAAGGTAATTTTCCAGTCAGCATCTGATAAAGAGTTATTCCAAGACTATATATATCGCTCCGTGTATCCAATTTTTCTCCTGTGAATTGCTCGGGGCTCATATAAGATGGACTACCAGATATCTCCATACCTTCATGCCACGCAGTTTCGGGCATTGCAAGTCCCAAATCAGTAAGTTGAACAATGCCATCTTCATCTATCATTATATTCTCAGGTTTCACGTCCCTATGTATAAGCCTTGCTTCTTCCCATGCATAATAAAGCGCTTCTGCCACCTGTTGTGTAATATGCAATGCTTCATCTACCTCTATCTTGCCAGATGATTTTATTTTCTGCTTAAGAGTCATTCCCCGGATATAATTCATAGCCATATAACATATTCCATTTTCCTCATTTACAGCAAGGCATTTCACAAGATTAGGATGTGAAAGTCTGGCTGCTGCTCTTGCTTCCGATAAAAACGCAGATTTACCTTTCATGTTGGCATATTCTTCTGACAATATCTTTAATGCTACCTTTCTATCCAGAGATGCTTGATGAGCAAGATAAACAATACCGATAGAGCCTTCTCCTATTTTTTCTTCTATTATAAAGTCTCCTATTATCCGTCCCACGCCAAAAGGACTTGAAGGTAGAAGAACATTCTTATTACAATTGGGACAAATGATTTTTTTTCCCAACATCCAGGGATTTATATCATGAATGGCACAACTACATAATTGGCATTGAAATTTCATCTTATAAGAAAACTTTGAGCTAACATTTTTCTTTATAATGATTAATATACTTCAAAAAAAGCATTATCAAAATCACTTTATTAGTGTATATTTCAAAAAAACTCTTTTTTGGAGATAATTAATCATGGCGAATATCAAGTTTAACTTTCCCAATTCAAATGTAATTATAACCGGAGGTACGAGGGGGATAGGTAGAGCCATAAGTACCGCCTTCTTAAATGCAGGCGCAAATGTTACCGCCATATACGTGGCAAATGATTCAGCAGCAAATGATTTTCTATCCCAACTTAACTCAGATAAACTCGAGATTGTCAAGCTCAATATAGCTGATTATAATGCCGTAGAAGAATTCTATAAAATATATAATTCCAAACATGACTCCTTAGATGTTCTTGTAAATTGTGCAGGAATAAGACGCGATTCAATAGTAGGCATGATGAGCATTGAAGATTGGAAAAAAGTAATAGAGATAAATCTTACTGGTACTTTTAATATGACTAAATTCGCCTTAATGAAAATGATGGAAAAAAGATATGGAAGGATAATAAATATTTCTTCCCCTTCAGGAAAATATGGTTTTCATGGACAGGCAAATTATTCAGCCTCAAAAGCCGCTCAGGAAGCTTTTTCCAGATCATTATCTAAAGAGGCTGCAAAAAGAAATATTACAGTAAATTGTATTTCTCCCGGATTTATTGAAACAGATTTCATCTCTGATCTAACTGAAAACCAGAAAAAAACTTACCGTGAACAAATTCCACTAAAACGATTCGGAACCCCTGAAGAGGTTGCAAATCTTGTTCTCTTTACAGCATCAGAAGAAGCTTCATATATTAATGGAACAACGCTGGAGGTAAGTGGCGGATTATGACAATTAAGAAAAAACATGTCGTTATTCCTGAATTACAAATAAGGCTCATAGGAGATAAAATCCTTTCTCAAAAAGCAAAAGAAATTCAAACCGTAGATGAATCCATTCAGGAACTCAGTCAGAACCTCATTGATGCAATGCTCAAATACGATGGGCTCGGACTGGCAGCAACTCAGGTGGGTATTCCCTTGAGAATCATCGCTCTGGCTATTCCAAAGCCTGACAAGAATAAGGGAGAAGAAATAAGCCCCGGTGAGGCTTTCCTCTTCCCAATGATGCCTATCACAATTATCAATCCAAAAATAATATCTTTCAGTAATGAAACTAATACTATGGAAGAGGGATGTTTAAGCGTTCCCGGAATTTTCGCTGAAGTCAAACGCCCCTCAAAAATTCTTATTGAAGGTATTATCAATTTAAGAGAGAAAATTACAATTGATTGTGGAGGTCTCCTCGCAAGAGCACTCCAGCATGAAATAGATCACCTCGATGGAATACTCTTTATCCAACGCCTCGATAAAAAACAACTATCAAAGATAAAAAAGAAACTTGAAATACTAAAAAAAGAAGCAGAAAAAACTAACTATATACGTCTGAAAAAAAATGAATAAAATTGAAAAAAGTCCTGAACGTTTCATTCCCATTGTCATGAAAGTCTGTTCTACTACAGAAGTATTTTTTGACCTTTTAAATACATCTTTCAGAAGAGCAATATTTCACTTTATCCTTCTATCTATATGTGCCTCTATATTTTTTGTGTCTGTCAGAGTTCCGACTATATCCAACTCAGCAACAAAATATTGTCAAATACTCGATCGGTATTTTGGAGGAATTAGAATCAGTCCAGAAGGTCTCTTTCCTATAAAAAATCCTCAAGAAAATAAAAGTGTAATTCTTGGAAAATTAAAAATAGATTATATATCGGAAGATGCCCCTACTCTTGAATTAAGCGATGCAGGAGCGTTAAAAGGCATCATATGGCTACCTAATTCTCTATATTTTTGGATAAAAACTCCTTTAGGTTACCAATATTTTCCTATTCTATCCTCAACAACAAAAATAAAAACTACTAACAGTCCTGTGTCAAAACTCGACACTATAGTAAAAATAGCTAAAAAAGAAAATATTTTTCCCGCTAAATCTTATAAAAACATTTCTGAAGCTTTTAAATTTAGCGACACAAAAACTATTATTCTGCTCACAACAATAATAATATATTTTATTTTCTTCCTTTTTAATATCATATTTTCTGTTCCTCTATATGCATTAATGATTCTCTTAATTTTTACTTTTTTCGGTAGTGAACTTCTCAAAAAAATAAAAGCATCTACATTCTTTTCTTTACTCCTTTATATGAGCTTTCCCGGAATTATTATTGCAACTCTATATTCAGCTCTATCTTTACCTTTACTTGAGTTTAGAACTATTGTTTTTTCTGCGCTTATTATTTATTCTTTTTTCGTAATTAATAGTATTCAAAAAAAATTATATCCTCAAAAACAGGATGATGATTATGATGACGATGATATCTTCTGAAAAAAAATTTGATTGTTTGAAAACTTCAAACTGGTATAAATCACTAGCAAATTATACTTTTCCAACAAGCTTCGTAAAACTAAGCGATAATGAAAAAGAACTCCTTGTAAACGGCATACACGAAGGAGAACAGATAACAGAAGCAATCCACCGACTACGTGGCGCAATGAAAGTTTTCTTCGGGAACAAATTCGTTTTTGTCGATTGCGCTGCTCCAACTGATACAGAACGCTTTAGGTTAAAAGGAGGTGCTGTATATTCCGCTGAGAGTGCCTGGAAGTATCTTGCACTAAGCGAAAAGGTAAGAAAGTCGATTGCAAATGGGGATTCTGACCACATATGTGTAAGGCCTTTTAGGAGAATGGGAAAACCAAAGGAGTTCCGGCTCTTCATAAAGGACAAAAAACTTCTCGGAATGAGTCAACTATGGCTTATAAGACATTTCAAAAGGCTTGAAGGAATTAAGGAGAAACTTTGGGAAATGGCAAACACTTTCTTTTCTGAAGTAAGTTGGCTCCTTCCAGCAGTCTCATGCACTATGGACATATATTTTACAGCAAGTGGTAGAATCCTTATTGTAGACTTCAATCCGTGGGGCGAGCCTGTTTCTCCTTTGCTTTTTCGCTCATGGGACAATGATTGGGAAAATAATGGAAAAATAAAAATAATACCTCCTCCAATAAAAATAAAAGGTGATG
>Ga0116145_1003686_pt1 | contig 12680 bp, 14 predicted proteins | sample AD_JPNHG1_MetaG_FD_89747 | JGI IMG/M metagenome (GOLD analysis project Ga0116145, IMG submission 89747) | Active sludge microbial communities of municipal wastewater-treating anaerobic digesters from Japan - AD_JPNHG1_MetaG | ecosystem: Engineered > Bioreactor > Anaerobic > Digestate | place... | reverse complement strand
TTGTACGAGATTGTTCATTATATTTAATTATCTGATTAATAATCAAATATACGACTTTTTTGTCAAATGAACAATCTTTTTTTACTTTATTTTTTTACTTTTTCCTAAATGCACAACAGGTTTAATAAGTTCTTTTTTATCATTTTTACAACAAGCGCACCATAAAACAACTTGTTTTTGTTCTTTTAAAAAATCAGTAGCTTCTTTTGCTTGTGCTTTTGTTATATATGCTAATTGGTCTGCTTTACAAACCAAAACAGACATGGAAATTGCTAAAATAAAAAATAAATGTTTCATAATTTGTTGTTTTATGAGTTTTATTAATGAAAAGATTTGAATAACTAATAATTTTGACAAAGTTACAAAATTTATTGAAACATCTACAAAAAGTGTAAGAAATTACAATCTATTTCTTTAATTTAATATCCTTTTTTTTGCACAAGTTTTATAAAATGATTTTTGTGATACATTGATTAGCATCTCCCGATTTAATTTTTAAAACATATATGCCTTTAGGAAAACTTTGAGTATCAATGTTTAATTTGGCTTGTTTTGTGGTTGTTTGATAGACTTTTTTACCTTGTGTGTCAAATAAATAGGCACTAAACGTTTGACCGTTTTTATTAATAATAGACAACGATGTGTGTAATTTATCCTGACTGATATAAAAATCGTCCATAGTAACATTTGTTATCATTGTTCCTATTTCCCAAATAAAACAGTCATGAAACATTTCCCATTGGGGTTGATAAAACAATTCACCATTTTTGTACATACAGAGTAAATAATAAATTTCTCCTCCTGTCATTCCCGGATAGCTATGGTAAATTAATCCTTGTTCGCAACCAACGCCTTCTATCCAAAAGCGACTCTCTTTTTGGTCAAAAACCGTTATTTCCACAGTTCGTCTAGCATGAAGTTTCTCATTTATTTCTATCGAATCAATTGCAGTAATTACGTTGGGTGTCGAATCGGGAATGAAAGAAAATCTTTGGTAAGTGTATAACGTGTCGCCAATCTGTGCATTGAAATCATACAACAATTTTTCTTCTTTATTGTTCTCACGGTAATAGACACGTTTTGTTTCACAATCTTCTCGTAAAAAACCGATAATTGTGGAGTCGGTAGCCTCTTTGTTGTAGGTGGAAAAGAGTTTTAAATATGTTTTGCCCGAAATAATTGTGTCTGCACCAAGTTTCAATAGTTCTGTTTTCTTATAATTTGAGCTTGGTACCGTGGTGTTAAAGGCATGCAAAACATTCCATTGTGTACGTTCTTGTAACAACGGCAAATAAGAGCTTGCCATACAATTCATGCTAAAGCATAAAATCAGAATTAAAGAAAGTTTTGTTTTCATAATTGGTAGATTTAAAGGTTAATTATTTGTTGAGTATCAATGATTTTATGGTTTCCAATGTGTGATTTTTATTTTACAAAAATACATATAATAAATAAATAAATAAATAAATAAATAAATAAATAAAACTTTCGTTAAACATGCTAAAAAAATCGCAGATGATAATTATCTGCGATTTTTTATATTCAATTTTTACTTTACCCGCTTACATTTTTCTATAAGTTGATTTTTATCAATCATTTCATTTAGCTGCTTTTGCAAATCAGTAAAATTTGCTTGTTTACCGCAGTCCCAAAGTTCTATTAGCGGCTCTTTATCAATGATATTTTTGAAAAGTTCATCCAAAGTTGGCACATCTGTAAATTTTGAATACTCTTTGTAAGTATATTTCAAAAACGCTACATCTTTGTTAATTCCTCGATTATCAAGCAAATAGCCGTTGTGTAAAACTTCAGGCAATGCAAATTTTCCATTGTAATACAAATCACTTGGGTGCGGATACGAAACAATTTGCATTTTATCTTTCGATAGAATTACAGGCACATTTTGACTGTAATTTTTTGTGGTTTTGTAAATCACAATGTGAGGCAACGCCGTTACAAACGGTTTTGGTGCAATTTGAGTTGCAGAGTGGTCTGTATTTGTGTTTTCACTGCTTTTTTGCTGTGTTTTACACCCTGATATTGACAAAATTAACATTAAAATTAAACTTATCTGTTTCATTTTTTCACAATTATCTTTTTAGTTACAATGCCTTTATCCGAATGGATATTAACAAGATATGTGCCATTTGACAAATTGGAAACATTAATGTCCGTTTTATTAGAAACTAAAACAATTTTTCCTGTTAAATCGGTGATTTCTATCGCATTGATTTTTAAATATTCACTACTAACTCTTAATTCGGAAGAGACAGGATTTGGGTAAATTGATAGTTGATTTCCAAGTTCAATGTTTTCTATTGCATTTATAGTAGTACGAGTGAAGCTCATATCTAACAAATAGGTTCCCGTATTACCCTGATAATAAGGAGCAACTTTAAAATAAATAGTTCCGCCGTTTGTTACGGTAATATTTCCGCTCATTATGTCGTCATAAGCTTCGGAATAAGTTGAACCGTTTGTAGAATATGAAAATAACGCATCAACGCTGTAAGTTTGTCCGTTTCCGCTGTTATAACTATCATGCAAGCGTGGCTTAATTGTGTAGTTATAACCGGGAGGCAAAACAACTTTATAATAATCTAAGTCGTTTCCAATATGAAAATTTGAACCGGCAGTATTTTTAGTTGCATTATTACCTGCAAAATTGACTGTTAGATTATAAGCTTGTCCTTGTGTATTGTTATTTTCGTAAATATCCGGCTGAATTGTCGGAGCGACAACGGTAACAAAAATAGGATTTGAATAATCGGAACTTCCAGCATAGTACCAACTTGATGAGCCACTGTTTTGATACGAAACTTCCATTAAATACGTTCCCGGCTCAACAGTGATTGTTCCTGTGAAATTTAACCCATTTGTGTAATGATAATTTGATGGTAAACCGTCAGTGCAATTCAAAATGCCTATATTCTGTGCCCAACTTCCATCTAAATTTGAAAGACTAACTCTAAATTTTCCGTAAAAAGTTGCACTTCCTGTATTCAAAACATCAACATTTACTGTTGTTGACGAATTTTGAGTTAAAGTTCCATAGTTAAAATTAGAATTTACTTCAATATTAGAGGAATAATAAACTTCAAATTCTTCAATATTTAAATACTCACCGTTTGCGACTATAGTCCAACCTTGCGTTTCAGTTTTGTAAAATAGTGCCACATAATACGTTCCCGGAATAAATGGAGGACCACCTGCATTTTTAAAATTATAAGTATTATAGTACTGAGCGTCTAAGGAAACATTACCATATTGTAAAAAATCCACAAAATAACCATTTTTATCAAAAACGGCTGCTCCAAGCTGTCCGCTGAAATTGCCATTTCCGTAGTTTGCTATACTTACACTCAAAGCAATTTCATCGCCAAACCAAATTTGACTTGATATGTTCAAATTTGAATATAAACGCAAATCGTGATTACTTGTACCGCCACCTTGCGTATTCGGTTCAACACCAACAATCGCTATTTGGTTATAAGTAAAATTATACGAGCCTGGAGCAAGAGCTGTTAAAGTATAATAACCATCATTATATCCTCCCCATCCCCAATTAAAATGAAAATAATTGTTAGTGTCGTAGCCATCACAGACAAAAGCGTGTCCCCCATCATTCCCAAAACCCGCATAAATTATTGGTCGTCTTGCATTAAGTTCTGTTTTTAAAAGATTTATCTAATTTGTATTCGTGTAATCATCTTTATAAACTCCCTGTAAAGTTGATTTATAACCAAAATATGTTTTCAATGCATCTTCGGCAGAAGCATAGCAATTTGGATAACCGGAGCAAGTAACCATAGCCCCACTACCACCGGTTTTACTTGGTCCGTAATCCATATCCACACTTACTCCGCAATGATACATTAGTGTTGCAACTGCATTATTTGAACTTGAAACAGTATTCGGCATTTGACTCCATTGATAAGTTGTGCTACCAAAATTAGCACTTAAAGTACCGTAAGTGTCGTGATTGTACGAATGAAAACCTGTGCCTGTGGTAGGATGGTTCCAATATTTCATAACTTGCGCCATTGCAGTTGCTACGCAACCTGTTACTGTTCTTTCACCGTAAGTGTTATCGTAAGGACAAAGAGCATTGTAATATGGTGACTGGTTCCACTTTGTGGCACAAAGAGCCGCAACTGCGCTTGTTGCGTTTGTTGCTTTTGCGGGATTTTGGTTTTCTAATGCTTGCCATTTTGCCAAAATCTCAGGACTTTGTTCAATGTTGTTTTCTACAGCCCAACGAATTTCTGCTTTGTAGCCTTCAAGCCACTTTTGCATATTTGGCGGAATAGTGTTTGGGTCAAAGTTGCCCTCGTCTGCATAACCAAGAATTGGTAAAGCTCTGTCGTCTGCCGAAACAATTACATAACCATTATTGTTTCCGTGATTGAAAACGAAGAATTGATGATTTTGCACTGTGAGTTCATCGCCTACTTGTGCCAAACTTGGTGCTTTCAGCATCTTTAAGTTTTTGTTAGCATTCACACTCACAGTTGCTTTCTGAACCAAAAAATTAGCTGCCGTTTGCTTTGCTCTCTCCGGTGTTACCGGATTTGCCAAAAGTCCATTTAGCGAAATTATCGCTACAAAGAGTAAGGTTAAAATTTTTTTCATAATTTATTTCGAATAATTACTTTTTTTGTTTTTATTTTGTCAAAGAAACAAATAAGCATAAGATTATTTGTGATTACAAATATACAACAAACAATCAACAAACATTTAAGTGCAAATATACACTTTTTTTGTTGTGTTTGTCAAAAAATAATCCTTATATTAAAAGCCGTTAAGCTGTTAATATAAGGATTTTCAGTGTTCATCGGAGTTGTACCCCCGCTGAGAATCGAACTCAGATTTAAAGTTTAGGAAACTTTCGTTCTATCCGTTGAACTACAGGGGCGCAAAAGATGCTGCAAAGTTAAGCTATTTCCTGCATTTTTCAAAAAACAATCGCTGGCAGAATTCTCGTTAATCGAATACTTCCGATACGACGCTCAACGATTTTAGTTCCCCAAATTCGGGCAGATGCAGGCGGTAGTAACGCAAAATTTGTTCTAAAATTTCTATGCGTTGCGTGCGCGACAACTTAAACATGCGCATTGTTGTGTAGTCCATCCGCATCAATTGGGCAAATTTCTCGGATTCTTCTACCGTAAGGAAGTCGGAAAGTGGGACAGTATCGGTAAAGACGCTGTTTTTCATATCGAAATATACGTTTGCGTGGAAGTGGCTTAAATTAGGATAAAAGCCGAGAAATCGTGTCAGTTGTATAAGAAATGTCAAATGGAAATTTGCTGACCCGTCTGTCATGGCATCAAACGTCAATATCGAGTGTCGGAGGAATTGGTACAGATTTTTGTCGGGATGCGGTTCGGAAAAAATGCGCGATAGCAGTTCGCACAAAAACATTGCCATAACACTTTTTGCCGGATGGTACGGAATGGAAACCAATGGTGCCGCACATTTCGTCTCTTTCAGAAAATTCAAACGTCTGCTGGATTGATTGTCCGCTACCAATTCCACTATCGAAAAAGGTTGCATCAGTACGGTGCGCATAGCCGAACGGCGACTGTTTCCTTTCGTCAAATAGGAAACTTTGCCGAAATCTTTCGTGTAGAAATGTACGATATATTCTTTGTCGCCGTATTGAATTTGATGCAGAACAATGCCTTCAGTCGTTACCAGCATAATAGTGATGTAAAAAATATAGGGAGTTTTGTGCTCCCTACATTAGAATTATTTTTTGAAATAGCGGTTGAACAAGCCTTCAAAACCACGTCCGTGGCGGGCTTCGTCTTTTGCCATTTCGTGCACGGTGTCGTGTATGGCGTCCCAATTCATCTCTTTGGCGCGTTTGGCTATGCGCATTTTGTCGGCACAGGCACTGCTTTCGGCGTGCATTCGTTTTTCAAGGTTAGTTTTGGTGTCCCAAACCATTTCACCCAGCAATTCGGCAAATTTTGCGCAATGTTCGGCTTCTTCAAACGCATAACGTTCAAACGCTTCGGCAATTTCGGGATAACCTTCTCTGTCAGCTTGTCGGCTCATAGCCAAGTACATACCAACTTCGGTGGCTTCGCCTAAGAAGTGAGCGTTCAAATCTTTACGCATCTCTTCGTCGGAATCTTTGGCAACGCCAATAACGTGTTCGGTAACAAAATTTAATTTATCTTCCGTCAATTCTTTAAATCTCTCTTTCGGTTGGTTGCATTGCGGGCAACGCTCGGGAGCGGAATCACCTTCGTGTACATATCCGCACACACTACATATAAACTTTTTCATATTCTTTGTTTTTGTGGGAAAATCCCTGATTAATAAATACTATTTTAACTCTTATTTGGTCTGTTTATTCATTTGTTATTTCTACAAACTTGGAAGCGGGTTGTTTGCAAATTGGGCAAATTTCAGGTGGTTCATTACCTTCGTGTATGTAACCGCAAACTGTGCATTTAAACTTTTTCATAATTGTAAATTGGTTTAATTGTTACTATTAAAGTGCATTTCTTTTTTGACACAATCGGGGCAATAACCTTTGTAATAAATTTGACAATCGGTTATTTTAAAATCGGAAAGCCCTAATTCGTCTTGATTTAAATACGGCATTTTAAATACATCGAACACACCTCCACAAGCCAGACACTTGAAATGTCCGTGTTTGTCGCAACACGCATCGTAACGTGCGCCTTTGTCGTCGATTTCTATCACTTGTATTGCCTCTTTTTCGACAAACAACTTCAGTGAATTATACACCGTAGTTTTAGAAAGTGTCCGTATCGATGGTGCTAACGCTGCATAAATAGTGTCCACCGTCGGGTGTATTCTGTTGTTTAAAAGAAAATTCATCACAGCCACACGATGTACCGATGGCTTTATGCCGTGACTCAATAAATAATCTGCTGTATTAGGATTTTTCATATTTGAAACTGTTACAAAGTTAAATTATTTACAAAAGTACTGCTTTATTTTTAATTGGCAAAATTTTTTCGCACTTTTTTTCAATTATTTTCAAACAAAGGTGCCAGTTGTTCATTGGCACGCACCAAATAGGTTTGAAAACCAAGCGATTGCGCAGTTTTTATATTGGCTTCGCTGTCATCGAAAAACAGACATTCGTGCGGAGAGACTTTAGCATCGTCGAGCAATGCTTTGAAAATGGCAGCATCCGGTTTCGATAGGTGCATTTTGTAGGAAAGGTAACAGTGGTCGAAAAAATCTGCCAGCGTATGTCCTTTGTAGGTGAACACCGTTTTTTCGCACCACGGAAAATGTATAGCGTTGGTGTTGCTCAGCATCAGCACTTTGTAGCGTTTGCGGAGTTTCAACAGCAGTTCTAATTTTTCGGCAGGAACATCGAGCAAAAACGAATTGAAAGCATCGTTAATCTGTTCGTTGGAAATGGATTTGCCGGTAATGCTCCGAATGGCGGAATAAAATTCGTCGGTTGAAATTTCGCCGTTTTCCAATTGCATAAAAATGCCGGATTGACGGTAATTGCCGAGCATTTTGTCTGCATCGGTTATGCCATATTCTATAAATTTTTTCACGCATCGGTCGCGATCTAAGTTGATAAGAACGCCGCCAAAATCGAAAATCAATGTAGAAATTCCCTGTAAATTTAACATAAAATAAAAGAGGTATTGTACAGTTTAAAAAAAATGATTACTTTTGCAGCTACTTGCAAAGATAACAAAAATTATCGGCATGCAAGGGGCCCATAGCTCAGTCGGTTAGAGCATCGGACTCATAACCCGCAGGTCCTTGGTTCAATTCCAAGTGGGCCCACAAACATAAAAAGCCTTCCAATTTTGGAAGGCTTTTGTAATATAATATTGTAACCCGTTAGAGTTTAGCATTGCGCATATCGCCCGTTTCGGCGAAAGCTTTGTGCATTTCAAAACAAGTGTAGATATTCATCGGCGTATGCGCTTTGGGCGCAGATTCTATATAGCGACGAAGCATATCGCGGTAATCGGGATGCACACAGTTGTTGATAATTTCATGTGCACGTTGGATTGGTGATTTGCAACGCAAATCGGCTACGCCGTATTCTGTTATAAGCACTTTTACGGAGTGTTCCGATTGGTCTAAGTGCGACACTTGTGGAACGATGGCACTGATTTTTCCCTCTTTTGCCGTCGAAGGCGTTGTGAAGATGGAAATGTAAGCGTTGCGTGTAAAGTCGCACGAACCGCCGATGCCGTTCATCATTTTTGTACCTAAAACGTGCGTGGAATTGACATTGCCAAAAATATCGGCTTCGAGTGCCGTATTGATGGTTATCAGACCTAATCGGCGCACTATTTCAGGATGGTTGGAAATTTCTTGGGAGCACAATACAATGCGTTGTTTGAAAAAATCAAGATTGGCGTACACTTCTTCGAGTACGGAGTGCGAAACCGTCAATGAACAGCCGCTTGCGAATTTTACGCGTCCTTCTTTCATTAATTTGATGACGGAATCTTGAATTACTTCGGTGTACATTTCGAAGGGCGGGATATCTTTGTTTTCGCCCAAAAAGCCAAGCACTGCATTGGCAATATTTCCTACGCCCGACTGTATGGGCAGAAACGAAGCGGGGATGCGTCCGGCTTTCAGTTCGCCTGCCAAAAAATTGGCTACATTGGCTCCGATTTTTGCCGTAACATCATCGATTGGAGCAAATTCGTTACCACCGTTCGAAATATTACTTTCTACAACGGCAAGGATTTTTTTAGGATCCACTTTTATGCAATTTGTTCCGCAACGGTCGCTAACGTTGAATATGGGAATTGCTTCGCGGTGGGGTGGGTCGTTCGGTTCGTAGATGTCGTGCATGCCACGCAATTCTTTCGGTGTGGTAGTGTTAAGTTCCACTATGATGTGGTCTGCCAATCGGCATATAGTGGGTAGAATGCCCACGCCCGATGTTGGTACAATTTCGCCGTCATCAGTCAGTTCGCACGCTTCTACAATAGCGAATTTCGGTTTTGGCAAAAAGCCGTAGCGCATTTCTTGTGCTTCGTGCGACAAGTGCATATCGAAATAGTGCGCTTCTTGCGCATTGATGCGCGCACGCATATCTTTGTTCGACTGGTAAGGTGTGCGGAATAGCACGGCATTGGCGCGAGCCAATGCTCCATCGAGACTATCGTAGGTAGATGCGCCCGTGTAGATGCCAATTTTAAATTCTTTGCCTTCGGCGTGTGCTGCTTCGGCGCGTTTGGCAATAGCATCCGGAACAATTTTGGGTGAACCGGCAGGCGTAAAGCCGCCAAAGCCGACAATGTCGCCGTTGTTGATAAATGCGGCAGCTTCTTCTGCCGTCATAATTTTGTACTTCATATTATCAATTTGTATTTTAAAAGATTAATAATTCAAAATTGTTTTGCGTTAAATAAGTTCTTTCGTGTCGGAAGCAATCATAAATTCTTCGTTGGTAGGAATAACCACTACGCGCACTTTGGAATTTTTTGTCGAAAGTTCTATTTCTTGACCACGCGATTTGTTGGCTTTGGAATCTATTTCTACACCGAGATAGCTCAAACCTTCGCAAACATAGCGTCGCGTTTCGGATTGGTTTTCACCCACACCGCCCGTAAACACCAAAACATCAACACCGTTAAGTATAGCAGCAAACGCACCGATATGTTTCAGTATGCGATAGTTGAACATATTCAAAGCCAGGGCAGCGCGTTGGTTACCTTCGGCAACGGCTTTTTCAATGTCGCGCATATCGCTCGAAATACCTGAAATGCCTTTGATTCCACTTTTTTTGTTCACAATAGTTGAAATATCTTCTGCGGTCAGATGTTCTTTTTCCATAAGAAACATGATAACGCCAAGATCGACATTGCCCGAACGTGTACCCATCATAAGTCCTTCGACAGGCGTCATGCCCATTGATGTGTCGATTGATTTACCATCTTTGATAGCAGCGATGGAACCTCCGCCTCCAATGTGTGCGGTAATTATTTTAGTCGAATTGTAGTTCAAACCCAAAAATTCGCAGGCACGTTTCGATACGTAGCTGTGACTTGTTCCGTGAAAACCGTAGCGACGTACGCCGTATTTTTCGTAATAGGTATATGGCAGGGCGTACATATAAGCGTAATTGGGCATAGTTTGGTGGAATGAGGTGTCGAACACTGCTACCTGAGGCACATCGGGTAAAATTTTGCTAATGGCGTTGATACCTTTAATGTTTGCCGGATTGTGTAGCGGTGCTAATTCGCTGCAGCTTTTTATTTCTTCCAGTACTTTGGGAGTGATGCGTACCGCTTGGCTGAATTTTTCGCCGCCATGTACTACGCGGTGTCCTACCGCATCGATTTCTTTTAACGATTTGATGCAGCCGTATTTGGCACTTGTAAGTTGTTCGAAAATGAATTCAACACCGACAGTATGTTCGGGAATAAATTTTTCTAAAATTACTTTTTCGTCGTTGGGCAAAGTGATTTTCAGAAATGAATCGTGCAGACCGATTTTTTCGATGCCTCCCTGTGCCAGCACCTTTTGTTCGTCCATATCGAACAGTTTGTATTTGATGGAAGTACTTCCGCAGTTTAAGACTAAGATTTTCATAAAAAATAAGTATAAAAGTATTAAGGTTTAAAAGTATGAAAGTGTGAAGGTGTGAAAGTAAAATGTTTATGATAGATTGAGTGTTTTCATTAGACTTGCAATCATTTTTGAAATAGTTTCTGTTTCTTGTAAAAGTTTGTCGCAGTTTTCACTTGATATCTTTTGTCGCAATTTTGCTAAATAGACAATAGAACGGACTTCAGCACACGATGCCTTGGCTATTCGTAGAAAGTGGTAAAATTCTCGATTATTATTGCGTTCAAAACCTTCGGCAATATTGTTCATTACAGACACAGCTGCGCGTTGAATTTGGTCGTTAAATCCGTAATCTTTAGAATCAGCAAGCAATGTGTAAATATCATCAGCTAAAATCATTGCTTTTTGCCATGCTTTAATTTCTTCAAAACGGGTAAATAACATATTCAAACTTTTACACTTTCAAACTATTGCACTTTCAAACTTTTTATATTGCTTGATTGGCTGTGATGATAATCATTTTTACTATGTCATCCACGTTACAGCCGCGGCTGAGGTCGTTGACGGGTGCTGCTAAACCTTGCAAAATGGGCCCAATTGCTTGTGCGCCCGAAAAACGTTCCACTAATTTGTAGCCGATGTTACCGGCTTGCAAATCGGGAAAAACCAATACGTTGGCTTTGCCGGCTACTGCACTTTCGGGTGCTTTGCTTTTGCCGATAGCGGGAATAAGTGCCGCATCGACTTGCAATTCGCCGTCAATTAACAAATTTGGAACCAATTCTTTGGTCAAACGTGTGGCTTCGGTAACTTTATCAATCAATTCGTGTTTTGCGCTGCCTTTTGATGAGAAACTCAACATTGCTACGCGCGGTTCAAAACCGCCAAGTACGCGTGCCGTTTCGGCTGTGGAAACAGCGATTTGTGCCAATTCCTGTGCCGTTGGACAAGGATTTACCGCACAGTCGGCAAACATTAAAATTCCGTTTTCGCCCAATTGTTTTGCCGGCGTAATCATAAGGAAAGCCCCTGACACAACACTAACATCGGGTTTTGTTTTGATGATTTGGAAAGCCGGACGAATAGTGTCGGCGGTAGTTCCGCGTGCACCTGCCAATTCGCCGTCGGCATCACCGTTTTTAATCATCAGGCAGCCGAGATAGAGCGGGTCTTTGACTTTTTGTGCAGCTTCTTCGGGTGTCATGCCTTTGTTTTTGCGCAATTCGTAAAGCAAATTACTGTAAAAAGGCATTTTAGCGTCCGTCTCAGGATTGATGATAGTGGCTTTGCTAATGTGTTTCAACCCTTTTTCGGTCGCCATTTTATTTATTTTTTCGGCGTTACCGATTAAAATCAGGTTAGCTACTTTGTCGGCTAAAATTTGGTTGGCGGCTTCGAGAGTGCGCGGTTCGTCGCCTTCGGGCAAAACAATGCGTTGTAAATTTTTCTGTGCTCTTTGTTTTAATTGTTCCAATAAACCCATAGTGTTAATTATTAATTAGTTATGATTTTTTACAAAGCATTTGCAAATTTACTATTTTTTTATGACATAATGGGCTAAAAAATCGTCAAAACATTCTATAAAAGAATTCTGTCGATAAAATTACTTTATCCGATTGACATTTTATAGGAATTTAGTTACCTTTGTAGTCTGATTTATACGACCGAATATTTTTTAAAAATCGGCGAAACCAATGAATTATGAAAGAGAAAATAAAACATTTAACTGAAATTATCAACACCTTATCGGCGAAGTCCAATGATGAAGTGGAAGCTTTGCGCATTAAATATCTGAGCAAAAAAGGCGAAATCAGCGAATTGTTTAACGAATTTCGCACAGTTTCCAATGACCAAAAAAGGGAAGTAGGGCAGTTGCTCAACAAACTTCGCGACGATGCACAGAACAAAATAAACGAACTCAAAACTGCTTTGGCTGAAACGGCGAGCAACATCGAAAAAATAGACCTTACCCGAACGCCGGACACCATTCCGCTTGGCACACGCCATCCGCTTTCGCTGGTCAAAAACGAAATTTTCGACATTTTTAGTCGTTTAGGTTTTGTGGCTGCCGAAGGACCTGAGATAGAAGACGATTGGCATGTGTTTGGTTCGTTGAATTTCCCGCCGGA
>Ga0116145_1003676_pt1 | contig 12696 bp, 8 predicted proteins | sample AD_JPNHG1_MetaG_FD_89747 | JGI IMG/M metagenome (GOLD analysis project Ga0116145, IMG submission 89747) | Active sludge microbial communities of municipal wastewater-treating anaerobic digesters from Japan - AD_JPNHG1_MetaG | ecosystem: Engineered > Bioreactor > Anaerobic > Digestate | place... | reverse complement strand
GCGACCGTGGCGGCAACGGCGGCGACGAGCGGCGCGGCAACCGGGAACGGCGCGGCGGGCGGGATCGCCGGCGCGACCGCGGGGACCGCGGCGGCAACGGCGGCGGCAATCGGCCTCCGCGCGAGGAGCAGCAAGGCCAGGCGGGCGATTCGTCCGCCGAATCTCCGGCTTCTTCCGAAGGCGGCGGCGGGGAACCGCAAGCGCCGCAGGAAGACAACCGCGCGGTGCGCAACCTGATCGACCTGGTGGAATAAACCTCCGGCGATTCGGAATGGAAAGCCGAGGCGCAAGCCTCGGCCTTTTTTGTCCCAATGGACAATGATCCGTCGTCCGCTGGGGCCCAGCCGTCTCGGTTATTATAATAAGTGAGACTCGCGGGTTTGACTGAATACGCCTGGAATCAAAGGAAATTTCGAAAAATCAGTCTCACATATTATAATAAGCGAGACTCCGCTGGAGAGGGGGAAAAACATGGGGAAGGGGGCAGCTATTTTTCCACCGGCACGACGATGCCGCGCAGCAGGACGCGCTGGCAGGCGAGGAAGACGGCGAGGGTCGGCAGCGCGGCGAGCAGGAGGGACGCCTGCACGACGCCGGGGCCGGAGCGCTGCTGGAGCTGGTAGAGCCAGACCATCAGCGTCCACATCTTGGGGTCCTGGCAGATGAGCAGGGCGTACATGAAGTTGGCGTAGGCGACGGAAAAGGCCTGCAGGGCGATCACGGAGAGGATCGGCGTGGAGAGGCGCATGGTGACGTGCCAGAAGAGCGTCCACTCGCCGGCGCCGTCGAGCTGGGCGGATTCGTAGAGGTCGCGGGGGAGGGAGTCGAAGAAGCCCTTGAGCAAGAAGATGGAGTAGCCGCTGGCCATGCCGGGCAGCAGCAGCGCGGCGAAGGTGTTGAGCAGGCCCAGTTCGCGCAGGAGGACGAAGACGGGGATCTGCGTGACCATGTGGGGGAAGGCCATCGTCAGCATCAGGAACAGCAGGATCTGCGGACCGGCGGAGGGCTGGAAGCGGCTGAGGGCGTAGGCGGCGAGGGGGTTGACCAGCAGGGCCAGCAGGACGGCCAGCGTGCAGTAGACGACGGTGTTCGCGATGCCGCGGCCGTGGAACAGCACGTGGTCGAGCACGGTCCGGTAGTTGCGCCACAGGAATTCGCGGCGGATCTCGGCCTTGTGCTCGCGGAAAAGCGCGGCGTGGTGGGCGAGTTGGGGCAGGGGGGGGCCGAAGTCCGAGGTCCGAAGTCCGAAGTCCGACGAGGCTCCGACCTCGGATCTCGGATCTCGGACCTCGGGCCGCTGGGCGAGCCAGTCGCGCCAGCGGGTTTCCGGAGTGTCGAGGACGCCATCTTTCAGCCAGAGGGGGGAGAGGGTGTTGGCCGTGAAGTCGCGCCATTCGTCCTGGGCGAGTGGGGGAGCGTCGGCGGGAAATTCGCGCGGGAGGGGCACTTCGGCGTAAGAGGCGTAGGCGGTGCCGTGCCCGGCGTTGTAGGCCGCGACGTCCTTGGAGTAGCGCGGCTTGAGATAGAGCTTGCGGAAAAAGCCCTCGGGCGAGAGGACGGTTTGGCACCAGGCCGGCGCGGACAGCTTGAAGGCGTCGAACTCCGCGGCGAGCGGCGTGGCGCCGGGCGCGGCGTGGGGAAAGAGATAGGCGGGGGGCTGGATGAAGACGACGTACCAGGCGTCGAAGTCCGTCCCGAGCGCGGCGTTGAGGGCGGCGAGCGTGCCGTATTTTTCGCGGAGGCGGCGCCGGAATTCGCGGAGCTGGACGGGGAAAGCGCCGGCCTGCGGGGCCCAGTAGTGGCCGAGGGCGATCGCTTCGGACGGCAACGCGCCGGAAGCGAGGAAAACGCGCCAGAGCGGGACGAGTTCGGAGTCGGGGGCGCCGGGCGGCGGCAGGGGGACGTCTTCGAAGGCGGCGTAGTCGGAATCGAAGGCCATGTTGAGCGCATCCATCGATTCGTTGAAGAGCGCTTCGAGATGTTTGTGCCAGAGGGCCTCGTCGGACACGAGGAACCGGGGCACGAGGACGTTTTCGCGCTGGTCGGCGATGGATTTGGTGGAGCCGGCGACCATCAGGCCGAGCGGATAGAGCATGGCGACCGCGCCGAGACCCAGCGCCGCGTAGATCGCGGCGATCAGCAACCGCGACTGCGGCGATTTGCGTCCGATGGCGGAGAGGATGGGCATCGGCGCCATCCTAGCAAAGGCCGTCGGCGGGGGCCAAGGCGGGAAACGTTCGCGCGGCGGGAATTGACGCGCGGCTTCGCGGGGCGTATACGCTTCCCGTCAAAGGCGGGCACATGAAAACAAAGCGGGTTCGTTGGGCTGGGTGGTTGCCGTTGTTGCTGGCGACGTCGTGCGCGACGACCCATGCGGTCCGCCACGTGAAGACGTCGGGATTCCTGGGGGATTATTCCCAATTGCAGCCGGGCGGCGACGGCGAGCCGGCGCTGATCTATCGGCAAGCCGCCGCGGGGCCCGGCTATGCCAAGCTGCTGATCGATCCGGTCGTGGCCTATGCGGGGCCCGGCAGCCGGTTGCACAAGCTGTCTCCCGAGGATCGCCAAGCCCTGCTCGATTATTTCCACGCCGCGCTGCGGGAGCAGCTCGGGCAGGATTTCGCGCTCGCGGAAACGGCCGGTCCGGGCACGCTGCGGCTGCGCGTGGCGCTTACGGACGCCCGGGGTTCCAAGATCCTGCTGGACACGCTGTCCACGGTGGTGCCGGTGGGGCTGGCGATCAGCGCCTTGCAGCGGGTGGCGCTGGGCCAGACCGCGATGTCCGGCCGCGCGACCATCGAAGCGGAGGTGCTGGATTCCCAGACCGGCGAACGGCTCGCGGCGCTGGTGGACGGCCGCGCCGGCCGGAAGGTGACGGGGCGTTTCGACAAGTGGAAAAAGTGGCAGGACGTCCGGGACGCCTGCGACTTCTGGAGCGGGCGGCTGCGCGCCGAACTGGCGCGCCAAGGCGTGCCGGCCGGGAGCCGGTGAAGACAGGCGGCGCATGGAATCGCCCATGAAGTTCGACTCTTCGATCGCGCGCGAGGTGGACGAGGGGATTTTGGCCTGGCGGTCCCGGGTCTTGGACTTCCTGCTGCTGTTCTATTCCGTGATCGTGCTGGTGCCGCTGGGCGCCATTCTCGCCGGGCGGGGCCTCGAGTTGCCGGTGTCCTTGCGGATCGTCTGCGTGGCGCTCTATCTGGTTTTGCTGCTCGCCGCGCTGCGTCCGCGCTGGCCCGTGCTGGTGCGGGCCGGCATCTTGCTCGCGGTGAACGCGGCGACCAGCTCGATCCAATTGGCGGTGGGGCAATTGGCGGGGCACGGGCGAATCTCGTTGATGCTTTTGCCGCTCCTGGCCTTGCTGCTGGTGGGGCCACGCACCGGCTGGGCGGCGTTGGCGCTGGGCGCCACGTTGTTTGCGCTGGTGCCGTTGCTCCCTTGGGAGGCGGGGGCGGCATGGGGGACGGCGGTACCCGCCGTTCGCGCTTCGCCGGCCTATTGGGGACTGCAATGGTTCTTGTGGATGATCGCCATGCTGGTCCTGATGATCCTGTTCACGCGCTTCCAGATCCTGCAGCGCGGTTCGATGATCGCGGAGCGGCTGGCCCGGCGGCAGCTGGAAGCGGAATCCGCGGACCGCCAGCGGCTGGAGGCGGCGGTCGTCCGGATCGGCGAAGATGAGCGCCGGCGGCTGGGGGCGGAACTGCACGACGGACTGTGCCAGCATCTGACGGCGGCGCTGCTGAACTGCTCGGCCCTGGAGCAGCGGCGGAAGGCCGCCGGCGCCGCCGACGCGGCCGAGTTGGCCCCGTTGCGGGTGGCGCTCAAGGACGCCATTGGCATGGCCTACGACGTGGCCGAAGGGTTGTGTCCGATGGAGATCGAGCCCGACGCGCTGCTGCCCGCCCTGACGCGACTCTGCCGCGAGACGCGCGAACGCCACGGACTCGATTGCCGCCTGCAGGCGGACCCGGACCTGACCGTCCGGAATCCCGAGCTCGCCCTGCATTTGTACCGGATCGCCCGCGAAGCCGTGGCCAACGCCGTCAAGCATGCGCGCTGTTCGCGGATCACGGTCGCGCTGGAGCGCGCGGCCGGCGAGCTGGCGCTGCGGGTGGCCGACGACGGTCCGGAGACGATTCCCGGCACGGTTCCGGCGGCGGGTTTGGGGTTGGGCATCCTAAAGCATCGCGCGCGCCAGATCGGCGGCACCCTGCAGGTGGCCGGCGGTCCGGAAGGCGGCATGCAGGTCGTCTGCCGCGTGCCGCTCACGGAGGGTTCCGCATGACCGGCCCGGACCGGCCCCGGCTTTTTCTCGTGGACGACCACCCGCTGGTGCGGGCGGCGCTGGCCCAGCTGCTGGCGGGAGCCGGATTCGCTCCGGACGGGCAGGCGGGCACTCCGGCCGAAGCGTTGGCCCACCCCGCATTGGCCGCCAGCCGTTTGGCGGTAGTGGATCTCGCGCTGGGGGAAGAGAGCGGGTTCGACCTGATCCGGAAACTGCGCGCGCGCGGCCTGGCGGTGCTGGTGTATTCCATGCACGAGGGACCCAACGCGATCCGCCGGGCGCTGGACGCCGGTGCCGGCGGCTACGTCACCAAGCGCGAGGCGGCCGAATCGCTGGCCACCGCCATCCGGGCCGTCTTGGCGGGAGCCCGCTATCTGAGTCCCCGCGCGGAAGCGGCGTTGCAGGAACTGACGCCGCTGGACGGCCTGAGCGGGCAACAGCAGCAGATCTACCGGTTGCTGGGACGGGGAACGCCCAACGAGGACATCGCGCGCCAGCTGGGGATCAGCGTGCGCACGCTGGAATCCTACTGCGTCCGCATCATGGACAAGCTGGGCGTGCAAGGCGTCAAGGAACTGCGGCGCCGGGCGATCCGCGACGCGCTAGCCGCAGGCACCGGGGATTCCGGCGACCTGTGAGCGGCCGAATGAGAGGGAAATCCCTCTCCGCCGGGGCGCTGGAATTCCGCTACGGTTCCCGCCCAAAGGATGGGCTGGAACCCAGGAGGAGCGCATGAACAGGATCGCGGCGGGATGGTGGGCGGCGTGGACGTTGGCGGCAGCCGCGGCGTTCGGGCAGACGGAAATCACGGCGTTCGACGGCAACGGCCAGATCAGCTGGGACGATCCGGGCGGAACAGGGACGCATTACGCGGTGCAATGGTCGGCGTCCGGGCTGAGCAACTGGATGAGCTGGAAGGACGCCGAGGCGACGTTGGCGGGCCTGGGCGCGACGGGGACAGCCGCCGTACCGATGTTCTACCGCGTGGTGGCGCAGGATCCGACGTACGAGCCGACCGAAACCTATACCTACTACTACAAGAACCTGCCGCTTTTCGATCCGCTCACGCCGCTGTCGAACGACGAGATGCGCATCACCTTCATGGGCTCGATGATTCCCTTGCCGGTGCGCAAGGCGCAGGCGGAGATGAGCGTCTTCGTGGAAGTGGGGTGGAGCAACGATCCGAGCGACAGGGTCTATGGCGGGCGGGCCGTCGACCAGTTCATCTTCGACATGGGCGCCGGGGTGTCGGCCAACTTCGCGGCCGCGAAGGTCGGTTATCGCCGGATGGACAAGGTGTTCATCAACCACCTGCACGGCGATCACATGAGCGACTTGGTCCATACCTATTGCTTCGGGCCTTCGGCGGACCGCAAATCGCCTCTGTTCGTATGGGGTTCGGGGCCGACTGGGCTGGAAAGCCCCGCCGGATCGGAGACCTATTACGACGACGGCACCAGCAATTTCTGCGCGCACCTGCGGGAAGCCCTGCGGTGGCATTCGGAGAGTTTCAGTTTCCAGAACACGGCCTACTCGAACTACGTGCCGCCCACCAAGGAAAGCTGGGGGCTGCCGCATGATCCCGTTCCCGTCGGCAACGATGCCACCAACGACGCCTACGCCTTGGTGCCGATCGAACTGGACTGGACGAAGGTCGGCGGCTTGGCCTACAGCAACGCCGCCACGGGCGTGAAAATCACGCATTTCCCGGTGATCCACGCCCGCCGGGGCTCCATGGGCTACAAGATCGACTGGCAGACGCCCGCCGGCACGAACCTGAGCATGATCTACACGAGCGACACCAAGCCCGAAACCAACTGCATCGAGCAGGCCAAGAACGGCGGCCAAGGCGTGGACGTGTTCATCCACGAGATGGTCGTGCCGCCGGAGGTGTGGGCCTACAAGAACATGGGCCTCGACGGCCCCATCGAGGAAGGGCAGCCGGGCTATTCGAACTTCGTGGCGACCGTCCAGGGCCTGACAACGGTCCAAAACAGCTCGCACACGCCGCAGGGCGCGTTCGGCTACATCCTCAGCCAGTTGATCAGCAACAACGTCCAGCCCCGGCTGACGGTCGCCACGCATTTCCCGGTGGCCGACGACACCGTGGGCAGCGCATTCGACAGCGTGAAGGCGCATTGTCCGGACGTCGAAATGGGCAAGGATCTCGTGTGGTCCTTCGATCTGATGGTGCTGCGGGTGTTCCCCGACCGCATCGTGCAGTGCCGCGCCGACGTTTCGGACTATGCGTTCAACCCGCCCGTCCAGATGCCGACCGGCCTGATTCCGCCGAAGTACAACGACGGCGCCGGCAACGGCGATCCCTACTACCAGATCGACACCAACGCGGCGATTCCGGCGGTGGCGGGCGGCGTGACGAACTATCGGACCGACGGCTATTGACGGTGTGGCCGCGGGGCGGGGCCGGCCATCGCGCGCATATTCCATTGAGCGCGTTCCGGCTGGCGTGGTAGCCTGTCCGCCAAAGATTCATGCTCTGAAGACGCCGGCGGGCCTCGGGCCTGCGGAAAGAGTGGCATATGACGCATGCGGATTCGAAAGCGGCCTGGCGGGTGGCGGGCGCGGGGCTGTTGGCGCTGCTGGGCGGGGCGGGATGCCTGACGGTGGGGCCGGATTACCGGACGCCGGACGTCGCGACGCCGGCGGCGTGGCAGACGCCGGCGGGGGAGTCGGCGGAAACGCTGGCGGCGTGGTGGACGACGTTCGGCGACCCGGCATTGGAAGCGCTGGTGGCGGAGACCCGGGCGCGGAACAAGGACCTGGCGGCGGCGACGGCGCGGATGGAAGCCTACGCGGCGGCCGTCGGCATGGCGCGGGCGGATTTCTTCCCGGCGGTGGGTGCGCAGGGCTTGGCCGGCTATGACCGCCAGTCGGAGCGGGTGCACGTGCCGGAAGCCTACGAGGCGACGGACAATCCGGGGTGGCTCTACCAGGCCGGATTCTCGGCGACGTGGGAGCTGGATTTGTGGGGCCGGGTGCGCCGGAGCGTCGAGGCGGCGCGGGGGCAGCTGGAGTCCTCCGAGGAAGATCTGCGCCACTTGCAGGTGATGCTGCAGGCGCAGGTTGCGGCGGAATACGTCGGGCTGCGCATGAACCAGCAGCGGCTGGCGTACGCGGAGGAAAACATCGAATTGCAGGCGGAGACGCTCCAGGTGGTGCGGGGGCGCTTCGACGCGGGGCTGACCGGGGAGCTCGACGTGCGCCAGGCGGAGATGAACCTGGCGGCCACGACGGCGCAGGTGCCCGCGCTGAAGTCGAAGATCGAGGAGGCGCTGAACGCGCTGTGCGTCCTGACGGGCCAGCTGCCGGGCGCGCTGGATGCCTTGCGGGAGCCGGGGCCGGTGCCGGCGGCCACGGCGCTGCCGGGGCTGCTGCCGACGGAACTGCTGCGGCGGCGGCCGGACGTCCGTTCGGCCGAACGCGCGCTGGCGGCGCAGACGGCCAAGATCGGCGTGGCGCAGGCGGATTACTTCCCGGCGCTGTCCCTGAACGGCACGTTCGCGCTGGCGGCGACGGACGGCGGAGAGCTGTTCTCCTCCGCCGCGCAGGATTTCACCGTGGGGCCCTCGCTGACCTGGGCGATCTTCAACGCCGGCAAGATCCGCAACCACGTGCGCGCGGAAGAGGCCTCGACGCGGGCCGCGCTGGCGGCCTACGAGCAGACCGTGCTGGCGGCCTACCAGGAGTGCGAGAACGCCTTGGCGGCGTACGTGAACGAAACGCAGCGCCTGGAATCCCTGCGCGCCGCGGCGACGGCGGCGGCGCAGAGCGTGGAACTGGTGAACGAGCTCTACCGCAGCGGACTCGCGAATTTCCAGAACGTGCTGGACATGCAGCGGCAGCTGTCGTCCTACCAGGACGCGCTGGCGCAGTCGCGCGGGCAGTCGGCCGCGAATCTCGTGGCGGTCTACAAGGCGTTCGGCGGCGGCTGGGCGGGGGAAGCCGCGCGCTGAACGCGCGCGCCGGTCGGGTTTTCGAGCAGATGGAGCAAACGGGAGTGCGGGCATGAAGCATATGATGAAGAATGCGACGGGACGGGTGATCGGCGGCGCGTTGTTGGCGGCGGGCGTGGCGGCCGTCTTTTTCTTCAAGGTGAAGCCGGAGGATGAACCGGCGGACACGACGGTCCGGCCGATCAAGAGCTGGGTCGTCGGCACGGACGCCCCGAGGCCGAAGCTGTACTTTCCGGGCACGGTCGAAGCGGACGTCGAAGTGGATCTGTCTTTCGAAGTGGGCGGGCGCCTGGTCGAATTCCCGGTGCGGCGCGGCACGGTGGTCGAACAGGGCGCCGTTCTCGGGCGGCTGGATCCCCGCAATTACGAAAACCAGGTCAAGAACGCGGAAGCGGACCTGGAGCGCGCGCAGAGCTCGCTCGGCCGCATCGAGAAGGCCCTGCAGGTCAACGCGGTGTCGCAGGACGAATATTCGCAGGCCCGGGCCGCGGTCGCCAAGGCCGAGGCGCAGCTGGCGATCCAGCGCAAGGCGCTGGACGACACGCGGCTGGAAGCGCGCTTCCGCGGCGTGGTGTCGGACGTCTTCGCGGACCAGTTCGACACGGTGTCGCCGGGCCAGCCGGTGCTGAAGCTGCAGGACGTCGCGACGCTGACCATCGCGGTGTCGGTGCCGGAGGGCTACGTGCAGATGGCCTCGTCGGACAAGCTGGGGGAGGCCTCGTTCGCGGTTCGGTTCGATTCCCTGCCGGGCCGTTCGTTCCCGGTCCAGCTGAAGGAATTCGTGACGACCGCGGACCCGGTCACGCAGACCTATCGCGCGACGTTTTCGATGGAAAAGCCCGAGGGCGTGTTTTTGCTGCCGGGCATGAGCGGGACCGTGGTGGTCGAAGGCGCCAAGCCGTCCGCCGCGGGCGAGATCCTGGCGGTGCCGTCCAATGCCGTGGGGTTCGCGAGCGACGGCGCGGCGTTCGTCTGGGTGCTGGACGCCCAGGACGGCGGCGTCTACGCGGCGCGGCGGCAGCCGGTGGCGCTGGGCAAGCGGCTGGGCGAAAACGTCGAGGTGCTCGACGGGCTGGCGCCGGGCGCGCGCATCGCGGCGGCGGGCGTGGCGATCCTGACCGAAGGGCGCCAGGTGCGCCTGCTGCATGAAGGCGCGGCGGCGGCGGAGACCGCTCCATGAGCATCGCCCAGTTCTGCATCGAGCGGAAAATCCTCACCTACGTCCTGTCGGCGGCGCTGCTGCTGGGCGGGGCGTGGGCCTATACCCAGATCGGCCGGCTCGAGGATCCCGAGTTCACCATCAAGAACGCCCAGATCATCACCTCCTATCCCGGCGCGACGGCGCAGGAAGTGATGGAAGAGGTGACCGATCCCATCGAGGTCGCCATCCAGCAGATGGGGCAGGTGAAGAAGGTGACGAGCTCGTCCTATCCGGGCCGCTCCATCGTCATGGTCGAGATGAAGGACCAGTACGGCAAGAACGACCTGCCGCAGATCTGGGACGAGCTGCGCCGCAAGGTGGGCGACATGCAGGCCAGCTTGCCGCCCGGCTGCGCCGCGCCGAAGGTCGTCGACGACTACGGCGACGTGTTTGGCGTGTTCTACGGCGTCTACGGCGACGGCTACTCCTACGCGGACCTGAAAGCCTACGCCAAGATCCTGCGGCGCGAGCTGCTGCTGTGCCAGGACGTCGCCAAGATCGAGATGATCGGCGACCAGCCCGAAGTCGTCTATCTCGAGATTTCCCGGGCGCGCCTGGCCACCACGGGCATTTCGCCCAAGCAGATCCAGGACGCCATTGCCGGCCAGAACAACGCGGCCGACGCCGGGTCCATCGAGATCGGCGACAAGTTCATCCGCCTGGCGCCGACGGGCAAGCTGAAGTCGGTCGAGGAGCTGGGCGAAATCCTGATCGTGCAGGCGGGAACGGGCGGCGCGGGCAGTTCCGCGATCCGCCTGAAGGACGTCGCGACGGTCCGCCGCGGCTATCTTGATCCGCCCCGGAATCTCCTGCGCTACGACGGCAAGCCCTGCATCGGGCTGGGCATTTCCACGGTCGAGGGCGGCAACGTGGTGGTCATGGGCGAAGCCATCGACCGGCGTCTGGAGGAACTGCGCGCCGAAACGCCCATCGGCATCGAATTCGGCGTGATTTCGCACCAGGCCGACAGCGTGAACGTCGCGGTCGGCGGCTTCCTGGTCAACCTGATCGAGGCGGTCGTCATCGTGGTGGCCGTCCTGCTGCTGACCATGGGCATGCAGAGCGGCGTGCTGATCGGGGTGGTGCTGGTGGTGACGGTGATGAGCACGGTGCTCATCATGCAGAACCTGGGCATCCTGTTCGAGCGGATCAGCCTGGGGGCGTTCATCATCGCGCTGGGGATGCTGGTGGACAACGCCATCGTCATCACCGAAGGCGTGCTGATCGCGGCGCAGAAGGGTCAGGACAAGGTCAAGGCCGCCCTGGCCGTCGTGAAGCAGACCCAATGGCCGCTGCTGGGCGCCACGGCGGTGGCGATCCTGTCGTTCGCGCCGATCGGGGCCTCGCAAGACAGCACCGGCGAATACTGCCGCTCGCTGTTCCTGGTGCTGCTGATTTCGCTGCTGATGAGCTGGGTGCTGGCGATCACGCTGACGCCGCTGCTGGCCGCCACGTTCCTGAAGAAGAAGGGCGCGGCGACGGAGAACGCCGATCCCTACGCGGGCAAGTTCTACCAAGGCTACCGGGCCTTCCTCGTCGCATGCATCCGCCACCGCGGATGGACCTCGGCGGCGCTGCTGGCGCTGCTGGTGGCCGCCGGCTACGGCTTCACGAAGGTGAAGCAGAACTTCTTCCCGGATTCCACCCGGCCGCAATTCATGGTGCACGTGTGGATGCCGCAGGGCACGTCGATCCACGCGACCGACGCGCGGATCCGGCAGATCGGCGCTTTCGTGCGCGGCCTCGACGGCGTGAAGGGCGTCACCGAAATGACGGCGACGGGCGGCCTGCGCTTCCTGCTGACCTACAGCCCCGAGAATCCGGATCCCGCCTACGGCATCCTGCTGGTCGACGTCGAAGACTACCATCTCGTGGACGGCCTGGGCGCGCGCGTCTCCGAATTCGCGCGCGCGGAGACGCCCGACGCCCTGGTCTACTTCCAGCGGTTCGTGCTGGGGCCCGGCGATCCGCAAAAGATCCAGATGCGCATCCTGGGGCCCGATCCGACGGTCCTGCGGCGCTACGCCGACCGGGCCATCGCGATCCTGCGCGCGGATCCGCGCCTGGTCGAAATCCAGGCCGACTGGCGCAACCGCGTGGACCTGATCCGGCCCGTGGTGTCCGAGGTGCGCGCGCGGAACCTGGGCGTCACGCGCGCGGAAGTCGCCGCCGCCGCCAAGGCGGCCACCCTCGGCGCGCCGATCGGCGCCTACAAGGACGGCGACGAAAGCCTGCCGATCCTGCTGCGCGCGCCGGAAGCCGAGCGGTCCGATCCGGATTCGCTGCTGAGCGCGTGGTTCTGGAGCGCGCGCCTCAACCGGCCGATCCCGCTGGCGCAGGTCGTGGACGGCTTCGAAACGGTCTCCGAAGAGGCCCGCCTGCAGCGCCGCAACCGCACGCCGTGCATCACCGTCAAGTGCAACACGTCGGGCGGCGAGATGGCGGCGACGGCCTTCAAGCGCATCGCGCCGCAGCTGGCGGAAGCGATGGCCTCGCTGCCGGAAGGCTACCGGATGGAGTGGGGCGGCGAGCACGAGAGCTCGTCCAACGCCAACGCCGGCCTCGCCGGCAAGATTCCCCCGGTGATCCTGATCATGATGCTGATCGTGGTGTCGCTGTTCAATTCCATCCGCCAGCCGGCGGTGATCTTCATGACCGTGCCGCTGGTGCTGGTGGGCGTGACGGCGGGGCTGCTGGCGTTCGGCCAGCCGTTCGGGTTCATGGCGCTGCTGGGGATGCTGAGCCTGGTGGGCATGCAGATCAAGAACGCGATCGTGCTGATCGACGAAATCAACGCGCAGTCCGCCGCGGGCGTGGATCCGTTCAACGCCGTGGTCAACGCGGGCGTGTCGCGCCTGCGGCCCGTGGCGCTGGCGGCGCTGACGACGGTGCTGGGCATGCTGCCGCTGGTGACGGACGCGTTCTACGCCGCGATGGCCGTGACGATCATGTGCGGACTGACGTTCGCCACCGTGCTGACGATGGTCGTCATCCCCGTCAATTACGCCATCCTTTACCGCATTCCCAATCCGCCGGAAAACGGCTGAAGCGTCGCGCGGAGGACCGTTCGCCATGTCCGAACGCAACCAGGGATTCTTCGCGGCGCATCTCGATCCCGGCGCGATCTTCGGGGAGATCCTGTTCGGGCTGATCATGGTGCTGACGTTCACCTTGGGCGCGGGAGTCGTCGTGGAGGAAGGGCCCGGGGCCTTCCGCGCGCTGCTGGCCGCGGC
>Ga0116145_1003662_pt1 | contig 12727 bp, 10 predicted proteins | sample AD_JPNHG1_MetaG_FD_89747 | JGI IMG/M metagenome (GOLD analysis project Ga0116145, IMG submission 89747) | Active sludge microbial communities of municipal wastewater-treating anaerobic digesters from Japan - AD_JPNHG1_MetaG | ecosystem: Engineered > Bioreactor > Anaerobic > Digestate | place... | reverse complement strand
GCTCGCCCGCAAGTGGGGCTCCATGGACGGCCGGCACGAGATCGTCACCATGAAGAACTCGTTCCACGGCCGGACGCTCGCCACCATGACCGCCACCGGCCAGACGAAGTACCAGAAGGGCTTCGAACCCCTCATGCCCGGCTTCGCCTACGCCGAGTTCAACAACCTCGAATCGGTCAAGGCCGCGATCACCCCCGCCACCGTCGCCGTCCTGTGCGAAGCCGTGCAGGGCGAAGGCGGCATCGTCCCCGCCACGCCCGAATTCATGACGGGTCTGCGCGCGCTGTGCACCGAAAAGAAAATCCTGCTGTTCTTCGACGAAGTCCAGGCCGGCATCGGCCGGACCGGCAAATGGTTCGGTTTCCAGAACTACGGCATCCGGCCCGACGGCTTTTCCATGGCCAAGGCCCTCGGCGGCGGCTTCCCCATCGGCGCCGCCGCGGTCACGCCCGAACTCTCCGACGTCTTCCAGCCCGGCAACCACGCCAGCACCTTCGGCGGCACGCCGCTGGCCTGCGCCGCCGCGCTCGCCACGCTCGAAACCATCGAGAAGGAAGACCTGCTCGGCAACGCCGTGCGGATGGGCGCGCGGTTCATGGACGGATTAAAGGCGCTCGCGCCCAAGCACGCCTGCATCCAGTCCGTGCGCGGCGTCGGCCTGATGGTCGGCCTCGTGCTGAACGTCCCCGCCAAGCCCGTCGAAGCCAAGCTGCGCGAAAACGGCCTGCTCTGCATCGCCACCGGCGACCACGTCCTGCGGTTTGTCCCGCCCCTCGTCGTCTCCCCGGCCCAGATCGACCAGGCCCTCGTCCTCCTCGACCGGACGCTCTGAATCCATCCCCCGACGAGGTCGTCGGGGTCTCCACAGGCCGGAAACTACTGGCTGCTTGGAGCCGGGATGCTCTCGTCCCGCGGCGGCTGGACTCCGTCCCGGGTAGGGCGGGTTGGCCCAACCCGCCGCCTCTTCGGCTTGATGTTGCCGCGAGCCTCTCTTTGCCCCCCCTTCTGTCGCGACCGCACAACCCCAACCTCACCGCCTACACCCGCTTGCCCCTGCCATCCGGATGGCGCTGACAGTTATTGGCCGGTAGGGCGCACTCATCCGGATAGTCTCTGTCGCAATATTTGCAATAGACCTTGTCCATGAATGCCTCCTTATATTTCAGAATCCGATTTTTCTTGTCGAATGTCGATTGCATCCCTTGGATTGGCTTTCCTGTTCCAATGCGGCCAGCCGATCCAGGTTGGTAACATCACCCCCAAGGTAGTACTGCCCTTGCCTCACCGTACGGAAATCGCCAGGGGCCAGATCAGGAATCCCGGCCAATCTAGATGCTTCCTGGGGCGTCATCTTGGTCCGGAACATGCGTTCGAAAAACAGCCGCTTGCCGGCCTCGTCCAAATAGCGAAATTCCAGCTTGAACGTGAATCTCCGGGCCACGGCGGGATCCAGAGTGTCCATGAAATTCGTCGCCCCGATCATGACGCCGTTGAAGTTTTCCATCCGATGCAACAGCTCGTTTACCTGCGTCACTTCCCAGCTATGCTGAGCCACCCCTCGGTTCTGCAAGAGTCCGTCGATCTCGTCGAAGAATAATATGGCCTTCTCTTCCTCTGCCGTCTCGAATGCCCGCCTGATGTTTTGCTCGCTTCCCCCCACCCACATGCTGAGTATGTCGCTGCCCATCCGGACGACGACCTTGGTTTTCAGCTCGGCCCCCAGATACTTAACAAACTCCGTCTTGCCCGTGCCAGGAGGCCCCAAGAGCAGCAGATTCATCCGCGGCCGGTCAATACCCCGCGCTGCCTCAATTTGTGTTTCGTCCTGAAATCGTCGGACCGCCTCGATCATCCTGTCCAAAGGGATGTCGCCGCGGATGTTCAGCCCTTCCAGCGAATAATCCGCCGCCGGCAGTAGTTTGCTCTTGGTCTGGACGGCCATGAGTTCGCAATGGGGCTCCATCAGCTTTTCAACCAGCTTCTCGCATTCCCGAGCCTTGGGTTTCAGATCTGCGACGTTTTGAAGCACCAGCGCAATGCCCCCCGTGCTGACATCGTACCGATCCGCCAGCTTTTCCAGCGTCTTCTCCGGTAACAACCGCTTCAGTCCGAATTTCTCCACGTTGTTGCGCCAGATCGCCAGCCGCTGGCCCGATGTCAAAGGCTTGAACCGGATGGAATAGTCGAACCGCCGGCGGCTCGACGGGTCCAGTTCCTCGGCCGGCATGTTGCTGATCCAGATGCACGGTGTTTTGATCTCATCCAACAGGCTGTTCAACAGCCCCTTATCCCCCATGGCCAGGTTCCCGCCTCCAAACAGGGCGAACAACCCGCTGGCAGATGCACGCCCGCGCAACATGTCGTCTGCCTCGTCCACGACCAAGATGCTGTTTTCGCGATCCACCCGCTCATCGCCCAGCCGCAAGGCTCCGAACCGGAACTCAGGCGTGCTGCACGTCCGAGCCGTGTGGTCGTTTTCCACGTTCTGGGCAACCGCATAGCAATTCAAGCCCAGCTGCTTGGCCAACGCCTGCGCAAAGCTGGTCTTTCCGCTTCCCGGAGCCCCGTACAGCAAGATATGGAGACCGCGCTGGGGATTGCGGGAACGAATCAGCTCTTTCAGCAGCTTGCCATGCTTATCCGCTAGACTACCGAAATAGTTCCATGGAAGTACGTCGCCCTGCATGCGCCTGTAAAATCTGTGTTCCAGTGGCTCCTTGCTCCAGCCATACAGGTATCGGCACAGCTCGTCGTTGAAACCGAAATCGCCGTCCAGCGCCCGATAGCGCAACAGTTTCTGGTCGGGCATCAGAATGTTGCGCAGTTCTGCGGCCGAGCATGGGAGCCATGGCGCCAGCTTGCGTATTTTCTGCTGGTTTTCTTGGTTGCGGGACCGAGTGCCAGGCTCCAATATTTTTTCGCTGAGAAGATGCGCCAGCAGAAGCACGTCTTGTTCGGTCCCGGACAGCCTGAACAGCACAGCGATTTCTCGGAAACGCCCTGCAAATACGTCATTATCGCCGTTTGCAACTTCCCCAAGGCTCTTGCGGGCCTCCTGGACCAGGACGGTGACTATTTGCCGGGCTGTCTCCCGGGTACTCTTCTCGTCCCAGTATTTTTCAAGTATTTCCCGGACGTCGTCTTTATGGATGATTTCATCCCATTCCGCATTTCGGTATGACCATGGAGCCCGAATCTGCTCGGGCGTCAGATGGTTTTTAATCACGCCTAGTACACATTCCGATTCCAGGGTTTCATCAATGATGCCAAAGACGTCTCGATCCTGAATTTCCCCTTTGAATCTCTCCATGTAGTATCCATAGAACTCCAACGCCTTCCCCGTCAGAAACGCCGTGCTTTCGGTCTGTTGTTCCGCTTTCATCGCCTAGTTCATCCTTTGAACTCCGCATCATGCAATCGTCCGCAAATGTGCCTCAGCAAGTCCCGTGCTTTTCGCGGCTTCAGTTAATCGGACATCACTTCGTCCAACGCATCCATCTTGTCCCATCCGGCTCATCCAGATCATCGTCCAGGAAATGTTTCATTATATCGGATGCATGCCTGTCCGCCGGGCCGCTAAAGAGCGCCATGGTCCAAGTATGAGTGCACCTTGCCCGCCGGTCCGTGGCGGTTCTTAACAATATCCAGGGCGGCCGTTCTGTTTGCGCCAGCCTTCTTGATCTTATCGCCACGGGAAGGACTTCTCAGCAGCAGGACGATGTCGGCCACCTTTACAAGCCCAGTTGATTGAAGCTGGTCGATCAACCCCGACACGTCGTTACCGGCACCGGATGTCCGGCACAACTGGCTTAATACCAGCACGGGGATCTTCATTTTCTTGGCCATGCTCTTGAGCACCTGGCAAATCGCCGCCATCTCATGCAGAAAGCCACTCGTGCGGAATTCGGCGCAATTCACGAGCTGTAGATAATCGACCACGATGAAGTCGATGCCATGTGCTCGGTCGAGTTCCAGGGCGCGATCGCAAATCTCATTGATGTTGCAAGCCGCATCCTCGACGTAGATGGGCGCTCGCCGCAGGACATCGGCCGCAGCTTGCAGTTTTCCATAGTCCTCAACGTCAACCGTGCCCGCCGCCAACTTCAACCTGGAGACCCGCGCATGGTGGCTAAGCATGCGGGAAATGACCGAATTGGACTTCGTTTCCAGGCTGAATAGCGCCACGGATCGCGGAGCCTGGTTTGGGATCCCCAATGCGATTTTCTCCACTATGCTCAAGGCCAGATTAGTCTTGCCCGTGGATGGACGACCCGCCAAGATGATCAAGTCCGACTTTTGAATCCCCTGCAGCTCGCGGTCGATTTCAACGTACCCAGTGGCAAGGCCGCGCATTTTCGCCTTTTTGTCGGACAGCCTCGCTCCCATTTCTATCATTTTCTTGTCAATCAGATCGGCCCAGTCACTTCCGTTGAATTGCCGATTTCTGCTCATTGCATCACCTGGACATCTCGTCTTTGTCCGCAGCCGAGTTGCAACCGTTCGACGGGCTTTTGCCTGCATGCTGCGGCTTTGAATTGCGGTCGTCATGTTCGTTCTATTTGGCCGACAATGATTTGTCCAATTCGGCGTTGGCGGATCGCGTCCGTGCCGCCTTGGCAATATCCGTCGATACGATCACCTTGCCCAGCGGGGCGAACGACACCTGCGCCAGCTTGAAGTGGGCCAGGCCAAACGGAATGCCGATGATTGTCAGACAACAGGCGATCCCGGCGAAGACATGGCAGATCGCCAGCCAGAAACCCGCCAGCAGGCACCACAGGAAATTGACGAGTCCCGTCCCCATGAGGCGTTCTTTCCCGATAAGCTGCCCGTCGATCAGCTCTCGCCCAAAAGGAAAGGCGGCAAATACGGATATCCGATAGGCCGCTTTGGCAAAGGGCAAGCCAATCACGGTGATGGCAAACAACACCGCCGCCACGAGCCACAAGAACCACGCGACAATCCCGCCGCCAAACACGAACCAAAGCAGATTCCCAACGAATGCCATGACGATCCAACCTTTCTTATCTGTGCGTTGCAGAGTGCGGCAAACAGGAGACGAGGCTTCCCGTTCGCCCGGCAACCAACATGGCTGCCTGGATGGCCACGGACAATACCTTAACCGGCGTTATCGATGGCATCCGCATCCCCCGCAGCATGCCCCGTGCCAATATCTATTCCCTGCGCACAGGCAGCCGAATCTCCCCCTAAAACACGCGCCTATTCATATCCGATCTATAGAACCGCGCCAGATCAACCGGTCATTATTTCACCACTCCGGGCAAATTCTGCGACAACCCCACTTGCGAATGGGTCTTGGCAGAATTTTTATTACCTGACTACGGAACGATTCCGGACATCTGATATTTCGGATGGCAGCTCTCGCATCAAGTACTGATGCCACCCTGACGGACTGAAATATTTGCCCGGGTGCTGAATGAAAACCAACGGAATTTCGCTGGTGGCAACTTCAAGACCGGCACGATATCCCCAGCATCTGCCGACTTTCTCCCTTCTTTTCACATCAATAAAGTCGGCCCCAATACTATTCATGGCAGCCCAATAATAGCGATGCGCAGTTGATCCAAGAAACACGCAACAATCCGGCAACAATATCTTCGCAACCTCAGAAAAGACGGTCCAACCCTGAACGAAATCGTCCCTGGTTGGGCGCTCCGGGGGCATGGCATCGTAATTCAGCATCCGCTGAATGAGGTTGTAATATGCAACGCTTCCCCAGAATTCGTTGCGACAATAATTCCCGTCGCCAACCATAACGATTGGAACCATATCATAAGTCCGGCTCTTCAAATCCCCAGAGAATACTCCCTCCCAAATCATCTCCCGCGTGTACTCCTTTTGTTTCTCCAACTTCCCACGCCGTGCGTCAAAGGATTCATTGCCCCTGGCCCTTTCATAATGAGATTCACCGACGATCATGATCCGCTTCCCCGGCTCTGCTCTTGAATAGTTACGCCCCACCCAGGGGACCCATCGCAACCTCGACACGGAATTGAACTTAGCATCATAGGCAGGATCGATTAGATCGGCACTGCACGACGGACATTTCAGCATCATCGTTATTCTCCCGCTCGGCCCAAATACTTTCGCACCGTGTTTCGTGAAGCGCCAAGTATTTCAGCGGCCTTGGTCAGATTGCTGCCGCATTTCCCGAACACCTGTCGCACATGCTGCCGGGTCATTTCTTCCAGGTTGTCGGGATATTCAACTTCGGCCCTGGGCGCCAGACTGGCCGTCATCTGCTGGTGCTCGGCCAACAGCCTGCCGAAATCCCTTTCCTCCATCACGCTGGCGCGCTCCAGCAGGTTGAACAGCTCCCGCACGTTGCCGGGATAGTCGTAGGCCATCAAGGCCTCGATCTGTTTCGGCTCCAGACGCCGGCCATGCTGTTTCAGCCAGTATCCGTTGGCGATCTGCGCGACATCTTCCCGGTGCTCCCGAAGCGGCGGGATCCGGATCTGGATCACGTTCAAGCGGTGAAACAGGTCTTCCCGAAACTTTCCCTCCCGTACCATGCCGGCCAAGTCGCGATGGGTAGCCACAATCAGGCGCACATCGACTTCCACCTCTTCCTTGCCGCCCAGCCGGGCAAAACGGCCACCTTCGAGGACCCGCAGCAGAATACCTTGGGCCGCCAGCGGCAGCTCGCCGATTTCATCCAAAAACAGCGTTCCACCATGGGCCTGTTCAAATACCCCATGCCGACGCTCAGTTGCGCCCGTGAAAGCCCCCTTTTCATATCCCAGAAAGCGACTTTCCAGCAGGTCCGGCGTGACGACCGCGCAGTTGAAAGCAATGAACGGCTGGTCTTTGCGCGGCGACTTGTTGTGGATCAGCAGCGCAACTGTTTCCTTGCCGGTCCCCGTCTCGCCATGGATCAGAACCCGGGCGTGCTCCCTTGGCGCAATCCGGTTGATGCGTCCAAGCAAGTCTTGGATGGCGTCGCTCTTTCCCACCAATTCCCGGCTGCCAAACCGCAGGTAATGCGCCACCATCTTTTGCTCGGCAGGAGTCCATTGGCTTTCGTCGTCGCCGGCGGCGACATGCCGAATCGCGTTGGCGTAGGCGGCTTCGTCCTGATAGTTGCGATACATGTACATGGCCGCGTCCAGCAGAAGATGGACGCTTTTCGCCTTGGTGGTCGGCTTCTTTTCTCGCAGGAGCTGTGCCAAGTCATCGGCGGGAATGCGAAACGCCCGGCCAACGGCATCCGTGATGCCGTCCGCATCCTCATCCACGCGGCAATCCAGCTTCCCCCGGATGACATCGCTGACGGCTTTGGACAACGGCAACGAACTGATCCATGTCACCTTGACCTTGTCGGCCGCCAGCCGGGCCAGTGCCTTTTCCAACAAACCAGGGTTGTCGCCCAGCCCAACGCCGAGAATCAGGATCTCCCGGTGGCCTTTGACTTCCCCCAAGAATTCCGGAAGCCGACGCACGCTCACCCCGAGAAGGTCGGCCTCCTTGCAGTGCCGCAAGGCCAATGCCGCGGCGAATGCGTAATCTTTCCAGCCCCAACCGGTAAGGATCAGCGTCCTGGGCGTATTTGTCATATTCTGACCTTTCAGTGTTCAGATTATGACTACCGGATTGCGGCTGGACCTGCAACCATATTGGTTCTCCGGCTTCAAATACCACCCAAGCCACCCCGTTGGATTGCCGGCGATTCAGCCCCTCGCTCCTCAGCGTAAAGGGGCAGGACACGGTTATTCTTGCAGTCCTGGCCTATTCTTCCGTTGCGCCGTGCTGCTGCAAGAACTCGATGATTTCCAAGGAATCGGAGTCGGCGGCGCACAGCAACGCTGTCCAGCCATCTTTGGTTTTTTCATTCACGTCGGCGCCATTTTCAACAAGCTGCTCAACGAGATCCAGTCGCCCCTGTGCCGCAGCTCGCATCAGCGGAGTCCAACAATCCTCGAATGTCGATTCATCTATGGGTTGCCCCACCATGGCTTCAATTTCCGCCGCTTCCGCCTCCTTCGCGGCTTTCACGAGAAATTCCTCGATATCCTTGCGCCCCGCTTGCTTCGCATAGATCGCAGCCGTCATCTCATCCAAATCCCGCGCTCTCACGTCGGCGCCCTTGGCTGCCAGCCACTTTACAAAATCGAGCAGGCCCGACCGAGCCGCAACCATCAGCGGAAATGTCCCGTCCTCGTCGGGCACGTTCACGTCCGCCCCGCTCTCCACCAGCCACTCCGCAAACGACCGGTGCCCCTCTTTGACGGCCCGGAGCAGCGGCGTTTCCCCGTATCGATCCGGAGCATTCAGGTCCGCGCCATGGTCCACTAGCAGCTTGGCTATATCCACATAGCCGCCGGCGGCCGCCCTCGACAAAGGCATCGCGCCATCGCCGTTTTTCTGGGATAAGTCCGCACCGTGGTCCAATAACCATTGGACAACCTCCTTATGGCCAGTATCGGCAGCATGCATTAGCGCGGTCCACCCCTCCTCATCCGGATCATCGATGCACTCGCCGCTCTCAATCAGACTCTTCAAGTCCTCAAGTTGGCCGTCGGCGGCAGCGCGCAACACCGGGGTCAGATATTCTTTATTCATATGAATTTTCTATCAAATGCATCCATACTGTCAGTTTTAGTGCCGGATCAGCAGGCGATCCAGGCCGGCCATGCAGAAGCGCCACTTGGGCAGGTGGTGGTCCATCAGGGCAGCAACTAAAGGACCCTGCGACCGTTTCGCCAAGAATACCGCCCCATACGCTACGAAATATTCAAGGCGCATTGGCTTCTTCGGCCAAAGAATACCGTTCTTCCGATAATCGCACGGCCAACAGCATTCCGACAATGAGCATTAAATTCCATCAGTCGCTGCTGAAAATTAATATAAGTATATGCAGCGCATTTTACTATGCAGATAGTTGCCGGCAATATTTTGCATGAAATCAGGAAAGACTTAGGAGAACCTTGCAAAATGATGACGCGAAACAAAACCTAGGATCCGCAGCAGGGCAACGGGACTCGCCCTTCTTTTGCGCCTATGGTTCAACGCCATACGTTTCGTTCTTGTGCCAATGCCCTTGGCCGCCTGATGAGCTCTCCACCGAAAACGGGTTTTTTCAGCAGCGACTAACCCAGCAACTTCCGCCGCAGGGCTTCCGCCGCGAGCTGCGGGTTGGCCTTGCCGCGCGAGAGCTTCATCACCTGGCCGACCAGGAACATCAGCGCCGCTTCCTTGCCGCCGCGGAATTCAGCCGCGACTTTCTCGTTGGCCGAGATCGCCTGTTCCGCGAAGCCGTCGATGGCCCCCGTGTCGCTGACCTGCGCCAGGCCCTTTTCCTTCACGATCGCGGCGGGATCCCCGCCCCGGTCGAACAGGATCTGGAAGACTTCCTTCGCCGCCGGCATGTTGATCGTTTTCGCGTCCACCAGCGCGATCAGCGCCGCCAGCGCCTCGGGCGAAATCTTCGCGTCGGCGATGGTCTCGCCCTTCTCGCCCAGCGCGCGCAACAGTTCGCCCATCGTCCAGTTGGAGACGGCCTTGTAGTTTTTCGACTTCTGCGCCGCCGCCTCGAAATAGCCGGCGATGGCCGGATCCGCCGTCAGCACGCCCGCGTCGTATTCCGGTAGGCCGTAATCGCGGACGAACCGCGCGCGCTTCGCCGCCGGCAGTTCCGGCAGTTCCGCGCGCCACGCTTCCACCGTCGCCGCGTCCAGCGTCACCGGCGGCAGGTCGGGTTCCGGGAAATAGCGGTAGTCGTGGGCGTATTCCTTCGAGCGCATCGGCAGGGTCACGCCGGCCACGTCGTCCCAGCGCCGCGTTTCCTGCACCAGCTTGCCGCCGGCGCGCAGGGTTTCCACCTGCCGCTCCAGTTCGTATTCCAGCGCGCGGTGGATGCCCTTGAAGGTGTTCATGTTCTTGATTTCGCACTTCACGCCGAGCTTGTCCGTGCCGGCCGGCCGCACCGACGAATTCACGTCGCAGCGCACGTGCCCCAGCTCGAGGTTGCAATCGCTGATCCCCGCGTAGACGAGCATTTCCTTCAGCGCCGTCAGAAACGCGATCGCCTCGTCCGGGCTGGACATGTCCGGCTCCGTCACCAGCTCCATCAAGGGCGTGCTGGCGCGGTTGTAGTCGATCTCCGAAGAGTTCTCCAGGTGCGTGATCTTCGCCGCATCCTCTTCCTGGTGGATGTGGTTCACCCGGATGGTCTTCTTCTGGCCGCCGACCTCGATTTCCACGGCGCCGCCGATGCACAGCGGGGCTGCCTGCTGCGAAATCTGGAAGTTCTTGGGCATGTCCGGATAGAAGTAGTTCTTCCGGTCGAACGTGCTCCGCAGCGAAATCCTCGAGCCGATCATCAGCCCCACCTTGACGGTCTTGCGGATGGCCTCGCGGTTCATCGTCGGCAGCGCCCCCGGCAGCCCGAGGCAGACCGGGCAGACGGCGACGTTCGGCGTGCCTTCCTCGTGCGCCGGACACGCGCAGAACATCTTCGTGCGCGTCTTCAGCTGCACGTGCACTTCCAAGCCGATGGAGGGAATGTAGTCGCTCATGGCCGGCCTCCTTGGGGATCTGCCGGACGCTTCTTGTGCCACTCCGTCGCGTGCTGGTAGGCCGCGCCGATTTTCAGCGCGAGGTCTTCCCGGAACGCGGGGCCGACGACGTGCAGGCCCGCCGGCAGGCCCGCCGCGGTGAAGCCGCAGGGCACGCTCAGGCCGCAGATGCCCGCCAGGTTCACGTTGACGGTGAAAATATCGCCCAGGTACATCTGCACCGGGTCGGCCGTCTTCTCGCCCACGCGGAACGCCGGCGTGGGCGTCACCGGGCCCAGGATCGCGTCGCATTTCGCGAACGCCTGCTCGAAATCGCCGCGGATCAGCGTGCGCACCTTCTGCGCGCGCAGGTAGTAGGCGTCGTGGAAGCCGCTGCTGAGCACGTACGTGCCCAGGATCACGCGGCGCTTCACTTCGGCGCCGAAGCCCCGCGCGCGGGTCTGCTCGTACATCTCCTGCAGGTCGCCCGCCTCCGCGCGGAACCCGTAGCGCACGCCGTCGTAGCGCGCCAGGTTCGCCGAGGCCTCCGCCGGCGCCAAGATGTAGTAGCACGCGATGCCATACCGCGAGTGCGGCAGCTCCACGTCCACGATCTCCGCGCCCAGCGCGCGGCACTGGTCCACCGCCGCCCGCGTCAGCTGCTCGATCTCCGGATCGAGGCCTTCCACGAAGTATTCCTTCGGCAGGCCCAGCTTCAGGCCTTTCAGATCTTTCGCGGCGCGCACGGCCGGCAAGACGTCCTCCACCGGCCGCGGCGAGGTCGTCGAATCGCGCGGATCGAGCCCCGCGATGAGCTGGTAGACCGCCGCCGCGTCCTCGACGCTGCGGGAAATCGGCCCGACCTGGTCCAAGGAGGACGCAAACGCGGTGCAGCCGTAGCGCGGCACCCGCCCGTAGGTCGGCTTGAAGCCCGTCACGCCGCAGAACGCCGCCGGCTGGCGGATGCTGCCGCCGGTGTCCGACGCCAACGCCGCCGGCGCCAGGCGCGCGGCCACCGCCGCCGCCGAACCGCCGCTCGAACCGCCCGGCACCCGCGCCACGTCCCACGGATTCCGCGTCGGGCCGTAGGCGCTCGTTTCCGTGCTGCCGCCCATCGCGAATTCGTCGGTGTTCGTGCGCGACACGAACACGCAGCCCGCCGCGCGCAGCCGCGCGATCACCGTCGCGTCGTACGGCGCGACGTAGCCCTTCAAAATGTTCGAGCCCGCCGTGCAGGGCTGGCCCTTCACGTTCAGCAGGTCCTTGATCGCGATCGGTACGCCCAGGAACGGGCGGGCGTCGCCCGCCGCGCGTGCCGCGTCCGCCGCGCGCGCCTGCGCCAGGGCCGCTTCCCGGTCGAACCAGGTCAGCGAGTTCAGCGCGGGTTCCAGTTGCTCGGAGCGGTCCAGCAGGGCCGCCGTCAATTCTTCGGAAGAAACCGCCTTCCGCGCCAGCGCATCCGCGGCGTCCAGAAAGCCCAATTCGTGCAGCGGCGCGCTCATTCGATCACCTTCGGCACCGCGAACTGGTCGTGGCGGGCCAGCGGCGCATTCGCCAGCGCGACGTCCCGCGCCAGCCCCGGCTCCGGCACGTCCTCGCGCCAGGCGTTCCGGGCTTCCGTCGCCACGTCCGTGGCCTCCACGCCGGAGACGTCCAGCTGCTTCAGCTCGCCGACGAACGCCAGGATGTCGTCCAGTTGGCCTTGCAACTGCGCCGCTTCCGCGTCCGACAGCGCCATCCGCGCCAAGCCGGCCACGTACCGGACATCCATCCGGTCGGCGTTTTCCGAAAATTTCATCGCCATGGGTTGCGCACCTTCCACCCCGGTTGCGGGGCCTACCAAGTCCCCTTTTTGTATCATCCCCCCGCGCCGCCCATCAACCCCCATCCGCCCCGGCACCCGGGTCTTGGGACGCTTCGCCGTGCTTGCGGAGCAGACGGGCGTCGCGGGTGCCGGCGTAGAGGTCGAATTCGAGCAGGCGGCATTCGATGTCGCCGTTCCACAGGACCGTGCGCCGGCGGGGATGCAGGCCGATCTTGCGGCCGAGGGCGATATTCCCGGTGAAGACGGCGGCGCGCATGCCTTGGCACTTCGTCTTGAGATAGGCGCCGATGCCTTCGTAGAGCGGCACGAGGCGGTCTTCGAGGCCCATGCGCTCGCCGTACTCGGGGTTCATGACGATCAGGGCGGGCGGCCGGGGCAGCGGGGT
>Ga0116145_1003644_pt1 | contig 12759 bp, 20 predicted proteins | sample AD_JPNHG1_MetaG_FD_89747 | JGI IMG/M metagenome (GOLD analysis project Ga0116145, IMG submission 89747) | Active sludge microbial communities of municipal wastewater-treating anaerobic digesters from Japan - AD_JPNHG1_MetaG | ecosystem: Engineered > Bioreactor > Anaerobic > Digestate | place... | reverse complement strand
TCTCAACATTTTATGAAAAGCCTGAGAAGACCGTTGTGTTTACTCAGGCTTTTTTTGTTTAGAGTGCTCGCTGCACACACATAGTACATAGGAACTTTTTATTTTGTAACTTTAATATTTAATAATATGACTGTAGAAGTTGTTTTATCGACCATTAAAAATGAAGTTAAGGACGCAGATAAGGCTTCCTTTTGGAAAGAGTGTTATCATGAGGATGAAGTAACTCCTCAGATGTTGAAAAATGGAAAAGACTGGTATCGTTACCATGTAAAATTTGATGGAACGAAGGCCATCCAAATAACAAAAACAGAAAAAATATCTGGCTAATTTTTAAATTTTTCTTAGTATAAACTATAGTAATTAAAAGAAAGGAGGACAATTATGTCTAAGTACAATGTTAAGAGAGAACCTGTGGTTAAGGAAACCGCAACTCATGAAGGAGGACAAGGATTTACCCAGCGTCCAGAAGCCGAACTTGTCGGTATTCTTTCAACCGGAATTCAGAACACTTTCTATGAAAAGGAATCTGAACGCGAAACTCGTCTAAAGGCGCTTGTTGACAAGCTCTCAAAGACTAATAAGCTATTCGTGGCTAAGGCCCTTGTATACGCTCGTAGCGTATTTGGTCAGAGAACCGTAACTCACCTCGGTGCTGTAGACCTTCTACCACATCTTTCAGGAGATGAGCTTGGTAAGAGATTCTTCACTAAGCGTGACCGTAAGGCAAACCGTGGAGGTATTGTTTATCGTCTTGATGACATGGCCGAAATTCTTGCTTGCTACATGGCAAAGAACAAGATTAAGGATGAAGACAAGTGGACTATGCCTAGAGCTATGAAGCTTGGATTCAAGGCTGCTATCGAAGATGCTGATACATATGAACTTGCAAAGTACCAGCTAAAGGGAAACGCAGTTAGTCTTGTTGACATAGTAAACCTTGTTCACCCTGTTCCTTCCAAGAGAAATGGAACAATTAAGGTTTCGCTTGATGAATTTAAGAAGGCCGTTGCTGGAACCAAGTTTGAAAAGGAATACGACTTTTCACAGCTAAAGGCTGATGAAACTGTTATGGAAATTCCTGCCCTTCGTGCTCTTGTTCTTGGAATTCTAAAGCAGTTCAACACTGTTGAAGATAAGAACACTGAAGCAGGACAGGAAGTGGCTGAACTTGTTAAGTCCGGTGAAGTTACTAAGGAAGAAGCTGAAAAGCTACTTGTTGAAAAGAAGACTGAAAACTACGAAGAACTTATCAAGACCAAGAAGATTGGTTACCTTGCTCTTCTTCGTAACCTTAGAAACATAATCAAGACTGATAACTCAGAACTTCTTGATAAGGCTTGTGAGCTACTTGTGAACAAGGATTTCATCCGTAAGTCACTTGTATGGCCACACCAAATAGATTTATGTAACGAAGTTCTTCAGAGCGAATTTCGTCCAACACAGTTGGGAAAAGTACTAATAGCTCTTAATACTGCGTATGAACGTTCAATTCCTAACTTAAAAGAACTTATGCCTGAACGTAAAACAGCCGTAGTATATGATTCGTCTGGATCTATGTCAACACAGATTTCTTTAGAAGAACACAAAAGAGGTATCGCTAGTGCACTTGATAAGGCAGCATTAATTGGTGCAACTTTTGCAAAAGGTTTAAACGCAGATGTTTATACATTCGCAAATTCATGCCGTATGTGTACATTTAATCCTACTGACAGTGTTAACACTATAAAGAAATCAATACTTAGTAGCGCTATGCACGGTGGAACTGTATGGGGTACTATTTTTCCTGAACTCTTAAGACAAGGAGGATATGAAAGAATTATTATCATTTCAGACGAACAATCACATGATAATGCTCTTAACTCATACAAGGAATATTGCAATAAATATGGTACTCCATATCTTTACATTGTTAATATTTGTGGATACGGGCCTACTGTTAATATTAAAGAAAATGATAAAACTTATCGTTTATTTGGATATACACAAGATATTTACATGAAAGCAACAACTGCCGAAATAAATATTGATCAAGTTATCGAACAAATTAATAAAATTGAAATTTAAAAAGAGGGGTTAATTCCCCTCTTTATTTTTGCAATTTTCGAAGTGATAATGTTTCATACCAGCAATGCCACCAATTTTATTACAATACGGGCATTGCACTTGGATTTGTTTTTTTCCTTTTTTTGTATTAGACATTTTTAATAAAGATTCTTTTTTATGATGTTTTGAAAACATAGGATTTTTTTCTCCTTTATGAGAAATATTTTTTAATTTTTGAATAGTTTCTTCTTTATAAATTTTTGTTTTGCCCTTATTCCAAGGGTCTTTTCCTTTTCTTGCATTACTTTGTTTTCTTTTAGCTTCTTCGGTGTGTTTTTTATTAAACATTCCATTTTTATTTCCTTTTCGGGATTTACTCATTTTTTCTTTAGTTTCTTCAGAAAAACATCCAACAAAACCTACGCCTCCAATTGGACTTAAATTATAGCCATTAGGATATAGTGTATTATATTCTTGAATATATTTTTCCTGCGCATTAAAAGCTTCTTCTTTAGTATTAAAAAATTCAAGTATTTCACGTTTAAAGTTTTGTAATCCATATTCATTAAGTGCATTTTGGAAATAAGGGCGTCCACTTCCTAAATAATTATCATTTAAATTATTAGTTGAGTGATCACCTATATACTGCTTTCCGTTTAACAAATTAGTTGTAATGTAAACAAAATAATACTTTTTTTCCATTAGCGCTTTTATTTATATATTCATAAGAACTTGCTCTTGAAGTGATGTATAAAAATTTAACAAATATTTAACAAAACATATTTCTTTATTTCAGATATAATTATTATATTTGTTCAACTATTTAATTAAATTTTATTAACAAAAAATTTCAAGAAATGAAAAAAATTTTATTATTCTTAGGGATCACTTTATTAATATCATGCAACCCTAATAAAGATTATATAAATCTTATTAAAAATTATGAAAGTACAATTTCAGATGAAGTAAAAATGGATCTTAAATTTAAATGTTTAGATTTTAAAATAATAGATGAAATCACTGGTTTAGATTCTGCAGAGATTTATGAAAAAAATATCTTAATTGAATATAGTGCCGACGTTGCGTCTAATTATGATCCTATTGAAGGTTTTACAGGATATATCGGCTATAATAAAATTCGAAAATATTATGGTCAGCCGGCACTTGATACTATAGAGTTTAAAAAGTGTATCGCATATTTAGATTCTATAAAGCCCTTAATGAAAAAAAATCTAAATGATTTTGAAGCATATGAAAGAAAAGAAGAAGCATTAAAAGAAAGAGACTTTTTATTGTGGTATGATATTTATAAAAATAGTAAAACATCCATGTATGTAATAATATTTAAAAATTATTTAAAGTCTATTGATACATTGAAATCAATGTTAGACAAATATCAATATTATCTAAATAATAAAGATTATGTATATGTTAGAGAAGTAGAATGTAGATTTACGAAAATAAACCCATTTTTAAAACAAAAACAAGAAATTACAAGAAAATATTATATAGACAAAAATAATAACCTTAAAACTGTAAATAGCGATAATGAAAATCTAAAAGGTTTATTAGATACTGTGTTAAATTGATTGAAATCTAATACTCGAAAGGGCGCATTTTGAAATAAAGGAATTGAAGGGAAGAAGAAATTCTTCCCTTTGTTATTTTTATAAAAAAATTAACACTTTTTTGAACACCGTATCATATTTTTTATTATATTTGTATTAATCTATAAAATATGATGAAACGATTTTTTCTTAAAACAGCTTACTTACTTGGTCAGGAATCCAAGTGCGTATCTAAACAGGTAGGATGTGTTATCGCAAAAGATAAACGCATCATATCAACTGGCATAAACGGAACACCTCCCGGTTATAAGAATTGTTGCGACCAATTTCCTGATTACAATCCTGAAACAGATAGAGAAAAACATCACGCATGGTCAAGAATCTATGAAGTTCATGCCGAAATGAACGCTATAGCTTTTGCAGCTAAAAACGACATAGGCATTGAAGGCGCTGAACTTTATACGATTCTTCAACCATGCGATGAGTGCCTTAAGAACATTATAGCTGCAGGAATAAAAAAGATTTATTACGTTGTACCTTATGACAAAGCAACTTTGAATAATGAGCTTTGGTGTAAAATTACAAACGAAATGGTTATAGACCCGATATTAAACAAATGGCTTAAAAAACAAGAATCATGAATTACGAACTAGTAGTCTCAAAAATACGAGAGCAATTAAAAAAATATATACAGGTACATGATATTAAAGCGCTTGTTCTTGGAGTCTCCGGAGGAATGGATAGTTGCGTATGCGCTGCTCTTGCGAAACCTGTTTGTGATGAATTGGAAATTCCACTTTATGGAAGAAGCATTCCAATATCTGGAAACAAAGAAGAAGAAAAAGACAGAGCATTTGAAATAGGTACAAATTTTTGCCATGATTTTGACGAAGTTTATTTATTGGATGAAGATTTTCAGAGTATATGGAGTCATTTAGATATTGAAGGTTGGGATGTAGATGATGAAGATACAACGAGGAAATTTCGCCAGGGGAATATTAAAGCACGCCTTAGAATGATTTATCTTTATGATTTGGCACAATTACACCATGGGTTAGTATTGTCTACAGACAATCAAACAGAATATCTCCTGGGTTTTTGGACTCTTCATGGAGATGTTGGGGATTATGGAATGATACAGAATCTTTGGAAATCAGAAGTCTATGATTTAGGTGAATGGTTAATAAAAAATGAATTAAAGGAAGAAGCAGCTGATGCATTAAATTCTTGTATTGAGTGTCAAGCAACAGACGGGCTCGGAATTACGAATACTGATTTAGACCAGATTTTGCCCGGATGGGAAGGGACTTCTCGAGATGGCTATAAAAAAGTAGATGAAATATTACAGAATTATGAAATGGAATATGCTGTTCATGGACAGGATGGAATTTTCGAATATACAGATTTTAATAGTCCTGTAATTATACGTCATATAAGAACTAGATTTAAACGAGACAATCCCCATAATATTTCAAGATTTGATTTATTTAAAGGTGTTTTGTAAGAAAACTTACTCAGTTATAAATTGTATAATATTAAAAATTTATATGAAAAAGGCACTTATAGTCGTTGACGTACAAAATGATTTTTGTCCAGGAGGTTCACTAGCAGTTCCAGAAGGAGATCAAATAATTCCATTAATAAATGAATTACTACCAAAATTTGATTTAGTTATATTCACAATGGATTGGCATAATCCTGAAATGAAGGCGTTTGCTTCTCAACACGAAGGATTACTCCCATTTGATAAGTATATAAATCCAGATGGAAACGAAGATACTCTTTGGCCGGATCATTGTATAGCTGAAACTCCTGGGGCAGAGTTACACCCCAGTTTGGACATAGCTAAGTGCAAAAAAGATTTCTATTTCTTTAAAAAAGGAACCGAAAAGGAATATCATCCATATAGTGGATTTGGCGGAACGGAGCTAGCTCAATTTTTAAATGAAAGAGAAATAGAAAGAGTTTATATTGTAGGGCTTGCATTAGATTTTTGTGTTGCTGATACAGCAGTTGATGCAGCGATGGAAGGATTTGACACAATTGTTATTGAAGATGGAACAAGACCAATTAATAACGATATAAATGATACACTTAAAAAATTTCAAGAGGCTGGAGTAAAATTTATCGAAAGCTGGGAAATGGAAATGTATGAACTCATGTAATCATCATAACATTATGAAACAAACACCAAAAAGTATTTACGAGTTTAAAAAGGGAGATAAAATTACTCGTATCAAACCATCAAAACCCGTTGTAAAAATGGGTGAAGAAGAATTCGTCGATAGAAATTATATAGGCACACCATTTATATTTGTTGGCATTGCTAATGGATGCATTTATTTAAAGAGAATAATATCAGAACAGGCTAAAGAGCTCATGTCATTCTTTAGCATGTTAAGTGGTGGTTCTGGAGAATCTTCGATAATGCATCTTGAACTTGAACTTTTTGAGGAGGGGTGGGATTATTATATCGAACCTGAATCTTTAGGTTTAGAAGATTTTGATGAGAATGTTCCTTTAAAGGAATTAGAAAAACAAAAGAAAGAGGCTATTGATAATGAGGATTATCAAGAAGCAGATCGTTTGCAAAAGTTAATCGACAAAAAGAAAAAATAAGATGTCATCTACTCTTTGGGATACGTCGGGTTCAAATTGGTGGATAGAACACTATCCAATTTATAAAAAGGAGGAAGAGGAATATGAGGAAGAAGAGGAATGCGAGGAAGAAGAGGAATGCGAGGAGCCTTCTTTATTAGAAGATATATTGCGTCGTTATGATGAAAATCCTCGTAATGATTATCTAAAAGATGATGAAGAAGAAATAAAAGGGCACGTTGAAAGCTTCATAGAGGCATTTAAAGTTCCAAAAAATAAAAGGAAAAAAGTCAAAGAAATTCTTCAAAAGAAAAATTCTGAAAGAACCCTCGAAGAGAAAAATTTTTTGAAACAATTTATCATCAAAGCAAAAAATATTCAAAAACCAAAGATAGAAATTGTTCGTCAAGGGGAAGAGGATGAAGAAGAAATAGACAATAATGAAATAGATATAGAAGAACTTGAAAAAGAACTTGAAAATATTTATGAAAAAGAACTAGAGGAAGAACTTCGAAAAGGCCAATCTATACAAAGTTTGAAAGAAAAAATGTATGGTTATTATGACCAAATAATTGATCAAAGAGGATGGAGCGATCTTCCAACAGATAACACAGGGTGATAGTTGGAGTTCGTTAGATTTACAAGAATAATAAAAACTATAAGATAATTTTTTTATATCATTTTTATTTGTTATATTAGCAAGGTAAAAGTAATTAAACTTATTTGCTATGAATATACAATCAATTTCGATAGTCGTTCCGACTAAAGGATGCGTCAATAGTTGCAAATTTTGCGTATCCAGAATGCACACCAATGATTACGAAAGAATTTTTAATAAGTTCCAAATCCAAAAGAGAATAAAATGGGCTGTGATGAATGGTGTAAATACTTGTATCATTACAGGAACTGGCGAAGCTCTACAAAATAAGAATTTCCTGTATCTTTTATCTGAAATTTTCAGCGAGCTTGAACATCCATTTCCTAATGTAGAATTCCAAACAACTGGTGTTCTTTTGACTGCTGCAGATAATATTCAACACCTTAAAAGCCTAGGTGTAAACACAATTTCCCTTTCAGTTTCCGATATCTATGATGATTTCAACATGGAAATCATCTCGGCCCCTCCTTCATTAAGATTCGATTTAAAAGAGCGTTGTAACATTATCAAAAATGAAGGATTTAATCTTCGTCTTTCGTTAAACATGACGAAATATTATGATGATGCAACACCACAAGATTTAATAAACAGATGTAAATATCTTGGAGCCGATCAGGTAACATTTCGTAAGTTGTATTCTTCGGATGATAATTCGGAACAGTCACAATGGGTAAAAGAAAATGCATGTGTTAAAATCCTTGATGAGGTACGAGAATTCATAAAAGGAAAAAATGGCAAGGGAACACTTCTTTATCATCTTCCATTTGGCGCATCAGTATATTCAATAAACGGAATGAGTACTGTTATAGACGATGATTGCATGTCAAAAGAAAATGATGCAGCACTAAAATATGTCATTCTTCGTGAAAATGGAAAACTTTATGCTCGTTGGGATGATGAAGGAAGCTTGATATTCTAATTATGAAAAAGAAACTAACAGATAAGGAACTATTTGATCGTCTTGCAGGTATCATTGAACCAGTTACAAGAGAATATAAAGAAGTAATTCCTAAGAGAGTAAAAAAACATAAACCAAAGAAATGACTAGATTTTTAATATTATTTAATGATGTTGAAATGGTCTTCGATATAACGAAGATGTCATTGAATGATGTTTTAAATATCATCATCAATACAAATAATGCGTATCTTCATTGGTGTAGATTATATCAATCAGATACAGATCAATTACGAATCGGGAAAGGATTTGTATCATTTATTATAAATAATGATCAAAGTTTAAGTTTATATGGATACGGAGAGGGGAGTGAAGCTATTTATAATAAAATGCCAGAATTAAGAAATCGACCAAATGTATATATTACTATCGGACAAGATATTACTAATTTATACCCAAGTGAATTAACTATTTGGGAAACAATAGATTTTTTTATAAATAATCGTGTTCGGGAATTAAAAATTCATAGAGGGGAAAAAGGATATGCATCATGGGGAGAAATTACTTATCAAATAAACAATTATCAAAGACCTGTACTTGTTGCATCAAATGTAGATAGTAGTGGATAATGGATTGGTATGAAGAACATATTGAAGAACCTATTAGAGGAGTTGTAAAAACATTACGAGATAATGGTTTTAATACAACATGTTCTTGTGGACACGAAATGTATGTTGAAGGAGATATAATTGCTGATTATGAACTTCAACGGCTTCATAAATTATTGTGGGATTATTGTCATGAACACAAAATTCCCATTAGTTATGAAATTAAATTCGAATTAAGAGTATCAGAAGGATTTTTATTATATACACGTTTTTATATTGAATTCAAATGATTATAAAAAGCATTCTAGACACAGACCTTTACAAGCTTACAATGCAGCAAGCTGTAATGAAACTTTATCCAAGAGCTAAAGTTAAATATTCCTTTATTAACAGAGACAACACTCCATTTCCTGAAGGATTTGCAGAAGCTCTTCGTCAAGAAGTTAAAGATATGGAAAAACTCGCTTTAACTAAAGACGAAAAGAATTTCTTATTTAAGAAATGTTATTTTTTGGATCCGGTTTATCTAGACCTTCTTTATGGATATCGATTTGACGCGTCAGAAGTTGGAATAATCCAAAATGATGGCGACCTACAAATATCTATAGAAGGATATTGGCATCGTACCATTTTATGGGAAGTTCCATTAATGGCCGCCATTTCTGAATTATATTTCAAAATGACTAATCAAAAGCCATGTCGAAGATCAGATCGCGAAGAAAATAACAAAAAGAAAGCCTCTACATTCAGAATGCATGGGATGCATTTCGCTGACTTTGGAACCAGAAGAAGATTTTCCTATGAAAATCAGGATGAAGTAATAAATGATTTTATGAACTCATTCACAAGTGATAATTTTGTAGGAACTTCAAACGTTCACCTTGCCCACAAATACAACCTTACACCCATGGGCACCCATGCACATGAATGGTTTAGTTTTCATGCAGCCAAATATGGTTACAAGATGGCCAATACAATGGCGATGGAGGCATGGTCTAATGTATTCAGGGGTGATCTGGGTATTGCTTTACCTGATACTTTTACATCAGATGTTTTCTTCAGACAATTTGAGAAAAAATTCTCAAAACTTTATGACGGAGTTCGTCATGATTCAGGTGACCCGATTGAATTTGCAAAGAAAGCAATAGCACATTATGAAAGTCAGGGGATAGACCCAAAATCTAAAACAATTATCTTCTCTGATAGTTTGAATACCGAAGCTGCACGTCAAATAAAAGATTTCTGTAGGGGTGTAATCAAATGTTCATTTGGTATTGGAACTAATTTCACAAATGATGTTGGAGTTAAACCATTAAATATGGTCATCAAGATGACAGCAGCCAAACCATTTAATGAAGATTGGATTAATACAATCAAATTGTCTGATTCTCCTGGAAAACACACCGGTGACCAAAAAGAAATTGAAGTTTGTAAACACATATTACACATACCATGAAAACAGAAATTCACTCTAAGAACCGAAGAATATGAAGAAATATGAAGTTATAGTATTTAACCCAGGATGTAGTGTTCCAAAGGAATATGACATCTTGGCTACTCATTTTTCTATTGAAAAGGGGGCTTACTTTTTTTGGCAAGACCAAATTCTTTTGACAACAACCCCAGTAGCATTAACCGTTATTGAAACCATTCAAGAATATAAAGATTGAAACTATGAAAATAACAATTATTAGAGAATTTGAATTATCAATGAGCGATATTGATGATATTATGTCAACCGCTCTTGAAGGTGGTATCACTTATTGGTGTGGGGGAAGCCATAATTCACAAAGTTCCTGAAGAACATAAAGATGATATTGAATTTGCATCAGAAGTAATCAGTCGTGATGGCGAATTATTATTAAAGGATGCAGAAACTCCAGAATCTTGGATTCTTACAAAAGAAAAATTCGCACAGGGTTTTAAAAAATTCTGTGAAGAAAGGAATGTAGATCCGGATCAAGTAGTTGAAGATTGCGATGCAGATGATGCTGATTGCATAATTCAATATGCATTGTTCAACCAAATTATATTTGGATAATGTATAAGGAAGATTCACCCAAACAGGTCATCATAATACGAAAAGACCTTAATATGAGGAAAGGAAAAATGATTGCTCAAGGAGCTCATGCTTCTATGAAAGTCATATCTGACATGATGCAGCAATCAGGAGTTTGGTTTTCTGGAGATCACAATGATTTTATAAAAGAAAACAAACTAACCGTCGTTGTTGATTCTCCCCTTGATAAATGGCTTAATGGAATCTTTAAGAAGATTGTTGTGGGTGCTGAAAATTTAAATGAAATGATAACAGCGTACAACGAAGCTAAAAAGCAAGGAATCCCATGTTCATTAATTGAAGATGCTGGATTGACTGAATTTGGAGGGCAAGTTACAATTACTGCTGCTGCAATAGGTCCTGATTTGCCAGAAAAAATTGACAAAATTACAGGAAATTTTCAACTTTTGTAAAACACTTGACACCGTTTAGCATATAATATGAAAAAATACATTATGTTAAGCGAAAAAAGAATAGGAATTGTTGGACAAGGATTTGTTGGCAATTCAATTAAAGAAGGAATGATTAAAGACTATCCTAATTTGTTAACATTCGACATTCAACCACGACTTTCTATGTGCAAATCATTGGAAGAAATGGTTAAACAAACAAATGTGATATTCGTTTGTATTCCAACTCCGATGCAAAAGGATGGAAAGTGCTATACAGGTTTGTTAGAACAAGTCGTTGATGATATTTCAAAAATAGTAACTTCAGATGACTATTTTAAGGATAAGATATTAATTCTAAAGACGACTATTCCTCCAGGAACGACTGAAATGCTTCAAAACAAATATATGATGTTTCATTTTGTTTTCAATCCTGAATTCTTAACAGAAGCTAATGCAGTAAATGATTTTAAAAATCAGAATCGCATTATTTTAGGAGGAAATAATGAAGAAGCTTTAAATATAGTTTCTGATTTATACAAAAAATCGTTTCCATTTATTCCTATTGTAAAAATGACTTCGCAAGAGGCAGAAATGGTTAAGTATATGACCAACACATTTTTATCTACAAAGGTTATTTTTGCAAATGAAATGTATCAAATTTGTAATGCTTTAGGAATTGATTATGAAAGAGTTTATAAGGCTGCTAAACTTGACACAAGATTAGGTGAATCTCACTGGAAAGTTCCTGGGCCAGATGGTGATTTTGGTTTTGGTGGTCATTGTTTTCCAAAAGATACTAATGCAATAAAATACTTAGCAAATCAAAATGGGGTTGACACTACTCTTCTCAATGCCGTTCTTAAAAAGAATGACAAAATACGAAAAAATAGAGAATGGGAAAACCAAAAAGGACGATCAGTAATCTAAAATAAAAACATATGCAAACAGATGACAAAAAACAAAGCTTTTGGGATAAGAAACCATTTGATAAAACTAAATCTTCAGAAGAAGAAAAAACAGATGTTTATAATGGCAAATACATGGGGTGAATCTGTAGGGCCGGGTGATAGTGTTATATATGTTCCAAATCATGCATTTGAGGATGGTAAACCAAATTTTAATCATCCAAGTTGCGAGTATGGAATTATTAAGTCTGCACAATCCCGTTACATATTCGTCAATTACGTTGTTAATGGAATTGTACAAGGAACAGCAAAAGCTACAGATCCGAGAAATTTATTTTTATTAAACGGAGAAAGCTTATTTGATTTGATTGAGGTTTTTAATAAAATAAAAAATAAATGAAGTACACTAATTTAATTATAAACGGAGATCTTATAAAGGTTGATCAAATCATTTCGGATAACAAAATATTAAAACCTATAACTATTTTAATATCTTTGCCTGTTGCTTTTACTGGGTTATCTATTTTAACTAGTGTTCTTCCGGCAGCATTGATGATTGATGGAACTAGATATTTAAAATATCGATATTACAGATACATGAAAAATTATAAAAGGTATCGATATTATGACCGAGTTTTTACATCATTAGGATATAGTCATCAACAAAAATCCAAAATGCTATTAGCTTTTGAAACTTTACCTGATCGTTTTAGGCAAAAAACAAATACAAAATATATTTTGCGCAAAGGGTCTTATCATTTAGTTTACATTCGAGAAAATATTCAAAAAGATTTTTATAACTTGGCTAATAGATTTAAATGAAAGAAATTACCGGAAATTTGATAACATTGGCTAAAGAGGGTCATTTTGATATGATTGTTCATGGCTGTAATTGTTTTTGCACTATGGGGTCAGGAATTGCTAAAGAAATTCGTCAAGAATTTCCCGGAGCTTATGCAGCTGATTGTAAAACTATTAAAGGCGACCGAAATAAATTAGGAGCATTTACATATTATGATGTTGTTGGTGAC
>Ga0116145_1003627_pt1 | contig 12810 bp, 19 predicted proteins | sample AD_JPNHG1_MetaG_FD_89747 | JGI IMG/M metagenome (GOLD analysis project Ga0116145, IMG submission 89747) | Active sludge microbial communities of municipal wastewater-treating anaerobic digesters from Japan - AD_JPNHG1_MetaG | ecosystem: Engineered > Bioreactor > Anaerobic > Digestate | place... | reverse complement strand
TGATGGAAATTGCGGGATTTTCGATACTCAAGATGCAATTAAACATCTTGAGAGTAGAGGATATAAAGTCACACCACCGGAAGTTCCACAAGAACCTGAAGCAATCATTATTTCCTGGGAAAGGGGATATATGAGTGAAGGCTTCATGAAGTATATTTCAGAAGTATTTGATGTTGAACCTACATATAATTAATTATGGGACTGAGTGACAATCATGAAGATCAAATATTTGTAAGAAATCATCTTAATTTATAAATTGTGTAAAAATGAAAACAGGTAATACAAAGGCAATTTGCAAAAAAGGCAAGCATGGCATGACTAAACATGGGGTTTATTCATATAAAAACGGAACCGTTGTTTCCATTCGGTGTTTAGAATGTGCTAGAGAACAAAAAAATCTTCGTCGTCAAGACAAAGAAAAATACGAGCATGATAAAGCATACTCTAAACAATGGTATAGAGATAATAAAGAAAGGCATCGTCAGAGAAGTCAGATTTTAAGAAGCAAAGAACAAGAACAAAGAAAAAGAAGGGTTGAAAATTATTTTAATAAAATGAAACCTGAAATAACTCGACTCTTAAAAATTTTTGAATCCCCATTAACATTAAAGGATATAAAAAATCATTGCTACCGATTAAATACAACTTCTATTTACAAAATAAAAGCATTTATCATAAACAATAAAAGAAGTAAATTATTGAATCGTGAAGCATACATGCAATCATATGTTGTAAAATATGCTTGGGGAATTGCCGGCGACGGATTTAATAATTATTCTTCGCTGCCTGAACGAACAAAAGAAAAAATAAGAAAGGAATACAAGGACAAAGCCAAAGATATTGTAAATAAAAAAATTGCTGAACTTTGTGCTAATATTTAAAAAATTGTTTATATTTGTTCTTTAAATAACTAAGAGGACTTGTCGCTTCGCAAGAAGAGGAACTTCAGGACATCTCTGCTAAATGCGGGAGGGCTAAACCCCCGATACTACCGCAGAGGATGCGAGCCAAATAGACCGAGGCGGAAAGCAGGCCAATGAGGTCGGGTTGGTGCTTAGAGAAATGACGAGATAAAACAGAATCCTGGGTACGCTCAAGTTATTTTTTAAAAAATATTTTTATGGCAGAAAATAGAGGTAATCGAAATCGAAGAACTTCTCTGGAACAAATAGAGAAGTTTCCATTATCGCAAGAAGATAAAATCAATTATTTTAGAATTGCATTAGGACTCCAAAAAATTGGAGTAGATAATGAAATGGCAGATCGAATCATCCAAACATATGAAGCAGTTACTCGTTTAGGAGGTAAATTTAGTATTGAAGATGCTGTTGATATAGAATTATCTCTTGATCGAAAATATCGAAAAAAAGATGTAGTAGTAAGAGCAGAACCTGATAATTGACAAAACTTCTGAATTAGAATTACTTATAAGAATAAACATTAAATAAATGCCAGAATTAAGAAGATTATCTGATGGAGCAGGAGATGCAGGCTCAATGGTTGATGCCATTGCATGGAACGAAGATGGAACATTCAAAGAAATTGCAGGCCATAAACCAATGTTGGGTTGTTCTCTTAAAGTTGGAAGTCCATTTGCAAGATCATATTCCAATCAAGATTGGTGGATGACTACACCGATAACTGAGATTATTGAAGATATTGAAAAAGAAGATGGACATTATGTTCGTTTTAAAACACAGAACAGCGAGTATGAATATTTTTCAGGAAATGCATCTTTATGGGCAAAAACAAAGAAGAGAATTAAAAAATGAAAGCTGAATTACAAAAGAAACTAGTTAGCAAATATCCTGAATTTTTTCAATATTTGCAGGAGAATGAAACTCCTATGATCGATCCGGCCCAACCTGTTATGCATGAAGTCAACAAACTACTGAATCAGAAAAAGATTGTATTACCAATGCAGTTTGGATTTGAATGTGGTGATGGATGGTACTGGTTACTAGATCAGTTGATGGATACGATTTACTCTTATTGTAAAAATAATAATAAACCTATCCCTCATGTTTCTCAGATAAAAGAAAAATGGGGAGGTCTTTGTTTTTATTCAGGAGGGGATGAAATGATTCATGGCATGATATGGCTTGCAGAACATATGTCATATAGCATTTGTGAAACCTGTGGAACAAATCGTAATGTTGGCCAAACAGAAGGATGGGTTTACACTATATGTGAAGATTGTAGAGAAAAAAACCCCAAGGCTAAAGAATTACCATTTAAATTGCGAAAAATATGAAAAGACTTAGCATTTTAATTTTGACATTATTTTTAGTCAGTTGCGCTACTAAAATAACAGAAAAAGATTATTACATGAATGAAGATTTTACTCTCATTGACCGTGCGGAAACTACAAGCATAAAAGATGATTCTCCTGTAACTGTTTGGACTTGGGTAATTAAGCGCAATATAACATCAGGAGATAGTATTGAAATCGCAAAAATTTCCAATCTATCGACTATTGATCAACAGTCCTGTGGTTGTGGGAATTCTAAAGTTTTTACTATTAATAATGAATTATGGTATAATAAAAAAATTGGGGATAATTTACATTTTGATTATATTCGTCGATCAAGATTTTTTAAAGTCGCCCAATCAAACGAAACCCAATTAAGTAATACGGTACAACAACCACAAATACAAAAACAACCGCCAATTACTTACACAACACCTATGAGTGATCTTGAAACAGAAAGAAAAATAATGGAATTAGAGCGTCAAAAAATACAAATAGAATTAGAATTAGAAAAATTAAAAACTAAATAATAATGTCAAATTCAAAAGCAACCTCAGGAGGTGTGTCCTTAGCAACAGTTTTAGTGGCTATATTTGTAGTTCTAAAATTGACACATGTAATTGATTGGTCTTGGTGGTGGGTATTCTCGCCGTGGTGGATAGGAATCGCTATATTCGCGGCAATATTAGCTGTAATTGGCCTTGTTGCTGGTGTAGTATTAATTTTAAAAAGGCTATAAGATGGGAAAAATAACTACTTATGAAAGATTACCAGAAGACCTTGGTGGTTTTGAAGTTGAAGTATTTTGGGAACTTGGTGATCAGTTTGATGAAGCAGGAGATGGTCATTGTTTCATGCACTTTGTTGATGGATATTCACCATCCGGATATAAATTCTCAGGCTCAACAGAAGTTGTTGATGGAGAATGGAGTGACGTAGATGATGTAGAGTTTGAAGGAGAGGAATGAAAAATTGGATTTCCAATTTAATTCTTTTTATAACTTTATTATTCATAGCTATTTTATTTGGATGGTTTGGATTAATAATGTTAGCAGGGATTTATATTATTGGATTTTTTATTAAAATTTTTAAACATAAATGAAAAAACAAAAACGTATCATTTTAGTAGGCCCTACTGCATCAGGAAAAAATTTCATTAGATCTAAATTCGCTGAAAAGGGATTTAGTTTCGATGTATCATATACCACTAGAGAACCAAGAGAGGGTGAAGAATTCGGTGTAGATTACAACTTTATTTCAAAAGAGGAATTTAAAAAAATGATTAAGGACAAAGCCTTCTATGAATGGGTTGAGTACAATGGAAACTATTATGGAACTGGATTATGGGAATTTAAACATTCGGACGTTTTCATAATGGAAACAGATGGTATTAAACATCTTAAACCCAAACATCGTAAAAAATCTTTGGTTTTGTTTGTAAACACAGCTGAAAACGTTCGAATTGACCGAATGAAAGAAAGAGGATGGGACAACGAAAAAATTGCTGATCGTATAAAGACAGATAAAGAAAAATTTGATAATTTTACTGATTTTGATTTGCAAATTCAATCAGTATGACTAGATGATACACCCCATTATCACATATGGAAATAGCATGTTAACTCAGAAGTCTGGAGAAATCCCACAAAATTTTCCAAATATTCATGAGTTAATAAACGATATGTTTGAAACAATGTTGAAAGCTAATGGTATAGGATTATCAGGAATTCAGATCGGAATTCCTTTACGAATTTTCGTCATTGAAGTAAAAAAACAACGAGAGGGTGATTTTGGATTTCGAGGAGTATTCATAAATCCATATATCAGAAAAGAATTTGGAGAGAAAGTAAAATTTACTGAAGGATGTCTTTCCGTACCAATGATTTCTGCAATCGTAGAAAGAAGTGCTGCAATAGAATTAGAGTACTACGATGAATATTGGAAGAAACATATTTAATATTTCTATTGTTGATGAAAAAACTGCCGACAGTTTGAAATTATTTAAATATCCAGAAAAAGGTCCAAGAGGAAACGAAGGATTATATTTTCCCACAATACTCGGAGGAAACGTTTCGGAAGATATTCATCAATTATTCCGGCGGTTAAATGGCAAATTTGGGGTGTCTGATTCCCTACGTCTATGGGTCCTTATATATCCAAAGGGTACCCCAGAAGTTAATGCAACGTATCAAGAAAACTACTGGGTAAAGGGAAATAAGAATGAAATAGTTATATGTCTAAGTTTAGATCAGAATAACCACCTGCAATGGGTTCATTCATTTTCATGGGGAATGCCAACAGGGATAACTGAGGCAACAAAAATGCAAGCTATTTCTATTGAAACATTTGACCACGCTGGTTGGGTTCAATATGCTAAATGGCTGGATGAAAATCTTCATTTATATAAACAAAGGGATTTTAACAAAGAATTTTCTTACATAAAATTAAAACCAACTAAGGCTTCTATCATAACTATTATTATATTAGCAATCATAATTTCTGTAGGAACTAATTTTTGGGCAATTTATAACGAGATAGATGATTATGAAGAAACAGGTAATCGTAATTGGAACTCATTCATTCGTAGACGTAATTACTAATAGCTCATCAGAACTATTTGTTTTAGGTGAAGCTAAGTCTATTGAAGCGGTTAAAGAAGTGCTTCAGGTTATGCTTGATCATTGGAATCAAATGGCTGCACAAGGAATATTTGGTTCTCATTATGTATCGAATGAAAGATATTCATTATCAACAAATGAGAAAGCAGAATATAAACCTATTAAAAAATGGAGTGAAACTTTCGGCCGAATTTACATTTATACAGAAGAACGATATAGAGATGATATGGAAGAAATAAAAAAATTTAAAAGAGATCATCCAAAATCAGATTGGGGCCCGGGTTGGGGTTATGAAAAGAAGGAAAATATTGGCAAAATCATGATCGAAAGCGAAAGTGACAACTCTATCCCTCATGAAATGTTTGAGTGGATTGAATCTGCTTTTGGTTATAATACAGAAAGATACCACCTAGGATAAAACTTTAGGTTCTATGGAAAGAAACACATCCTTTACCGTATGGAATAAGGTTGGAATGACTAATACCAAACTTCAGAATGTACTTAGCAGCTATGCTTGTATGTTCGGAAATAAAACGGGTAAACAATTTACGACCAAAAAATACAAACATGGTGTAAAAGTTTCACGTGTTTGGTAAACATTTCGTTGAAAATAAATCCCTCTAGATTTTTTATTTAAAGGGATTTTTTTTATATTTGCATGTAATGACTATATAAACTCACATGATTAAAACCAGAATTTTCCCAGAACACAATTACAAGGCTATTCATGTTAATGGCAAAACAATTCGTATAGCTCTTAATTCTAAGAGGCCTATAGATGAACTCAGTTATCCTGAATTCTATGACGTAAAGGTGACACCATACTGCGAAGGAAACTGCCCCTATTGTTATCAAAATAGCCTAGATACAAATAGCCATCCAAAGGACATTATCAAAAGATTTCTTGCTTTCTTTGGTCCTATGAATGAGAATCAGAAACCGTTCCAAATTGCCTTTGGGGGAGGTGAACCAACAACACATCCAGACTTTATTGAACTCATTAAAGTTTGTTACGATATGGGTATTATGCCCAATTATACAACAAATGGAATGTGGTACGCTTCATCAGAAGAAAATCAGAAAAAGCTACTTGAAGCTACTAAGAAGTTCTGTGGTGGTGTTGCTGTTTCAACACATCCGCATTTACGCAGATTTTGGGAGAATGCAACCAATCTATACATAAAAGAGAATATCTTCACTAATCTTCATATAATTATAGGAGATCGTTATTCAATTGATGATTTTGCAAGAGTTTATAAATTGTATAGAGGATTTGTGAAGTATTTCGTTTTGCTCCCGCTTACTGCGCAAGGAAGAGCAAAAGAATCCTTTGTTGATTGGGAATATTTTAAGGACAAGATTGATGGAAGCCCTGCTGATATAGCATTTGGCGCTAATTTTTATCCTTATCTTTATAAGGACCCTAAAAGGTTTACGGTTTCTCTTTACGAACCGGAAATCATGTCTGCTTATCTTGATTTGGAAGATATGAAAGTTTACAAATCAAGTTTTAGTTCTTGTGAAAAGAAAATTGGCAATAATAAATTTCAAGATGAAGTAATATGTCGTTTGGAGAAATAATTTATGCAGCGGTAACTTCCGCACTTATATCGTTTCCTATTGCATTAGCTTGTTGGAAACTTTTTAAGTGGAAGTTAAATATATGTGCAAACATAGGTGCCGGCGCCTATGGTGGTATTAGTACCTTGTTTGGTTTAGTCATCCCAGCTAAATGGCCCATGTGGTTTATTACTATTATGTTAATAGCTGTATATGTGATAATTCAAAGAATAATTTTAGATTATATTGATAAAACTTATGTCAAAAAAGAAGTTTAAATCTTGTCAGGAATTAGTAGAATCCTGGGAAGAAAAAATGGAAAAAGATTTGATCAATAGACCACATCTCGTTTTGAATAGAATTAAAACCCCAGATGGAACAATTATTACATCATATCATGTCCATGATTATGTATCTCATATGGATAAAAATGGCAAAGAATACATGGTTGATGGAGGATTGGAATATCTTCGTAGAAATGTTTATGAAGATGCTCCATACGAAGAGATGTCAGTGACAACTGAAGCCCCATTTGAACAGATACGTGAATCTATGCATTGGGGAACCTATGGCAAAAAGGGTGATCAACCTTTAAGATATGTAACAGTAAGTCAAATGAGTGACCAACATATAAAAGCTATATTGAATCAGAAGATGGGTGCTAAATGGGTCCAGGAAATTCTTGAGGATGAATTGAAATATAGAGCCAAAAAAGGAATAACAATTAATGATTAAAGACATTCTCAAACCGAAGCCTATTGAAGACATTGTCAATGACATGTTAACGCCTTCGTATGATACTAATCCTGCAAATACTGTTTTAAGTTTGATTGACAAACCAGAAATTTTAGCTCCTATTATTGAGCATGAAAGCTTTACTTCTAGAATAATTTTAAAACAACTTTTAGCAAAATGTTGTACAGCTGACCGTCACTTAAGAATTGCAAAGATTATCTTAAAAAAAGATATTGACCCTTCTTGTGATAACAATCGATTTCTAAAATTAGCTTATCATAATAACAGCATAGATATAATTAAATTGTTATTAAACGAAGAATCTGTTCGTAATAAGCTTTCAGCACGAGAAAAAAGAGAATTAGCAGGGTATTTATATTTAACAGGACCAGTAATAATTGAATCATTTGAAGTAACAAAATTAATTCCATGATCCGTATAAATAATTAAAAACGGATCGTGAAAATCATACTCTCATTAGATGGCGGCGGAATACGAGGAATTGTTCCAGCCGCCGTCTTGGCTTATCTAGAAGATCGAATTCAAAATATAATGCATGATAGACGACTAAGAATTGCCAACTTAGTAGATTTTGTTGCAGGCACCTCTTCTGGTTCTATCATCGGTGGATTAATGATTATTCCTCAAACAACCAAAAATAATTATGTTACCACTTTATATACTATGTGGGAAATTGTCCAAATGTATTTTGAATTTGGAGGACAAGTATTTAAAAAGAATAATTTTTGGTATGATGTGAAAACCGTTTGGGGATTATTTGGTCCTAGATTCCCTGAGAGTAATATAGAGGCGCCTTTGCTTCAATATATGAATCACTATAAGCTAAAGGATTTATTAAAACCTTGCATGTTTAGCGGGTATGATATAGATAAAAGAAAGGTAATATTTTATACAAACGCAGATGAACATCAGTTATATTCAGATTATTATCTAAAGGACGTTGTCCGCGGATCTGCATCTGTTCCATCTATATTTCCTCCAGCTTATTTTAATGAAGGAATTCATGTTAATACAATCATTGACGGGGGAGTCTTTGCCAACAATCCTGCTTTAGCAGCATATATGGAAGTTTCTAAAACGATATTTAAAGGAGACACTCAACCAAAGAATTACGGAACCCAGGATATAATGATGATTTCTTTAGGAACCGGAGATTATTCTAAAAAATCATTCCCATATAATAAAACCAAAAAATGGGGGTCAGCGCAATGGACTGTTCCTGCATTAGATATGGTAGCAACATCCAATTCAGAAGTTACTCATTATCAAATGGAAAAAATATTCGCCACTACAAATTCTCTACAAAATTATAAAAGAATTAATCCTCCAATATTATTAGGTTCAACAAATTCCCTTGATGCATCTAAAGATAACTTATGTAAACTATTAAAGGATGCCCAAAATTATACAAAGCAAAATAAAGATATGCTAGAACAATTAGCAAGGCAAATTTGCGATATAAAGGGAATCCATAATTGGGACGACGTCGATTAATTTTAACAATCCCTTAACATCATATATTTAAATAAGTATTTATATATCAATTAGATATATAACATATTTATTATCAATTCTTTCTAAGTGAAACTTTTGCTGCAATATGTTTAGTTTTCACTGCCTAAGGAGCTCTATATATAATAAAAACTCTAAAAGGCATGAAAAATGTACTAATACTTGAGAGATCAAGTGAAAATCTTAAAAAGGTTAGTCAGAAAGGAAAGACTATCCTTGAAGGAGTATTTGCCGAGTTTGGAGTTGAAAACAGAAACGGACGCGTTTATGAGGAAAAAGAATATCTTCCTCACTTAGAGTACTTAAAAAAGGACATTCAAAGCGGAAGTCTTTTAGGTGAACTTGACCATCCTGAAAGATTTGAAGTTGCGCTTGGAAATGTTTCACATAGAGTAACAGATTTATGGTATGATCAGCAAAATCGTCAGGTAAAAGGTCGTATCGAAATTCTTGAAGGAACACCTAAAGGGCAAATTGCAAAAGCCCTTCTCGAATCAGGCGTTCCTCTTTCTATTTCTTCACGTGCTGCGGGTACAGTAAATGAAGATAAAACTGTTTCTATTCAGCAGATTTACACCTATGACTTAGTTGCTAAGCCTGGATTTGAAAAAGCTCAATTGGAAACTGTTAATGAAAGCGCAAGAGCAAGAATTGAAAATCAAATTAGACAATTAAACGAGTCCTATAGTAAGTTTGAAAAAGATCATAATGATCTTAAATCCGAACTAGGTATTATGAATGAACATGTTTCTATCTATGATTTAACAGACAAATACCCAGCTGTAAAACTTAGAGAAGAAGCTAAAGAACTTGTTAAAAATAAAAGCGAGCAAAAGATGAATGAAAAAGTAAATGAAGAAAATGTTCAGCAATGGACTGTTTACTTTAAGAACGAACTTAGCAAAGCACAAGAAAGATTAACAGCTATTGAAAATGCAATTCTTGAAGGTGGCCAAACTAAAGAGATTAAAGCTCTTAAGGAGTATGTCGACGAATTACGTAAGTTACAAGAAAAGCATCAGAAATGGACTGGTGACATTGCTAAAAACGTTAACAAAGTAGCCACACATTCGCAAAAATTAGCCGAAAAGAGTAACCAACATTATAAGTTAACTAAGAAGATTTCTGAAACTGTTGATTTTAATGCTCAGGTTCTCAACCACACTCAGGATTGGGTTGGAAATAATGCTAAAGTTACGAATGCAATTGCTGAAACTGTTGACCACAACGCTGAAATGCTTAATGGTATCAACGAATGGAACACTCAGTTAGCTAAGGGTGTTAATGCTCTCCATGAATGGGGGACTGAAAAAGCAAAAGCTATTAATGAGATGCACGAGTGGACAAGCACTATTGCTAAGGGCTTAAATACCACTGCTAGTTGGTCTGAAGACATGTTCGGAAGAGCTATGTCAAAAGCTGACGCCAAGAAACTTGTTGAGTATATTGAGTTAGTTTCTGAATCAAAAGCAGATCCTAAACTTAAGGAAAAACTCGACGAAATTCTTTCGACTCACGGAATTACCGAAAAACCTTTATCAGAATCTATGTTGACTAGCATTGCTGGAGTAAAAGGACTCGGCGTTATTACCGATGTTAAAACTGCCGGTAATGAAAAAGTTGATACTGATGCAGGAAAAGACAATAAAGTCCATTTTGATGGAAAAATTATTGTTGCAAAAGCTGCAAAAGCTTCAAAGGTAGGTGGTCAGAAACCGAAAGAATTAAATACTAAGGAAACCTCAGTGCCGGTCCAAAATACTACTGGACAAAAATTAGGTGCTAGTGGTAAAACCAAAGGTGTTATGGTACTTGATACCACTAAAACCGCTGGTGCAAGACCTACTGTAAAGATAACTGGAGACGGTCCTTCTCCTGCAATTGTTAAAGGACAAAATTTAAAATTAGACACTAAACCAGTTGGTAAACTTAAAGAGAGCTTTGGTTCTCCAGAAGTTTCAACTAGACGTTCTAAATTAGATGAGAAACTTAATACTATCATTGCTGATCTTGAAAAAGAGAAGAAAGCTGATGAAGAGACTGTAAAAAGTTTCCCGTTCTTAAGCCTTTTAGGTGAAAGTGAAAGAAAAGAATTTAGAAGTTTAGATTCAACTCAAAAAGAAAAAGTTGCGCAAGAAGTAGCGAAAAATCCTACCACTGATGCTGGTGTTATTCGAAAGTTATGGGAATCAGCTTTAGCAAATCCTACAAGCACTGAACCTCTATGGAAGAAAGCAGCTCCTGCTAAATTCAGAGAGCTTTATGAAAGCGCTTCAGACGTTCAGAAAGCTGCAATTGATGCAAGAGCAGAATTCTATACTCTCGATACACAATACCAAATTAATAATTTCTGGGAAACTTCGGGATTAGTTCAGAGACCTTCATTAAGTCTTAATGAAGTTGTAACTGCTAAAACACCAGAAGAATCTGACAAGAAATTAGACTCTTTCGTTGCATCCGTTGGTGAAGTAATGAAGAGATATAACAGATAATTTTTCTGCACTATGTTATACAAGTGCCGAATAAGTAAAAAATAAATAGATAAAATAATAAAAATAAAATTAATTAAAGATCATGAATCACTTAAATGAACAACAAATTGAGCAAAAATGGTCTCCAATGGTAGAACAAGTTACAGGAATTAAAGATAAGTCAAAATTATCTTGGATTTCTAAATACGCACACTTTCATGCATTGAATGAAGCTGCTATGGGTGGTGTTTACACTCCTTATGCAACTCTTTATAATGTTCCAGGTGTTGGTAACGCAGTTCCAGCTTCTCAAGCTGCAACAACTGGTAACCAGTTCTATCAAGCTGCAACCAAAGGTTCCGGAGACAAATGGCCTGCACTTCTTCCTATGTCACTTCAAGTGGCTGCAAGAACCGTAGGTTTTGACATTGTGAACGTAGTTCCTATGCCAGGTCCAACAGGAGTTATCTCTTATTTGGATTATGTTTATGCTGGTGGCAAACAGCCTTATGGCGCACAGCCTGCAAATAGCCCAGCTAACGCTAACCCACCTCACAATGGTAAATATGATCCAGCTTGGAAGGCTTACGAAGCTCCTCATGCTTTCAAACTTCAGATAGCTGACGCATCACTTAAAGCTGACCTCAGCAATGGTGATGGTATCTTATTTACTAACACTGCTTCTGGTGGTACTGTAGCTGCTACTTACATTGGCAAATCACGTATCGACGGATTCGCAATGTTCAAAACTGGCGCATTTGGCGCTCCTGCTACTAACTTAGGAGAAGTATTTGATGGAACCGAAGTAACCGCTGACACATCAACTTTAACTGATGTTGTAGTTGCTACTTATCCATCACTTATATCAACTCTTGAAGATCAGGTTCAAGGTTTCACAGGTGCTGGTGAATATGACCAAGCTAACTGGGATGGTACTTTCGTAGATGGTACTAAACTTTACGAACCTATGGAACGTGGTGTTGGTGAAATGAAATACCCAAGAGCCCTTGGTTTACAGGTATTCACCAAATTCGTTCAGGTTGGAACTTACCAAGTATCTGTTTCTGTAACTCAGGAACAAATTCAAGACCTTAACAAACAGTGGGGTATTGATGTTATCGCAATGGTTGAAAACGCTGGTATCAACGAAATTAGCCAGAGCATTAACAAACACATCCTCTCAAGAGCATTTGGTCTTGGTTGGAAAAACCACATCAGAGCTAATGAAGTTGAAGGTATGAACTTCAACCTTAGAACTGACAACGCAGCTGACGGTGTAACTCCTGCATTCGCTTATCCAGATGCAGCTGGTACTTCAACCGCTCCTGTAACCGCTACAATGTTACTTCCTGGCTTCAAAGCTGTTCCAGTTGCCGCTACTACTACCTTCGAAAACGAAGATACAGCTATCAAGAGAATTATGGCTCGTATAATGGCAGCAGGTAACGCAATTGCACAAAGAGGTAGAAGAGGTCCTGCTAACTTTATTGTTACTAACATTAAGATAGCTACTGCTCTCCAGGTAAATGCACAGTACGCATTCTCACCATTAGCAAACACTTTCAATCAAACTAACGGTTCACTTTATCCACTCGGAACCATCGGCGGAATGACATTATATGTTGATCCTAACATGATTTAC
>Ga0116145_1003624_pt1 | contig 12813 bp, 7 predicted proteins | sample AD_JPNHG1_MetaG_FD_89747 | JGI IMG/M metagenome (GOLD analysis project Ga0116145, IMG submission 89747) | Active sludge microbial communities of municipal wastewater-treating anaerobic digesters from Japan - AD_JPNHG1_MetaG | ecosystem: Engineered > Bioreactor > Anaerobic > Digestate | place... | reverse complement strand
TGCGCGTGGTTGGCCGCAACTGCGCCGCAGTTGAAAGGCCAGATGTTCGACGTGCCCCTCCCAACTCAAATCGGAGCCCCCACCGCATGAAAACTTACCCTCCAACTGCGGAATTTAGGTTCAAGGATGACCAGTACGAAGTCCAGACGGCGGCAGCCGAGTTTCAGGCGTTGTTGAGGGCTTTCAAACACTGGCGTCTTCGCCACCAGGTGCCGGCAATGTGGAAAAGCTAATCCGTTTGCGCGTCTATCGTCGGCGGTCGGCGCTCACCGCCGGTCTCGCATCCTGCAAGCGGCTGTCGTCATCCGCAGGTTCAGCTTCATAGCCGTGCGGTTTGGCGGTCCACGCCAGCGCGAACATCAACATGCTTAACCCCGCCGCAATGACCAGCCCCCCCAGCGCGGCGCTCCAGCCATGATGTTGAACCAGCCAGCCCAGACCCCAGCCCGAAACCAGCGTGCTGGCATAGGAAAAAATGCTTGTGAATCCGATGGCGGTGGCAGCGACCCGCTTGGTCGCCAGGTTGGTGACGATCACGCCGACCAGCGCCTGGGGACCATAGATGAAAAATCCGGTCAGGCAAAGCAACAGGGTGCTTAAGCCGACGGACGAGTCGGGCAGTTTCCAAAACAGGAGGACGGACAGTCCGGCCAGCGCCATCGAGATCACGCAAAGCCGCGCGCCGCGTCCCCCGAACACCCGATCCGTGAGCCACCCGCTCAAGAGCATGCCCGCCACTCCCGCAACCTCAAAACCGGCCACCATCCAGCTTGAGTGCGTCAGCTTCAAGTGCTTGGTCTCCGTCAGCAACGTGGGGCCCCAATCCAGGACCGCATAGCGGACGACATAAACAAAGAAGCTCGCCAAGGCCAGCAGCCACACATACGGGTTGGCGAACACCTGGCGCAGCAACAGGGACGAAAAGTCTTTCGCCACCGGCGCCCGGGCCGTGCCCTCCACCTCGGGCAATCCCAGCGAAGGCGGGGTGTCGCGAAGGGACACCAGCAGAAACACGGCGCAGAGCATCGCCAGGGCGGCCGGGACGAAAAAACACCAGCGCCAGCCATAAACCGCGAGGTAACCGCACACCACCACCACCAGCCCGGCGCCAATCGAATGTGAGGTGTTCCAGATGGAATAGTGGGTCGCCAGTTGCTTGGGGGGAAACCAGTGCGCCATCAGCCGTGCGCACGGCGGGAACCCCATCCCTTGCACCCAGCCGTTGAGCATCCATAGCACCCCCAGCGCCAGGACCGCCGAACTCAGGCCAAAAAACAGATTGATCACCGCCGACAGCAACAACCCGGCGGCCATGAACGTTCGCGCATTGCTGCGATCCGCCAGAAATCCGTTGGCAAATTTCGACACCCCATACAGCAGCCCGTGGAGCGTGAGGAAGAGCCCCAGGTCAACCTTGCTGATGCCGAGGTCCTGCCCCAGACCCGGCATGGCCACGCTCAGGTTCTTCCGCACGAAATAAAACGTGGCGTAGCCGATGATCGTGGAAATGAGGATGCGCCGTTGCCAGTAGCGATACCGCGCCTTCACCTCGGCGGCATCCTCGATCAGCACCTCGGCGGGCGGCGCCGGAGCAAACAGGCGAACCAGAGCGCGCCCAAGGCGGGGCCCTCGAAATGGGGAAGGGGAGGGGCCGGCCATGCGAGCAAACCTATCCTGACCGCAACCAGCCGGCTCGACACCACGGTTTCATCACGCTCGAAGCCTGTGCAATCCTCGCTTCCGGGTCAAGCGGGTGAGGTGGGGGCGCTTCTGCCTTCTCTTGCCTCAGCAAGGGTTTTTGTTATAAGACCTCGCATGAGAAGAACTTGTTGGCGGACCGGCTTGGCGGCGGTTGGGGTGGTCGCCGGGCTGGGGGTGGCGTGGGCGGCGGAACCAGCGTGGAATGTGCGGCGGATTCCGCTGGAGCGGGTTTCCGTCGTGGCGCATCGCGGCGCCGGCAACCTGGCGCCGGAAAACACCATGGAGGCGCTGGAATTGTCCTGGAGAATGGGCTGCATCCCCGAAGTGGACGTCCGAACGACCAAAGACGGCCATTTGATGATGTTTCACGACAAGAACTTTGCCCGAATCCTGCCCAACGCGCCCGAGGAGATGAAAAAGAAACGGCTGGAGGACCTGACCATCGAGGAAGCCAAGAAACTCGACATCGGGTCGTTTCGCGGACCCCAATTTGCCGGACAGCGAATTGTGAGCCTGGCGGACATCTGCGCGGCGCTCAAGCAGGACTCGAAACGGTCGGTTTATATTGATGTGAAGAACGTGGATTTGGCGCAACTGGCTCGCGAAACCGAAGGCTTGCACGACCAGATTGTGCTGGCCACCGGCTCCGAAGCCGACCTGGCGCGCTGGAAGGCCGTCGCCCCGCACAGCGACGGTTTCCTGTGGGTCGGCACCTGGGGGGACAAGGACGACACCAATGTCGAAAAACGATTCGCCTCCCTCCGCCAGTCCGGATTCACGAACATTAACCGCCTCCAGGTTCACTGCCACTTCGACGACAAAGGGGGCATGGTGCCCAGCGAGGACTTCATCCGGCGCGCGGGAGCGGAGGTGCGCAAGCACGGCATCGAGTTCCAGACCATGCCCTGGAATGTCCCCGACAAGATCGAGGTTTACCATCGCCTGTTGGACCTGGGCACCGCCGGGTTCGGAACCGACCGTCCGGATGTGGCCAAAGAGGCCCTGCGAGCGTATTACCAGAACGTGTCCAGGGCCTGGAACGTCCGCGATCATATCCCCTTGGGTGAATTCATGATTCAGGCCCACCGCGGCGCCGGCGAGCTCGCCCCGGAAGGCACCCTCCAGGCTTTCGAACTGGCCTGGAGCCTCGGCTGCATCCCCGAGGCGGATTTGCGCATCACCAAGGACGGCGTCATCGTCTCCTTCCACGACAACAATCTTGCCCGCATCCTGCCCGACGCGCCGCCGGAGATGAAAAAGAAAGGGATCGCCGACCTGACGTACGAAGAGGTGCAGCAGCTCGATGTGGGCAAGTTTCGCGGTCCTCAGTTCGCCGGCCAAAAAGTCATCAGCCTGGCCGGGATGGTCAAGGTCCTGAAAGCGCACCCGGAGCGCATGCTCTACATTGATATCAAGAAGGTGGACTTCCACCAACTGGCGGCGGAAACCCTTGGCGTGCATCCGCAATTGATCCTGGCCAGCACGCGCTATCCGGAAATCAAACTCTGGCGCCAGGTGGCCCCCAAATCCAAAACGCTGCACTGGATGGGCGGCACCGAAGAAGAACTCGCCAAACGGTTTGCGGAGTTGCGCGCAGCCCAATTCGCCGGCATTGACCAGCTTCAAATCCACGTCCGGACCGGCAGCGACGGGGTTCTGACTCCCAGCGAGCAGTTCCTGCGGGAAGCCGGGCACGAGCTGCGGACGCATGGCATTCTGTTCCAGACCCTTGCCTGGGGCCGAAAGGACCCGGAAATACACCAGCGCCTCCTCGACCTCGGCTGCGCCAGTTTTGCCACCGATTATCCAGACCTCGTCATGCAGGCGGTTCGGGAGTATTATTCACGCCGTTGAGACCACGCGGGCAACCGCCCGCCCCCCTGCTATCGAACCGGAGCAAGGCCAATCATCCCTCCCGGGCGATACGCTTCAATCAAGGCCAAAATCCGGGCCGAAAACCCGGCCCGAAAAGTCCGGAAAACCACTCGGGACCCGGTTTGACAACCCCTCCAAGGTCGCCGATGTTGAGTCAAAGATTCAGGAGAGCAACTTTATGCTGCGGTTACTGACGCTTTTCATGATGCTCTCGGTTGCGGGGGCGGCGGCTCAAACGACCAATGCTCCGCCGGCGGCCCAGGAAGAGGCCCTTGCGGCGGATATCGTGGTCCGCGCGCGCGAAACGCCACTGGCCCTGCCCGAGGACAAACCAAATCAAATCCAAGGTGGGAAGGCATCCTACAGCGGCATTCCAATCTTCGTCCTCAAAACCCGCAAGCCGCTGCAATTAATTAATCCCGCCGCGCCAGCCCGCTACGGCGACGCCGAGGACAACGTGGTTCGTGATCCGGTTACGCGGCGCGTCTCCGGCCTCAAGTTCTTCTGCATCAAATTCTGACTCCGCCCCGTTCGCGGTTGGGCCGCGCCCTTCCGCTCTGATTTCCACCCGCCCTCTGCCTGGCCGAAGCTCGAAGCGAAGCCGGCAGTGCCGGGCCCGGTGACCCCGCCGCAACAATTCAATGCCCTTCAACCGGCCGCTTTCGAGTTTCCAACCGCGCGAAGCTGATTTACACTAGCGGCCAGTCATGCTGCTGGTCATAGACAACTACGACTCGTTTACCTATAACCTCGTCCAGTATCTGGGCGAGATGCAGGTCGAAATGCGGATTTTCCGAAACGACCAGATCACGCTTGAACAACTGGAGGCCTTGAAGCCCGAGCGCATCCTCATCTCCCCCGGTCCCTGCTCGCCCCGCGAAAGCGGACTGTCCAACGAGATCATTCGGCGCTTCGGCCCCAGCGTTCCAACATTTGGAGTTTGTCTTGGCCACCAATGCATTGGCCACGTCTTCGGCGCGAACGTCATCGTCAACTACCGAATGATGCACGGCAAGACCTCGCTGATCCGCCACAACGGCCGGGACTTGTTTGAGGGCATGCCCAACCCTTTCGCCGCCACCCGCTATCACTCGCTCGTCATCGAACGCGCCACCGTCCCGGAGTGCCTCGAAATCACGGCCGAAACGGAAGAGGGCGAGATCATGGGCGTTCGCCACAAACACTATCCGATCTGGGGCGTCCAGTTTCATCCCGAGAGCATCCTCACCGAAAACGGGCGGCTGATCCTCAAGAATTTCCTGAAACTGCCCCGTGCTTAAGCCCTTGTGCCGGACCGGCATCCCCGCGCCCTGGCCTCCTCCAAACCCGCCGCCTCCCATGCCCCCGGCCCGGTTGTTCGCGCCACAAACACCATCGTCGTTTTTTGCGGAAAAATTAGCATTTTTTGCCCATCCGGGCGTGTGACGCTCGTAAAACCGGCCATTTACGCCGGCTTTACCCACCTTTCAGCCGCCGCGCCGCCAAGGCCGGTTGACACCGCGTTGGACTTTGTTAGAGTCTGCGGACCGTTTCTGAGGATTGATCCGGCGAAACCATTGATTATTGAAAACTGTTATATGGCAAAAGCAGCAAAATACGTTTACCTGTTTGGAAATAAGAAGGCCGACGGCGACGGCTCGATGAAGCCGTTGCTCGGTGGCAAAGGCGCCAACCTGGCGGAGATGAGCCGCATCGGCTTGCCGGTGCCCCCCGGCTTCACCATCACCACTGAGGTCTGCACCTACTACTACCAGAACAAGAAGACCTATCCCAAGACCCTCGACCCCCAAGTCAAGAATGGCGTGGCGTTCATCGAGAAAATCATGGGGACGAAATTCGGTGATAAGTCCGCCATGCCGTTGCTGGTTTCCGTCCGCTCCGGCGCCCGGGACTCGATGCCCGGCATGATGGACACGATTCTTAACCTCGGGCTCAACGATGACACCGTCCTGGCGCTGGTCAAGGCCACCAACAACGAGCGCTTTGCCTGGGACTGCTACCGCCGCTTCGTCCAGATGTATGGCGACGTTGTCATGGGCGTCCAAAAGCGGCCCAATGAGGACCATGAACCGTTCGAAACGGTGATCCACGCCCTCAAACACGAGCGTTACCACCAGGATATCGAAGACACCAAACTCACGGTGGACGACCTCAAGGAGCTGGTCTCGCGCTTCAAAGGCCTGATCAAGGAACGCACCGGCAAGGAATTCCCGCAAGACCCCTGGAAACAACTCTGGGGCGCCATCGGCGCCGTGTTTGGTTCCTGGATGAACGACCGCGCGATTGTCTATCGTCGCAAATACAACATCCCCTCCGAATGGGGCACCGCCGTCAACGTGCAGGCCATGGTCTATGGCAACACCGGCGACCGCTCCGGGTCGGGTGTCGCCTTTACGCGCAACCCCGCCAACGGCGAAAAAGAATTCTACGGTGAATTCCTGATCAACGCCCAGGGCGAGGACGTCGTCGCGGGCATCCGCACGCCCGAACCCGTGGCGGAATTGCAAAAGCACCTGCCCGAGGCCTTCGCCGAACTCGAAAACATCCGCAAGACCCTCGAAAAGCATTTCAAAGACGTCCAGGATTTCGAGTTCACAATTCAGGACGGCAAAGTCTTCATGCTCCAGACCCGCAATGGCAAGCGCACCGCCATGGCGGCGCTGAAGTTCTCCATGGACATGGTGAACGAGAAGCTCATTGACTGGCAGACTGCCATCCGCCGCAACCCGGCCGACCAGTTGGACCAGTTGCTGGCCCCGATCTTTGACGCCAAGGCCGAAAAGGCCGCCAAGTGCATTGCCAAGGGCCTGCCGGCCGGTCCCGGCGCCGCCTCCGGCAAACTCTATCTCAACGCCGATCGCGCCGCGGCTGCGGCCGCGAAAGGCGAAAAAGTGCTCCTGGTGCGGAATGAAACGACGCCGGAGGACCTGCGCGGCATGATCGCCGCCGAGGGCATCCTCAGCGCCAAGGGCGGTGTCAGCTCTCACGCGGCGCTGGTCGCCCGCCAGATGGGCAAGGTCTGCGTCTGCGGGGCCGGGGCCCTCCAGATTGATTACGCCAGCAAGACCCTCACCGTGGACGGCGTGGTTTACAAGGAGGGCGACCACCTCTCCATCAACGGCACGCTGGGCAATGTCTATCCCGGCCAGCTCCCCACCGCCGCCTCTGAGATCGTCCAGGTGCTGATCGAAAAGAGCCTCGATCCCAAGAAGAGTGTCACCTATCAGATGTTCGCCAAGCTCATGGGCTGGTGCTCCAAGGTCTCGCGGCTCCAGGTCCGCACCAACGCGGACACCCCCGAGCAGACCGAAAATGCCATCGCCTTCGGCGCCACCGGCATCGGCCTGTGCCGCACCGAACACATGTTCTTCGAGGGCGACCGCATTGACGCCATGCGCGAGATGATCCTCGCGGACAAGATCGAAGACCGCAAGGCGGCCCTGGCCAAGCTCCTGCCCTATCAAAAGAGCGACTTCGTGGGCATCTTCAAGGCCCTCAAGGGTCTCCCGGCCACCATCCGGTTCCTCGACCCGCCGCTCCATGAGTTCCTGCCGCACGACCATGCGTCGCAGAACCAGTTGGCGAACAAAATGGGCATCAGCGTTGACAAAATCACCCAGCGCGTCAAAGAACTCCACGAGTTCAACCCCATGCTCGGCTTCCGCGGCTGCCGCCTCGGCCTGGTCTATCCGGAAATCTCCGAAATGCAGGCCCGCGCCGTTTTCGAAGCGGCTGCCGAGGTCCAGAAGCAGGGCATCAAGGTCAAACCCGAAATCATGATCCCGCTGGTCGGCTTCAAGAGAGAGCTCGACCTGCAGGTCGAACTGGTTCACCGCGTGGCCCGCGAAGTCATGGCCGAGCAGAAGGTCAAGCTCAACTACCTGGTCGGCACCATGATCGAAGTCCCGCGCGGCGCCTTGACGGCTGATGAAATCGCGCAAACCGCCGAGTTCTTCAGCTTCGGCACCAATGACCTGACCCAAACCTGCCTCGGCATGAGCCGCGACGACTCCGGCTCCTTCCTGCCGCCGTACACCGAGATGGAAATCGTCAAGAAGAACCCCTTCGCTTCGATTGACCAGGTCGGGGTCGGCCAGTTGATGAAGATCGCGGTCGAAAAAGGCCGCAGCACCCGCCCCGACATCAAGCTCGGCATTTGCGGCGAGCACGGCGGCGACCCGGACAGTGTCAAGTTCTGCCACCGCCTGGGTCTGACCTACGTGAGCTGCTCTCCGTTCCGCGTGCCCGTGGCCCGGCTGGCTGCCGCCCAGGCTGCGCTCGAGGAAGAAGCTGCCCGGAAAGCGTCCAAGTCCGCGGCCAAACGCCGCTAACTCTTAACCCCGTCCCCGCACGAGCCGTCCCGCATCCCGGGACGGCTCTTTTGCTGTCTGCGCCCGGCAGGGCGCACTGACTGGTTGGTAAGAGTCCAATGCACACCCGGCAAGGGGAAGTGCTAGCCGAACAGCAAGGGTGTTGGTCGCAAGGCCGAATCCGAAGGAAGCTGTAAGCAAAACGCTGGCCCGACGAACAGAAACCACATACGAGGCAGCCGCAGCGGATGAGAAGGCACCAAGATTCAAAGTCCAGGGCCGGAAGCCCGGGAAGGCGCCGGCCAGCGGGTCAAACTTTCCGGGACGCAAGGAGCAAACCGGCCCCCAACAACCCGACCTCATCGAGAGAATCTCGAGCGAGGGCGCCTGCTCAAGGCCGTGCAGGCCGTGGCCCGGGGTGGAACTCGGGCGCATCGCACCTGCATGCGACCCTTCCGACCGCCTACTTCCGGCGAATGGGACTTATCTCGTTGCTGGACGAGGTGCGCTGGTGAACGACGCTGCGCGAGCAGCGGTCTTCATGAACCGCCGTGATACGGAACCGTACGTCCGGTGGTATGGAAGGACGGTGAGGTTCTAACCCTTGCCTCCTTACCCGATCCTCCCATCGGTTCCTCTCCGGCGCCGCGCCCCGCTCCGCAAGACGAATTCAGCGAAACCAAGTCGAGAGGAATTGATCCAAGGGAGTGGGGTGAGTGGCGCGTTTGAGTTTGGACCAGGTGAGTTGGTCGCCGACGCTGTAGTAGAGGACCGTGGTGCCGTTCCACTCGAAGAGGTCGGGGTCGGAGGCATTGATGCCGTCGCGGGCGCCGGGGGACAGGACGGGGTTGGCGGGGCTGAGTTCCCAGGTTTTGAGGTCGCGGGAGCGGGCGAGGCAAGTCTCAAAGAACCAGCGGGGTTTACGGTGTTCGAGGTAGAGGAGGTAATAGTGGCCGTTGACGAAGCGGATGCAGGGGCAGGCGGCGTAACGGTCGCCGCCAAAAACCACTCCGGGCATGGGGATCCAGGTTTGGAGGTCCTTGGAGCGGGCAAACTTAATGGTGAAGGGGGTGTACCGGGAGTCGTCGGATTCGTAAGCCATGATAAAGCCCTCGGCGTCGGCGCAGACGGAGCTGTTGAAGAGGTGTTCGTCCTTCTGACGGATTACGATTTCGCGGCTCCACGATTTCAAGTCGCGAGACGCAAAGTGCGTGACGTCATGCCAGGTTCCGTCTTCGAATCGGGAGGCGAAGGCATGGAACATGTCCTGGTGGACGAAGGCGCAGGCCAGCCCATAGCCCTCGGCAAAGCGGGCGAGTTCGGCCCCGGTTGGGTCGGTGAGTTTCAAGTAGTAATCCCGCGCCTGGCCGCCGGAGGGAGGGCGGATGCACAGGAGGACGGCTGGTTGTTTTTGCCAGAGCAGGGGCGCGGCTTCACAGACGGGGCCGAGGTCGGGCGCCTCGACGCGGAGTTGATCTCGGAGCGGGGCGGGTGGGGGCGCGGGAGGGAGCATGGAGCCGAAGATCTCGGCGGGCCAATGGGCCAGCCGATGCATGCCGGGAGGCACGCCCTGCTGGAACTGCACATAGGCTTTGACGTCGCCCCGGGTGGTGTAGCTGATTTCGCCTTTGCCGGCGCCGAGGATTTTGCAGCCCATGAGGGTGCAGTCTTCAAGGTCCACGTGGAGAAAGCGACCCTCGATGGTGCTGAAGATGACGCCGGTGCCGGGTTTGCCCTGGGGCTGGGAGAAATTGAGGCTGATCAGGTTGCAGTTCTTGAGGTGGACGCGGGTGAAGCCCGTGTAGCCCGGGTTGCCGGCCTGAAGCGCGTTGTCCGGGCCGACCAAGGTGCAGTCTTCGAAACGGACGTCGGCGTGATCGGGCGGTTCCGAATGTTCCGCGCGGACATACGCGCCGGCGGCGTCGCCCCACCAGTCGAGACACCACAATTGGCAGCGGCGGAACAGGCTCGGCTCGTCCGGTCTTGACAGGACGTTGGCCACGCCGCCCCCGAAGGCCCGTCCGATGCTGACGCAGTCCTCGACGACCACCGAGAAGGGTTCGGCGACGTCCACGAGATCGAAAAACAACCCGCCGTCGCCCCCGGTGACGTAAAGGTGCCGGAGATGCCATCGGTCCCAGCCAATGGCGGAGAAGGTTTCCTGCTGGTGTTCCTGAGACCAGCCGCGTTTGTAGGCCCGAATGGGTCCCCACCAGTCGTAACTCTTGAATCCCTTCTGAGGGTCGCCGGAGTCAATGATGACCCGGCCGCGGGTGCCCGACCCCAGCCCGCCGTCGCAGTCGCCGATCAGTTCGTTGTAGGCGCCCGCCGCCCCGCGGAAGGCGGGGAAGAGGTTCGCCTCCATATAGGTGTCAGGCCGGATCACGATACGGCAGCCGCCGCGGTCGTCCGGCACACGGTCCAGGGCGGCCTGAATGGTGGTGAAGGCCGTGCCCCAGGATCGGCCGTCGGAATTGTCGCCGAGTTTGGAAACGTAAAGGACCAGGCGCGGCGCTGACCTGACATCGGCGGCAAGCACGGTCTGGGGGTGCAGCAGAGCCAGCAGCAGGGGCGCAGCCGCGACCAGCTTGGAGGGGGTCATGACAGCCTCAGGGTATGGGGGTGATTTCGAGGACGCGGAGATTGACGGCTTTCCAGCGCTCCGGCGAATGCGGCCGCATGGAGACTTCGACCTCTCCGGGGGCCTCGATGCGCAAAGTGCCGAGTTCCAGCGGACGGAACTCGGACCAACTGCCGGTGGCAGTGGCTTTGCCGGCCAGGCGCTGGGTGCCGGCCTGGACGAAGAATTCGGATTCTGCGAGGGCGGCACAAACGGCGGTGAGGCGGTAGGTGCCGGCTTGAGGAAAACGGACTTTCCAGGCGGCCCATTCGTCGGCGCGGTCCCAGAAACCGATGTTCGGTTGCCCGCCCTGAGCTTCAAGGTTGAGTTGGGTGCCGTGGAGGTCGGCCTTCTCGGGAGTCAAGCGGAGCCGGCCGCCGGCATCCGGGAGGACAGCTTCGACCACGGCGGGATGTTCAACAGGGGCGAGGTCGCGACCAAGGATTTTGAGCGTGACCGCGTGGTCGCAAGGGCGGGTGGCGGGCAGACGGACGGACAGACCCTCGGACGTTTGGGTCCATTGCAGCCGGCCGCGGTGGCCGAGCAAGGTGACCTTGGTGATGCGGTTGGCGGGGCCGTTTTCCACTTTGGCAAGAGAGCGGACGAGCAACTGGCCGTCCTCGGGCCAGCCGAGGGCGATGGCGTAGAGGACTTTGCCTTTGGTGGTGAACCGGATGTCGCGCGCGCTGTAGTTGAAATCTTCCTTGAAATGGCCGCCTCTGGCGCGAACGGGGCCTTCGCCGTAGATTTTCCAGGGGCGGGTCTCGAAGATGGCTTCGCCATTGATTGCGTTCCAGGCGGCGAGCGCGGCAAGGTCCTGTTCGACCTGCGGGTCAAGCGAGCCGTCGGGTCGTTGGACCACGTTGAGAAGGAGGTTGCCGTTCTTGGCCACGATGTCGGCCAGCATGTGGATGGTCCAGCTCACCGGCCGGAACCGCCAGTTGCGGTTGTAATACCAGTCGCCGATGGAGGTGTCGGTTTGCCAGGGATCCGGGTTAATCCGGGGCATCACCCCCCGTTCGAGGTCTTCGATCCAACGGCCTTCGGACCGCTGTTTGCATGTGTAAACGACGGCGGGTTGGCCGCGGTTGCGGGCGGCGCTTTGGTTGTAGTAGTGGGCAATGAGGCTGAGCCCGACCTCGTTCCCAAAGGGGACGCCGCCGTCGGTGTACAACAGGTCCGGCCGGTAGCCATCAACAAGCTCCCGGATGCGGTCGAACCACATCCGTTGCCAGCGCGGGTTCTTGCTGTACCAACCGGTATCGTCCGGCTCGGCGGGGAAGTGGTAGAGGTCCTGATACTGGGGATTGGCGCCATCGTAAGGCACGCCGGCCAGGGGACCGGATTTATCCGCGCGATGGCTGCTCTGGAACCAGGTGAAGCTGGCGCCGAGGTGTTCAGAAACGCCGAACTTCAGGCCGTGCTTGCGCGCCGCTTTTTGCCAGTCGCCCACCACATCGCGGTGCGGTCCCATGTTGACCGAGTTCCAGCGGTGGAGGCGCGAGTTCCAGAGAAAGAAGTTGTCATGGTGCGAAGCCATCGAGACGAAGTAGCGCGCGCCGGCTTTCTTGTAGAGTGCCATCAGGCGGTCAGGATCCCATTTTTCGGCCTTCCACAACGGGATGATGTCCTTGTAGCCGTTGGTCGAGGGATGACCGTAATGCTCGCGGTGGTAGGCGTAATGTTTGTTGCCTTCTTCGTACATGCCGCGCGCGTACCAATCACCGTTCATGGGAACGGCTTGGGGACCCCAGTGGGACCAGATGCCGAACTTGGCGTCGCGGAACCATTTCGGAACCTGGTATTGTTTGAGGGAAGTCAGGTCCGCGGCGAACGGCCCCGGGGCGATGGGGAGCGATTGGGGGTTGGGGGCGGCATCGGCCGGGGCGCAGGCGAGTCGCAAGCCGAGCAGGCCTGTGATCAAGTAGCATAAGCAGCGAGAGGAGTTTTTCATGGTGAGCCAGGGTTCTGTTTGCTATTTCCGGTACCAAATCTCCCGCCACTTTAATCCGGCCTCCTGCACCATGTCCAAACAGTTAATTGAGCCGTGGCGGACAGGAATGTCCGTGCCTCCAGCCTCGGCCCGGTTGAATCTCGGCAAAACCGCAACTGTGCGTCCCTTCGCGTCCAGGATCGTCCCCCATCCCCGGACCAGCCCCGCCTCCGTCGAACCGCCCAAACCCAAAATCCCCGGAGCTCCGGCACTTCCCCCCCCCGGTGCAATTTTGTCGCCCCGCGCCCCACTTCAACCCTTGCCAGTTTCCTCACCCACTCGCCACCGACCCCAGTACCGCAGACGGTCTGGTC
>Ga0116145_1003614_pt1 | contig 12836 bp, 11 predicted proteins | sample AD_JPNHG1_MetaG_FD_89747 | JGI IMG/M metagenome (GOLD analysis project Ga0116145, IMG submission 89747) | Active sludge microbial communities of municipal wastewater-treating anaerobic digesters from Japan - AD_JPNHG1_MetaG | ecosystem: Engineered > Bioreactor > Anaerobic > Digestate | place... | reverse complement strand
ATCTCTTCTGGTGCTTTTATTTCTTGTTTTGTTGTTCCAAAATACTGCCAAGTAAAAATTCCTCCACCAATAATAATGATAGAAACTATTACTATAATCAAAATTTGGGAAAAAGATGCATTTTTCATATTTTTTATCAAAATTAGTTTAAAATTTTTATTTTTGCGTTTTTCCCTGCCTCCAATCCTTCTTTTTTAATTTCACAAAATTCAATTTCTTTTATATTCATTACTGATTTTAATAAATCAAAATATTTTTTGATATTTTTGTTTTTGGTATCAATGTATAATCTATCAATTTCTTGCTTTAAAGACAACCCCCTTTCACTTTTATATTTTCTAATCGCTGAAATAATTTCAATAATTGTTTCAACATTTTTAATTTCTTTTTTATTTAAATATTTCTTTTGGGGTTTTGGTAGCAAAGAAAGATGAATGCTTTTTTCTTTCTCTTTGCCTCGAAAGTACATTTGAAAAAGTTTTTCGGTAATAAAGGGCATAAAGGGTGAATACATTTTAAGAATTGAAAGTAATGCAAGATAAAGGGTTTTTTGAGCACTTTCTTTTGAGGTATTGCTAAAATTTTCTTGATACAGTCGCGGCTTTATAATTTCCAAATAATTGTCACAAAAATCGTGCCAAAAAAAATTATCAACAGTCTCTCTTGCTTTTTTAAATTCATAATTATCAAAAGATTGAAAATAATTTTTTAAAGCTTCTTCTTGAGCTCCCAAAATCCATTTATCTTCGTCTGCTAAAATTTTTGCCTTTTTGTTTTTAAAGTTTTTCAAATTCAAAAAGCAAAATCGAGAGGCATTCCAAAGCTTAATAACTGTTCTTTTGCTTGACCTTAATTCTTCTTCGCTCCAACGAATATCTTCTCCCGGTCCCGCTTTTGCTGCCCAGTGTCTTAAAACATCAGCTCCGTATTTTTCAGTCACTTCTTGAGGTGCCACCACATTACCTTTACTCTTTGACATTTTTTCACCTTTTGAATCCAAAACAAAACCAGAAATCATTATTTCTTTCCAAGGAATTTTATTAAAGTGAATTTTTGAACGAGCAATCGTATAGAAAAGCCAAAAATTAATAATATCATGGGCTTGAGGACGCAAAGACATTGGAAATAATTTTTTCTCTAAATTTTTATTTTTTATTAATTGAAGAGCAATTTGAGGACTTAAAGAACTTGTTGCCCAAGTATCAAGAACATCACTCTCTGGAATAAATTTATTACTACCGCAGGTACATTTTGTTTTTGGCTTGGTATGAAGTGGATCAACCGGCAAATCTTTTATTTGTGCTAATTTAACCTTGCCACATTTTTGACAATACCACACTGGAAAAGGAATACCAAAATATCTTTGACGAGAAATACACCAATCCCAACGCAATCCCTTTACCCAATTTTCATAGCGCTTTCGCATATAACTTGGGTGCCATTTTATTTTCCTTCCCATTGAAAGAAAATCGTTTTTAAAATCAAGATATTTTATAAACCATTGAGTGGTATCTAAAATTTCTATTTTTGTTCCACAACGCTCATGAGTATTTACAATGTGTTCAATTTTTTCTTTTTTAAAAAGTAATCCTTTTTTTTCAAAATCACTAATAATTTTTTCACGGGCATCTTCAATTCCTAAGCCCTTATAAGAACCTGCAAATTCATTCATTGTTCCATTTTTATTAATAGAAACTTGAACCGGCAATTGATAATCAATATACCAATCAATGTCAGTTGTGTCCCCAAAAGTACAGCACATCACAATACCCGTCCCCTTTAGTGGATCAACTCTTCTATCACTATAAATTTTAACCTTTTGGCCAAAAATTGGAACAATAACGTTTTTGTTTATTAATTTTTTATATCTTTTATCATTTGGGTTTACAAACACAGCAATGCAACTTGCTAGCAATTCTGGACGAGTTGTAGCAATAATAATTTTTTCTCCATTTTCTAATTGAAAATAAATATAATTAAAAAATGTTTCTTCGCTTTTATCTTCAAGATCAGCTTGAGCAATGGCAGTTTGACATTTAGGGCACCAAAGAGTTGGTGATTTTTTACGATAAGCCCGCCCCCTTCGATAAAGATCAATAAAAAATCGCTGACTTAATCTTTGAACATTCTTATCAATGGTAGAATAACAAAGATCAAAATCAGATGATATTCCAATTTTCCTCCAATCCTTCACAAAATCTGGCCTTATTTCTCGAAGAGTTTTTTGACATAAATGGGTAAATTCTTCTCTTTCGAAATCAAAAATTTTAACATTGTTTAATTTTTCAACCAATTTTTCAGTAGGTAATCCATTGTCATCAGTCCCAAAGGGATAAAAAATATTTTCTCCTTTTAAACGATGATATCTTACAATAAAATCTTGTTGAGAATAAGAAAAAGCGTGTCCTAAATGCATTTTACCGCTAACCGTTGGCGGTGGCGTATCAACAGCAAAAAACGACCCTTTTTTCTTAGGATTAAATTTATAAATTTTTTCTTTTTTCCAAAAAGAATAAATTTCTTTTTCAACTTTTTGAGGATTATATTGTTTTTGCATTTTTATATCTATAAATGTTGTTTATACTTTATTTAAATTCAAAAATTTAACACTGTATCCTTGGTCGATGAAGTTTACCTCTTACAGAGTTTTTTTCATCTTCGCCTTCGTTCGCTTTCAACGAACTTATATGAGTAGAATATTAATAATAGTCATTTTTCTGAATCGGGTCGAAGAATTTATCTTGGACAAATTGAACCCTTTAACAAATTCAGGAAGTAAATAAGTATTGTATCAAAAATTGAATTTGCTTTATATCTCTATTCTACCAAATTTAATTTATAAATTAAATATTCTTTTTTACTTTACTGGTAATTCAACATAAAAGGTAGAACCCTTGTCTCTGCCGGAAGATTCTGCCCAGATCTTGCCTCTATGGGCTTTAACAATCTCTTTAGCCGCATAAAGACCAATACCAACACCAACAGCATGAGTTTTAACAGTAGAATCGCTTCTTTCAAATAATTGAAAAAGATTATTGATATCTTTTGTGGTAAGGCCTATACCAGTATCTTTGACAGTGATTAAAATAGTACCATTCTCTGAATTTGTAGAGGAATTATGTTGAACTTTTACAGTGATTCCTCCTTTCTTTGTGTACTTAATGGCATTATCAATAAGATTAAGAATTACTTGTCTGATTTTTTGAGGATCTACATTAATCTTAGGCAAGGGCACAGATGGTTTTTTAAAAACAAAAGAAAGATTTTTTTGGCGAGCTTGTTCACTAAATTCATCTACTACACTCTGAACAATCTCTTCTATCTGAACGGGTTGAGAATTAAGTTGTAATTTACCCATTTGAAGACGAGTAATATCTAAAAGATCATTAACTAGATTAATAAGACGCTCATTAGATTGATATACCTTTTCAAGAAACTCTTTGACTTGACCCTCTATCTTGACACCGTAATCACCTGAAAGCACCATTGAAAGATATCCTTTCATTGCAGAAAGAGGTGTTCTCAGTTGATGAGAGGCAATAGAAAGAAACATTGTTTTTGTTTCGTCTAATTCTTTCAATTCATTATATGCCCTCTCAAGCTCTTCCCTCTTTTGAATTTGTTCGTGAGTGGTCTTGATTAAAAGATAACCAAAAATACAAAACAATAAAAAGAGAACAGTAGCGAGAATCTTTAGCTCATTGGTAGGCACTATCAAAGGAAGGACCAAAAGCAAGATACCCATTATTCCCACCAAAAGTTCTGTTAAGATTATCCTAATATCAAAAAGGTGATAACGAAGAATGGCAAAAGCAATAATTAAAGGAAAAAGAAAGATTATAAAGTTACCGTAGGGATACAGTTCAATACCGTACCATTGAGGAAGATTGAAAGTGCCTCCTACTGCAGCGATAAAAAGAGCTAAAAGAAAATAACCAATTTGATATTTCCTTTCCCCAGTTAACCGGAAATAGTTTTTTGCCAGTAAGAAAATTGAGAAAATAGCCCATACAAAACCAAATGCCATATTAAGAGTAGCTCCTATTCCAGCTATGGGCCAATAAGGATAGAAGTAAAATATTTTTGTCTCTAAAATAAAAAGAGGTGAAAAAATTAAACTAAGGAGACTAAAAGTAATTAAATATGCTCCTATCAAAATCTTTTTATTTTTCTCAACGAGGTTTAAAAGAACTAAAGTAAGATGATATAGAAATACGGCAGAAAAAACGCTGCCAATCATCAAGAGTTTAAGAAAAAATAATGATTCTTCTACGTTAGTGGCTAACTGCCAAAATCCATAACTAGTCTGCCACCAAACAATTGATAAACATAAAAAACAAAAGACTCGATTTTCCTGATGCTTTCTACCTTTAAAATAAACAAAAACTCCTATTAAGAAAACTAAAAAAGCATTTATAAAACCAGAATAAGCAAGTAAATTCATATAAATTTATTTTTCTGCCTTATTTATTAAGACCATATCACCAAAACCACTTTTCCATTCTAAATTACGAAAACCGACTGAAGTTAATAAATCTTCGTATTCCTCTTTGGAAAAAGAGTGATAGATTCCTTTTTTTAATTTTTCAATAGTGCCCTTAAAAAACCCCATCATTTTTATTGCATAAAAAGGTAAAAATACTTTTCGTTTTATCCATTCATAGGGATTCAAGAGGTAACCAATACTAACAATTATTCCATGTAAATTATTAGAATCCTTTGTGTTATAAGTCCAAATTAATACTCCTTTCGGTTTTAAAATTCTATATATCTCTCGGAAAACTTTTTTTATTGCTTCTTTTCCTTCAGCGCCTTCAAAGTTTGAAATATAAGGCAATACCTTACTTGATACAATTCCATCAAAAAAATTATCTGGAAATGGCAATTTCCGAGTCAAATCAATATATTCTAATTTTATTGGAGAATTACTTAATTCTTCTAATCGTTTTTTAGCTGGTTCTAAATTAATATCTCCTCCCCAAAGTTCAATATTTCCTCTTGATTCTTCCAAAATCAATTCCGTTACTGGTAAAGACCCACAACCCAGATCTAGCCATTTTTCCTTTTCTTTATTATTAAAATTTAAAAATTCTTTAATTTTTTTAAGTTCATCCTGATAAAGCGGACTATAGATATAAGCGTCTCTATATTTTTTAATCGACATTAAATCTGCATATTCTTTCCAAAATTTCTGTTCTTCTTCCTGAATTTTATCTAAATTTTCTTTTTTATTTTTTTGATTATTTTCTTTTGTCATGGTTTTTAAAAGACAGTTTTTTCTTTTAAAAGAAACCTGCCTTTGGTTAATAGTTGATTAGTAAAAATATAAATAATTCATTATTGCAACTAACACAAAAGGGCTCATTTTGAGCCCTTTTGAAATACCTCAACAACCTTTGAGTTTTGGAAGAATAATAATGTTTGGTTTGGAAATTTAAAGGAATCAAGATTAAACATAATTTTAAATCAAGATTAAATATACCCTTTTGTCTTTAATAAATTATTACCACATCTTTAATAAAAAGTCAAAAGAAAATAGATCTATTTTCTTTCTATAATTTATTAATATTTTAAACAATTCTTTTTTTTAATTTCTTGATAACTGAATGTCGGTAAATTTTACTTTCGGCATGTTCATAAAGATGTAGTATAACAATTAGGAAATTAGAGTTTTTTATTCTTTTGTGTATAAATAGATCTTAATGTTTTTTTCTTTGTCGAAAGAAGAAATAACTTCTTTTGGTTTCCAGAATAATAAAGGGGAAGAAAAAGTAACAATTCTTGTTCCTTTCTTTAATTCTTTGTTAAATTTGTCTTCTAATTTTTTAAAGGCTTTTGGTGTTAAAAACAAAAAAATAACATCAGCATCACTAATATCTGCTTCATAAAAATCTTTTCGATAGAGAGTATTGTCTTTGACTCGATGAATAAAGAGATTTATTTTGGAAATGCAAAACAAAGGAATAGAGCACTCAAATCCGACCGTTTTTACTCCAAATTCTTTTGAAGCAATAACTAAAACTCTTCCCGTCCCTGATCCTAAATCGTATAGTTTCTCATTCGGTTTTAAATCAACTAATTTTAATGCTTTTCTAATTATGGGTTTTGGAGTCGGTAGAAAGGGGGCTCCGACAATAGCGGCTCTTACTGTACTTGGGGAGAAAATTATAAGCAAAAAAAATAAGATTGCCAATAAATAAATTTCTAAACCCGACATATATTAAAATATAATTTAAATTGATAAAACATTCAAGATAAAAAAATAGCGAGAAGAATATTTCTTCTCGCCTAATATAAAATTCTTATTTATTTAGATTTTCCATCACGACGACCGTCTTTAAATCCCTCTTTGTAGGTAGAAGATCCCGAGCTATCATAGCGCGGATCGCCACCGAACGTATCGGAAAGTGAACCTATCCATCCATCTTTCTTCTCATGTTCGGCATGCCGAAGACCATCAGCATAACCTCTACCATACTCATCCTTTGGAGATTCTGATTTTGCCATTTTTTTCACCTCCTTTCCATTTTAAGTTCTCAAGGTGCAAATAGTTCTATTTGCCTCCTTTCATAGAACTAATTTAAACTTATTAGAAACTTTTAAATTTTTCAATACCCATCGGTAATGTATACACACTTTTTGCACTTTTCTGGTAATCTAAGGGTATATGAAAACTATGCCCAATTCAACAAAACAAGAGAAATATCGCTGGATTAAACCAATCCTGGAAGGCGAGATAACTATCAAAGGTATGGCTAAGATCTGTCTCTTTTCAGAAAGAGCTCTAAAATACTGGTTAGCTAACTATAGAAAGTATGGTCTAGAAGGTCTTGAGAATAGATCTACTCGTTCCAAGATCAATCTTCGAGAAACACCTATCCGGATTAAAGAAAGAATAATTGAGTTAAGAAAAGTTGTCTTTTTTTAGTTTAGTTAACCTTATATATTTTAATTTATACTTTTTGAGTGAAAACTGCAAAAAACACCATATATCTTATATCTTAAAATTCTAACCACATCTTTAACAAAAAGTCAAAAAATTTCACCTATGTCTACAAATAGACGATCGTCTAAAAAGAGACATATTTTGATAAATCAATATTGGCTTTTTGGGAAGGAGCGAAGTTTAAATGAAAAATAATAAAACCTTGATTTTTAAACCAAGGTTCTATTAATCTTTTTTTCGGATATCATGGTATGGCTCTTCAACAATATTTCTTATCATCTATTTTGAGTTGTTTATCATAATTTCTCTTTCTATAAGCCAACCAGATTTTAAGATTCTAAAAGAAGCGGGTTGGCAAAAGGGGTTGGAAAGTGAATATTCGCTAGGAATTTTTGCTTGCCTCGCTTTCGCCGCTGCCGAATTTCGTACCAACGAGATTGACGCACTGCGTAATTTACAACCCGATTTCCGCTGGTAAAGTATTTAGCATAAATTCTTCTGGTTTTTCTACAAACACAATTTTTTTACCGATTGCATTTGCAAATCCTATTTCTATCAATGCAGAAGCGCCGACATAACCTTCGGGATCGCAAACAATCAACGCGTCTGATTTGGAGATTGAGCTCAAATGATGCCTTTCTAATTCAAGGGGACTTAACCCTTCTTCGCCAGTGAAAACTACAAATTTTTCTCCGGGATTTTTAGGTTCTGTGAATCTTGGACTAAGAACTTTTGTACCTTGGTCTTCTAATGTTCCTTTAATATCCAAAATATAATCCAAATGTTTTCTAAAACTACCGCTTATTGTGACATATCTAAACTCTTGTCTTACAACACCATTTATAATATTCGAATTTGAGGGAATTATTGTCTTGATTTGATACTTTTCGCAAATAGCTTGAGCTATAGCTGAGCAACCCCGTGCGCCGTGCATCCACTTTGGGTCATTGGGCATAAGAGATTCAAGCTCTTTTAATGAAACTTTTTCGAAAATATCCTCATTCCGTTTATAAAAATCATCTGCTGATATTAAAAAGGGGTGATCATTATCAATAAATAATTTGTTTGGCTCTAATGGGTAATTTGCCAATTGCATATAATTTAATTCTCCGCCAGTATAAAAAGCAATTTTTACTTTATTAGATAAATCAGGGATATTTTCTTTGACAAAATTTACCACTTCTTGCAATGAGATTTTTGATATTTTTTCATTTATTGAAGGAAATCTTGTAATTACCATGCCTACGCCTAAGTTTATATTTTTCCTTTCCACCGCTTCTTTGCCATACATAACCACTAACTCGGTAGAACCGCCGCCGATATTTATTAACAGAATAGGTTCATTAAGTAAGCATTTACCAACTAAAGCCATCTCTAAATAAAAATTCTCCAAATCATGGCTAATAATATTGAAAAATAGACCAGTTCTTGTAAAACATTCATCAATAAAAGAAACCCTTGTTTCGTTAATTAGGTTTCTAAAAATACCGGTAGCATAAGTTTTAATTTGACACTCTTTGTTTTCCTCTTTAACAGAATCTAGCAACTCGAAAAGCTCCTTCTTTGACGAAACAGAAATTCCTCCTTCCGGGTCAAATCCATCTTTAAAAGAGATGCTTCGTTGAACTAAAAGATTTATACCCATTTGGTCGCTCTTGTAAACTTTTATTGTCGACGAATCAATATCAATTAAAATTTTATTTTTCATATGTTTTTAAAAGTTAATAAATTTAATAAATTTAATTATCTTCAAAAGATATCAACACATTTTAAAGCAAAAAGTCAAAAGAAATTCACCTATGTCTACAAATAGACGATCGTCTAAAAAGAGGCATATTTTGATAAATTAACGAAATCGAGTCTTTGAATTTTAATTTATCCAATCGCTAAAAGATAAAGTGGTAATTCACTTTTCGGGTTTAAATCTAAGAGTTGTATTAATTTTTCATCTAAAAATCCACCAATAGCACAACAATTTAATTTTAGTAGTGTAGAAATTAAATAAATATTTTGAGCCATATGCCCGGCTTCAAAAAAGATGTATCGCCATCCTCTCTCTTTATACTTTATAATTGTTCTTGAAAAAACTGCCGTAATGATAATCAACATCCCAGATTTTTCAATCCAGTTTTGATTAGTAATCTCATTGCTAAATTTTTTCTTAAAATCTCCTTTTAATAATAATTCTAAAGTATTCCATTTAACATTATAGTGATAAATTCCGGGAAGAATTTCTTTTCCCTTGAATATGACAGGATAAACCTCTAAAGGATACCGAGCTCCTGCTGAAGGATACATCCTTTTAGATCTATCCAAATCACCTTTCATCTCTTTAGAGTTTCTTATTCCTGCGGCAAAATAAAGTATTTTACTGATTTCTTTTAAAGTTAAATCCTTACCGGTAAATTTTCTTTCTGATTTTCTTTTTTTTATTATTGAAAATAATTGATTTTCTTTTGGATTTAATTTTTCTAATTTAGTTTGAGGTAAGCGAGGGTATGTTTTAAAATAAACCTTTTTCCAAGATTTTGGAATTTTATTTGATGGAGAATTGGGAATATTTTTTTTCTGAAAAGTATTTTTTAGAAAATTAAAACCAATACTTTCAATATCGTCAGAAAGTAATTCTTTGTATAATTTTTCTATTTCTTGCTTTCTCATAAATATTCTTATAATTTTTCTATATCATCTATAGAAAAGATTTCTTTTAATTTTCCCTCTTTGAGAAAATAAAATTTTCCAATTCCAATATTTTTTAAAAAATACCTATCATGAGAAATAACAAAAATTCCTCCCTTAAAATCTATAAAAGCTTTTTCAAGGGCTTCTACTGAATCAATATCAAGATGATTAGTGGGTTCATCTAACAAAAGAAAATTTGAACCTGAGGCAAAAATTTTTGCCAAATAAAGTCTTTTTCTCTCACCCAAACTTAAATCTTTTAGTTTTTTAAATTGTTCTTCGTTAGAAAAGAGAAATTTACTAAGAATTTTTCTTCCTTCAGTTTCTGAAATTTCTAAATCTTTTTGAAATTCTTCTATTACTCTTTTTTGATAATTTTCAAAAATTATCTCCTGAGGAAGGTATCCAATTTCAATGCTTGGATTTAGAATTATTTTACCTTTTTGAGGTTTTAATTCGCCAAGTAAAAGTTTTAAAAAGGTAGTTTTTCCTGAACCATTTGGGCCAAGAAGTGCCATTCTATCATTACCATACATTTCAAGATTAACTGAATTAAAAATGATTTTTTTATTAAAACTAAAGGAAATATTTTCAATTTTAAACACTCGCTGTCCTAATTTTAAAGAAGTATTTAGAAAAATTTTAAGTTTTTTTTCTTCTTGAGGTTTTTCAATTTTTCTTTCACTTTCTAATAATTTTTGAATTTGTTTTTCTTCGGCTTTTGCTCTTCGAGCTAATTTTGTCCCTGAAGATCCTAAAGGAATCCCCTTTTCTCTAAGCTCCGCAAGCATATTTCTATCCATCTTTTTTGCTTGCTCTTTTTTTTCTTTAATATCTTTTTTTAAATTTTTAATTTTCTTTTGTTGCAATTTATATAAATATTTTTGTTTTTCAATTTCTCTTTCTCTTATTTCTTTATATGCAGAAAAATTACCTGGATAAATTTTAGTAACTCTTCCCTTTTCTGTAATTTGAAAATCAATAATTTTTTTAGGGACTTTATCTAAAATCCAACGATCATGAGAAATTAATAAAACTCCTCCATTAAATTGAGTAAGAAATTTCTGAATATATAAAATCCCTTCAATATCAAGATGATTAGTGGGCTCATCTAACAAAAGTATAGTTGGCTTTTCTATTAAAATTTTAGCTAACATTATTCTTGTAATTTCTCCGCCACTAAAAGTTTGAATTTTTCTTCCAAGATCAAGATTATAAAGTCCTAATTTCCCCAACGACTTTTTAATTTGCCAATCTTCTACTTTTAATCTTTCAGAAAAAAAATTTTTAATATCTTTTTTAAAATCTATTTCTATACTTTGTGGCAAATAACCAATTCTTTCATTTTCTATAATCACTCGACCACTGTCAGGTTCGACCTCTCCAATGATTATTTTAAAAAGAGTACTCTTTCCACATCCATTTTTACCAACAACTCCTATCTTTTCTCCTCTATTCAAAACAAAAGAAATATTTTCAAATATTGCCTTTCCTTCAAATGATTTTTTTAAACTTTCAACTTTAATCATATTACAAAAAAGGGTGAGGAAACCGATTAAGTTTTCCTGAAACATTAAATCCTAATTTTCTTGGAATATTTTTTAATCTTTCTCCTTGCCAATAAGGAAATTTTTCGTCTAAATAAAGAGGCTGAAAATAAGAAACAAGAACCTTTACTATATTAAATTTTTCTTTTTTAATACTTGGAATAGTTACATCTACATATACTACCTCTATATTTTGTTTTCGAAACCAACCTAAAAGAGAATTTAAATTTTGAATTTTTCTTGGTATAAGATTTTCGATTAAAACTTTTCTTCCTTCAAAGAAAAAGTTTATTTTATCTATCATTTTGGGTTTTGCCCAAAGAATACCCCTATCTCTTAAATTAGAAATATAGTGTTTTCTTTTCCAAATTTTTTTATATTCTTTTAATTCCTTTTTTGACATTATATCTCTTATCCAAAACCTACTATGAAAAAGTTCTTCTATTGCACCTATAATTGCTTCTTTCAAGTCTAAAGATGATTTCATTCCCAAAGAAATCGCCGGTCCCAATCCTGTTCTGTCAATTACAATAGTTAAAATAGAATAAACAGGAACGTCAGTACTAATATCCAAAACATAAAGTTCGAGATTGTATTTTTTAATCGAAAAAGCTATTTTTTTAAATGTTTCATCGTTGCAATTTTCAATATCTATTATATTCGGTGAAATTTTGTTTAAATAATAAATCATAAAAGCATCTCTTTCAATAACTTCAAGTAATCCTCGTAAAATTGCCTCATTTAAAGAATTATAACAAGCTGCACCGGTAGTAATGGGAAACCTTATAACCGATTCCTTTTGTTTGAATCGATAAGGGACAAAAACAAGTTGGGCAGGAATAAAAACTTCTTTCTTTTTTGTTAAGGAAAAACCCTTTATCCAGTTTAATTTATTATTTTTATTAGTATAAAGCTTAAATTTTGGTTTTGTCCGAAAATCATTTTTGGAAAAAAACATAAACGTTTGTGGATCAATTTTTTCTTTTTTTAAATTATTATAATTATTCCAAACAAGATTTTCTTCTTTATAAATGCTTAAATTGTATCTTTCAAGTGCTTCTCCTAATGTTTTTAATAAGGCTTTTTCTTTGCTAAAAGAACAACCACCAGCAAATTTATCAGCAGAAAAACCATCAGTAATTTTAGCTGTATTTCTTAATTCAGCAGTAAATGAATAAACTTTTGGTTCATCGTTATAACTTATTTCGCGATAAATTTTTTCAATGGGTATATTTCTATTCTTGCTAACAAATTTTAATAAATTTTTAATTTCTTTTTCCATTTATCTTAATAAACAAAATCTTAGCTTTTATAAGCATGCTTTATTTAATTGTAAATTTTATTCTATATTAAATTAACTTTTACATCCGCAATGGCAGCTACCTCCACAACTTCCTCCTCCACAACCACATTGACTACCAAAACTTTTCCAATTCCCATATTGATAATGTTCTTTTATATCTTCTAAATTAACATTTTTTAATCCCATCTGCTTCGATATTTTCTTTCTATTTTTAATTTCTTTTTGCATAGTTTTATTATTTTACTAAATTTTTTATCGACCTTTATTTTTTTTAACTAACAAAAAAAGGGCTCATTTTGAGCCCTTTTGAAATACCTCAACAACCTTTGAGTTTTGGAAGAATAATAATGTTTGGTTT
>Ga0116145_1003603_pt1 | contig 12856 bp, 8 predicted proteins | sample AD_JPNHG1_MetaG_FD_89747 | JGI IMG/M metagenome (GOLD analysis project Ga0116145, IMG submission 89747) | Active sludge microbial communities of municipal wastewater-treating anaerobic digesters from Japan - AD_JPNHG1_MetaG | ecosystem: Engineered > Bioreactor > Anaerobic > Digestate | place... | reverse complement strand
GTGCCAGACGCTGAGGCAGCCGCTCTGCAGGCCGGTGCTTTGCGCGAGCAGCAGGCTTGTGTCGCCGTCAAGATAGAGTCGCTCTTGGCAGTCCTTGTCTTTGAATGCGCCTTGGTCGCGCCATTCGTGATCCAGAATGATCGTGCCGAAGGAGAGCAGCGGGATGAGGTTGGCGTTGGTCATATGGATGAACAGCAGCGGACGGCGCCCCATCTGGTGCTGCATCACGGCGGTGCGCCGGGTCAACTCGCGGAAGCCGAAGATGTTGACTCCGGGACGGAGCGTGCCGTCTTCGGCCACGTAACCCGGGCCGGTTGGCGTGTAGTTCGGCGAGAGGAAGAAGTCGTCGAAGTAAATGCCGTCCGCAAAGGTTTCCATCATGCGCTTCAAGTAGTGCAGGACCATGTTCTGCCAGCTCGGCAAAGGATCGATAGCGTAGGCGATGCCCGAGGTTTCGCCGGGGATCGAGACCTTGCCGTAGCGCGCGAGGCGGCAGATACTGTCTTTGCCGCGTATGAAGCGCTCCTCGCCCGGCCAGCGCGGGTCGGCGATGTCCATGGTGCTCCACTCGTCCATGAAGGTCTCCGCCTCTTCGCCCCAGTTGATCGCGCGCGCATTGGTGTAGGGGATGACCCACCCCGTGCGCCCTTTTTCGGGCTGAGACGACCACGCGCCCTTGTTGAAAAAGCGCAGCGACCAGTTGATGTGGTTGCGGTAGGTGACGATGTTCGGGGGATGTCCGTGCTCGTCGAGGCGCGACGTGAATTCGGCGGACTGGAACTGCTTGAGCCAATTCTCGGTGAACGCGAAATCGGCGGTTCCGCCTTTGCGCAGACGGACGAATTCGTCATAGACGGAAAAGTTCTTGAAGGCGGGATAGAATGCGAAGCTGGGCCCCGCCGCGCCCCAGTAGTAGCAGGCACCCATGAATCCGAAATTCACCACCTGCTCGGTATTGGTGACCTGCGCCCCGGGAAACCAGCGCCGGAAGTTCACGGGCGTTTCGGGCATCGGCTTGGCCGGCGTGGCCATCAGCCCGAAGATGAGGGTGCGCGGGCGCGTCAGGGATGTGGGGCGCGTGAAGAGATGGACGACCAGCGAGGTGGTTTCGCCTTGTCGCCTGATTTCGAGGGCGGGACGCTGCGGGTCGAGGTTCCAGTCGCGGTCGTTCTCGGCGAACCAGCAGATGCCGCGCTCGGTGCCGCCCAGCCAGATGTAGGGCACGAACGGGGCGGGCAATTTGTGGCGCCCCACATGGCGCGAGTCCCACACCTTGCCGTCGGCGTCGGGTTTCCCCGCCTCGGTATAGCGTACCGTGTTGGTCTTGCCGCTGTATTCCCAGAGAATGCCCGCGCCGTCCGGGATGCGGCCCGCGTAGTGAAAGCGCAGCAGGTCGGCCACGGGATGCATGAGCCACGTCTCACTTGTCCGAAGGGGAATGACCAAGCGCAGGGCGTCCACGCGTTCCTGGGCCGGTTCGAGCCGAAGCGAAAGTTTTGCCATACCGTCGTATTCGACGGAGAAGTCGGTGCGTCCGCGTACCGGTCCGGCGTGCCATGACGCATGGCCCTGTACGCGGTCCGCTGCTTTTTCCGTGAAGGTCACCTTGCCGCCTTGAGCCGTGTAGTCTTTGCCGGCGGATTCGATTTCCAGACGCATGGGGGCCTCCAGCAAGGGGACGCCTTGACTGGTCACCTGCTTCCACAGGCCGTTGCTGTCGATGTCATGGGTGCGCAGGACGCAGGAAACGCTGGCGCGCTTTTTATCCACGGTCATCGACGTGAAGGGCGGGATGACAATTCTTTCGCTGCCCAGCGCGGAGTTTTCCCAAGGGAAGTGTTTGCGCGTGAAGGTGCGCGTGATGTCGCGCTGCTTGCCGTCCGGCGTTGTCAGGTTCAAGGTGAGTTCATACACGCCTTCGTCCAGCGTCGGGACCGAGACGGTCTCGCCTGCGGCGGGCATGGGGAGCGCACCGTCGTAACGGGAGAGAACGCGGTCGTCGCCCTTACGTCTGAGCGCAACATCCCATCGCGTGAAGGCAGGCGTCTTTTGCAGGACAAGCAGGCGCAGTTGATCGGACGACGGAAAATACGCGAAACGGAACTCCGTGCCGTCGGCCTCTTTCAACAAATCGCCAGGGCGCGTGATGACGCCGGTCGGCGCACGTCCGGGATCGGTCTCCTGAGCAGCCGCCGGGAGGACGTATACACGCAGCGCGACGCATGTCGCGAGAAACAGAAACGAATATCTCATGACGTGTATCCTTGCAGAAAACAGGCCGTCTTGCAAATTCGTAAAAAGGACGTCTGCGGCTAAAGGTCAAGTTCGACGGCATTGGGCCTCTTTGTTTTGGTGCCAGAGGGGGGACTCGAACCCCCACGACGATTTCACCCGCCTGTGGATTTTAAGTCCACTGTGTCTGCCATTCCACCACTCTGGCCTCAAATCGTGCAGTGCGCAATTTAGCATGGATGACGCCGATGCTCAATACTGAAGCGCGATCAATGATCAATTCATGAGTTGGCCCTGCTCATGAATAGCCGCAAAGAACGAGAAAAAGGGCTGGATATTGGCAGCCGGTCAGTTGACGCGCCTCCTTTACTGGTCTACAATGTGGTCACTGTCGTGATAAAGGGCGTGTGCTGTCAAACAGGAGATTACAATGAAGACGATTCATACAAAGGCATCGGTGGCGGCTGCGGTGAAGGCGCGAGGAATCTTGCTCGGCGTGGCGGGCGTGCTCGGTGCGCTCGCCGTGCGGGGAGATATCGACGATCCGCTGGCCTATTGGAGTTTTGACGACACGGAGAGCCTGCTTGTCAACCAGGTGACGCCCAGTCCGCATCACAATGCGTCTGTGCTTTTAGGGACGCCGGTCGCTGGAGTCGCCGACGGCGCGTCTGGCATCGTCGGCAACGCGCTATTGCTGGATGGAACCGCTGCTATCCGGTTGCCGTATCACCAAGACAATTTGGGGACTTCATTCACGCTCTCACTGTGGTACTGGCAGCAGACGAACGACACGCGCCAGAGTGTCTATCAGACGCGCGACAACTACACGGCCACCTACGAGGCCGAGGCCGGTGCTCATAGCCGTTTTGCGAGTTATGTCGGGCAGAACTATGCCCAAGCCATTACCACCGAATTGCGGGAGTGGGTGCATTTGACCCATACGTTTGCCACGGTCGACGGCATGACCACGCTCTCCGTGTACACCAACGGTGTCTTTGTGTTCAGCCACAGTGTCGGCAGCGGTGCCGTGTTCGGCGGGAGTGAGATCAGGGGGATCAGAGGGTTTCACGTGGGTGCCGCACGCGGCTATTTGACGTTTGGCGGTTGGGGCTGGCGCTGTTTCAAGGGAATGATCGACGAGCTGGCGCTGTGGGGACGTGCGCTCTCCGCCGCCGAGGTCGAGGCGGTCTACCAGCGCGGTGTAAGCGGGGCGAAGCTTGCCTTCACGCCGGCGCCGGCGCCGGTGATCTCACTGGGCGGGAAGGATCTTTCCTTCACGCTGAACACAGACAGCGGACTGCCCGCTGGCATGTTTAACAACGGCTGGCTGGTACACAACGTGCAGGACCCCGCTTATCCCTACGTGGCGGCCGACACGGCTAGGCCCGTGCTCGACTACGTGCCCGACACGGCGGGACATGCGGCGGGACCATTCAACGCCGAGGTCGCCGATGTGAAATGGAGGGTGCCACTGACCGATACGATGCGGCAACTGCCGCAAGGCGATTTCACACTGGAGACGTGGTTCTGCACGACGCACAAGGTCCGAGGAACGTTGATGGGCAATCACTACATGTCGTCCGCCCCAAACGGCGTTGTCAATCTCGAGCTTCATGGTGCCAACAACGTCCGGCTCTACCAGCGTAACCTGTCCGGAGCGGTTACGGATCTGAATCGGCTAGCCACCAACGTGAACACGCGCGACGGCCAGTGGCACCATCTGGCCGGCGTTCGGCGCGGCAGCACGATGTTCTTGTACGTGGACGGTCAAGAAGTGGGGTCGGCAAACACAACACTGGGATCCTATACGCTTGCGAGTGACTACCTGTATCTGGGGCGCGATGAACGAACCGATGTCGCCTTTAGGGGCGAGATGGGGGAGACCCGCGTCTGGATGCGTGCGTTGAGTACCAACGAGTTGGCGGAGATCGTCGCCCTCGGCGTGCCGGGCAGCGATGCGCTTTCAAAGGACGATCTGCTCGCCGAATACGATCTGCACGCGCCTTTTAACGCCCACAAACCTGGGCTGGGGTGGCTGGGCTATCGGATCCCGCTTGGGGCACCGAAACTCGGAAGGGTCCCGATGACTAATTTCACCTGCGAAGCTGTTTTCCGCACGACGTCGACAGGTGCGGGGGCTCTAATGGGGAACTGGTCCAACCATGTGTACAACACGGTGAATCTGCAGCTTGAAGGTCCGAACGTTGTACGGTTTTATCTACGGAATACGGATGCCGCGACCTCGCTGAGTGTCACGCCTACGGATATCAGTACGCGCGACGGCCAGTGGCACCGGCTGGCTGGCGTCCGGGGCAACAACACGATGGCACTGTACCTCGATGGACAACTGGTGGGCAGTCAGGCCGAGACGCTAGGGGCGTATCCGTTGCAAGGGCCGTACTACTATCTGGGGCGCGACGGGCGCGGCGATGGTAGCTATGTGTTCAGGGGCGATATCGCTGCCGCGCGGATCTGGACGCGCGCGCTGAGCGCCGACGAGCTGGCCGGACTGGCGGCTTCCAACGCGGTGCCGGCCGACGGGCTGCTCGTCCAGTACATGCCCATGCTGACCAACACGCTGACCACGGCGGGCTTTCCGGGCAGCCGTTTCTTGCGCTCGTTCGTGACCCTGACGAACAGTGCCGCGCTGGTTTTTACCGATCTGCCGCGACATGACAAAATCGGATTGAGCATGATGCTGGCGCAGCTCGGTCAGATGAAGCCGACGGCCAAAGGTGACCGCTTTATGATCCGGGTCGACGGGACGGAGGTGCTCAGTGTCGGTCTCGGCCCCAACCAAGGCGCAGAGCCGCAGATCAGCACGTTGAGTTTGTTCGGCGAGGCGACGAATGTCGAGGTGTTCACGAGTACCCTGACGTGCGGCGATGACCTCTTCTTCTGCGGCACGGCCTGGAGTGACTATCGTGACCATGTGTACGATCTCGCGTTGCTGGAGCCGCTGCAGAACATTCCGCATTCGGCTGACACCTTGCTGGTTGAGATTATCGGCGTTCAGGATGCCATTCCCGAAGAAGCGAGTTTCGGGTTCGACCGGTTCGAGTTGACCGTTTACCCGCGCCGTGGCACGATACTTTTCTTGCAGTAATGATCAAGGGAACCACAGAGGCACGGAGGCACAGAGAATTTCTTAATGTTTTTCCTGTTTCGTCAATCATGTGGCACGGGCATCTTGCCCGTGTTCGCCTCATGGGCGGGACGCCCATGCCACAAGGGGCTACAGACGAGGATTGCATAGGAGGATAACGTGAAATGGCACCGATAGAGATGCTCAGAACGGGGGACCACCCCGACTTGTCGCGCCGTGATTTTCTGGCGGCATCCAGCTTTTTGGCGGTGGGGATCGGCTTGGCCGGTAGCGTGGCCCTCGGACAGGACGCGGCGCCCGCCCGGCGCGCACCCATAAAAATCGGCCAAATCGGTACCGGCAATCAGCATGCCTACAAGATGTCCACGCTACGTAAACTGCCTGAGTTGTTCGAGGTGGTCGGCCTGGCGGGCGACCATCCGGGCGCACCGGGAAAAATGCCGGGGAATGCTTGCTACAAAGGACTCAACTGGATGAGTCAGGAGGAACTGTTGGCGATCCCCGGGCTTCAGGCGGTGGCCATTGAGACCGAGGAGCGCATCTGCATTCCTCCCGCTCTGCGCAGCATCCGCGCCGGTAAGCACATCCATCTGGATAAGCCGTGTGGCGAGTCGCTACCGGCGCTCCGCACGCTGTTGGACGAGGCGAAAGCCCGACAACTCACGGTGCAGGTCGGTTATATGTATCGCAACAACCCAGCCGTGCAGTTCTGCATCAAAGCGGTGAAAGAGGGGCTGATCGGACGGGTTGTCGATTTGGATGCCTCGATGGGCCGATATGACGGCCAAGGCTACCGCAATCTCATCAAGCAGTACAAGGGCGGCATCCAGTATATTCTGGCTTGCCATTTGATCGACCTGATGGTCACGATCATGGGCGCGCCGGAACGCGTGACGCCGTATCAGCGCTGTACCCGTGGCGACGGGGTGCTTGACAACGGTTTGGCGGTGTTCGAGTTTGACGGCGGGCGGTTGGCGACCGTCCGGACCTCCATCACCGAGGCGCAGGGATTTGTCAATCGGCGCTTCAAGGTGATGGGCGATAAGGGCACGATCATCATTGATCCGCTTGAGTCGCGGGGTAATATATCGGGAGGCGTTGTGAAGCTCTTTCTGGAAGAGGCACGTGACGGATACAAGAAGGGGGGACAGACCATCGACATGCCGCCGCCGAAAGACCGTTATGAGGATCAGTGGCGCGAGTTCGCCGCCGTGGTGAATGGCGAGATGGCGAACCCTTACACCTACGAGCACGAGTACTTGGTTCACAAGTGCCACTTGCAGGCCTGCGCGATGCCGATTGATGTGTGATTGTGTTGTGGATGCGATTGACCGATGTGGCAATTTTTGTAACACTCATCGGGGGGTGCGCAATCGATAAAGGAAGGAAGTTTATGAAGGCGTTGAGCATTTCAGAAGCAAGGAACACGTTGCCAGCTCTTGTCGAGTCGGTAGCTTCGACGCGTGCGCCTGTGGTTCTGCTGAAGTATGGCAAGCCAGCTGCGATGTTGGTGCCAATCGAGGCGGATGATACACCGTCCGATTCGTACCCGTTGCGTGGGACGCCGATCGTGGTGTCAGAAGATTTCGATGAGCCGCTTTCTTCGTTGTGGGAAGCTTGCAATGTAGCCGAGGTGCCTGCGAAAAAGAGGGTGCAACCGCGTAAAAAAGGGAAGAGGAGCACGACATGATCGTGCTCGACACGCATGCGTGGCTCTGGTGGCTACACGACCCGGCGCGTCTGTCGGTGCGCGCGCGGCAAGCGATTGTCCGAGCCGAACGGGATGACGGCATGAAAGTGTCCGTCATTTCGGTGTGGGAAGTGGCAACGAAATGTGCGCTGGGCAAACTTACCTTGCCAATGCGGATTGATGTGTGGTTTGAACATGCACGTAGCTACCCCGGTATCGTGATTGAACCGGTTGTGGCCGAAGACGCATTGGCCAGTGCATGTCTGCCGGGAACTTTTCACAAAGACCCAGCGGACAGGTTGATTGTCGCCCTTGCTCGGCGTTTGCAGGTAGGGTTAGTGACTGCGGACAGGTTGATTCGTTTGTATCCGCATGTTGAAACGATTTGGTGAATCGCATGTTGAAACAGATGGAGATCGTAAGTCATGCAAAGACGAGAGTTCATTAAAACGACAGTGGCGGGCCTTGGCGGGCTGTCAGTCATAGGGGCGCGTGGTCAGGACACGGCGGCGGCGCCTGACAAACCGTTACGCGTGGCATTGATCGGTTGCGGTGACCGCGGCTGTCATGCGATTCTGCCGAACGTCATGACATCGGGCATGGCGGAGGTCGTGGCGTTCATTGATCCGGACGGAGGCGCCATCACTCGTGCACGGGCACGTTTAAAGAAATACCGGCCCGAAGCGAACGTGGAATCGATCGCCGCGTTTGCCGACTACCGTGATTTTTACAAGCAGATGGCAGGCGGCGTTGATGCGGTTTTTATCGCGACGCCCAACCATCAGCATTGCCTGCCCGCACTCCTCGCTTTTCGCAACGGCATTCATGCCTACGTTGAAAAGCCGATGGCCAATACGATCGAGGAGGGGCGCCGGATGCTGGCCGAGGCGCGTGCCAACCGCGTGGTCACGCAAATGGGGCAGCACGGCCACTCCAACGAAGGTGCGCGCCGACTCTGCGAATATGTCTGGGCGGGAGTCATCGGTCAAGTCACCGAGGTGTATTGCTGGTGTGACCGACTCAACGCGCGCGAGCAGCCGCTCGCACAGGATTCGGAGTGTCCGAAAAACTTGGACTGGGACAAGTGGATCGGCCCGGCAGCATGGCGCGGCTATAACCGCGGACTTCATCCTGTCGGCTGGTATTCGTGGCGCAGGTTTGGTAGCGCGACCATCGGCAACATGGGCAACCACGTCATTGATCCCGTCTTCTGGGCGTTGAAACTCGGCAGCCCGGAGAGTGTCCAACTCGTGGATTTCCGCCCGGGCGCAGAAGAGTCATGGGGCCTTCGCGACCATATCGTCTGGAAGTTCCCGCAGCGTGGTGACCTTGCGCCTGTCGAGATGCATTGGTTTGACGGACTCAAAGGCGACCTGCACTGGGACGACAGCACATGGACGAAGGGCACCTACAAGTACATCGTCAAGAAAGAACACCAGAACCTGCCGCCGAAACTGTTGGAGATCGAGAAGAAGCACGGTGTCGATCTTGGCCGTTGCGCGTCGATTCTGGTTGGCGAGAAAGGCATTCTCTGCATCAGCGTGTTTGGCGAGAGTCTGCGGTTTGTGCCGGACAGTCTCCGGTCCACGATTCCGCCGCCGCCCAAGACGCTCCCGCGCATCCGCGGTTCGCATCAGGTGGATTTCATGCGCGCGTGCTTAGGCGGTCCGGCGGCCTGCGCGAACTTTGACTACTCACAGCCGCTCAATGAAATCGTGCTGCTCGGTGTCGCCGCTATTGAGGAAGGCTCCGGCAGACGGTTGGATTGGGACGGCAAGGCCGGGCGCTTCAAGGATGACGCAGCGAACAAGGTTTTGAGTGTGCCGAGTCGCGCAGGCTGGGAAGCGTGATTGGGAGTTAGGATTTAGGATTTAGGATTTGGGATTTTGGAATGAGGAATGAGGAGTTGAACAATGAAAAGACGTGATTTCATCAAAACGACAGCGGCCGGGATTGGCGGGCTGTCAGTCATGGGGGCGCGCGGTCAGGGAGCAACCGGTGCCAAAAAACCGTTGCGTATCGCTTTGATCGGCTGCGGCGATCGCGGTGGCAGGCAGTTGATCGTCGAGTGTTGTAAGGAGCAGGTCGTGGCGTTGGCCGATCCCGATCCCGCGCGTATCGCGTTCACATTGCAGCAGGTGCGCAAAACCCTGCCCTCCGCCGACACCGGCGCGATCAAAACGTTTTCCGATTACCGGAAACTTTTCGATGTGATGGGTAAAGATTTGGATGCGGTGTTCATCGCCACGCCCAACCACCAGCACGCGATACCTGCGTTGATGGCGATCCGCCGTGGACTCCACGTGTATGTTGAAAAGCCCCTGACGCACACGATCCAAGAAGCGCGCTTGCTGCGGGAAGAGGCCAAGCGTCATGGCGTGGTAACCCAATTGGGGAATCACGGTCATTCGAACGAGGGATGCCGGCGTCTCTGCGAGTATATTTGGGCCGGTGCGATCGGTCAGGTGCGCGAGGTGTATTGCTGGACCAGTCGTTGTAACGGTCTGCCCGATGGCAATCACTCTCCGGCTCTTCCCCTGCCGCAGGGCTTTGATTGGGACTCATGGATCGGACCAGCGCCTTTCCGTGATTTCCATAACGATCTGCATCCGCACAATTGGCACCTCTGGCGCGATTTCGGTAACGCCGCGATCGGTAACATGGGCTGCCATATCATCGATCCCGCATTCTGGGCACTCAAGCTGCAAGCGCCGGAAGCGGTAGAACTCGAGGATGTGCGTGGCGGGGACAGTAAGGTCTGGCCGATCACGACCCGCCTCCGCTGGGACTTTCCGGCCCGCGGCGAGATGGCACCGGTCAAGGTCTACTGGTACGATGGTCTGGCGCATGAGTTGGAATACGGTGAGCAGACGGTGGCGCGGCGCTGGCGCAACGTCAATAAGCGCGAATGGCAATACTTGCCGCCGCTGGTCCTCGAGCTGGAGAAGAAGTACGACCGGAATTTCGGCAGGAACGGATCGTTGCTCATTGGCGACAAGGGAATCATGACGATCGGTGAATTCGGCGACGCTTGCCGCATGGTGCCCGAGGAGGCTCACCGAGCTTTCCCGATTCCCGACAAGATCCTGCCGCGCGTTAAAGGCACACATCAGGACGACTTCTTCCGCGCGTGCCGCGGCGGTGCGCCGGCCTGCTCGAACTTCGAGTACTCCGCGCCGTTGGCTGAAATCGCCTTGCTCGGCAATATCGCGATGATTGCGGGGCGTGGCCGTCGTGTCGAGTGGGACGCCGCCGCGATGCGTTGCACGAACATGCCGGAGTTGAACGCGTATGTGAAGACGACTTATCGAGAGGGGTGGTCCCTCTGATGTTTGATCTGCACTGTTTACGGCGGCCGCTGGGGCGCGCCGCCGCGATTCTCAATGTTCGTTTTTTTCCTTCCGCGCAACGCGCGGAGGCACACTTAGTCTCCACACTTAGTCGAACACACTTAGTCGCTGCCACACTTAGTCGAACACACTTAGTCGCTGCCACACTTAGTCGCTCACACTTAGTCGGTCGAACAAACGACGAAGTGTATGGACTAAGCGTAAAACGACGAAGTGTTTGGACGAAGTGTAGGGATGCGTGGCTCCCTGCCACTAACCGATTACGCGTGGCCGCCGCGCTTTTGATGGCGGTTGCGCTCTCGGTGTGCGCAGAGGAGAAGCTGCCTGTGTCACTCGACGCGCGAACCGATTTCTACTCGTCCTATGTGTGGCGCGGCAAGGTGCTAGACCGGCGTGCCGTAGCGCAGCCCAGCGTCATCACAACCTACGACGCGCAGGAGTACGGTGCGTTCTCCTTGAAGTTCTGGGTGAACTGGGACATAAGTCAGCGGCGCACCTCAAAGCCCAAGGCGACGCGCACCGGCGGCGGAATCAACGTGTTCAATATCACGCCGTCTTACAGCCGGGCGTTCGGGCCTGTGGATGTCACGATCGGTAACATCTTTTACACGTTTCCGGGAGACGGCTGGCCGAAGAACAGCAACAGCACGTATGAACTCTTCACGACGGTGGCTTACAAAAACCCAGTCGTGACGCCTTCGCTCAGTGTCTACTACGACTACCGTGATGTGGGCGGCAGTTTCCTTGAGGACAATCCGCTCAAAGACCTCTATATCCGCGCCGCGCTAGACAAATCGGTACCGATCACTGAGCGGCTGCGCGCCGGCGGGTGCGTGCTGCTCGGTGCCGGCACCAGCCGCTACAACGCGGTCCGCTACAAGTCGCCCGGCGAAGGCTTTGCCGATTATCAGACCTCGCTCTTTTTGTCGTATGCCGTCACCGAGAACTTCTCGGCCGGTGCGACGCTGGCCTATACCGGTCTGATCGGTGGAGCCTGGGGGCTCGACCGTAGCGCCTGTTCGCCGGACGAGATCGTGTGGGGCGGCGTGAATCTGCGGCTGCTTTTCTAATTAACTCATTAACTTGGGATGCGGGCGTTGCCCGCATCCGCGCTATTTCCCCATCAGTGCGTTGATGATCAGCAGGTCGAGTTCTTCATAGTCGCGCGCGGCGATGAGGGCGTCGATCGCCTTCTGATCCAGCCCGCGCGAGACCTCGAGCAGGTTCAGGAAAACCGTGCGGCTGTTGGAGAGGTGCTTGGTGCTGACATCGAATTTTTGCGTGCGCATGGCTTTGATGTCGAGCCCGACAAACTCTCCGCTGCTGCCGTAGGCGTGGCGATCGAGAATGCGCACTTGATTGAACGCGCGCCGCAGGTCGATGCTGCCGAAGCTGCGGTCCGCGTCGAACTTGATGCCGTTCTGGTCGTTCAGATGCACCGAGAAGAGTTTTTTGTGTGCCAGCGCAAAGCCCATCTCGTCCGAGGGATCAAGCCCGGCGAGAATCGCGTGCGCGCTCTCGATATTTACGCCGACGCGCGCGGGATCGGAGCAGAGGTGCCCCAGAGCGATCGCGTGACCGGTGGTGGGGATGTAGGCCTGATCGACAGGCTCGTTGGGCTTGGGCTCAATCGCAATGCGGATGGAGGAGTCATGGGCCAGCATGCGGTTGATGGCCTCGACGAGATACTCGGTCGAGCGCTTGCTGTCCTTGGATTCGCGCACGTAGGTGCCTTCGCGGGCCAGCCAGAGCACGATCAGCTTGGTGTCCAGCGCATGGGCAATGTCGATGGCCCGCAGACTGCGCTCGATGGCGTAGGTGCGGCAGGCGGGATCGTTGGCGGTGTAGCCGCCGTCGATCGTGCGCGGGTCTTCCCAGAGCCGGGGGGCCACGAATTCGGCGACCAGCCCTTCGCCGTCCAGCATACTCTTCACCTCTTTGGCCTTTTTCGCGAGCGCGGTGGAGTCGAGGTCATTCAGGTCGGGCACGGCGTCGTCATCGTGAAATTGGACGCCATCGAAGCCCAGCGGTTTGAACAGCTTCAGCTTCTGAGCGAATGACATTGAGTCGCGCACGGGCGGACCGAAGGGATCAGCGCCTTCGTGAATGTTCCAAGGGCCAAATGAGAAACGGAATGTCGTCTGCATGATATCAAACCTCCTAAGTTAGAATGATAATGACAGAATGTGATGCCAGTATACCTGAGTGCGCAGCGGAAGTCTTTACCAAATTTTTATCTGATTTTCGCGTAATCGGTTAGTGACAGGGGCTTGCGAGTTTAGTGCGTGGTTTGTGTGTGCGCAGTCGGGAGCGCCCGCAGAAAGTTGAAAGTTAGAAGTTGAATGTTTTTTAACTCAGAACGCTGAACGTCGAACTCTGAACTCTGAAGGTGAAAACTCCTTGCCTATAACTTGGCATTAAAATAGGGGCACGGGTTTTCCAACCCGTGGCACGGACAGGAATGTCCGTGCTCCTTTC
>Ga0116145_1003594_pt1 | contig 12885 bp, 11 predicted proteins | sample AD_JPNHG1_MetaG_FD_89747 | JGI IMG/M metagenome (GOLD analysis project Ga0116145, IMG submission 89747) | Active sludge microbial communities of municipal wastewater-treating anaerobic digesters from Japan - AD_JPNHG1_MetaG | ecosystem: Engineered > Bioreactor > Anaerobic > Digestate | place... | reverse complement strand
TTTAATAGCATTTTCACTAATATCAATACCTATTGAATCATACCCAAGTTTTTGAAACAAATAAGTATAAATCCCTGTTCCACAACCTAAATCTAGAATTTTATCACCAGCTTGAATTTTACATATTTTACATAATACTTTAAGAAATTTTAAAGAAATCTTTTCATTATAATATTTAAAATCTGATTTATCATAAAAGCGATTATAATAATTAACAATATATTCTTTTTCAAGTTTCATTAATAACCTTTTCTATGGGCATAAATATTTAACATAATTCCAACCATTATCATAGTAGAAAGTAATAATGAACCTCCAGAACTCATAAATGGTAGTGGTAAACCCATTACCGGTAAAATATTAATTGCCATTCCAATATTAATAATGGTATGATAAAATAAAATTGCTAGAAAACCTATTACAATATTACTTTCAAATTTAGTCTTAGCTAATTTGGCAATCTTTAAAGCTCTACTAAAAACTAAAAATAATAATATCAATACTATCATAGATCCAATAAAACCAAATTCTTCTCCGGGAACACAAAAAATAAAATCTGTCCATTGCTTTGGTATAAATCTCAATTGTGTTTGGGTACCCTGCATAAAACCTTTTCCGAATAATCCTCCAGAACCAATAGCTACCTTTGCTTGAATTGCATTATATCCTGAACCTAAAGGATCCTTAGAAGGATCAAGGAAAGATGTTATTCTTCTTTGCTGATATAATGCTAATCCTTTATATAGATAATCGAATGAAAAGCCAACGGCTAATAAAAAACCACTAAATGAAAAAATTATACTCCAATTTTCATTAATTAGATATAGTATAAGAATTGAGACACAAATGAGAATAAATAGAGACCAAGTACCAATTAAAGCAGTAGCAATTGCTAATACTGTTGCAATAATTGCAAATATATAAAATAATTTTGTCCCAGCCCAAAAAATCATAAAAACAAACATAAACAAATATACTGTTCCAGTACCAAAATCAGGTTGAAGCATGATTAAAATAAAAGGTACTAATGGAATTAAAAAAGCAATTAGAATATGTTTAATCTCTTCAATTTTTGTATTCTTATTTGAAAGATATAATGCAAGAACAATTACTGTTGTTATCTTAGAAAATTCAGATGGTTGTATTTTAAAAAAACCAAAATTAATCCAGCTGGTAGAGCCATATACAGTTTGTCCAATTATTGGAACAGAAGCTAGTAAAATCAAAGATAATCCATAAAGAGGATAAGCAAATAATTCAATATATTTTATTGGCAAAAAGAAAGAAAAAAGCATTGCAATAAAACCGAAAATTACCCATAGTAATTGCTTTTCAAAAACTTCACCTAAGCCTGCAGAATATGTTGCACTATAAATTGATACTAAGCCAATAATTACTAATAACATTGAGCTAAAAAATAAGGTAAAATCAAAATTTTCTTTAAAATATTCTTTTATCATCAAATCTAATCTCCAGATTCAGAGTTAGCTTTTGAATCTATTTCTTTTTGCGCTTCCATTATATAATCATTATTAACCATTTTACCTTTATTTAATAAATATTGTTTAATAAGTGCACTTGCAATTGGTGCAGAAGTTGTTCCTCCAAAACCTCCATTTTCAATAATAATTGCTACAGCTATTTTAGGATTATCATAAGGAGCAAAACCAATAAACCATGCATGGTTTTTACCATGAGGATTTTGAGCTGTTCCTGTTTTTCCAGCTACAACTATTCCTGGGACTTGAGCAGCAAGACCAGTTCCTCCAGGAGTATTCACTGCTAAAAACATACCATGTCTAATGATATTTAGGACTTTTTGAGAAAGATCAAGCTTTCTACCCTCAACTGGTACAAGAGTTTCAGTATTAGAATGTTTATCAAAATAAGAGTGAACAAGATGTGGCCTATAATAAGTACCTCCATTAGCAATTGTTGAACAATAACAAGCAGCTTGTAAAGGTGTAATACTTACTTCTCCTTGCCCAATAGCCAAACTAATTAAAAAACCTTTTCCCCAATTTTTTCCATACACTTTATCATACCAAGATTCAGTTGGAATAAATCCTGGGCGTTCAACAATATCAATACCTGTTCTTTTACCAAAACCAAACATATAAGCATATTTATTCCAAAAAGACCATCCTTTTTCTTTATTTAATTTTAACATTAAGTTATAAAAAAATATATTACAAGATTGATGTATTGCTCTTGTCACATTAACTGTTCCATGGACATGGGTACATTTAAATACTTTATCCCCATAAGAAAAAGCACCCCCACAACTAGCTGTCCAATTTTCATCAATTACTCCTTCTTCTAATGCAGCAGTAGCTAATACCATCTTAAATATTGATCCTGGAGGATATTCACCTAATGTTGCTCTATTAAATAAAGGTTTTGAGGGATCTTCATTTAAACTTTGCCAAACATCTATTGGAGTAACTCCACTAAATAAGGATAAATCATAATCTGGTTTACTTGCCATAGCTAAAATTTCACCATTAGAAGGATCAATTGCTACTATTGCACCTTTTTTGTTTGTTAATAGTGTTTCGGCTAAAATTTGTAAATTTAAATCTATCGATAAGTTTAAATCCATTCCATCAATTGGTTGACTATCCATTTTACCGTTATCATATTTTCCTATTTTTCGTCCCTTCGAATCCACTAATATGTAGCTGTAGCCCTTAACACCTCTAAGTAATTTTTCATATGTACTTTCTAAACCTTGTTGCCCGATATAATCTCCAGGAACATAATAACCAGAATCTTTTCCAATCTGTTCATCTGAAATTTCCTTAACATATCCTAAAAAGTGAGACATTTTTGCTAAAGGTGAATATGTTCTTTTGGGCTCCGGTAAAATTTCGACTCCAGGAAACTTATCCTGATTTTCTTCAATAAATGCTAAAGTTTTTTGATCAATTTCTTTTTTAATTTTTACGGGATTAAAAATTGAATATCGTTTACCTTTATTAAGTCTATCAATAAAAATGGAAGTATCAATATCAAGTATCTTTGATAAAACTGGTATTAATTTTTCATCAAAATCATTTGGAGTAACATATAGAGAAAAAGCTGGTCTTGTATCAACTAAAATATTTTTATTCCTGTCATAAATAGTACCTCGTCCAGGTTCTTTAACAACCCTTCGAATACTATTTTTTCTAGATTTTGTTCCATATTCTTCGGCACTTAATAATTGAAGCTCTACAAGTCTATAAATAAAAATTAAAAAAACTAATGAAATAATAATTAATGTTAAATTATATCTATGTTGTTCTTTAAGTTCAATTGACATTCTAGACCTCACCAACAGATTTTACGATTTTCTTTGATAAAGAAAACATAAATATAACACCAAAAATGAGAGTATAGAAGCTTGAACCAAGAACAAATTTTAATAGTAAATATCCATAAGGTAAATTATTATTTCCTTGAATAAAAATAGTATAATAAATTAGATTTGATATTATAATTACTAAAAACATTATAAATATATAGAAATAACTTTGCAAAATCTCAGCAGGTCTATTTTCATCATGAAAATAACCAGCAATAAAGCCAGCAATAAGATATGATAGGGCTGACAACCCTAAAAAAGTAGAGGAAAAAATATCAATAAGTAGACCAAAGAAAAAGCCAAAGATTAAACCACTTATTTGCCCTCTTCTAACACCAATATAAATAACTAAAAGTATTGGTAAATCGGGAGAAATCATTTGTATACTAATTAAGGGAATAAAAGTTTTTTGAATTAAAAAAAGAATAATAGCAATTCCAATATATTTTAGATAATCAATAACCATTACTAGTCTTTTTCATAAATTAATTTTTCTAATATTACCCTTGACGAATCAGGTTTATATAACAATACAAATGTTTCTTCAATTGTACTAAAATCAACATAACTTTTAACTTCTACTTTTTGAAAAAGATTACCTGTATCATAAGATACAGCAACAACAGTACCAACTTCAATATTATCAGGAAAAATGCTACTATATTCAGAGGTTTTAACAATATCTCCTACTCTAATATCAAGATTTTTTGCGACTTCAGAAATTATCAAATTTTCTCCTCCATTCCAATTTAATATCCCAGGAACCCTAGATCTTTCAATAATGACGCTTGCTTTAAAGTTTTTGCTTTTTAATATTTCAACAATACAATATTTATCTGAAACACTAATAACTTTGCCAACCAAACCTTTTTCTGAAATAACGGGCATATTTATATTTACACCATCGTCACTACCAACATTTAATGTTAAATAATTTCTGATAAGATTTATACTTTTTCCAACGACTTTAGCAGTAACAAGGTTATATTTTGATGATTGTTTAAACTCTAAAAGTTTTTTTAATCTAATATTCTCTAAACTAGCTTCACGTAACCTACTGAGTTCTTCTGACAAAATCACATTTTGTTTCCTCAAAACATTATTCTCTTCAGCAATAGATAAAATATGAGGGATCCAGATCATATTAAAAAAATCAGAAAAATTCTCTTGTAAATAACCAATAGCTAAAATTGTATTAGATCTGATTTGTTTAATTTGAATATTATTATTTTGAAATAATAAAAAGGAAGATACTATAATTAAAATAATTAATAGAAAATAAGCTTTAAATTTAAAAAAAATATTAAAAATTCTTATCATTTATCAAAATAATATCAGTATTTTCTACTCTTAATTAAAACCTGTGAGTATTCATCCATTCTTTCTAATACTTTACCAACCCCTCTAACAACAGCGGTTAATGGATCTTCTGCTACATGAACAGGTAAACTTGTTTCGAGACGTAATCTTTCATCTAATCCTTTCAATAAAGCTCCACCACCAGTTAACATTATACCCCTATCTAATATATCAGCTGATAATTCTGGAGGAGTGCGTTCAAGAGAAAGTTTTACTGCATCAACAATAGCATTAACAGGTTCACTCAAGGCTTCTCTTATTTCTACTGAACTAACCTCAGATGTTTTTGGAATGCCAGCTACTAAGTCTCTTCCTTTAACTTGAATAATAATCTCTTCATCAAGAGGCATTGCAGATCCAACTTCGCATTTAATCGCTTCAGCTGTACGTTCACCAATTAGAATATTGTAGTTTTTCTTGAAGAATTGAATAATTGCATTATCCATCTCATCACCAGCAATTCTTATTGATTCTTCATTTACAATACCTGATAAAGCAATTACGGCAATTTCAGTAGTACCACCTCCAATATCAAATACCATATTACCAACAGGAGCATTAACATCTAAACCTATACCAATTGCTGCAGCCATAGGTTCAGTAATAAGATGTACTTCTTTAGCACCTGCATGTTCAGCAGAATCTCTAACAGCTCTCTTTTCTACTTCAGTTATTCCACTAGGTACACCAATTATGATTCTTCTACTTGGTAACCAATTTGAATGAACCTTCTTGATAAAAGCTCTTAACATTCCTTCAGCAATTTCAAAATCAGCAATTACCCCATCCTTCATAGGCCTTATTGTTTTGATATCTCTATGTGTTCTACCAATCATTTCACGAGCTTCATTGCCAATAGCAACGATTTTTTTTGTATTTTTATCAAAAGCAACAATTGAAGGTTCATTCAAAACTATTCCTTTACCAACCATATACATTAAAGTATTTGCAGTACCTAAATCAACTGCAATATCAGCAGAAAAGAGACTAAATAAACCCATGAAAACTCCTTAATATTAAAAATTATTTTAATGTTTAAAATGGCGAATACCTGTAAATGCCATTGTTACATTATGTTCATTAGCTGCATTAATAACTTCATTATCTCTTATTGAACCACCTGGTTGAATAATTGCAGTTGCCCCTGCTTTAATAGCTTCAAGAATACTATCAGCAAATGGGAAAAAGGCGTCTGAAGCTACTGCAGAATTTGTTAAATCTAATCCAAATTCTTTTGCTTTCATTATAGCAATTTTTGTAGAATCTACTCTAGACATTTGACCGGCACCTATTCCAAGAGTTTTTTGTGAATTTGAAAAAACTATAGCATTCGATTTAACATGTTTTACTACCTTCCAACCAAAAAGCATTGCTTTTACTTCATCATCAGATGGTTTCCTTTTAGTAACTATATTTAAATCATTTTGTGTAATAATCTTATTATCAATATCTTGGACTAAATATCCACCAATTACATTTCGAATCTGAAACTTTTCTTTAGTATAATTTTCAATGTTAAACTTGATCAATCGTCGATCCTTTTTCTTTTTCAATATTTCAAAAACTTCATTAGAAAAATCTGGAGATATGATAACTTCGGAAAATATTTCATTGATTTTATTTGCAGTATTAATATCAATAGGTCTATTTAAAGCTATAATACCGCCAAAAGCACTCTTAGGATCAGTTGAGAGTGCATTTTCATAAGCAGAATAAATATTATCTCCTAAACCAACTCCACAAGGATTGTTATGTTTTACTATAATTGCTGCAGGAGTATCAAATTCCAACATTAAATTAACTGCAGAAGAAATGTCAAGAATATTATTATATGATAGCTCTTTACCATGAAGTATACTAAATATTTTTTGAAATTCACCATAAAGAGCAGATTTTTGATGTGGATTCTCACCATATCTTAATGAAAATTCTTTCCTGAATCCAATTGTAAATATTTCAGGAAAATCCTGATATATCTCGTTTTTATCAAAATAGTTAAAAATTATTGAATCATAGTATGCAGTAGTCCGAAATACTTCCTTTGCGAGTTTTCTACAATATTCTTCAGAAACATAACCATTATTATTTCTCAATTCTTCAACAAATGATTTATATTGATTTGGATTTGAAATTGCTGCTGTATATTTATAATTTTTTGCAGCAGCTCGCAACATTGAAGGACCACCAATATCAATTTGTTCAATAATTTCTTCGTCTTTTATTCCTTCTTTTTTAACTGTTTCTTCAAATGGATAAAGATTTATACATACTAAATCTATCGGTTCAATATTTAATTCTTCAATCTGTTTCATGTGATTAGAATTATCTAATATTGCTAATAAACCAGCATGAATTTTAGGATGTAAAGTTTTAACTCTACCATCCAAAATCTCAGGGAAGCCAGTTATCTCACTTATTGAAATGACTGGAATGTTATTTGATTTTAAAAAATTATATGTACCACCAGTAGATATTATCTGAACTCCAAAATCTCTTAAGACATTTGCAAACTCTAATAATCCTTCTTTATAATAAACACTAACCAGAGCTCTTTTTATCTTTAACATTCTATTTTCTCCTAAAAACTTTTCTGCCATTAACAATCAGTTTATCTTCTTCAAATAATCGTATAGAATCAACTATCAACTTATGTTCTTCTTTTAAAACTCTTTCTGCTAATTCTTCGGGAGTATCATCATCTTTTACTTCAACAGATTTTTGTAATACAATAGGGCCATTATCATATTCTTCATTTACTAAATGAACAGTTACACCAGTTATCTTACAACCATAATCTAAAACAGCTTTATGAACATTTAATCCATACATACCCTGACCACAAAATGATGGTATTAAAGCAGGATGAATGTTAAGGATTCGATTTTTATATTTATTTATTATTTGAGAATCAATTCTTTTCATATAACCTGCTAAAAGAATAAAGTCAACTGAATGTGACTCTAATACTTCCAAAATTTTTTGATTAAATTCATTCTCTGAATTGAATTGTTTGATGCTTATATGATATGCTGGAATATCATTTTGACGAGCTATCTCAAGAATACCTGCATTAGAGTTGTTTGAAATTACAACTTTAATTTCAGATTCCAGATAACCTTCTTTAATTTTGTCAAGAACTGATTTAAAATTAGATCCTCTTCCAGATCCAAAAACGCCTATATTTAATTTCATATTATTTTCTTATAAAGCTTAAATTTAATAAATAAAATGTGAAAAGTCAATGAATAATTAGGTAATTTTAATGATTTTACTACCTTTTTTAATAAAAAAGTAGTATTTTATCAACAAAATTGAGAAAAATTGTCTCAAAACTTCAAGAAATCATATAATTATAATTATCAATAACTTAAATATTTATTATTGATAATTATAAATTTAAATCATTACTTCAAATAAAATAAATATAATTTAAATTATAATTCTTCTTGTATCCAATGAGACAAAATCTTTTGATATTTAACAGGCAAGAATTCAATAAATGAATATTCAGCAAAATCGTTTAAAAAGTATGGATCATTTTTGAAAAAATCTATTAATTCATCTTTTGTTTTTGATTTAGCTATAACCAAACCACCAGTTTTTGATTCTTTAGGTCCAGATAATAAAAGCAAACCACTATCATAACCTTTACTTAAATAAGCCCTATGACTCTCTACTATTTCACTTATTTTATCAAATGGCACTTTATATTTAATATCTACAACAAAGTATTTCATTTTATTCCTCGTAATTACTTTTGTGAATTTTATTATATTATTTTATGAAAAATAATTTATTTTGTTTCATAAACAGCTTTAATAAATTTCCATAACTTATTTTTATCTAATATATCATTAGTTCTAACACCTGAACATACATCAACGCATAAGGACTAATCATTTTTATCGCTAAGCTGACATTATCTGAATTTAACCCACCTGCCAAAATAATTGGTTTTTTAACTTTTTCTCTTATTCTCCTACTAATATTCCAATCATGAATTTTCCCAGTTCCACCTAATTTTTTTACTTTTAAGTTAGGATTTCCAGAATCCAGAAGAAAAGCATCAACATATTTTTCAGTTTCTAAAGATTCATCAATATCTTTTTCGGATAAAACATGAATTACCTGTATAATTTTAATATATGGAAAATATTTTTTTAAATCTAAATATACTTCAGTATCTACTTTATCAACAATTTGAATAGTATTAGTATTAGTTTTTAATAATTGTCTTGAAATATCATCAAAATTATTTTTTGATGTTAATAAGCTGGTTGAAATATAAGGTGGGATATTTTTTACTATTCTTCGAATTTGTTCTAGACTAATTATCCCAGGTCCACTAGGCATTTCAGAAACAAAACCAAGAGAATTTATTCCAAAGTTAATAGCCAGTTTAGCTTCTTTGAGATTCTGTATGCAGCAAATCTTTATTCGGACCATTTATTAATAATATTTATTTTTATGATAAAGCTCTAAAACATACTTATAAGTTTTTAAACGAACCGTTTTTGGAATAGAATGATCAGAATGAAAAATATAGGGTATTCTTTTTTTCTTAATTAGATCTAATTTGGGTAATATTTCGTTGTTAATTTTCTCATAATCATTAGTTTCAAAAGCGACAATATCTAAATTACCCATAAAAGCCATTTGATTATTTACACATTCTGCAAATTCAACAACATTCTGCCCAGCTTTAGCTTCTAAGACTTGAAGACAATCAACACCTGCTTCTTTTATATATGGCAAGTAAGGTCTTATTTTCCCGCAGGAGTGCATAATAACAGGCAAGTTATATGAATGAACAAAATCGAATAATTTTTTATGATGTGGGAATATTTGTTCTTTATAAAATTGCGGAGATATAAAAGGAGCATTAGTATAACCCATATCCTCATAAAACCATATACCATCAGGAAGACCAATTTCATTAAAGACATATTCTAAATGAATAATAATGTTATTTATCATTACTTCACAAAAATCTTTTATCCATTCAGGGTCTAAATACATAGATTCAAGCATAATAACATCACCCAAAGCACGTCTCATTATCTCAAAAACAATCATATTATTAAAAGTAACAAATCTATCTTCTTGCATTGCTTTTTTATACGATTCTTTCCATTTTTCAATATCACCAAGTCTGTTTAAATCCAAATAAAGTAATCTTTCTCGATATTTCTTTTTCCATTTATCAAAAGAATCAAGATCAAATGATAAATGCTCAGGGGTACCAGCTTTCCCTTTCCAATATCTCATTTTTGCTCCCCAACCATTGATTACAATTTTAGTTTCTTCATCCTCCTCAATTACCTCTTCATAAAAAGGTATTGCATCAGTTGAAAACCAAGATTCAGGTAATCTTCTTATATCATAATCAAAATAATCATACAAATCGATATTCTTTGGTAAATCATCGTTTTTTTCCCAATATTCTATTGTATCAGGCCAAAAATGTTCACATAAACCAATTCTTTCAGGGCATTTTTTCTCTTTTATTAATGCTTTAATAATTTCTCTTCTTGTCATAAAATAAATCTCCTTATTATAGCCCTTCTTCGCTTATTAAATAAGATAAAATTGCAATAGCAGAAGCACCTAATTCAAATTCTTTTGGATGAACTGAAGAAAGAACATCATTAGCCGAATGATGGAAATCAAAATATTTTAATATATCTGGTGCAAATCCCATTTTTACGCCAGTTTTGATTTTTGAAATATCAACTCCACCACCTCCTTGCCTTATCCATTCAATATTTGCTTTTTGTAAAATTGGTAGCCATGAAGAAATTTTTACCATTTTTATGGAATCAGCAGTAACATAAAAACCAAGTGGTGAACCCCCACCTCTATCTGATTCTAAAGCACAAATATGTTTATATTTACAAGTATCAGAATATTTCCCATATTCAATAGCTCCTCTTATACCATTTTCTTCATTAATAATAAAAGCACATCTAATTGTCCTTTTAGGTTTTAAATTAAGAGATTTAATTATATTTAAAGCTTCCAAAGCATGAATGCAACCTGCAGCATCATCATGAGCCCCATCTCCAGCATCCCAAGAATCTGAATGTCCAGCTAACAAAATAATTTCATCAGGATAACTAGTACCGACTATATCACAAAAAAGATTATATGAAAGAATATCTTGTAAAGTTTTGCAATTCAATTCAATTTTAACTTTCAAATTAGGTTCTTTTTTTATTGCTTCACTTAATAAATTTGCATCTTTAATTCCGATAGCAACAGCAGGAATCTTAGGCACCTCATCAAAATAGTTTACAGATCCCAAATGTGGATTATTATCTTCTTTAGTTGTGATAGATCTTACAATAACAGCAATTGCACCATATTTTGCAGCATTTATTGCTCCCATGCTTCTTTGGTCAACAGCTCTAGAATATGCTTCCATTGTATTTACTAAACTTTTTTCCATTGGACGATTATAAAATACTATTTTCCCTCTTACTTTTTCACCAATTTTATTTAATTCATCAAAAGATTTGACTTCAATAATTTCAGCTTCAACATTTTTGCTTGAAGTTGATACACTCCCTCCTAGAGCTGCAATATTTAGTTTTTTGTTTTTAAGAAATTTTGACTTTGTAATTATACATTTCTCAATATTACCTCTTACCCAATGAGGAACCATAACGGGTTGTAAAGTAACATTCTCAAAACCTAAATCTCTCATTTTTCTTTCAGCCCAAAAAAGCGATTTTAAAGAGTTTTCACTACCGCTTAACCGTGGACCAAACTGACAAAACCCTTTTAAAAGTTTATAACCTTCTTCATTTTCGAGAGCATATTTTATTATTTTATCAGCAATCTCAGAATATTTTTCAATTTGATTTTTTTCTAAACCTTGAGAAAAAGTAAGGTTTATAAAAATAAAAAAAAGAATTAAATTTCTTATAGCGTTCATAATAAAAATTTATTTATTAAAGATTTCTGTTAATTTAATATCATTTACAAAAACAGGTATTATTTCTATTGGAGATTCTACTTCAATAAAATTTCCACCAATAAATTTTTCTTTTGACCAAACATTATACCATTCGGTATTTTTGGGTAAATAAACTTTTCTTTTAAAACAATTGTAGTATAAAATTGGTGCAACTAAAATACTTGAACCAAGCATAAATTGATCATTAATTTCATAAGTAGATTCATCATCAGAATAATCAAAAAATAAAGGTCGAATTATTGGAGCACCATATAAGTTAGCTTCTTTATAACATTGTTTTAAATATGGTTTCAACTTTTCTCGTAAAAAAAGAAATTTTGTAATTATTTTATAAGCCTCATCTCCGAAAGACCATACTTCATTAGGAGAACCAGTTTCATATTCTTTGAAAAATGGTAATCTACAACCGTGCAGACGTAATAAAGGTGTAAATATACCGAATTGAAACCATCGTACTATTAATTCTCTAAAATATGGTGATTCAATTTCCCCGCTATGAAAACCTCCGATATCTGCATTCCACCAGGATATACCACTTAATCCCATGTTTAAACCAGCTGGAATTTGTTTTTGTAAATCCTCAAATGTTGATCCAATATCTCCTGACCAAACCATTGCTCCAAATCTTTGACTCCCAGCCCAAGCTGATCTACATAATAATAGAATTTCATTTTCTCCTGATTTTTTCAATCCTTCATAGAATCCTTTCTGATGGAAAAAAGGATATGCACACCCTACTTCTTTACCATCACCAATAAAATATTTTAAATTTTCGTGATGAGGTGGAAAAATATCTGGTTCGCAAGAATCTAACCAAAATATTTTTATTCCTTTATCATAATAATTAGTTTTTACTCTTTCCCAAATAAAATCTCTTGCTTTTGGATTTGTTGGATCGTAATAAGTAAGATAAACGGGACCTTTTGGCTCAGTATCAATAAATTCCATTTGTACGGGTACACCATAACGTGTTCTTAATAATAAACCTTGGTTTTGCATAAGCTCATAATTTTTTGAATGTTGACTTACAGTTGGCCAAATTGAAATCATAACTTTAATACCCATTTCATTTAATTCTTCAACCATTTCCTCTACTTCTGGCCAAAAGTTATTATCAAAATTCCAATCTCCCATATATTTCCAATGGAAAAAATCTATAACAATAACAGAAATTTGAAGACCTCTTTTTTTATATTCTTTA
>Ga0116145_1003565_pt1 | contig 12986 bp, 15 predicted proteins | sample AD_JPNHG1_MetaG_FD_89747 | JGI IMG/M metagenome (GOLD analysis project Ga0116145, IMG submission 89747) | Active sludge microbial communities of municipal wastewater-treating anaerobic digesters from Japan - AD_JPNHG1_MetaG | ecosystem: Engineered > Bioreactor > Anaerobic > Digestate | place... | reverse complement strand
GGTTCCCACTTAGGCAAATCAGCTATTCTAAATTTTAATTTGCCAGAAAACAATACATGCCTGCCAGGAGTGATTGGATAGAACCCTTGCACAGATTCCGTTTCATAACCAGCGACCTCTATTGATGGATAAAGAATTAAGCTTGATACGTTTTCTTTTAGTGCATCAATGTCGCCACTTATAACACCAATCGTTCGTCCTATAATTGTACCACAGGTACGCCAATATCTTTTTATGTCTTTGGGTTCTAACGCAAGGTCAAGTTCTCGCGCCGCAGTGGAAAAAATAACAGTTATTATTTGTGGGGAGTCTGCTCTTACACTGATGTCATGTGCGGTTGGTTCATCACCATATTGCAGAAAATTTGACTGTATTGAAGATGTCTCAACAAGTGGAAAATCATCTTCTTGTACCGCCAAATACGCAGTCATATTATTTCCTTTTCCATATTTTTTCTTGTGCTTCCTTGCTAGTTAAGTCTGAGAATCCTTTAACTATCCATTCTCTTGCTGTGTCAAACCATGGCCACATGGCTTCTCTAGACTTGTCTTCGCCAATACCTCTAACTGTTAACTCCATCACAATAACAGACTTATTTATATTAGAAAGTACCCCGTTACGTAATGTAACGTGCATCCTGCCTTTACGATTTGGAAGCACATAAGTCGTTTTCCAATTGATAACATCCGGACCGGGGAGAAATCGGCTTGGATCTGTTCGCAAGCAGAAGTCAGGAAACAATTTTCCTATCTCTCCCATATTATCCCATCCTTCTCCTTTAATAATATGATTCACATAAGTCATTTCATATTGAATCGGCTCAATCTGCCCAATATTATTTGCACTGAGGAATTTCTCAAATATTGACAATCTATTTTTGAAAAGAGAAATGACTGTCCCATATCTTGGATATTCATCACCAGAATTAGCTTTCTTCCAGTTATGAAGAAATCTATCCCTTTGTATTTGGACTACGCCACGGTCATCACTACTAACAAACCATATTCTAGGTAGCGGTGGCACTTCTGTTATGTGAAACTGCTTCTGTGGAGCTGCATCATATTTTTCAATGATGGGCGCTAAAGGTGGCTGCTCTTGACAAAGAGGATAATCTTTTTTGTATCCTTGCCAAAGAGTCCCGAAGTGAGGAGCGAGCAACGTATCTATAGATTTGAATAAAACTCCGCAGACGACTTCTATAACCGGAGGATTTTCATAATCTGGATAAGTATGGGACTTTTTTTTCATAGCGATATCCATTACGATACTATGACAGGATGTGTAAATATAGCACAACTTTGGAAAATATTTGACAATAATTAGCATTTCTTGCCACATATATATTTATTTCCATGTCATTGATATATTTATACATCTCTAACTGGTAGGTCGTCACAGAACGACCTAACCCACCATCCAACCTAACACCAACCTATCCGCAATCCATTAAATCTTCCCCGAGCTATATATATTCATTTTTGAAGCGAGAGGACTGACCGCATTCACAGGATCCTGACAATCCGGTCATTCCTGACGTTTCTCATCCCCTCCCACTGCAGCTATCCATCCTTCATCCCCTACATTCCAGTCCCCCTCATGAGCGGAGGATCCATCAATGGAAACTACTCCAGAGATACGTAGGGAAAGGGTCCAGGTGCCGCCCGATCTCACAGTCAAGGAGCTCACGTCGAAGTACGGCATCTCAGTTCATTGTGCAAGAATGGCCAAGCGCCGAGGTTGGTTCACGAAAAACTACATGAAGAAGCAGGTCATCATTGACAGGGAAAACTTCCGACCGGAAATCTGCTACTCCATCGCCAAGCAGGTCTACTATAAGAATTTCCGATGGAACCCCCTAGCACAGTCCATCAAGGAAGATTTGATTCAGGAAGCCGTTACCCTGATGTTCCAACAGTCAGGGAAAATTAAAGAAGGCGCCACCGAGAAGTACAACGACCGGTATGGATACTGGTGGACTGCTCACAATGCGATGCTCTCGTTTCTCAAAACCTGGGAGCGGCAGATGAAGTACAACGAAGTGGTAAACGATTTCCTGATGCCCATGATGAAGCAACGAAAATTCTACAGTCCAGAACACGGATGGATTTACTGCTGAAGGAATCAGGGGATGAACAACCAGAGGGTCTGCATGCGGGTCTGCATAAGGGTTCGAAGGGGACTCCCTTTTGCGCCGCATGCTCCCCTCTGTATTATTCGTAATGCAGAGGTCGAAGGACATGGTGGTTCAAGGTGAAAAGCAGCTGATGCTGAAGGTCATGTGGGAGAAGCTGGTCAGAAGGGTATTGCGCAGACCCTGAGGATTGGATTCATTCTCCGCATAGGTCGGTTGGTTGCCTGGAGGGTGTCTCTAGTCGGGATACAGACTAAGGCTGGTTACAAGAGCAGAGGAGAATTCATTATTCCATTTGTTTAATGAAATCATTCTGAATCCAACCTTCGCATTTGTCAGTTATAATGACTTTCCACCACCCAGAAACATAGTTACCAGTCAATGTCCCCGATTCATTAATATTTGTCGTATATAGTATTTTCTCGCTAGTATCAGGTCTTTCATAGATATTGATTTTATCAGCGAGTACGACTTTTTTTCCTTTGAGCAAATCGGGATTGATCTGAAATGTTTTTCTGATTTTACTTTGATATTCGACAAAACCCATTGCTGTAGAAGGTTTGTCTTCTGACCCCGCAGATACTTTTGCGAGTGTTTTTTTTGCTAATATTTCATTTGGGTCGGTTTTAACTGAGAACGATGTCGCGAGATTTTGAACTCTATCATCAATGGGTGGATGAGATGCAAAAAGAATAAAAGTAGAAGACTCTCCATGTTTGGCCTTGATTCTCAAAAGAGCCGCCATGCTGTCTTCTACGGGGACGTTCATAGCGTTTAATACTATTTCTGCAGCCTTCCTGTCGGCGTCAAGTTCGAATTCCCGACTGAAGGCATTTGTCACAGCCGGATTTACGAGAAGATTCAGCAGCCCAATACCTGGAATGAATACGTTTGCGACTCGAAATGCGGTCGTTGTTGCTTCAGATGCTATGACCTTCTTGCCATAATGGCCAAGTGTATTGTGACTTACCTCATGGGCCACAACGAATGCTAGCTCTTGATCGTCCATTGCATTCATTAATCCCGTAGTAAGACCCACAAGATTCTTTCTACTGTCCATGAATGCATTTATTTGATTGGATTCAATAACAACGAAATAGTATTTTGTTCCGGGGTCAGCATGCTGTGCAATCTTTCCAACCATCGATCCCGCACGTCTTTTGACATCTTCATCTTGACACAATTTAGGCTTTGCGCCTGCACACCCTACGAGCAATAAGATGCATAAGAGGCCATAGATTATTTTTCGTGATGTGTGCATGATATTACCTTTGGAAAGGAAAGAAAAAGAGGGCGGAACCTCACAAGTCCGCCCTCTCATGCTTACTAAAAGAGGAATTTCAATCCCATAGTCACCATGCTTGTCTTGTACTCAATATCCGTAACTTCAAATTCAGGCTTAGTGTAGAAATAGCGGTAGCCTAAATCTAAGACTAAATTATTCGTCAGTTCGATATCTACACCTGCCAAGATTTGCCACGCAAAAGCTGTATTATTGTCGCTGTCATATTCCGTGATGCTAGTTCCACCAATGCGTGCTCTAAGAGTCCCTTCAACCTCAACATATGACATGCCGAGACCTACGCCAATGTATGGATGAAATTTCCCCTCTGGGTACTTAGCTATTATATTAAACATGTAATTGTATAATTTAGCATTTGCCTCATCTAGCGAGATAAAATCCGTTCCTGCTTGAGCAAAAACCGATCTATCTATGTCAGGATTGGAATAACTAAATTCAAATTCAAATGAAAAGTATTTTGCCTGAGGTGGTGTAAAACCAGCTTTGATTCCAAAGGCCCATGTTTGCTGAACATCTAAATCAAAGCTATAGGGTCCCCTTTCATACGTTGCATCAGGACTAACCGTATAGCCTCCCCATATACCCAAATAGGGCCCTGTTAGACCAGTTCGATATCCGGCGGGTTGATTTCCAGAATAGCCTGCCGCACTACCGGTATCGCCGTCTTTTATGAAATTTTGTACATCATCAAATTTCCTGACGTGAATACTACCGTCTGGAGTTCGAATCCTTACTATTGAGGCATTCATTTCGACAATTTGACCCCGAATTATTGACCCGTCCTTCAAAACAATCCCTTTTATTGATTCATATGACTGGGCAAATACGATCGAGGTGAACAGAATAACGAAGACTGAGGCTAAAAATGTAATGAAAAGCTTCAAACCGAGGTACTCTCTTTTCATATTCCCTCCCCTCAAAAGCTGCAATTAATGAATTCCTCCTCTTTTACATAAATTCACCTCCTCTCGTTCAAAATATTCATATATTTAATAAGATATATTTGTGCTCGAAAGAGTCCTCGTCACATCCAATGAATACTGGAATATGGCCCCCTGATATACTGAGCCAGTAGCTGTTTCAATGACAGTACCAAGACCTGGGACAAAATCTGCTTCGGCATGAGAGATAAGTCTTCTACCATCTGCATAATTCCGTGTCCTATCTATACTAATCCTGTAAGCTTCGTATCTTCCAAGAGGAGTGCTAACAACTACAGTTGATCCTTGAACTGTATATGCATAAGTTTGTGATGACCCATCTGTATAAGTAAACGTTTTCCCACCGCTTTGACCTAATGCCACTGGGCTGACTATTTGGACATAATATCCCGGTGCTGTATTTATCCAAATATTACCCCCGTCTTCATCTTCTCCGTATATCTGAATAGATCCGTTTGAATCCTGCAAACCGTAATCATGATATGAGTCAGTTAATGTTTGTCCCGAGCCACTCAGCGTCAAGCTTCCGTATTGGTCAAGACAATTTGTGGCAGTAACAGGGTCAAATACTGTGGTAGACAATATTTGTTCGCTTGCTGTTCCGGTGAGGTTATAAGTCGTAGTTCCGTTTGATAATCTTGCTGTAACTGTATAATTCCAAGAATCTCCGGCAGAAGCACTCCGAATTGTACTTGTTTTTAATGCAATGACGGGCGGAGGTGCATCATCTCCCCCACCTCCACAAGAAAGAATGAAAAGAAAAACGAAAAAAAGAATGAAGATCTTTGCGAAGCTGATTGTCCCCCCCATATCCAGAACCCCCTTGGTATAAATTAAGGTAATTGATCCGGTTCTGGCACCCATGTTAAGGGTGCCGCATGGAGCTAGACACTTACTACAAGCTGATTTCAAGCGAAGCGAGAGCCCGAAAATACCTGTTGGGAAAATGCTTTAAAAACCATCAGCGCTTCTGCCCTCGCTGCCGCTGCCGAAAGCTCTACAAATTACGAGAAGGACGATACCGTTGCTCGCGATGCGAGTACACCTTCCAGGACTTCTCCGGTCGCTGGATTAATTACGGTCGTCTGAGCGCGCTGCAGTGGCTCTCGCTGATCAAGCTCTTTGAGTTAGAGGTCTCGGTCCGCAAGATGTCCCTGCAGCTGGGCCTGTCCTATCGGGCCGTCTACGGGGCCGTCAGCACGATCCGGATGGCCATCCTGAGCCACGCCGAGGATGCCTCGAGTCTGCTGGGTGGTGAGATCGAGCTCGATGAGGCCTACTTCGGAGGCCGACGCAAAGGCAATCGAGGCCGCGGCGCGGCCGGCAAAGTGCCTGTGTTCGGCATCCTGGAGCGAGAAGGACGGGTTCATGTCAGCGTCGTCCCGGATGTCTCGGCCGCTACGCTGCTCAAGCTCACCGTCAAGAAGGTCCGTCGAGGCAGCGTGGTCTATACGGACAAGTTCGGCAGCTACAACAGCCTCATGTTCTGCGGCTACCGGCATCTGAAGGTGGACCACCAGAAGGTCTTCTCGTCGGGCAAAGTCTACATCAACGGCCTGGAGGGGTTCTGGAGTTGGGCCAAGGAAAGACTGATCAAGCACCATGGCGTCTCCAAGAACTACTTCCCTCTGTATCTCAAAGAACTGGAGTTCCGGTATAATAACCGGCACGAGGATCTCTTCGAGCAAGTAACAACGTACTTGTGTGATCTGGTGCCAAAACGGGACTAATTACCTAAATTAAAATAACCCCCTCTCATTGCGAGCCGGGGGTTATACGTTCTTCCTTCATAGCATCCCCCCGAAGGGTTATACAGTCGATTTATTAACCAACTAGATGCTGAAGCACAACGGTGAGTATATCTGTTTTTCACTGCATAGTGAAATATTACCGAAAATTATTTAAAAGTGAAAAGCTACGCCCGCACTCACAGTAAAATAACGAACATCGTCTAAATCATTGAAGCCAGCAGTGTAGGCACCTTCGAGATTCAGCGAAACATTCTGACTTACAAAATAATCTACTCCTATCCCTATTTTGCCACAAGGATCAGTTTCATCGTCAGAACCTGTCGATGTCAAATAACCTGGTGCGCTTGCTGTAGCATCAATAGAGGCTCTCATGACGCCCAAGCCAAGGGTAAAGTATGGTTTTATCATTCCTTGAATTGGATAGATTTTAGCTGCAATTATAGCTGTGAATATATCAATATCAGAATCAAGCGTTACTGGAGTAACGCCAACACGAGCTGTCTGGTTGTAATTAAAACCTGTTAGATACTCTAAGGCTAGCTCCACAGAAAAATAAGGATTTACCTTGTATCCGATTTTCCCATTAATGCCCCAAGTATCATCATATTTTGGATCAAATCCATATTGACGTAAAGAATCCAAGTCCCCAGTATCGAAGTCCTGCATGGCGTAAGTACCGCCGATACCGACATACATTCCAGTGCTAGCAGCACTTGCCGAAGTTGCGAATATTAATAATGCGGCAATACAACCGAGAGCAGATAGTAATCTTCGCATTTTCCCTCCCCTTTCTCATAAAATTTATTCTAATCGTTGTATAATATTCGACCAAATATATAATATTGAGTACAAATAATTCACATATTGAACCTATTGTCTCTGCTCAACTATTTTTTGCTCCTTATCTTGTAAATATCCCTTGTGATACTTACCGTACGGCACTGAACTTATAGCACGATAATTGGCAACCCGCGCATAAGGCACATAGTCTGCGGTTGCCGTGTTGATCGCAGTTACAATGGATTTCACGATGAGACCTGCTATGCTTCCTCCAGAACCACCTCCAGATAGGTCTATTACTACTGTTCCATTATAACTCCATAGCACCTGTTCTGATTTCGTTGATTTGAGTTCACAATCTATTGAAACGGTGAGATTTGAAGCAATAACAATGTATGAGATATCCCATTTCTTAATCGTAGTGAATAAAACAGCATCGGCTCCGAAATATTCTCTAAATTTTGTCACGGACAAATCTTTCAGAAGTTCAGCGTCGTATATTCCCTCCATTTTTAACACTTCACTTGTCACTTCATACGGGAACACATAATAGCCCGAAAATGAGATTGGTTCCTGCAGAGTCGTTGAATAATATTCCTTTGCATCGGCTGCTGTTGTCTCATTAATAGGCGGAAGAAGAAGAATCGAAACAGGCATCTCTTCATACATAAGCGGGAATTTATCAGCTTTCGTTACCATTTTAGGAGCGCAGCTTGTCAGTAGTAAAACCATCAAACAAATAGAACCGATGAACAAATAGTGCTGTCTATTAGGCATGTACATGCTCCTCAATTCTTGGTGTTTTTTGCCTTTGCTGCCTGTGTCAATCGTTCCATGAAGACCCTAGATTCGGGGTATGTACGCGCTTCCATCTCAAAATATTTTACAGCAGTATCATTATTATTTTGTCTGAAATAGATATAGCCCAATTCACCATAGACGCCTGGAGGTACTCGTAAATTTCTTTTTCCTGATTCCGCAATGATATTCTCAAGAGTATTTTTGTGTTTTAGCAGACTTTCGTCATTAGCATCTTTTCGGGCTGCGTAGAGTGTCGTTGAATAATCACCCCAGTAATACATTTTCTCGGTAGTGGCGCAGCCCATTAAAGAAAATAAAGCGAAGAGCAAAAATGAAATGCAAATACCCTTTTTTTTCATGGGACCTCGATCTCCTTGATGTTCTCATTTTCGAGGATTAAGAGCCTATCTACGATTACTTTTCCATCTCTTTTCACGGTGATTCTATGCTTTCCTGGAGACAGTTTATAGTGGACGTATTTCGACTCGCTCTTTCCCCCGCTGGACGCATCTTGAGGATAAGTGCTCAGTTGTAGAGCGAAAGGTTCGCCATTATCGATAGAGACCATGGCGCCCTCTACATTGCCGGTGAACCATAAATAGCTCACGGGTTCCTTTTGGAGGACACCTTCGCGATATCCACACGAGAAAACAAAGAGCAACACAAAACTGATGATGATGATTTTCAATATCATTTTTGTCATTTTTGTCTCCTAATTACGGTTGCCGGATGAAAAGGGTAGAGAAGTCCTTCTGATTTATATACTGAGACAAATCACCTTTAATGAGATTGCAAAGGGAGACTTCATTTTCCGGTGAATCGCCCAGAGAAGAGATGACTTTTAATTCGCCAATTTTTTTACCAGGGAGTGTCACTTCCATGTTCGTCTGAGGATTTTTTATTTTTTTCCCTTCTTGCATGACATCAAATAAGTCCGCCGTTTTTATGTTCTGAGACTTACCGCCGGAAATAATAAAATGACCGTCCTCGTAGGCAAGAATGTAGGCACGCCATGGTTTGTCAAGAAGCTTTTCGATTATGTTTGAGGATAGGTTGCTTATCGCAGATTCAATTGCCTTGTCGTTCAAAGATGAGTCATAACCTGCGCGAGATCCCACACCTAATACTGTTCCAGCTTCCGAAAATGCGTTTCCTTCACCATCTTCGGAGTAAATTAATTGACCAGTATATACATCGACTAGACGAACGTGAACTTTGCAAAAAACTACCTGCTTCTTTACTCTGCTGAAAATGCCCACATCGCTGACATCTTTTCTGCCAAATTCAGTTATTGATCCCACGATCACATAATCAGCCATATTTTTTAATGGTTGCATATTACCCATAGACAATTCTTTATTGATCTTGTCCAGGTCGGCTCTTTCTAACAGGATAAATTTCTCGGTTTCGAGCAACTTTGCCGATAAAATATCAACAGCCTGTTTTCCTATACGGTTGTCATCTTTATCTATAAAGAAACTTTGTCCGTACCTTGTCTCATTCGTAAAACGTGCAATAGCAACTTTTCTTTTTAATCCTTTCTTCGCATCAGGTTGGGCGCTAGCAATTGTACGGCTGATTTTAGGAGATTGTTTTACAGTTTCTACGTCAGGTTTTGTCATTGTTGCACATGAGGATAAAAGAAAAACGCCAGAAATAAAAAACAAGTAGATGTTTCTCATGAATTAATTCTCCTCAAAGAAAGCTTTAATATTTATCACAAATAAAAAAACCGAGCTCGCTCAAGATCTTTCAGGAGCTGCTCGGTTTTGCGCTTATATATGAGTGCCATCATTTCCTGCCTCCCCCCGTGACAGGAACCCTCGGCTATTTTGGAGAACTCTTACATTTCTGCCGATGTTTTGTCAATAAAGAATACGGATCTCCATGCTTACCGAGCATAAATGATGCCAGAAAGACTCACCTCGCCAGAAACGATATGAAAGTGTTCGGCGCTGGAATCAGCATGAAATCCTTGGGTCCCTTTTGGGTCCCCTTCAAACGATTCTTGGTGAAAATAATGAACTGGTTGCGACTATTGAACGTCGCTAAAACGTATTCTATCATGTTGAAATCAAAGGAAAAGACCGGAATACCTGGATTTAGCTAAAAGTCAATTTCTTGCATTCAAATCCCGGCTTCGGCACCATGAAAAATCAAAAGGCGCAATCCACATCGGGTTGCGCCTTTTTGTTTGGCTTGCTCCGCAGGTATCGACACCCTTGAAGCAGAATGCCGATCAGGTAAACCACCGCGACACTCCCCTTCAGGCTTCATTTGAGGCTGATCGTGCCTCGCGCCGAGCCGGAAAGATAAACTCAGCCATTGAGTAAAATTACTCAATCATTGAGTAAATTATCTTGATCTCACAAAATCTATTTGATATAAACCAGTTATGAAGTACGAACGACCGCTTAAATCGGCCCTCCTGGACGTTCTTTCCCGCCCCACGCCGGTCATTCACGTCCTGATTGGCCCTCGGCAAGTGGGCAAAACGACCATTGCGCGCCAGATCCAGGAGACCATCAAGATCCCGACCGTTTATGCGACGGCCGACAGCCCTGTTCCCCTGAACGCGGCCTGGATCGAGACCTCCTGGCGCAGGGCCGCCGCGGAGGGGACGGCGACCGGCGCCCCGGTGCTTCTGATCCTCGATGAGCTGCAGAAGGTTCGGGGGTGGAGCGAATCCCTCAAGCTGCTCTGGGACAGCCGCGGCACAGTGCCCGAAATCCGTGTGTTGCTCCTCGGCTCGTCCGCCCTGCTGATGCAGGAGGGCCTGATCGAGAGCCTCGCCGGCCGGTTCTTTCTGCACCGCTGCACGCACTGGGACTATTCCGAGTGCCGCGACGCCTTCGGCTGGGATCTGCAGCAGTGGCTCTACTACGGCGGCTATCCCGGGGCGGCGGCGTTCACGGAAAACGAGGCCGACTGGAAACGCTACATCGCCGATTCCCTGATCGAGACCGTGGTGGCCCGCGACGTGCTGCAGATGAGCAAGGTCGCGAAGCCTGTCCTGCTGCGTCACCTCTTCGCCCTCGCCGCCACGCTCCCTGCGCAGATCGTGTCCTACAACAAGATGCTGGGCCAGCTTCACGAAGCCGGCAACACGACCACCCTGGCCCATTACCTCAAGCTGCTCGAATCGGCCTTCCTGACAAGCGGCCTGGAGCGGTTCGCGCGCGGGAAACAGCGCAAAAGGGGAAGCAGCCCCAAGCTCGTTCTCTGGAACAATGCCCTGGTCAACGCCGTGTCCACACGGAGCTTCGCGGAATCGACTGCGGATGCGGTGTGGTGGGGAAGGCTCGTGGAGAATGCCGTGGGCGCCTGCCTGTGCAACCATCTCCATGCGGTCGAGTACGCCGTCAACTATTGGAGACAGGGAAACCAGGAAGTTGACTTCGTGGTTGCCCGCGGCAATAATCTCTGGGCAATCGAGGTGAAGAGCGGCCGAAGCGGGAAGACACAGGGATTGGCGCGCTTCCGGGCCCTCTACCCCGAGGCGCGAGCACTGATCGTGGGCGGACAGGGAATTCCCCTGGAGGAGTTCTTCAGCCGGAATGTCCGTTCGTGGCTCGTGTGAGTCAGGAACCAGCGTTAATCAGGTTGCAACCAACAGTGCCGTAACCGAGAGAAATGCTGAAATACAAGACGCGACCCCATTATTCCCTTTTTTTGCTTATGATTTTCGCCCCTACCGATACAACTCCAGAAATCCTTCCACCGACAGTCCGGCCACGGAGATGAGATTTCGTATGAGCCCCTGCTTGATTGGCTTCCCCTTGTGAACGGGAACCGAAAGAATCACAGAACTGCCGGGCTTGGACAGGATCACATGGCTGCCCGTTGTCCTCTCAACCTGCCAGCCTGCCCTCTCGAAGGCTTTCACAACCCTTTGTGGTTTAAGGTTATTCAGCCCGCTCATGATGCCTTCCTGGCCTTGTCCCTTTCGGACAGCACAGTAAGGCATCCCGCAATGGCATCCTTGATCATCTCAAGGGCTTCTTCCACCGTATCCCCCTGCGACACACAGCCGGGAATATCGACAGCCTCCACCCAGTAACCCCCGTCTTCTGTGTCGGCATGGAGAATAACGGGATACTTCTTCTTCCCGACCTTGACGTCGTACTTTCTCTCGCTCGACAAGGTCTCGACCTGTCCCTTGAGCCTTTCGATGATTTCCCCCAATGCCACTGAAAAGACGACCTGTCCCTGGTTGAGGGTATCGATGACTTCTTTGGCGTTCTTTGTAAGGACGAAAATGGTGTTGCCGTCTGTCAGGAACTTCAAGTCTGCGAGGGGTTTCTTGATGTCGGGCATGTGCTTCTTGAGATAGCTGACCGACTTTCTCATCTTCTGCACGCTGATGCCCTGGTCCTTCAGGGTTTTGGCAACTTTCAGCTGAATGAGATCCCCGAAGGAGTAAAGCCGGGCGCTTCCATACCCGGCAGCTTCGCTGACAGACGGTTTGATGAAATGCGAACTGTCCCAGTAGCTGATCTGCCTGACCGTCAGGCCCGTAACCGCTGCCACCGTTGCAGTATTATAATTCACGGCGCTCTCCCTTCTTTTGCCATATAAATACAATGATGTATTTATAATTCCATCATAGACTTTTGTCAAGCATTATCCTGGAAATCAGTCGGGATGGAAAAGGGGACTGTCCCCTTTTTTCAGAATTTGAAGTTCCCGAAGTTGGACTCCTTGATCGGCTGCAGCATCGCCACCTCGAAGCCGAGGGCCAGGGCGTCGCGGCAGTCCTTCAGCGGGAGCGTGCCGTCGTTGAAGAGCCGCGCCTCCATGTAGAAGGGGTGCGCCTCGCGGTTGTACTTGTCGATCATCCCCTGCTGGAACTTCTTCGCCGCCTCCTCGTCCATCTCCTGGCCGCGCTTCTTGCGGTTGACGCGCTCGAGGCTCGTGAGGATGAATCCCGCCGTCTCGCCGGACATGACCGACGTCCGGGCGCGCATGGTGGCGAAGATGAACAGCGGGTCGAAGGTCCTGCCGCTCATGCCGAAGTTGGCGGCGCCGTGGTCGGGGCCGATGACCCACTGGATCCGCGGGACCTCCGTGCAGGCCACGGCCCGGACCATGCCGGAGCCGTACTTGCCGATGCCGGCGTACTCCTCGGCCGTCCCCACCATGTAGCCCGGCGAGTTCTGGATGTACAGCAGGGGGATCTTCATCGTGGAGCAGCGGATGACCCACTCGATGGCCTTGCGGGCCGAGTCCACGAAGATGACGCCGTTGTTGTTGCTGGCGATGACCCCCACGGGGATCCC
>Ga0116145_1003562_pt1 | contig 12990 bp, 15 predicted proteins | sample AD_JPNHG1_MetaG_FD_89747 | JGI IMG/M metagenome (GOLD analysis project Ga0116145, IMG submission 89747) | Active sludge microbial communities of municipal wastewater-treating anaerobic digesters from Japan - AD_JPNHG1_MetaG | ecosystem: Engineered > Bioreactor > Anaerobic > Digestate | place... | reverse complement strand
GCTGGAGATCATCGCGTCCGAAGAGGCGCAGAAGCTCATTGACATGGACAAGGTCACCAAAACCGCGCTGGACCGCGTAGAGCAGTCGGGCATCATTTTTCTGGATGAAATCGACAAGATTGTCGGCGGGGATTCGCAGCACGGGCCCGATGTTTCTCGTGAGGGCGTCCAGCGGGACCTGCTGCCGATCGTCGAAGGGTCGAACGTCAACACCCGCTACGGCATGGTCAAAACCGACCACATCCTGTTTATCGCGGCGGGTGCGTTTTCCGGAACCAAACCGTCCGATCTGATTCCGGAGCTGCAGGGGCGATTTCCGATCCGCGTGGAGCTGGATTCGCTGGGCAAGGAAGAGTTTGTAAGAATTCTGACGGAGCCCAACAACGCGCTGGTCAAGCAATACACGGAAATGATGGCGACGGAGGGTATTCACCTCTCCTTCACCCCTGACGCGGTGGAGCAGATTGCCGAAGTGGCCACGGTCGTCAATGAACGAACCGAAAACATCGGCGCGCGGAGACTGTACACGATCATGGAGACGCTTTTGGAAGATATTTCCTTCGACGCGCCGGATCTCAAGGAAAAGAAAATCGTCATCGACGCGAAGTATGTGGAAGAAAAGCTGGACAACATCGTGGAAGACGAAGATTTGAGCCGGTACATTTTATAAACGGAGAGGCGAATGGAAAACATTCAAAGTTCGATGGAGCGGGCGGACATTCTGCTGGAGGCGCTGCCCTACATCCGGCGGTTCTACAACAAAACCATCGTCATCAAATACGGCGGTCACGCCATGGTCGACGAGGACCTGAAGGACAAGTTCGCCCGGGATGTGGTCATGATGAAGTATATCGGCATCAATCCGGTCGTCGTGCACGGCGGCGGGCCGCAAATCGGCGGCTTTCTCAAAAAGTTGGGCAAGGAGTCCAGGTTTGTACAGGGCATGCGCGTGACGGATGAAGAAACCATGAACATCGTCGAAATGGTTCTGGTCGGCACGGTCAACAAGGAAATTGTCGGCCTGATCAACCGGCACGGCGGAAAAGCCGTAGGCCTGAGCGGCAAGGACGGCAATCTGGTGGAAGCGGAAAAATATTATCTGAATGACGAAAAGGCGAAAAATACGCCTTCCGAGATTATCGACATCGGTCTGGTCGGAAAGGTCAAGACGGTCAACGCGGGCCTGATCGTTTCCCTGGCCCAAAACGGCTTCATTCCCGTCATCGCGCCCACCGGGATGGGTGAAAACGGCGAAACCTACAATATCAACGCCGACATCGTCGCCGGCGAAGTGGCAGCCGCCCTGAAGGCGGAGAAACTTCTTTTGCTGACTGATGTGGCGGGCGTACTGGACGCGGAAAAGAAGCTGATCAACACCATGACGGATCAGGAGGCGCTTCATCTGATCGATAAAGGAATCGTGGAAGGCGGTATGTTTCCCAAAGTCAAGTGCTGTCTCAAAGCGCTGCGCGGCGGCGTGAAGAAGGCGCACATCGTGGACGGGCGGCTCAAGCACGCCATCCTGCTGGAAGTCTTTACGGATCAGGGAATCGGAACGGAGATCGTCATATAACGCCTCGAAAGGGAAAAACGGATGAATGAAAAAAAGATCGTGGCGCTGGCCGATCGGCACATCATGAACACCTACCGGCGGGTGCCGGTTGCGCTGGTCAAAGGCGAAGGCGCAAAACTCTGGGACGCCGGCGGCAAAGAGTATCTGGATTTTGTCGCGGGGATCGCCGTGTGCAATCTGGGGCATTCCCATCCCAAAGTCGTCAAGGCGATCAAAAAACAGGCCAGGGAGCTGATGCACGTCTCCAACCTGTATTATACGAAGCCCCAGGCGGAAGTCGCGGCGCTTCTGACGAAGCATTCCTTTGCCGACAAGGTTTTTTTCTGCAACAGCGGAGCGGAAGCCAACGAGGCGGCCATCAAGCTGGCGCGAAAATACGCCCATGAAAATCTGGGCGCCGATCAATTCGAACTGATCACCATGAAGGATTCCTTTCATGGCCGGACCATGGCGACCATCACCGCCACGGGTCAGGAGAAGTTTCAGTTCGGGTTTACCCCGCTGCTGGAAGGCTTCCAATACGTTCCGTTCAACAATCCCGATGCGCTGGAAGCGGCCATTTCTCCACGGACCTGCGGGATCATGCTCGAGCCGGTTCAGGGGGAAGGCGGCGTGATTATTCCCGACGACGGCTACCTGGCGAAAGTGCGGGACATCTGCAACCGCCATAAAATTTTGATGATTGTCGATGAGGTACAGACCGGTATCGGCCGGACGGGCAAGCTGTTTGCCTATGAGTATTCCGGCGTCAAACCGGACATCATGACGCTGGCCAAGGCCCTGGGCAACGGTTTCCCGGTGGGTGCCATGCTGGCGACCGACGAGGTGGCCCGGGCCTTCTCGCCCGGCAATCACGCGTCAACGTTCGGCGGCAACCTGCTGGCCATGGCGGCGGCCAAAGCCACGCTGCAGACCCTGATCAAGGACGGCGTACTCGAGCATTGCCAAAAAATGGGGAGCTATTTCCTGGCCAAACTTCAGGCCCTAAAGGCCAGGCACTCGCTGATTTCCGACGTCCGGGGCAGGGGGCTCATGCTGGCCTGCTCGTTGACTATCGAAGGGGCGGGCATCGTCCGGGCCTGCCAGGAAAAGGGGCTGCTCATCAACTGCACCGGCGGCAATACGCTGCGTTTTGTTCCGCCGCTGATTGTGGAGGAGAAGGATATCGATGCCGCAATTTCCATACTCGATGACGTCATGGAGGGGAAATGAACAAAGATTTGCTGAGTTTTGCCGGCATGCAGCCGCCGGATTTCGAAGAAATCTGGCAGAGAACCGCCCGCCTCAAAAAAATGCTGAAAGAAGGCAAAAGGCACGCATCGCTTACGGGCAAGACGCTGGGGATGATCTTCGACAAGTCTTCCACGCGGACCCGAATTTCTTTTGAAGTGGGCATGTACCAGCTGGGCGGCATTGCGCTTTTTCTCAATTCCCGGGACACGCAGATCGGACGCGGTGAAACACTGGCGGATTCCGCCCGGATGATGTCCTGCTACCTCAACGGCATCATGATCCGGACCTTTGCCCAGGAAAGCGTGGAAGAACTGGCCCGCTATGCGACCATTCCGGTCATCAACGGCCTCACGGACCTGCTGCATCCCTGCCAGATTTTGGCGGATCTGTTTACGATACAGGAGAAAAAGGGATCGTACGAAGGTATCCGGGTTGCCTATATCGGCGATGGTAACAACGTAGCCAACAGCTGGATCGAGGCAGCCGCACACCTGCCGTTTGAGCTCGCGCTGGCCTGCCCCGAAGGCTATGATCCGGACGAGCGCCTGATGAAGGAAAGCCGGAAACACGGGCGGGTCCGCCTCGGTCGCGATCCGTTCGAAGCCGCGGCGGACGCGGACGTGCTCTACACGGACGTCTGGACCAGCATGGGCCAGGAGGCCGAATCCAAGGAGCGAAAAAAGGTTTTTGCAAACTACCAGATCAACCAAAAGCTTTTGAAAGCGGCCAGGAAAGACGCCATCGTGATGCACTGTCTGCCCGCTCACCGCGGCGAGGAAATCACCGCCGAGGTCATTGACGGGCCGCAGTCCGTCGTGGTGGAAGAAGCGGAAAACCGTCTGCATGTGCAGAAAGCGGTATTGGAAATTCTGCTGTAGGAAAATCCCGGATGCAGCAGGACGTCTTATGAACCGAAAGGCGACGGGAAAATGAGGGAAGTTATTTGAGGAGGAAAAATCGTGGCTAAGAAAATTAAAAAAGTGGTGCTGGCCTATTCCGGCGGATTGGACACGTCGGTGATCGTGAGATGGTTGATTGAAACCTACGGCTGTGAGGTGATTTGTTTTGCCGCCGACGTGGGGCAGAAGGAAGAGCTCACGGGGCTCAGGCAGAAGGCTATCCGAACGGGCGCCAGCAAAATCTACATTGAAGACCTGCGGGAAGAATTCGCGCGCGATTTCGTGTTTCCGGCGCTGCGCGCCAACGCGATTTACGAGGGGACCTATCTGCTCGGAACCTCGCTCGCCCGTCCTTTGATCGCCAAAAGGCAGATCGAAATCGCAAAGAAGGAAAAGGCGGACTCGGTTTGCCATGGCGCGACCGGCAAGGGCAACGATCAGGTGCGTTTTGAACTCACCTACATCGCGCTGAACCCCAAAATCAACATCATTTCGGCCTGGAAGGACGACCACTGGACGTTCGATTCCCGGGAATCCATGTTTGATTACGCGGAGAAGCACAACATTCCGCTTCCGCTGACCAAAGACAAACCCTATAGCTCCGACCGTAATCTGCTGCATATTTCCCATGAAGGCGCCATTCTGGAAGACACGTGGGCGGAGCCGCCGGAAGACATCTTCGTGCTGACCCGGTCGCCCGAAGCCGCGCCGGACAAGCCCACCTACGTGGAAATTGATTTTGTCAAAGGAAACCCGGTGGCGATCGACGGCAAAAAGATGTCGCCCGCGAAGCTGATGGACCACATCAACCTGCTGGCCGGAGCCAACGGCGTCGGCCGGGTGGACATGGTGGAAAACCGGTTTGTCGGCATGAAATCCCGCGGCGTGTATGAAACACCCGGCGGAACGGTCCTTTGGGCGGCGCATCGGGCGGTGGAATCCATTACGATGGACCGGGAGGTCATGCTGATGCGCGATTCGCTCATCCCGAAATACGCCCAGCTCGCCTACAACGGATTCTGGTACGCTCCGGAAATGCAGACGCTTCAGGCCTATATCGACGCGACGCAGGAAAACGTCACCGGCACGGCCCGAATGAAGCTCTACAAGGGCAACTGCATCGTGGTCGGCCGCAAATCCCCCTATTCGCTCTACAGCGAGGCGTTTGCCACGTTTGAGAAAGACGAAGTCTATAACCAGAAGGACGCCATCGGCTTCATCCGACTCAACGGCCTCAGGCTTAGGATCAAGAAAATGATGAAGAAATAACCATCGTAAAAGAGGGTGCATCATGGCCGACGCAAAAAAACCCTGGGCGGGACGATTTCAGGAAGCCACGGCTCCCAGCGTGGAGAGGTTCACCAGTTCCCTTCATGTTGACCGCCGCCTGTATCGTCATGACATTGAAGGCTCCATTGCCCATGCAACAATGCTGGCCGATACGGGCATCATAACCCGCAAGGACGCAAAGGCGATCGTCCGCGGGCTGAAAAGCATTCAGGCCGACATGGAAAAGGGGCGTTTTGTTTTTGATCCGGCCGACGAAGACATTCACATGGCCATTGAAAAAGAGCTGATTCGCCGTGCGGGAGACGCGGGCGCAAAACTGCACACCGCGCGCAGCCGCAACGATCAGATCGCGCTGGATGTTCGCCTGTATCTGCGGGACGAAGTGGACGGTTTGATCCGCCTGCTCACCGCGCTGCAAAAACAGCTGGTCGGCATGGCCGAAAGGGAAATCTCAACCATCATGCCCGGCTACACGCACATGCAGAGGGCGCAGCCGGTTCTGCTGTCCCACTATTTGCTGGCGTTTGCCGAGATGTTTGCCCGGGACGGAGAGCGGTTGGAAGACTGCCGAAAACGCCTGAATGTTTTGCCGCTGGGGGCGGCGGCTCTGGCCGGGACGGGACTGCCCATCGACCGAAACCGCACGGCCCGGCTGCTGGGCTTTCCGGAAGTCAGCCGAAACAGCATGGATACCGTGGCCGACCGGGACTATATTGCGGAATTTATTTTTGCCGCATCGCTTGCCATGGCTCATCTGAGCCGTTTCTGCGAGGATCTGGTGTTGTGGTCGACCGAGGAATTCGGATTTGCGGAAATTTCGGATGCCTACACCACCGGCAGCAGCATTATGCCGCAGAAGAAAAATCCGGATGTTGCGGAGCTGATCCGGGGCAAGACGGCAAGAGTGTACGGCGATCTGACGGCGATTCTGACGCTCCTCAAAGGGCTTCCCATGACCTACAACCGGGACCTTCAGGAGGATAAGGAGCCCTTGTTTGACACGGTGGATACCCTTCGTGACTGTCTGGCCGTTTTATCGGAAATGCTGTCGCATACACGATTTAACGCCGACCGAATGCAGAGGGCGGCCGGCGGCGGGTTTTCAACCGCCACCGATGTGGCGGAATATCTGGTGGAAAAGGGCGTTCCCTTCCGCAGCGCCCACGAAATCGCGGGCGGCATTGTCGCTTACTGCATTCAGAGCCGACGGACGCTGAAAGACCTGACGCTTGAAGAATATCAGTCCTTTTACGGCGGATTTGACGAGTCGATCCTATCCAGGATACGGCTGGAAAACGCCGTCAACGCCCGCCGTCATTTCGGCGGAACGGCGCAAAAGTCGGTTCGGGAAAGGATTCGGGAATTTGAAAAGAAGTTCGGCAGGAAATAAGACGGTCCTCCTGGTCCTTTGCGTTTTTATGCTCGCAGGATGCGGCCTGAAAGCCGATCCCGTCCCTCCGGCGTCCTCAGGCGTCCAGAACGGCGCCCATCAGACACTGGCGGTTTCGGCCGAAAAAGACGCGGCGGTTTTACATTGGCGGCTCGCATCTTCGGGCCGGATCCGCTATATGATCGTTGAGAGAAGCACGCTGGGCACCAGGGGGAACGTCTGCAGAGACTGCCCGCGCACGTTCGAGCCCATCGACCGGATGGCGGCGGACGATGCAGGAAAAAGCGGCAGGGAATACCGGTTTTCCGATTTGTCGGTCGAGAAGGGGAAGACCTACAGCTACCGTTTGCAGTTGTGCGATGAAGGCGATGTCTGCCGGGAATCGCAAACCGTGGAAATCGATTTTCAATAAGGAATCCAGGAGGCCTTTTTATGTTCAGAGGAGCCATTACCGCGCTGGTGACGCCTTTTAAAGACGGAAAAGTGGATGAGGCGTCATTGAGGGAGCTGATTGAGTTCCAGATTGCGAACGGCATCGATGGTCTGGTGCCCTGCGGCACAACCGGAGAATCGCCGACCCTGTCCCACGACGAACACGACCGCGTGATTGAAATCACCATCGACGCGGCGAAAAAAAGAGTGCCGGTGATTGCCGGAACAGGATCCAACAGCACGGCGGAAGCGCTGCGCCTGACGCGGCATGCCTACGAGGCGGGCGCCGACGGAGCGCTCATTGCCTGTCCCTACTACAACAAACCGACACAGGAAGGGATCTATCGGCATTTCTCGCTCATTGCGAAGAGCGTGCCTATCCCGATCGTTCCGTACAACATTCCCGGAAGGACCGGCGTGAATATGTCGCCGGAACTGCTGGCCCGTCTGGCCGAAATCGACAACATTGTCGGGGTCAAGGAGGCGTCGGGATCCCTCAAGCAGATGAACGACGTGCTGGATCTGTGCGGTCCGGAATTCGACGTATTATCCGGCGATGACGGGTTTACGCTTCCTCTCATGGCCATCGGGGGGAAGGGCATCATTTCCGTGGCGTCCAATATCGTTCCCGCCGATATGGCCGCGATGGTCGATGCCGCCGAAGCCGGGGATTTTGCCGCGGCGCGGGCGCTGCACGCAAAAATGAGCCCCTTGTTTGACGTTCTGTTCATTGAGGTGAACCCGATCCCCGTCAAAGCCGCTCTGGCGCTGATGGGCAGGATTGTCTGCGAATACCGGTTGCCGCTCTGCCCGATGGCGCCGGCGAATCATGAAAAACTCAGAAAGGTGCTGGTCGCCTACGGCCTGATTTCGTAGGTCGGCGAGGACAGCTTTCTTCGAGATAGAGGCAAGAAGGAGTGGTCGTTATGGTAAAGGTGATCGTTACAGGAGCCGGCGGAAAAATGGGGAGCCGGATTATCGGCATGATTTCGGCCATGGAAGATCTTCGCGTCGTCGGAGCCATCGAGGTCAAGGGCCACCCGATTATCGGAAGAGATCTGGGGCATTCCCTGGGTTCGGGACGGACCGGCGCACTGGTCAGCGACAGTCTGGCGGACTGCATCGATCAGGCCGATGTGGTGATCGATTTTACGGACCATGAGGCTTCGCTGAATTATCTGAAAATCGCCAGCGAAAAGAACTGCGCGATGGTGATCGGCTCCACGGGCTTTACCAACGATGAAATGAAGACCGCGCAAAAGCTGGCCGAAAAAACACGCTGCGTCCTGTCTCCGAACATGAGCGTGGGCGTCAATGTAATGCTGAAAGTGCTGGATTACTGCGCGGGCATTCTCTATGAGGATTACGATGTCGAGATCATCGAAGCGCATCATCATCTGAAAAAGGACGCGCCCAGCGGAACGGCCATGCAGATGGCCCGGGTGATTGCCGCCCGGCTGGGGCGCGATCTTGAAAAAGAAGCGGTTTATACGCGCCGCGGCATGATCGGTGAACGCACGCGGAGAGAGATCGGCATTCAGACGGTCCGGGCGGGGGACATTGTGGGCGAACACACGGTGATCTTCGGAGGAATCGGGGAGAGGCTGGAAATCATCCACCGGGCGCAGAGCCGGGACAATTTTGCCAAGGGTGCGATCCGCGCGGCCCAGTGGATCGTGCATCAGAAAAACGGTCTGTATGACATGCAGGATGTTCTGGGGTTGCGGGATTCCCGCTGAGCGGGCGTTATGATGGAGGGGATACTGGCCTATATCGGCATCGGCGCCAACCTTGGAGACCCTCTGGCTCAATGCCGGCAGGCCGTGGAAAAAGTTTCCCGCATTCCGGGGGTTACCCTGGAAAGGGTTTCCTCCTATTACAGAACGGAGCCGGTAGTTCCGGAATCGGCCGGCCCGGAACATCGGAGGGCGTTGGAGAAGCAGGACTGGTTCGTCAATGCGGCGGCCGAGATCCGTACCATCCTTTCGCCACAAGACCTTTGGAAGGAACTCCGGCGCATCGAAAATGACATGGGGAGGGTCCGGACGATTGCCGGAGGCCCCAGAATCATCGACCTGGATCTCTTAATGTATGGCCAGGAGATTGTTGAGGAAAAGGATCTGAGAGTGCCGCATCCGGAGATGCACCGGAGGCTTTTCGTGCTGGAACCCATGTGTGAAATCGCCTCCTATTGGATACATCCGGTATTCGGCGTTTCGATGCGGGGTTTGAAAGACCGGCTGGACGACGACAAAACGGTTGAACGAATTTGTAAGTAGAGAAGGTTGAAATGAATATCATCAAAGTGCTGGTTGTACTGGTATTGATTTACGTCGGTTACCGGATCGTTTCCATGTTTCAGCAAAAGAAGTCGCAAGATGTTAAAGCTTACCGCGTGGATGATCCGCCGAAAGGGGAGGACCTGGTACAGGATCCGTTTTGCAAAACTTACGTTCCCAAAAGTCAGGCGTATGCGAAGGAAATCGACGGGAAGCTTTGTTACTTTTGCGGCAAGGATTGCTTGGAGAAATACCTGACACAGAAAAAATAACGCACGGATTCGGGGGGAATTATGAAATTTTTTATCGACACGGCGAACATCGCGGAAATTCGTGAAGGACTGTCGCTGGGAATGGTGGACGGCGTGACAACGAATCCGTCTCTGATTGCCAAAGAAAAGAGAGGCTTTGAGTCGGTCGTCAAAGAAATTCTGGAAATCGTGGAGGGGCCGGTCAGCCTGGAAGTGGTGAGCCTGGAAGCGAAAGGGATGTACGCCGAAGGAAAAAAACTGGCCCGGCTGGGCGATCAGGTGGTCATCAAGGTGCCGATGACAACCGAAGGGCTCAAAGCGACCAAAATGTTTGCCGCGGACGGCATCGATGTCAATCAAACCCTGATTTTCTCCCCGCTGCAGGCCCTGATGGCGGCTAAAGCCGGTGCGGCCTACGTGAGTCCCTTTGTCGGACGTCTGGACGATATTGCGCACGACGGCATGGAACTGGTTCAGCAGATTCTGGATATCTATGACAACTACGAATTGGAAACCGAAGTCATCGTGGCCAGCATCCGTCATCCCAGGCATGTTCTGGATGCCGCTCTGATGGGCGCGGACATTGCCACGATTCCTTTTAAAGTCATCGCGCAGCTTGCGCAGCACCCCCTGACGGAAAAGGGTATCGCGCTGTTTCTGGAAGACTGGAAAAAAGTGCCGGCAAAGTAGGCGAATGATCTCCGATCGAAAATCCGCGACGCGCCGAGGCTTCTTGGCGGATTCGGATGAATGAAGCGGGCGAAACAGGGCATGAACAAAAGACGAGAAATATGGAACCTTCCCAACAGCATTACGCTGGCCCGCATCAGCGTCGTGCCGTTTTTGTTCTTTCTTTTGGCGTCCCCCGGACCCTTCTGGTCCCTGGTGCTGGCCGCTCTGTTTGTACTGGCCGCCATGACGGATTTTCTGGACGGGTATATTGCCCGCAAGTGCAACCTGATCACCACGATGGGCAAGTTTCTGGATCCGCTGGCCGACAAGTTGATCGTCAACACAGCCATGATTCTTATGATTCCAATCGGGCGGATTGACGCCTGGATTGTCGTGATCATCATCATTCGGGACCTGATTGTGGACGGCATTCGCAGCATCGCGTCTTCGGAGGGAATTTACATCCAGGCCAGCGTCCTGGGAAAGCAAAAAACCGTTGCGCAGATCATTGCCGTGACCGCGCTCATGATCCATTACCCCTTTTTGGGCCTGGACGCGCATCTGGTGGGGACGGCCATCCTCTATGCGGCTTTGCTGCTCACGGTTTATTCGGGGATGGACTACCTGTTTCAATTCTACCAGGGAACCTACCGGCGGCCGGAGAGCCATTGAAATGATGGAACTCAGACTTCCGGATCACGAGCCTGCAAGGAATCCTGCCGGCGGGTTGAGATGTGTCGAAGAAGCCGTTTTTTCTATTGACAAGATGAGTTGATTTGTTATATTCACCCGCGTTCTTAAGTGAGCGGGCGTAACTCAGTGGTAGAGTGCTACCTTGCCAAGGTAGACGTCGACGGTTCAAATCCGTTCGCCCGCTCCATTTTTTTGGCGGCATAGCCAAGTGGCTAAGGCAGCGGTCTGCAAAACCGTTATTCATGAGTTCGAATCTCATTGCCGCCTCCAAGAAAATCAAGGGGTTGCAAGTGCTAATCATTTGTGACCCCTTTTAAATTGTATAGTTTTTGTATAGTTGACGTTTCGTTGATGGTATTGTCCAGAATGTCAACGGCCTTGACCTTGTGTGATGGCGCAAGGTGGGCATATCGAAGGGTCATCGTTAAGGTCTTGTGTCCAAGTAGTTCCTTGATAGTCGTCAAATCCACCCCTGCCATAACTAATTGTGATGCGAAGGTATGTCGAAGATCGTGGAAGTGGAAATTGTTTATAGCGGCTCGTCTGCAAGCTGAATCAAAAGAACGTTGAACATTGAAATAACGATCACCTGTTCTGCCATCATAGAAGACAAAGGGGACATCAAGTCGCCGGGGTCTTTGCGCCGTTCCGCGATACAATTCCTCAAGCGTTGTGCGTAACGTTCCATTAATGGGTAGTTCGCGCCGTTCACCATTCTTTGTTATATCTAGCAGAATGAATCCGTGTTTCATGTCAACGTTATCCCATTTCAGGCTTAAGATTTCGCCTTTTCTCATTCCTGTATTCAAGGCCATAATGACAATGGGTTTTAAATGACTATCGCAAGAATTAATCAGTGTTTGACATTCTTCTTTTGACAAGTAACGCAGCCTTGCATTGTTTTCCTCAAGAAGTTTTACTCTTCTGATTCTTCTTAAGGTATCATCTTCAACCATATTCCAGTCCGTCGCCTTCGTCATCATGTGCTTGAGAATTGAAACGTGACGGTTGACCGTTCCGGGTTTGTTGCCTTTCTGAAGACGTTCAGTCTGGTATTGTTCAATCATCCGGGTGTCAAAACGTCTTAAGGGATAGTGGCCGAATTCATCCACAAGCTGATTGACCACGAGCCTTTTCTGTCTGAAGGCGCGTTGGCGTTCAGCCCATTTGATATATTCTAACGCTAGTTCCTTGAAAGAGTAGTTCTTGATTTTGATAATTTCCGGTTGTTTCCCTGCGTCAATTTCGGCCTTTCTTTTGTGAAGTAGTGATTCTGCAACCTTCAGTTTGTTAGACCCGGATGATTCAAACAGAATCTTTCCATCAAGACCGGCGTAACGCAGCCATAGGACATTCCCACGCGCATAAATTCCTTTAGGATAGTTTTCTTTTGCCATGATTTTTTTCCTTTCCTTTGTCGGTTGCCCGTTCTTCTAAGATGTCCAATAAAATCTTTAAAGTCATGCTTGGTTGCCTCAAGCCCTTTTCAAGATAGATGACATATCTTTCCGTGACCCCTATCAATTGAGCAAACTCTTTCTGATAGAGGCTTAGCCGCTTTCTGAATTCCTTGATGTCTTCCGGTGTCCAATTCTTCATGGCTTTAGTATATACATGAACATAGTTCATGTCAAGGGGGTAAATGGAAATATTTATTCACTATACAATTCACTATACAGCATGGAAATTGTGCAATAAATATCAATGGTTTTCGTTCCTGTGAAAGGTTAGCATAACCGTTATGCTTAAATCATTTCTTGGTCAGGCTGAAAGGGGATAGTGGTTTAATGGCGTCCTGATTCAACCATGTGTCAATGGCAGACTTCCTGAACATACAATACTTGCCTTTTTTAATGTGGGGAATCTCTTGCTTGCGCGTCCTTTGGTATATCCAGTTTTCGTCAACGTTCAGATAAGCAGCAATACCTTTCACGTCAAGAATCGTATCGTCTTGTTGCTTAATCTTTCCGATGATAGGCTTTAATCGTTCGATTAAATAATCGCCTATTGCCTGAATGAATATAGGTTCTAACTGCAATGTTAAAGCATTGATCTTTGTATCGTCATTGTTCATGGGGGATGTCCTTTTTAGAAAGAACATTCTCGACTGGTTCGATAAATGGTTAGGTTAGTGTTTTGGCTTCCGACGTTGCCCTATGTTCGACGAATGCCCAAAGGGGTGGGGGAGGTTGACTGACTCGATCTTATATCTCTATATTTCCCCCGCCATACGAAGCAAGAAAAAGCGCTTAATTCCTTGTTATGGTTAGGTAATATG